>Ga0209007_1000104_pt1 | contig 49739 bp, 41 predicted proteins | sample JacPinW_OM1H0_O2_FD_187961 | JGI IMG/M metagenome (GOLD analysis project Ga0209007, IMG submission 187961) | Forest soil microbial communities from Algoma, Ontario, Canada - Jack Pine, Ontario site 1_JW_OM1H0_O2 (SPAdes) (version 2) | ecosystem: Environmental > Terrestrial > Soil > Boreal... | reverse complement strand
GTCTCATTGTCCGAGATGGTCGCAGAGAGGGAGTTGCTCACCGAGTAGCACTGCGCCGGCGTCCCCGCGCACAGCCCCGCGAGTTCCCCGACCTGATCAACGCTCAGCGCGGAGACCGAGATCGCATCGTATTTCTTGAAGTAGTAGCCATCGATCGACAGTCCCGCGACCGCGGCGCCGATCTGGAACTGGTAGCCGGTATTGACCGCACCCTCCGAGCTGCCGAACTGGTACAAGGCCCCCACGTGCAGCCAGTCGTACGTGGCGGAGTACTTCACCGACTGATCGAGCCGGCGGTCTTCCGTGTCGCCGCCCCCGGCGGTCGTGCCCGAGTAGCCGATGAGGGAAAACGCCTGCGCGGCCCCCATCGGATCGTACTTGCTGATGCCGTCGGCGAGCAGCGTCACGTTGCGCCCGACGGTGAAGCTGCCGTAGGTCGGGGAGGCAAACCCGATATAGGCGGCTCCGGAGAACAGCTGTCCGGCGACGCTGCTGTCGACCCCGACCTCCTGGCTGGTGAGCGCCTTGCCGTTATTGAGCGCCACGGACTTCAGCGCGTCGGAGATATCCCCGGTCTGCGGGTTGAAGAAGGTCTCGAACTTGAACACCGCCGCCCAGTCCCCGATCAGCGGCTCGTTCCCCGAGATCCCGATGCGCGACTGCGAGAGGTTGCTCGGAGTGATGCCGGTCGGGGAGTCGTAGTCGTTCTTCTGGATCAGCGAGCCGGAGCCCGCCGGGAAGTAATCGCTGAAGGGGGCGCTGTGGGTGTCGTACTGCAGGCCCAGGTCCACGATCCCGTAGAGGGTGATGCCGTGCCAGGTGAGGCTGCTGTCGTCGGAGGCGCTCTGCGCCTGGGCGAGGCCCGCGCCTCCCAAAGCCGCGAGCAACACACAGGCACTCGCCAGGCGCGCAGGCCCACGGCCCCCGCGGGCACGGGCTGAGGCGGAGGATTCCATATGAATGGGCTTCATCTTCCTGCTTCCTGTTTTGGGTTAGGGCCCGTGACCTTCCACGCGCCGCGCCCGACACTGTGCTGCGCTTGCATGACACTCGCGGTGCAATCGCATGACAGTTTTGTTACGCCCACGCTCTCGCTGTGGGACATTTGCGACGCCGGATTGTCTCTGTGATTCAATTGGTTATGCGGACGGCCGAATCTTAATGAATTTTAATTGCCGCTTGGCCGACCCTTAATCCGGATATGGTCTGCTGTGCGCGAGGTGCCGATCCATGCGCATGCTTCTCGTCGAAGACGAAAAGAAGGTCAGTGATCTGGTGGCGCGCGCCCTGCGCGCCGAGCGCTACGCGGTGGACGTGGCAGACGACGGGCAGACCGGCTGGGAAATGGCCGACGCCTACGACTACGACCTGATCGTCCTCGATCTGATGCTGCCGGGACTGTCGGGCGAGGAGCTCCTGAAACGCATCCGCCGCAAGAATCAGCAGGTGCCGATACTGATTCTCACGGCGCGCGATGCCACCGAGGCGAAGGTGGCGAACTTCGAAGCCGGCGCCGACGACTACCTGACCAAGCCGTTCGCCTTCGCCGAGCTCGTCATGCGCGTCAAGGCGCTGCTGCGCCGCGGGCCGGTGCCGCGTGCCAGCGTGCTCAAGGTGGCCGATCTCGAGGTGGACCGCTTCACGCAGCAGGTGCGCCGCGCGGGTCGCCGCATCGAGCTCACGCCCAAAGAGTACGCTCTCCTTGAATACCTGGCGGCGAGCCCGGGACGGGTGTTCTCACGGACGATGATCATCGAGCACGTATGGGACCAGAGCTTCGAGGGGCTCACCAACATCGTGGATGTATACGTCCGGCACCTGCGCGCCAAGATCGACGATCCCCACCCGGTGAAGCTGATCCGCACCGTGCGCGGCGTCGGCTACGGACTGACGGGCGCGCCGGACGCATGAATACGCACTCGCTGAGCTTCCGCCTGGTGGCCTGGTACGCCGGGGTGCTCACGGTGGTGTTCGTGCTGCTCGGCGGCCTCACCTGGCTGTTTTTGCGGCACGACCTGCAGGCGAACGTGCTCGGCACCCAGGTGCGTCGCGCCCGGCAGATCGCCGACACTCTGGTCAGCGCTACCGGCGCCAGCGACGCCAAACGCCTCGCACAGCAGGTCGAGCAGCTGTACTCCCCGGAGGCGAACGACCGCTTCATCCGCATCTCGGGCGCCGACGGCCGGCCGGTGTACGTCTCGGGCGCACCGCGCAACGGGAGCTTCGATCCGGCCGAGGTGCCGCCGCCCGCGGCCGCGGGCGCAGTGCCCGCGCCGCGCAGGCAACCGCTCGCTCGCGGCGCGCTGCTGATCGCCGCCGTCGCTGCACGCGGCAGCGACGGCGCGCGCTATCTGGTCGAGGTCGGCACCTCGAGCGCCGACATCGAGGCGACGCTCGCGCACGTGCTGGCGATGCTCGCGGTGAGCCTGCCGCTGGCGGTGTGCGTGGCGGTGGCCGGCGGCTTCGTGCTGGTGCGGCGCGCGCTCAAGCCGGTGGCGAGCATCGCGCGCAAGGCCGAGGACATCAGCCTGCATAACCTGAGCGAGCGGCTGCCGGTGGTGCACAGCGGCGATGAGATCGAGCAGCTGTCGGTCGCCTTGAATCGCATGATCCGCCGCCTCGAGGACGCGGTGCACAGCTCCAAGCAGTTCGTCGCCGACGCGAGCCACGAGCTGCGCACGCCGCTCACTGTGATGCGCGGCGAGCTCGAGAGCCTGGCGCAGGACGCCGGCCTCGGCGGCGAGACGCGCGAGACGCTCGGCAGCGTGCTCGAGGAAGTCGATCGCCTCGGCGAGATCGTCGACGGCCTGTTCGCGCTGTCGCGGCTCGATGCCGGCGAGACGCCCGCGGAATGGGTGAAGTTCGACCTCGCGGAGCTGGCGGTGACCACCGCTGGGCAGATGAGCCTGCTCGCCGAGGACAAGCAGGTCAGGCTCAGCTGCGAGTCCGCCGGCGGCGTCACCGTCGAGGGCGACCGCGCACGGCTCAAGCAGGTGGTCGTCAATCTGCTCGATAACGCCATCAAGTACACCCCGAGCGGCGGTCGCGTGCGCCTGTCGGTGCGGCCCGAGGCGGGGTTCGCGGTGCTCGAGGTCAGCGATGACGGCATCGGGATTCCCGCCGAGGCGTTGCCGCACGTCTTCAAACGCTTCTTTCGCGTCGACAGCTCGCGCTCGCGCGAGCAGGGCGGCGCCGGCCTCGGGCTGTCGATCGTGAAATCGATCTGCGGCGTGCACGGCGCCGAGGTTGAAGTCAGCAGCAGCCCCGGGCAGGGCAGCACCTTCCGCATCCGCCAGCCGCTGGCTGCCGAGCCGGCCGCATCAGCCCTCGCTTAAGCGGCCTGCCGCCATGTCGCTCGTCACCTACGTCCTGAAGCGCCCGTACACGGTGGTGGCGCTGTTGATCCTGATCGCGCTGCTCGGCCTCGGCGAGGCGCTGCGCATGCCGGTCGACATCTTTCCGGAGATGGACATCCCGGTGTGCAGCGTGGTTTGGACCTATGCCGGCATGGACGCCGAGGACATCCAGAACCGCATCCTGACGCTGCACGAGCGGCAGATGGCCTCCCTGGTCGATGGCATCGCGCGCATCGAGGCGACCAGCTACGAAGGAGTGGGCGTCGAGCGGGTCTACCTGCACGAGGGCTCGGATGTCAGCCGCGCCATCGCGCAGCTCGCGAGCAGCGCGCTGGTGGTGCTGAAGTACATGCCGCCGAGCATCACCCCGCCGCTGGTGATCCGCTACGGCGCGACCGACGTGCCGATCATCCAGCTCAGCCTGTCGAGCAACACGCTGCCCGATACCGCGCTCAACGATCTCGGCCAGAACATCATCCGTCCGGCACTCGCGGTGGTGCACGGCGCCGAGGTGCCGTATCCGTACGGCGGCAAGCCGCGCCTCATCATGGCCGACCTCGACCAGCAGGCGCTGCAGGCGCGCGGGCTCACGCCGGCGGATGTGAGCAATGCCCTGCTGGCGCAGAACGTCATTCTGCCGGCCGGGGATGTGAAGATCGGCAAGTTCGACTACCTGGTGGCGATGAACAACAGCCCGGACGTGATCAGCGCCATCAACTCCTTCCCCATCAAGTGGGTCGATGGGCGCGAAGTGTTCATGCGCGACGTGGCGCACGTGCACGACGGCTTCCAGGTGCAGACCAACTCGGTGACGGTCGACGGCGTGCCGGGTGCGCTGATGACGATCCGCAACACCGGCGGCGTCTCGACGCTGGCGGTGATCAACGGCATCCGCGCGGTGCTGCCGGAAATCCGTCACATGATGCCGGCTGGCGTGCGCATCACGCCGATCTTCGATCAGTCGGTGTTCGTCAAGGCGGCGCTCAACAGCGTGCTAATGGGCGGCGCCATGGCGGCCGGGCTCACGGCGCTCATGATCCTCTTGTTCCTCGGCAACTGGCGCCTGACCCTGATCATCCTGGCCTCGATCCCGCTGTCGATCATCACCGCCGTTCTGCTGATGGGCGCAAGCGGGGAGACGCTCAATACCATGACGCTCGGCGGCTTCGCGCTCGCCGTCGGCATCCTGGTCGACAACGGCACGGTGGTGATCGAGAACATCGAGCGGCATGCCGGGCTGCACGCTCAGCTGTCGGACGCGATCGTGCACGGCGCCGGCGAGGTCGGCACGCCGACCTTCCTGTCGACACTGTGCATCTGCATCGTGTTCGTGCCGGTGTTCCTGCTGCAGGGGACGGCAAAGTACCTGTTCTCGCCGCTGTCGGTGTCGGTGATCGTGTCGCTGCTGGCGAGTCTCGCGCTGTCCTTCACCATGGTGCCGGTGCTGTTCCTGTACCTGATGCGCGGCGGCCACCAGGCGCTGCATGGCGCGCAGCCGCCGCTCGCTGCCGCAGCGACGCCCGCGGCAGCGCGCCCGCAGGCGCTGAGCGCGAATCCGCTGGTACGGATTCATCTGGGGTTCGAGCGCGGCTTCCACGCGTTTCGCGAGGGCTATCGCAATGCGGTCGCCTGGGCGCTGTCGCAGCCGAAGGTGACGGTGCTGGCATTTCTCGCAATCATGGCGGTGTCGCTGCCGCTGTTCCCGCTGCTCGGACGGGATTTCTTCCCGGAGGTCGACGCCGGCCAGATGCGCCTGCACGTGCGCGCACCGCCGGGCACGCGGCTCGAGACGACGCAGCAGTACTTCGCGCAGGTCGAGTCGGACATCCGCCGGCTGGTCGGCAACGGACAGATCAGCGTGATCCTCGACAACATCGGACTGCCCTACAGCGGCATCAACATAGCGCTGAGCGATTCGGCGACCGTGGGCCCGATGGACGGGGAGATCCTCATCTCGCTCACGGCCAAGCACGCACCCACCGCGGAGCTCACCGCCATGCTGCGCCGCGAGCTGCCGCGCCGCTTCCCGGCGCTGCAGTTCTTCTTCCAGCCCGCGGACATCGTCGACCAGGTGCTGAACTTCGGCCAGCCGGCGCCGATCGACATCCGCATCACGGGTACCGACACCGCCAGCACTTACGCGCTGGCGTCGCGGCTCACACGGCTGGTCGCGCGCATACCGGGAGTAGTCGACGCGCACATCTTCCAGGTGCCGGACGCGCCGGCGCTCTCGGTCGATGTCGACCGCACGCTCGCGACGCAGCTCGGCATCAGCCAACGGGAAGCCGCCAGCAACGTGCTCGTGACCACCAACTCCAGCGCCCAGACCGCGCCGAACTTCTGGGTCGACCCGAGCAACGGCGTCAGCTATCCGCTGGTGGTGCAGCAGCCGACCTACGACATCGCCTCGTCGGGGGACCTCAAGATCATGCCGGTGAGCGACCCAGCGACCGGCAGCGCGACCGGCAGCCAGTCGCAGCTGCTCATGAACCTGTCGTCCATCGGCCGCGTCAAGGTGCCGATGGTGACCTCACAGCTGAATATCCGGCCGGTATTCGACGTGCAGGCTAACGTGCAGGACCGGGATCTGTACTCGACTTCGCAGGACATCGACCGGGTGATCGCCGCGAATCAGCCGCCGGCGCGGGAGGCGACCGACATCACCCTGAGCGGCCAGGTGGAGACCATGCGCGAGAGCTACAACGGGCTGTTCACCGGCATCGGGCTCGCCGTGGTGCTCGTGTACCTGTTCCTGGTGATCAACTTCCAGAGCTGGATCGATCCGCTGATCGTGCTGATGGCGGTGCCGTTCACCTTGAGCGGCGTCATGTGGCTGCTGTTCCTCACGCAGACGCATCTGAGCGTCCCGGCGCTCATGGGGACCCTCATGTCCATCGGCCTCACGACCGCCAACAGCATCCTGGTGGTGAGCTTCGCCAACCAGCGCATGGAGCAGGGCGACAACCCGTTGGTTGCCGCGGCGACCGCCGGCTACACCCGCCTGCGCCCGGTGCTGATGACCGCTGGCGCCATGATCCTCGGCATGGTGCCGATGGCGATCGGTGTGGGCGAAGGCGGCGAGCAGAACGCACCGCTCGCCCGCGCCGTGATCGGCGGACTCCTGTTCGCCACCTTCGCGACACTGGTGTTCGTGCCCACCATGTACCGGCTGCTGCGGCGCGCGCCGGCGGCCGCCGCCGCGCCCAGCCCCTGAGAGTGCCCCCAATGTCAGCAAACAAGGCCCACGAAGAGACGCGTACGGACTCAGGTAGCGACGTCCGGGACACCGGGTATGCAGCGGAGCTGACCTCCAGCGAGGCGCACCCGCAGTCGACGCGCTTCGATGCGGATACCGGCCGGCGCCTGAAGAAGGCGGCGATCATTATCGCCATAGTGGTCGGCGCCGCATTCCTCCTCGTGAGCATCGATCGTTTCTTCAAGGCGCGCGCCGTGGCGCGCACGACGGCCGAAATCGCCGCCGCGCCGCCCCCGGTCGAGGTGGTGACGGCGCAGCCGGTCGGCGCCGTGCAGCGCCTGGTCCTGCCCGGCTACACGGCGGCCTGGCACACGAGCACGATCTACGCGCGGGTCGACGGTTATGTCGCCAACTGGTTCAACGATATCGGCGACCACGTGAAGCAAGGCCAGGTACTGGCACTCATCGAGACTCCCGATCTCGATGCAGAGCTCGCCGCTGCGCGCGCGCAGCTCGAGGCCGACCAGGCGCAGGTGCTGGTGCGCAAGGCCCAGGCCGAGTTCGCCCGCACGACCTACGAGCGCTGGCGCGATTCGCCCCGGGGGGTCGTGTCGGAGCAGGAGCGCGAGGAGAAGCGGGCCGGCTACGACAGCGCGGTGGCGCAGCTCAAGGCGGCGCAGGCGGACGTGGCGCTCGCCCGGGCGACGGTCAACAAGTACCAGGTGCTCGCCGGGTTCAAGAAGGTGACCGCACCCTACACCGGCGTCATCACCGTGCGCGACATCGACATCGGCAACCTGGTCACCGCCGGCAGCACCACCAACACCACGCCGCTCTACGTGATGACGCAGAACGACCCGATCCGCATCTTCTTCGACGCCCCGCAGAGTGCCGCGGACGACCTGATCAACACCCAGGCGCCGGTTCAGATCCAGACCAACGGCGGTGAGGTGCGCGACTACACCGGCAAGATCACCCGCACCTCCGAGGCCATCAATCCGCAGGCGCGCACGCTGCGCGTGGAGGTGGACATTCCCAATCCCAAGGACGAGTTCGTCCCGGGCATGTACATCAAGGCGGGCTTCGGGCTGCCGCCGCGCGGCCTGGTGCAGGTGCCGGCGGCGGCGCTGGTGTTCCGTGCCAGTGGTCCGGAGGTGGCACGGGTAGAGCCTTCGGGCCGGATCAGCTTCAGCAAGGTGACCATCGGTCGCGACGATGGCAGCGTCGTCGAGCTCAACTCCGGGGTCGCGCCCGGCGACCGCATCGCGCTCAACGTCAGCAGCCAGATCGCCGACGGCGAGCTGGTGCGGGCGCAGGCGGCCGAGACCGGGGCCGCGGTGCCGGCGCCGGCGGTGGCCGCGCGGCGCTGACGGGAGAGCTGCGAGTGCGCCGCCTGCAACTGTTCGCGTTCGGCTTCGCGGCCGCCGTGCTCGGCGGCTGCGCGGTCGGACCCAACTACCGCACGCCGCGCTTAGCTGTGCCGGATGAGTACGCGGCAGTTCCGCGCACCGCGCAGGCTGCTGCGGCCGGAGAGCCGGGCGCCGCCGGCGGCGCGCCCGCCAGCGTCGATCTCGCCGCGTGGTGGCGCGCGCTCAACGATCCCGAGCTCGACTCGCTGGTCGAGCGCGCAATCGCTGGCAGTCCCACCCTCGCCATCGCGCTCGACCGACTGCAGGCGGCGCGCACCTACGAGGCGGGGGTCATTGGCACGGTGCTGCCGGTCGCCGAGGCGGCCGCCGGCGCCGGCCGCGGCACCGGCAACGATCTCGCCCGCGGCCGCGCGCCGCAAACGCAGATTTCGTCGGTCAACACCACCGGCCTGAAGGAGGTCAACGTGGTCGGCGGCTTCGATGCCGCCTGGGAGCTCGACATCTTCGGCAAGTACCGGCGCGAGATCGAAGCCGCGCGCTACGACGAGCAGGCGGCCCTCGCCGCGCGCAACGCCGTGCTGGTCTCGGTGGTCGCCGACGTGGCGCGCTCTTACGTCGACCTGCGCGGCCTGCAGGTGCGCGCCGCGGTGCTCGATTCGGCGATCGCAACTCTCACCGAGTCGCTGCGCATCGTGACGATCCGCTACCAGCGCGGCATCACCAACGAGCTGGACGTGACGCTCGCCACGCGCGAGCTGGCGGTGCTCGAGGCGCAGGCCGCGCCCGTCAGGGCCCAGGTGCATGCCGCGCAGTACACGATCGCGACTCTGCTCGGGCTCTATCCGGAAGACCTGGTCAAGGAGTTGCGCGCACCCGGCATGGTGCCGAGCGTGCCGGGCCGCGTGGACACAGGCCTGCCGCTCGAGCTGTTGCAACGCCGGCCCGACGTCCAGGAGGCCGAGCGCGAGCTCGCCGGCGCGACCGCGCGCATCGGTGTCGCTACCGCGGAGCTCTTTCCCTCGATCGCGGTCACCGGCTCGATCGGCTTCCAGCGCCAGGACGCTCCCGGTGTGCCGATTCTGGGGCAGCACATCTGGTCCGCGGGTCCGGCGGCGGCCTGGCCGCTGCTCGACTTCGGCCAGCTGGACGCGCAGGTCGAGATCGCCGATCTGCAGACACGCGCGCTGCTCGTGAGCTACAAGCAGACCATCCAGGCCGCGGTGCGCGACGTCGACACCGACCTCGAGCTGTACTCGGCGGAGCAGTTGAGCCTGAGCAAACTCGGCACTGCGCTGGTTGCCAGCCAGCGCGCGGTGACGCTCGCCAACGAACGCTACGAGCGCGGGCTCACCGATTACCTCAACGTCGTGGACGCCGAGCGTGAGGAATACGACATCGAGGAGCAGTACGCCGACGCGCAGGCAGCGGCTGCCGATCAGTTCATCGCGCTCTATCGCAGTCTCGGCGGCGGCTGGGAAAACTACCAGTCGCTCCCGCCCATCCACCGGCCCGAGCCGGCGATCATCGCCATGTTCCAGCGAACACTGAGCCGCAGCGACCCGCTCAAGTGAGCTCTGGCAGGAGTCCGACATGCCCATGTCACGCTATGGTTTATCACCCAAGGAATTGCGCGCCAGCGCACCACGACTGGCGGTCATCGTCATCGCTCTGCTGATCACCGTGGTGTGCTTTGCAGGTGCGGCGGGCTGGCTGTCCCCCGGACGGCTCACTCCCGCCGGTATTGTCAACACGTTCCAGCAGGTCAACGGCCTGTATCCCGGCTTCCGCCGCAATCACGCCAAGGGCGTGTGTGTCACCGGCTACTTCGACGCCAACGGTCGCGGCGCAGTACTCTCCAAAGCCCTGGTATTCGAGCCCGGCCGCACGCCGGTCTTTGGCCGGTTTGCGCTCGCCGGAGGGCACCCCTTCATGGTCGACGCGCCCGGTGCCGTGCGCAGCATGGCGCTCAATTTTTCGCTGCGCGACGGCCAGGCCTGGCGCACCGGTATGAACGATATCGCGGTCTTCCCCGTCAGCACGGCAGCGCAATTCGAGGCGCAATTGCGCGCCTCGCAGCCCGACCCGGCGACCGGCAAGCCCGATCCGGCGCAGATGAGCGCGTTTCTGGCAGCAAACCCCGAGACTGTGATGGTGCCGGTGGACGCGTTTCAGCCCAACCAGCCGACGCCGGCGCAGAGTCAGGATCCCAATTACCTGTTCGACGCGTTGATCGCCCGGGTTGCCCGCGGACCCGTACAGTGGCATCTGGTCGTCACCGTCGGACAGTCCGGTGACGTCACCGATGACGCCACCGTGCCCTGGCCCGAAGATCGTACCCGCATCGACGTCGGCACACTGACCATCGACTCAATCAGCGACGAGGCTCATGGCGTGTGCCGGGACATCAATTTCGATCCACTCATTCTGCCTGCGGGCATCGCGGCCTCTGACGATCCCTTGTTGAGCGCACGCTCGGCGGCATACTCGCGCTCCTTTACGCGCCGGGAAGGGGAGAGGAAGGAGCCGAGCATGGTGCAGGTTCCCGGCACCCTAGCGCTGCGGTCTGCGCGGGGGTCACTGCCGTGAACCACACAACGCGCTTTCCGGTCGTGTCGCGCGCCCTGCACTGGCTGATGGCACTGCTGGTGCTTGCGATGATCTTCATCGGCATCGCCATGGTCGCTTCATTGTCGGCCTACCATCGGCTGATCGCGATCCACCGACCGCTGGGCATTCTCATTCTGCTGCTGGTGGTAGTCCGGCTCATCAATCGATGGGTCAATCCTCCGCCGCCGCTGCCCGCCGATATGCCGCACTGGCAGCGCGCTGCAGCGTTGGGCTCACACCTGCTGCTCTATGCCTTGCTGTTCGCATTGCCGCTGGTCGGCTGGGGCATGCTCTCGGCCGGCGGCTACCCGGTCGTGCTGTACGGCCCGATCCATCTGCCACCGATCCTGCCGCATGTTGCCGGGCTGTACGCCGCGCTGCGCACGACGCATACCGTGCTGGCTTTTACGCTGTTCGCGGTCTTTCTGGCTCACCTCGGCGCTGCCCTGATGCACGCTCTGATCTACCGCGATGGAGTCTTTCAGAGCATGGCCACCCGGACCAGATCCGCACGTCGGCGGCCCACGAGTCCTAGTCGATCGCGCGCAGCAGCTCATTGATGGAGGTCTTGGCGCGCGTCTGCGCGTCGACCTGCTTGACGATCACCGCGCAGTACAGACTGTAGCGGCCGTCGGCGGCCGGCAGCGTGCCCGGGACCACGACCGAGCCTGCCGGCACGCGCCCCTGCAGAATGGTGCCGCTCGCGCGGTCGTAGATGCGGGTGCTCTGGCCGAGAAACACCCCCATGGAGAGCACCGATCCGGCGCCGACGATCACGCCCTCGACCACCTCGGAGCGCGCGCCGATGAAGCAGTCGTCCTCGATGATGGTCGGATTGGCCTGCAGCGGCTCGAGCACGCCGCCAATGCCGACGCCGCCGGAGAGATGCACGTTGCGACCGATCTGCGCACACGAGCCGACCGTCGCCCAGGTGTCGACCATGGTGCCGGCGCCGACGTAGGCGCCGATGTTGACGTAGCTCGGCATCAGCACCGCGTCGGGCCCGATATAGGCGCCGCGGCGCACCACCGCGTGCGGCACGATGCGCGCGCCGCCCGCGCGCAGCTGCGCCTCGGCGACGCCGGTGTATTTCAGCGGCACCTTGTCGTAGAAGCGGGTGAAGCCCGCCTCCATGACGCGGTTGTCGTGGGTGCGGAAGTACAGCAGCACCGCCTTCTTCAGCCACTCATTCACCACCCAGCGGCCGTCCCGCGGCTCGGCAACCCGCACCGCGCCGCAGTCGAGCAGTCCGATGCACTCCTCGAGCGCGGCGTCGAGCTCGCGCGGCAGATTTCCGGGTCCGAGCTCGGCGCGGCGCGCGAACGCGGCGTCGATGACGGACTTAAGACCTGCCGTGTCGCTCATCGATGCGGCCGCTCAGCCGGGCACTTCGGGCTGAAGCGTGGCCGCCGCCGGCGCGCGCAGCGCCGCCTGTTGCCGGTCGAGCGCCCCGGTCAGATGCGCCCTGAGGCGCTCGGCCGCATCTTCCGCCAGCGGCCGGTTGCCGAAGTCGGTGAGGTAGAACACGTCCTCGGCGCGCTCGCCGACGGTCATGATCTTGGCGGCGTGCAGCTCGACGTGCTCGTGCATCAGCACCTTGCCGACATCGCACAGCAGCCCCGGCCGGTCGCCGGCCGTCAGCTCGAGCACCGAGCGGCCGTTGCGCTCGTCGACGCTGAGCGCGATGTGTGTCGGGGTGTTGAACATGCGTGCCTGACGGGGCGCGCGCCGTGAAACCGACAGCGGCGCGTTCTCCGGGCTCTGCACCGAGCGCCACAGCGCCCGCTCGATCTCCCGCAGGCGGTCGCTGTCGGTGATCGCCGCGCCGTCGTCCTCGAGCACGTGGTAGAGGTCGAGGCTGAAGCCGTCGCCGGTGGGCGTGATGCGCGCGTCGACGATGTTGAGACCGAGCTGGTCGAGCGCCGCGGTGGTGCGCGCAAAGCCATGGCGGCGCGGCCGGGTGAACAACAGCACTGCGGTGGTGCCGCGCACGCTGCGCGGCTCGAGCGTCACCAGCGGCTCGTCCGAGGCGGCGTCGCGCTCGGCGAGCAGCCGCGTGTGCCAGGCGACCTCCTCGGGGGAGTGCTGCAGGAAATAGCCGGCCGAGAAGCGCGACCAGACCGCGGCGAGCTCCGCTTCGCCGACGCCGTGCTCGAGAGCCAGGCGCCGCGCCGCATCCTGCGTCTCGCGCACCAGGTGCTCGGGGTCTATGGGCGACTCGAGCCCGCGGCGCAGCGCACGCTTGACGCGCTGGTAGAACTCGCGGAACAGCGATGCTTTCCAGGAATTCCACAGCTTCGGGTTGGTGCCGCGCACGTCCGCGCAGGTGAGCACGTACAGGTAGTCGAGGTGCGTCTCGTCGCCGACCCGGCGCGCGAAGGCGTTGATGACCTGGCTGTCGCCGATGTCCTGCTTCTGCGCGGTGATCGACAGCTCGAGGTGATTGCGTACCAGCCAGGCGACCAGCCGCGCGTCGTAACCCGACAGCCCCTGCTCGAGACAGAACGCCTCGGCGTCCACCGCGCCGAGCTCGGAGTGATCGCCGCCGCGCCCCTTGGCGAGGTCGTGGAACAGCGCCGCGAGATACGCCACCTCGGGTCGCGGCAGCTGCTGCATGACGCGCGAGGCCTCGGGGAGCTCCTGGTCGTAACGCGGCATGGCGAAACGCCGCAGGTTGCTCACCACGAACAGCGTGTGCGCGTCGACGGTGTAGGCATGAAACAGGTCGTACTGCATGCGTCCGACGACGCGGCCGAAGGCGGGAATGTAGCGGCCGAGCACGCCGTAGGTGTTCATGCGCCGCAGCTCGTGCGTGACGCCCATCGGCGCGCGCAGGATCTCGAGAAACAGCCGGTGGTGCCGCGGGTTCTGCCGGAACTCCTCATCTATGAGCCACAGGTTGCGGGCGACGGCGCGCATGGTGGCGGCGCGCACCCCGACGACTTCCGGGTTCTGCTGCAGCAGCACGAACAGCTCGAGCAGCGCCGACGGATTGCGCGCGAACACCTCCTCGCTGATCGCCTCCAGCGAGCCGTTGCGAACCTGGAAGCGCGCATTGAGCGGGCGCGGCGGTTCGCTCTCCGGCAGCAGCGCCTCGCGGAACAGCTGCAGCACCAGCTCGTTCAGCAGGCTCACCTCCATCACCGTGCGGTAGTAGCGCTGCATGAACTGCTCGACGGCGAGCGTGTAGGAGGCGTCCTCGTAGCCGAACAGCTGCGCCAGGCGCAGCTGGTGATCGAACAGCAGGCGGTCCTCGCGCCGGCCGTTGAGCACGTGCAGCCCGCAGCGCACCCGCCACAGGAAGGCGCGCGCCTGCTCGAGGCGACGGAGCTCGGTGGCGCTGAGGAATCCATGAGTGACGAGCGCCTCGAGGGCGCCGGCGCCGAAGTGGCGCTGCGCGACCCAGGCGATGGTCTGGATGTCGCGCAGCCCGCCGGGACCGGTCTTGACGTTGGGCTCGAGGTTGTAGGCGGTGTCGTTGGCCTTGAGGTGCCGCTCGGACTGCTCGCGCACCTTGGCTTCGAAGAACGCCTTCACCGGCCAGATGTGCCCGGGGGCGAGCGCGGCGCTCATGGACTCGAGCAGCGCGGCCTCGCCGGCGAGCAGCCGCGCCTCGAGCAGCGTCGTCATGACGCTCACGTCGCCGACGCATTCCTCGCGGCACTGCGCCAGTGTGCGCACGCTGTGACCGACCTCGAGCCCGATGTCCCACAGGAACGTCACCAGACCCTCGACCGTGGCGCTCCCTGCGTCATCCAGCGGTTCGCGCACCAGCAGCAGGATGTCGATGTCGGAGGCCGGGTGCAGCTCCCCGCGCCCGTAGCCCCCGACCGCCACCAGCGCCCACGAGCCCGAGCGCGCACCGCAGCGCAGCTCCCAGGCCGCGCGCAGCACGGTGTCGATGAGGACGGCGCGCGCCCGCACCAGCTCCTCGACCGGCTCCTCGGCGAGGAAGCGGGCGCGCAGATCGGCATGCGCCGCGGCCAGCAGCTCGCGCCAGCGGGTCGCGTCCCCGCCGGCGGCAGCGAGCTGGGCCGGAAGCCCCGCGAGCCGCGGCCACGAAGTCACGGCAGGTGCAGCGGGAAACGTCTCCTCGGACGGACCAGTCCCCGCGCTCATGATGGGCTAGTGACGCCGCGCGTCCGCGCCAAGCGTCAGCACATCGACGCCGCCGTCGGTCACCAGCACGGTATGTTCCCACTGCGCCGACAGCGAGTGGTCCTTGGTGACCACCGTCCAGCCATCACCCAGCAGCCGCACGTGCCGCCTGCCGGCATTCACCATCGGCTCGATCGTGAAGGTCATGCCCGGCTTGAGCTCGAACCCGGTGCCCGGCTCGCCGTAATGCAGCACCTGCGGGTCCTCGTGGTATACGCGGCCGATGCCGTGCCCGCAGTACTCGCGCACTACCGAGTACTCGTTCCCCTCGACGTAGGTCTGAATGGCGTGGCCGATGTCACCCAGGCGCGACCCCGGGCGCACGGTCTCGATGCCGCGCCACATGGCGTCGAAGCAGATGTCGGTGAGTCGCTGCGCATGCGGCGGCGCCTTGCCGACCGCGTACATGCGGCTGGTGTCGCCATGAAAGCCGTCGCGGATCACGGTCACGTCGATATTGACGATGTCGCCTGCCTTGAGGCGCTTATCGTTCGGGATGCCGTGACAGACAACGTGATTCACCGAGGTGCAGATGGTCTTGGGGAAGCCGCGGTAATTGAGGTTCGCCGGCACCGACCTCTGCACGTTGACGATGTAGTCGTAGCAGATGCGGTCGAGCTCCTCGGTGGTGACGCCGGGGACCACGTGCTCGGTCACCATGTCGAGCACTTCCGCGGCCAGGCGGCCGGCGACGCGCATTTTTTCCTGCTCTTCCGGGGTCTTGATCGTGACGTGCATAGAAGGAGTGTTGGGGCTCTGGCCGGGCGCGCCAAGGGGTGCCCGCGGGTGAGCGTAAGACATTGTTCCGACGAGGTCTTCATGGTATAAAGCGCGGCCTTTTTTGGCAACGTAACCCACACGCGCATCATTATCCGTCGGTGACTGGGTGTTCCGGCCTTCAGGACCTTAGGGGTCCAAAGGCGGGGATGGTCACGGGGATGCGCGGAGGCTTAACCCAAACAGGAGTTCGACATGCCCGGCGTGTCCATGAGACAGATGCTGGAAGCGGGAGTCCATTTCGGACATCAGACCCGCTTCTGGAACCCGAAGATGGCGCCATTCATCTTCGGTGAGCGCAACAGGATCCACATCATCAATCTCGAGAGGACGCAGCCGATGTATTCGGAGGCTGCCTCCTTCGTCAAGGGCGTGATCGCCGACGGCGGCACGGTGCTGTTCGTCGGCACCAAGCGCTCGGCGCGCGAGTCCATCCAGAAGGAGGCCGAACGCGCCGGGCAGCCGTACGTCAACCAGCGCTGGCTCGGCGGCATGCTCACGAACTTCAAGACCATCCGCCAGTCCATCAAGAGGCTCGGCGAGATCACCGAGCTGGCCGCTTCCGGAGCGCTGGATAAACGCGGCAAGAAAGAGGCCACACAGCTGCGGCGCGAGATGGACAAGCTCGAAAGAAGCCTGGGCGGCATCAAGCACATGGAGGCGCTCCCGGACGCGCTGTTCGTGGTCGACGTCGGCCACGAGAACATCGCGGTGCACGAAGCAAAGAAGCTTGGCATCCCGGTGGTCGCCGTCGTCGACACCAACTGCTCGCCCGATGGCATCGAGTACGTGATTCCCGGCAACGACGACGCGATGCGCGCCATTCAGCTGTATGCGGCCGGCATCGCCGACGCGGTGCTCGAGGGCAAGGCCTCGGTGCCGCAGGTGGCGGTTGGCGAGGACGAGTTCGTCGAGCTGGACGAGGCCGGCAATCCGCGTAAGAAAGTCGCGCGCGGCCGGCAGCGTCCGCAGCCCGAGGTGCGCAGGAAGGCCATCCCGCGTCGCCGTCCGCTCCCGATCAAGGTTCCGGTGGTCGCCGGCGTCGAGCCGGTCGAGGACGAGGAGACCGAAGCCGACGAGGTGGCCGAGGCCGACGCGGTCGCCGAAGCCGTCGCAGCGAGCGTCGTCGTCCCGGCTCCCGTCGAGGACGCTGCCGTGCGCCGCCCGTCGGGCAGTCCCCCGCGCCGCAAAGGCCGCGGCGACGGCGGCGACTGACCAGGTAAAGGAAGTCCATGAACATCACGGCAGATGCAGTCAGGCAGCTCCGCGAGCGCACCGGCGCGGGCATGATGGAGTGCAAGAAGGCGCTGGTCGAAACCAAGGGCGACCTGGACGCCGCCGCCGAGCTCATGCGCCGCCAGGGGCTCGCCAAGGCCGACAAGAAGGCGGCGCGGGTTGCGGCCGAGGGCGTGATCGTGCTGGAGAAGTCCGCGGATGCGCGCACCGCGGCCATGGTCGAGGTGAACTGCGAGACCGATTTCGTGGCGCGGGGACCTGAGTTTCGCGGCTTTGCGCAGGCGGTGGCGCAGTGCGCGCTGGCCGCGCGGCCCGAGAGTCTCGACGCCCTGGCGCAGGCGAAGCTCGCCGACGGCGCGACGGTCGATGAGCGCCGCCGGGCACTCATCGCCAAGATCGGCGAGAACATCAGCGTGCGGCGCTTCGCGGTGCTCGCCTCGCCCGATCAGCTGGGCGCGTACGTGCACGGCACGCGCATCGGCGCGCTGGTGGCCGTCAGGGGCGGCCCGGGGAGCCTCGCCTACGATCTGGCGATGCACATTGCCGCGAGCAATCCCCGCTACCTGTCGCAGGCGCAGGTGCCAGCCGAGGTGGTGGCGAAGGAGCGCGATATTCTCACCGAGCAGGCGCGCGGCGAGGGTAAGCCGCCCGAGATCGTCGCCAAGATGGTCGAGGGCCGGCTGCGCAAGGCGCTCGGCGAGATGACCCTCGCCGGACAGCCCTTCGTGAAGGATCCGGACGTGAGCATCGAGAAGCTGCTGAAAGGCGCCAAGGCCGAGGTGCTTGCGTTCGAGCGCTTCGAGGTGGGCGCCGGGATCGAGAAAAAAACCGATGACTTCGTCGCCGAGGTGATGGGACAGGTGAGGGGCGCGGGGCCCGTCAGGCACTGACGCGGAGAAGTAACCGAAAGAAACCCCGCCGCGCGCGGGGTTTTTTCCATCGGCTCAAGGAGAGGCGATGACGCAATCGAAGGCGCGCTACGCGCGGATTCTCGTCAAGCTCTCGGGCGAGGCCCTGATGGGCGGGGGGGACTATGGCATCGACCCCGCGGTCATCAAGCGCATCGCCGGGGAGCTGCAGGACATCGTGCAGATGGACGTGCAGGTCGCGGTCGTGATCGGCGGCGGCAACATCTTCCGCGGCGCGGGGCTGGCGCGCGCCGGCATGGACCGGGTGGCCGCCGACCACATGGGGATGCTCGCGACCGTGATGAATTCCCTCGCGCTGCAGGACGCGCTCGAGAGCCTCGGCATGCACGCGCGGGTGATGTCCGCGATCCGCATCAACGAGGTGTGCGAGGATTACATTCGCCGGCGCGCCGTGCGGCATCTGGAGAAGGGCCGGGTGGCGATCTTCGCCGCCGGCACCGGCAACCCGTTCTTCACCACCGACACGGCAGCGGCGCTGCGCGCCATCGAGATCAACGCCGACGTGCTGCTCAAGGCCACCAAGGTGAACGGGGTGTACTCGGACGACCCGGTGCGCAACCCCTCGGCGGTACGTTACCCGCGGCTCACCTATGACAAAGTGTTAAACGAGAAGCTCAACGTGATGGACGCCACCGCAATCGTCATGTGTCGTGACAACCACTTGCCATTGCGGGTGTTCAATCTCAACAATCCGGGGGACCTCACCCGCATCGTGCGTGGCGAGGACGTCGGCACCGCCGTCACCTTCGAATGAGGGCACCGCGGGCCGCGAGGAGAGACGACCATGCTCGAAGATCTGAAGAAAGACGCTGCCGCGCGCATGGCAAAGTGCGTCCAGACCTTCCAGGCCGACCTGAAGAAGCTGCGCACCGGACGGGCGCACCCGAGCCTGGTGGAGCACCTCAAGGTGGACTACTACGGCTCCGAGGTGCCGCTGCAGCAGGTGGCGAGCATCGCGGTCGAGGAAGGCCGCACGCTGGTGATATCGCCGTGGGAGAAGTCGGTGGTGCAGGCGATCGAGAAGGCGATTTTCAAATCCGACCTCGGCCTGACTCCGCAGACCCACGGCACGCTGATCCGCATCCCCATGCCGGCGCTCACCGAGGAGCGGCGCCGCGAGATCACCAAGGTGCTGCGTCACGATGCCGAGAACGCCCGCGTCGCGGTGCGCAACGTGCGGCGCGACGTGATGAACGACATCAAGCACAAGCTGAAGGAGAAGCAGCTATCGCAGGACGACGAGCGGCGCGGCGAGACCGAGGTGCAGAAGCTCACCGACAAGCACATCGCCGACATCGACGCATTGCTCGCGGCCAAGGAGAAGGAGGTCATGCAGGTCTGATGGCGGACAAGGCCGACAAGCAGCTGCCGCAGCACATCGCCATCACCATGGACGGCAACGGCCGCTGGGCCGCCGCGCGCGGACTCACGCGCGGTGCCGGCCACAAGGCGGGACTGAAGCCCGTGCGCATGTGCGTCGAGGAGTGCACGCAGCGCGGCATCGGGGCGCTGACGCTGTTCGCTTTCTCCAGCGAGAACTGGGGTCGGCCGGCCGAGGAGGTCGGCAGTCTCATGGGCCTGTTTCTCGAAGCGCTCGACCGCGAGCTCGCCGAGCTGCACGCCAAGGGGGTGCGCGTGCGCTTCATCGGCGCGCGACAGACCCTCTCGGTGCGGCTGCAGCGGCGGATCCTCGCGGCCGAGGAGCGCACGGCGGGGAACCCCGGACTGAAGCTCCAGGTCGCGGTGAGTTATGGGGGTCGGTGGGATATTGTCCAGGCAGCTCAAAAACTTGCGATGAAATGTTCAAGCGGTGCAATGCGCCCGGAGGAGATCACCGAAGAGCACGTGAGGCAGGCACTGTCGCTCGCAGGGGTCCCGGAGGTCGATCTGCTGATCCGTACCGGCGGCGAGCAGCGCATCAGCAACTTCCTGCTGTGGGACCTCGCTTACGCGGAGTTGCATTTCAGCGCCCGGCTGTGGCCGGACTTCGCGGTGGCGGATTTCGAAGAGGCGCTCGCGTTCTTCGGCAGCCGCGAGCGGCGCTTCGGCCGGCGGCCGGTGCCGCTGTCCACGGCGCACGCGTGAGCGGCGTAAGCGACGTGAGCGGGTCCCTGCGCACGCGTATCGTCACGGCGGTGGTGCTCGTGGTGGTGCTGCTGGCGGTGGTCCTCGAGCTGCCGCCGGTGGCGACGGTGGCGGTGATCACGGCGGCGGTGGTGGCGGGCGCGTGGGAATGGTCGGCGTTCCTGCGGCTCAAGTCCGTGAGCCGGCGTGTGGCCTACGTGGCATTCGTGGTGCTGCTGCTGGCGCTCGCCTGGCAGGCGTCGGCTGCGCCCGATACGCGCGACCTGATTCTCGCGGGCGCGGTCGTGTGGTGGCTCGCCGCGTTCCTGTGGGTCGCGTTCGTGCCGCGATGGGTCTCGCCCTGGTCGGCCGGCCTTGCCGGCGTGCTGGCGCTGGTGCCGTCGTGGGTCGCGATGGTGCGCCTGCGCTTGAGCCACCCGCATGGCGCCGAGTGGGTGCTGTTCGCGCTGCTGCTGGTGTGGGTCGCGGACATCGGGGCATTCTTCGTCGGCCGGCGCTTCGGGCGCATCCGGCTCGCGCCCGAGGTGTCCCCGGGCAAGACCTGGGAAGGAGCGCTCGGCGGCCTGGCGGTGAGCGCGCTGGTGGCGGTGGCGGGGGCGGCCTGGTTTCGCGTGGCGTTGCTGCCGTTCCTGCCGTTGTGTCTGGCGGCGGTCGGCTTCTCGATCGTCGGGGATCTCACCGAGAGCCTGCTCAAGCGCTTCGCCGGCATGAAGGACAGCGGTAGCATCCTCCCGGGGCACGGCGGCGTCATGGATCGCATCGACAGCCTCACGGGGGCCGCGCCGGTGCTGCTGCTCGGGCTGACGCTGTTGAAGGTGGTGGCATGATCGGCGTCGCAGTCCTCGGCTCCACGGGCTCGGTCGGCGAGAGCACTCTCGATGTGCTCGCGCGCCACCGCGAGCGTTTCCGGCTGGTGGCGATCGCCGCGCATCACAACGTTGCGAAGCTCGCCGAGCAGATCCGCACCTGGCAACCGCCGTACGCGGCGCTGGCCGACGAGAGCGCGGCCCGCGAGCTCGCCACGCTCCTCGGCACGACCGCGCCGCATACCCGCCTGCTGGCCGGCGCCGGCGCGCTCGAGGAGATCGCGACGCTGCGCGAGGCGGACTGCATCATGGCGGCGATCGTCGGCGCCGCGGGCCTGCGCTCGACGCTCGCGGCGGCGCGCGCCGGCAAGCGGCTGCTGCTCGCCAACAAGGAGTCGCTGGTCATGGGCGGGGCGCTGCTGATGGCGGCGGTGCGCGAGTCGGGCGCGACGCTGCTGCCGATCGACAGCGAGCACAATGCGATCTTCCAGTGCCTGCCGGCGGGGACGCGCACCGGTATCGCACCTCCCGGCCTCACGCGCGTGCTGCTGACCGCCTCCGGTGGCCCGTTCCGCAACACGCCGCGCGAGCAGCTGGCGGACGCCACGCCGGAGATGGCCTGCGCGCATCCCACCTGGGTGATGGGGCGCAAGATCTCGGTCGACTCCGCAACGCTCATGAACAAGGGCCTCGAGCTGATCGAGGCCTGCCTGCTGTTCGGTCTGACGCCGTCGCAGGTCGAGATCCTGGTGCACCCGCAGAGCATCGTGCACTCGCTGGTCGAGTACGCCGACGGCTCGACGCTCGCACAGCTGTCCTCACCCGACATGCGCACGCCGATCGCGCACGCGCTCGCCTGGCCCGAGCGCATTCCGGCCGGTGTAGAATTTCTCGACTTGCTGAAGACGGGCCGCCTCGACTTCCTGGCGCCCGACTACGACAAGTTCCGTTGCCTCGCGCTCGCCCGGGCGGCGGCCCTCGCCGGAGGGCTGCATCCGGTAGTGCTGAACGCCGCAAACGAGGTCGCGGTGCAGGCGTTCCTCGAGCGGCGATTGAACTTTCCTGGGATCGCCGCGGTCATTGAAGCCGTAGTGGAGCGAAGCGCCGGGGGGGCCGTCGGCGGGCTGGACGACGTCCTGGCCGCCGATGCCGAAGGCAGGCAGCGGGCACGTGAGCGAATCGTCGGCATTACAACAAGTGGCTCGGTGAGGGACGCTCGCGCATGAATGTGGTCTGGTACGCGTTGTGGTTCACGGTCGCCGTGGGCGTGCTGGTGACCGTGCACGAGTTCGGCCATTTCTGGGTGGCGCGCCGCCTCGGCTTCAAGGTGCTGCGCTTCTCCGTCGGTTTCGGCCGGCCGCTGTGGAAGTACGTCGCGCGCGAAGGCCACGAGTACTGGATCTCCCCGATCCCTCTCGGGGGCTATGTGAAGCTCCTGGACGAGCGTGAGGGTCCGGTCGACCCGCAGGACCTGCCGCGCTCCTTCACCCGCCGTCCGCCGTGGCAGCGCATTCTGGTGCTGCTCGCCGGCCCCGCCTTCAACATTGCGTTCGCCGTGCTGGTGATGTGGGGCATGCTGTGGCACAGCGGCGTGACCGAGGTGCGCCCGGTGATCGGCGATGTGACCGCGGGCTCGCCGGCGGCCGCCGCCGGCGTACGCTCCGGCGATGAGATCCGCGCCATCAACGGCACCGCGGTCGCGAGCGAGCGCCAGGTGGTGTTCGATCTGCTGGATGCGATGAGCGCGCGCGGTGTGGCGGATCTCACGCTGCGGGCGACCGGCGGCACGCTGCATGACGCGCGGCTCAGCGTCACCGATCCCGAGCAGCGCCGCCGGCTCACCGAGCCCTCCGAGCTGTTCCACGGTCTCGGGTTCGAGTTCTGGACGCCGCCGATCCCGCCGGTGCTCGGGCGGGTGCTGCCCGACGGTCCGGCCGCACACGCCGGGCTGATGAGCGGCGACGAGGTGGTGGCGGTCGACGGGCAGCCGGTGAAGGATTGGCGCGATATGGTCGCGCTCATCAGCGCGCAGCCCGGCGCGCGCGCCGCCATCGATTACCGCCGCGGCGGCGAGCTGCGCCACGCCGAGGTGCAGATTGCCTCGCAGGACGTGGACGGCAAGCGCATCGGCCGCATCCAGGTCGAGGTCAAGACGCCGGCCGACAAGGGCTTCCCGCCGGGCATGCTGGTGCACACCGACCTGTCGGTGGGCGTGGCGCTGGTGCGCGCGGGGAGCGAAGCCTGGAGCATGAGCGTGCTGCAGGCGCGGCTGTTCTGGCGCATGGTGCTCGGGCGCGTGTCGCTGAAGAACCTGAGCGGCCCGCTGTCGATCGCGCAATTCGCCGGCGAGTCGGCCTCCGCCGGTGCCTCGGCGTTCCTGAGCTTCCTGGTGCTCATCTCGCTGTCGCTCGGGTTCCTCAACCTGCTGCCGATCCCGATCCTCGACGGCGGCCAGATCCTCTTTCAGCTGGTGGAGTGGCTGAAAGGCAGCCCGCTTTCCGAGCGTACCCAGGCCTTTGGGCAGCAGGTGGGGATCGCTCTGCTCATCGTCCTGATGGGTGTTGCGCTGTACAACGACATTGCGCGCCAGTTTGGCTGACGTGTATTCACGGGGGAAGGTTCCGCTCGCTCTGTGCGCGCTCGCGCTGCTGGCGTGCTGCGCGCCGGCGTTGGCGCAGCCGGCCCCGGGCGGCGCCGCCCAGAGCTCCGGCCAGACGCCGCCCGCCGCCGGCCCACCGCCGCCCGCCGCCGCCCCGGCCGGGCCTGCGAGCGAGGCGCCGGTCGGACCGACGCCGGAGACCACCTCCGCGTCGGCGGCCAACTTCACCGTCGGCGACATCCGCGTCGAGGGCCTGCAGCGCGTCTCGGAAGGCACGGTCTACAACTACCTGCCGATCAACATCGGCGATCGGCTGACTCCGGCGCGGGTGCGCGAGGCCATCACCGCGCTGTATGCGACCGGCTTCTTCCGCGACGTGCAGCTGCGCCGCGACGGCAACACGCTGGTGGTGGTGGTGTTCGAGCGGCCCTCGATCGAGAGCTTCGAGATCACCGGCAACAAGGACATAAAGACCGAGGACCTGCAGAAGTCGCTGCGCGGGGTAGGGCTCGCAACCGGCAAGACCTTCGACCGCTCGGTACTGCAGGACGTCACCCAGTACCTCACCGATCAGTACTTCAGCCGCGGCAAGTACGGCGTGAAGATCGATACCAGTGTCGAGGAGGAGACCGGCAACCGCGTCAAGATCAAGGTCACCATCAAGGAGGGCGGGCGCGCCAAGATCCGCCAGATCAACATCGTCGGCAACACCCGCTTCCCGCAGAAGGACATCCTCGAGACGCTCGAGCTCAAGACGCCCAACTGGCTCTCCTGGTACAAGCAGGACGACCGCTACTCGCGCGAGTCGCTGCAGGGCGACCTGGAGAAGGTACGCAACTACTTCATGGATCGCGGCTACGCCAACTTCCAGCTCGAATCCACGCAGGTGGCGATCACTCCGGAGAAGGAAGACATCTTCATCACCGTCAACATCGACCAGGGGCAGGTCTACCGGCTGTCGTCGATCAAGCTCGCTGGCACCTTCGTCGTGCCGCAGGCCGACCTGCAGCGGATGGTGCTGGTGCGCCCCGGTGAGATCTTCGACCGCAAGCTGATCACCGCGTCGCAGGAGCTGATGCAGAACCGCATGGGCCGCGACGGCTATTTCTTCGCCAAGGTCGAGCCGGTGCCGACCGCCGACAACAGCAACCACACGGTGGCGCTCACCTTCTTCGTCGACCCGGGCAACCGCGTGTACGTGCGCGACATCACCTTCTCCGGCGTCACCCGCATCGACGACGAGGTGCTACGCCGCGAGATGCGCCAGCTCGAGGGCGGCTGGCTGTCGAACGCCGCGCTCGAGCGTGGCAAGCAGCGCATCCAGCGCCTGCCGTACGTGAAGAGCGTCGACTACGAGACCACGCCGGTCCCCGGGACGCCCGACCTGGTGGACGTCAACTACAAGATCGAGGAGGGACCGGCGTCGCAGCTATCGGGCGGCATCGGTTACTCCGAAACCTATAAGTTCCAGCTGAACGGCAGCTTCGCCGACTCGAACTTCCTCGGCAGCGGCGAGCGCATCGGCGTTTCGCTCAACGGCGGCGCGTTCAGCAAGGTGTACTCGGTGCAGTGGACCAACCCGTACACCAGCATCGACAACCTGCAGCGCACGCTCTCGGTCAGCTACCGCGACGTGACGCAGTTCGTCTCCTCGTCGTCGAACTTCTCCTCGCAGACACTCAGCCTGGGTCCGACCTGGGCGTACCCGATCACCGAGACCATGTACCTGCGCTTCGGCGGCACGTTCGACAGCTCGCACCTGCTCACCAACTCGCTGACCAGCGCCGAGCAGGCCGTGCAGTGGGTGCAGGAGAACGGCCATCCCTACAACCGCCTGGCGCACGACGATTCCAGCAACAACGAGTACGTCTTCTACGGCAGCAACTTCACCACTACCGAGGCCGTCGTCGGCTGGGACTGGGACACGCGCAACCGCTCGCTGTTCGCCGATCGGGGCATGCGCCAGAACCTCAGCGTCACGGTCACCACCCCGAACAGCGACGTCAACTACTGGATAGGCAACTACCAGTTCATCAGGTACCTGCCGCTGTTCAAAGGCTGGACCTTGTCGTTCCTCGAAGGGATCGACTACGGCGCCCCGCTCGGCGGCAGCACCGGGATCCCGCCGTACCGCCAGTTCTTCGGCGGCGGACCCGACAACGTGCGCGGCTACCGCGAGAGCTTCCTCGGGCCGCGCGACCAGTTCGGCAACCCCTACGGCGGCAACATGCGCATCACCAGCCAGAACGAGCTGATCTTCCCGATGCCGGCCAAATGGGCGCAAACCGCGCGGGTGAGCCTGTTCATGGACATGGGCGGCGTCTACCAGACCGGCAACAAGCTGCAGTTCTTCGGTCCCGACAACATCACCCCGGTGAGCTACCGGCTGTCGAACTTCGATGACATCAAGCGCTCGGTGGGCGTCTCGGTCACCTGGCTGGCGCCGATCGGTCTGTTCCGTTTCAGCCTCGGGCTGCCGCTCAACGTCCAGCGCGGCGACGGCATCACCACCTGGGGCGATGAGACCGAGGTGTTCCAGTTCTCGGTCGGGCAGGCCTTCTAAGGCCGCAGGATCGGGCGACGCGACGGCGGCTTCTGAGCCATACTAGGCGTTTGCAGCTTTGGTCCGGTGGCCGCCGAGCGGCCGCACGGGTGCATTACAGCCAAAATTCAAGAGGTGGGTTTCCGTGAAGTGTTCGATCAGCAATCATCCGGTGGTGTGGGTCGTGGCGGCGTGCGCCTTGCTCGCGACGCTGCCCGCCTGGGCCGACCCGCCGAAGATCGGGATCGTCGATCCGCAGCGGCTGTTCCTCGAGTCCCCGCAGGGCAAGGGCATGCTGGAGTCGCTGCGGGCGGAATTCGCACCGCGTGAGCGCTCCCTGGTGGCGCAGGGTCAGGCCCTCAAGGCCAAGCAGGACGCATTCCAGAAGAACGGCGCGACCATGAGCGACGAGCAGCGTGGGCGCGCCGAGAAGGACCTGCGCGACGGCGAGCGCGACTTCGAGCGCGCGCGCGGCGAGTACCAGGACGACGTCACCTCGCGTCGCAACGAGGAGATGTCGCGGCTGCAGCGTACGCTGGTCGAGGAGGTGCGCACCTACGCCAAGGCACAGAATTACGACGTGGTGCTGAGCGGCGAGGCGGTGCTCTACCAGACGGCCGCCTACGACATCACGCCGGCGATCCTCGCCGCGCTGCAGGCGCACGCGGGGCACGCCGCGACCGGCAGCGCCACGCCGCCGGCCACGCCCGCCGCGCCCGCCAAGCCGCAGAGCCACTGAAGCGAGCCGGAGGCCGCGCCGCGCGCGCCGTAGCCGCCATGTCGGTGTCACTCGGGGAGCTCGCGGTGCGGTTCGGCTGCGAGCTGCGCGGCGACCCGCAGGCGCGCGTCGAGCGCGTCGCGACGCTCGCCAACGCGGACGCGCAGGCGCTCGCGTTCCTCGCCAACCCACGCTACCGGGCGCAGCTGGCGCACACGCGCGCCGCCGCGGTGGTGCTCGATGCGGCCGCCGCCGCCGACTGTCCGACGCACGTGCTGGTGGCCGCCAACCCCTACGCCACCTATGCGCGCATCGCCGCGATCCTGCACCCCGAGCCGCCGCCCGTCCCCGGGGTGCATGCGACCGCGCTGGTGGCCGCGAGCGCGCGCCTCGATCCGAGCGCCTGCGTCGGCGCCTTCGCCAGTATCGGCGAGCACGCGGTGCTCGGTGCGCGCTGCCTGGTCGGCCCGCATTGCGTGCTCGAGCAGCACGTGGCGCTCGGCGACGACGTGCGGCTGGTGGCGCGGGTGACACTGTGCCGCGGCGTGCAGGTCGGCGCGCGCAGCGTGCTGCACCCCGGCGCGGTGATCGGCGCGGACGGCTTCGGCTATGCGCCCGAGCGCGGCACCTGGCTCAAGGTGCCGCAGCTCGGCACCGTATGCGTCGGCGCGGACATCGAGATCGGTTGCAACACGACCATCGATCGCGGCGCAATCGAGGACACGGTGATCGAGGACGGGGTCAAGCTCGACAACCTCATCCAGATCGGACACAACGTGCGCATCGGCGCGCACACCGCCGTCGCCGCCTGCAGCGGTGTCTCCGGCAGCACCGTGATCGGCAAGCGCTGCATGATCGGCGGCAAGGTGGGCATCGCCGGTCATCTGACGATCGCCGACGATGTCGTGATCACCGCCTACTCGGCGGTGAGCCACTCGATCACCAGCGCGGGGGTATACTCGAGCACGCTGCCGACCGAGGAAGCGCGCAGCTGGCGGCGCATGGTGGCGCGCTTCAAGCGACTGGGCGCGTACGAGACGCGGCTGCGGCAGGTGGAGCGCACTGTGGGCGTGAAGCGCAGGTCGCCGCGGCCGCCCGATGAGGAAACCGACGACGATGAATGATTCGGGAGGACGACTCGACATCCTGTCGATCTTCGAGCGGCTGCCGCACCGTTATCCGTTCCTGCTGGTCGACCGGGTGCTCGAATACCGCACCGGTGAGAGCATCCGCGCGCTGAAGAACGTCACCTACAACGAGCCGTACTTTCCCGGACATTTCCCCAACCGGCCGGTCATGCCCGGCGTGATGATCATCGAGGCGCTGGCGCAGGCAGCCGGCATCCTCTGCTTCCTCACCGCCGACGTGAAGCCGGACGAGAACACGCGCATCTACATCGTCGGCATCGACCACGCGCGCTTCCGCCGGCCGGTCGTGCCGGGGGATCAGCTGATCCTCACCGCGCAGGTGCAGCGCACGCTCAAGGGCATCTGGAAATTCGCCACCGCGGCGCTGGTGGACGACCAGGAAGTGACACACGCGGACATCATGGCCGCGCCGGAGACCGGTAAGTGATCGATGCGCGCGCGGTGGTGTCGCCGCAGGCGCGGCTCGCCCCGGATGTGACCGTCGGACCGTTCTCGGTCATCGGTGCGGACGTCGAGCTTGGGTCCCGCACCGTCATCGGACCCCACGCAGTCATCCACGGCCCGACGACCATGGGCGCCGACAACCGCGTGTTCCAGTTCGCCTCGCTCGGCGATGCGCCGCAGGACAAGAAGTATGGCGGCGAGCCTACCCGCCTCGAGATCGGCGACCGCAACGTGTTTCGCGAGAGCTGCACCGTCAACCGCGGCACGACCCACGACCAGGGCGTCACGCGCATCGGCGACGACAACCTGTTCATGGCGTACTCGCACGTCGCCCACGACTGCCAGATCGGTAACAGCACGGTGTTTGCCAATTGCGCCTCGCTCGCCGGGCATGTCGAGATCGGCGACTGGGCGATCCTCGGCGGGCTCACGGCGGTGCACCAGTTCGCCCGGATCGGCGCCCATGCCTTCCTCGGCGGCGGCTCGATCGTCAGCCGCGACGTGCCGCCGTACGTCATGGTCGCGGGCAACCCGGCAGTACCGCACGGCGTGAACTCCGAGGGTCTGCGGCGCCGCGGCTTCACCGACGAGCAGATCCAGAACGTCCGCGAGGCGTACCGCATTCTCTACCGCTCGGAGCTCAAGCTCGCAGAGGCGCTGGCGCAGCTGCTGCCGGTGGCCGCCGAGCGTGCCGAGGTCCGCGTGTTCGTCGACTTCATCCAGGCCTCGGCGCGCAGCCTGGTCAGATGAGCGTAGCGGGCCTGCCCGGAGCTCCCGAGCAGCCGCTGCGCGTCGCTCTGGTGGCGGGCGAGGCGTCGGGAGACATGCTTGGGGCGGCGCTGATCGAGGCGCTGCGCTCACGGGTGCCGCAGCTCGAGTGCTTCGGGGTCGCGGGGCCGAAGATGGTCGCGGCGGGCTGCCAGGCCTGGGCCGGGGCGGCGGAGCTCTCGGTCATGGGACTGGCGGAGGTTCTAGGTCACCTGCCGCGGCTGCTGCGGCTGCGCGCCAGGCTCGCGCGGCGTTTCGCCGGCGCCCGGCCCGACGTGTTCGTCGGCATCGACTCCCCGGACTTCAACCTGCCACTCGCCGGCCGGCTGAGGCGCGCCGGCATCCGCTGCGTGCAGTACGTGAGTCCCCAGGTGTGGGCCTGGCGACAGGGGCGCGCGCGCACCATCGGCCGTGACTGCGACCTGGTGCTGTGCCTGCTGCCGTTCGAGACCGAGTTCTACGCGCGCCACGGGCTGCCGGCGGTGTTCGTCGGTCATCCGCTCGCTGATGAGATTCCCCTCAGTGTCGATCGCGCCGGGGCGCGCGCGGCGCTCGGGGTCGCGGCCGGCGCGACCCTGATCGCGCTGCTCCCCGGCAGCCGCGTCGGCGAAGTCGCGCGGCTCGGGCCGCCGTTCGTCGCGGCCGCCCGCTGGCTCGCCGCGCGCCGGCCGGCGTTCGAGTTCATCGCCCCGATGGCGTCCGCCGCCACACGTGAGTGCTTCGAGAGACAGATCGCGCAAGTGCCGGATGCTCCGGCGATTCGCCGCGTCGACGGGCAGTCGCAGCGGGTGCTGGCGGCGGCCGATGCCGCGATCGTCACCTCCGGCACCGCGACGCTGGAGACGCTGCTCTCGAACCGCCCCATGGTCGTGGCGTATAAAGCGAACCCGATCACCGCGTTCCTCGCGCTCAAGCTCGGACTGGTCAAGGTGCCGTACTTCTCGCAACCGAACCTGCTCGCCAGACGCGCACTCGTGCCCGAGCTGCTCCAGGGGCAGGTCACCCCGGCCGCGCTCGGCGCGGCGCTGCTCGCCGAGCTCGAGAACCCCGTGCATCTCGCCGAGCTCAGCGCCGAGTTCCGGCGCGTTCACGTGAGCCTGCGGCGCGGCGGGGCGGCGCGGGCCGCCGAGGCGGTGCTCGGGTGCCTGGGCCGTGGGGCGGCGCCGGTGGGTCAGGGGTAGCATGGCGCGCGGCGCACACCTCGAAAGGGTTGCCGGCATCGACGAGGCTGGGCGCGGGCCGCTCGCCGGGCCGGTGGTTGCCGCGGCCGTGATCCTCGATCCGCGGCGGCGCATCGTAGGGCTCAGGGACTCCAAGGTGCTCGCGCCGGAGGAGCGCGTGCGCCTGGCGGTGCTCATCCGCAGCCGCGCGCTCGCCTGGGCGGTCGCCTGGGCGGACCGCGACGAGATCGACTGCCTCAATATCCTGCAGGCGACGCTGCTCGCGATGCGACGCGCGTTGCTCGCGCTGCCAGTGGCGCCGACCCACGTGCAGATCGACGGCGATCACTGCCCGTGCATCGCCGATCTGGGACTCGGCTGCACGTTCGAGGCGATCGTCGCGGGGGACGCGCGCGTCAGGGCCATCAGCGCCGCTTCGATTCTCGCCAAGACTTACCGCGACGCCCTGATGGAAGCGCTCGATGAGTGCTACCCCGGCTTCCAGCTCAGGGTCCACAAGGGCTATGGCACGCCGGCGCACTTCAGGGCGCTGCGCAAGCGCCGGCCCTCGCCGCTGCACCGCCGCTCCTTCGCGCCAATGCGTCTCACCTGACGATGCCGACCCCGCTCCCCCCTGCCTGCGTCCACCTGCGGGTGCACACCGAGTTCTCCCTCATTGACAGCGTAGTGCGCGTGCCCGAGCTGATCGCTGCCGTGGCTGCTGCCGGCATGCCGGCCGTCGCGGTGACCGACCACAACAACCTGTTCGCGATGGTGAAGTTCTATCGCGAGGCGCTCAAGGGCGGCGTCAAGCCGATCGTGGGGGTCGATCTGCTGGTGCGTGAGGACGGCGAGCGGCGCGAGCCGACACGCCTGACGCTGCTGTGCCAGAACGACAACGGCTACCGCAACCTGTCGCGGCTCATCAGCCGCGCCTGGCTGGAAGGCCAGGAACGCGGCGTTGCGCGCGTGCGGCGCGAGTGGCTCACCGGGGCGAGCGTCGACGGACTGATCGCGTTGTCGGGCGCGCTCGAAGGCGAGATCGGCCGCGCCCTGGTCAACGGCCACGAGCCGGAGGCGGACGCGGCGCTGACGCGCTGGCAGGAGCTGTTCCCCGAGCGCTTCTACCTCGAGCTGCAGCGCCTCGGCCGGCCCTTCGAGGAAGCCTACATCGCCGGCGCGCTGCGGCTCGCCGCGCGGCGCGCAGCGCCGGTCGTGGCGACCAACGACGTGCGCTTCCTGCGCGCCGAGCAGTTCGAATCGCACGAGGCGCGGGTCTGCATCCACGACGGCGCGCTGCTCGCCGATCCGGCGCGGGTGCGCCGCTACTCCCGCCAACAGTACCTGCGCAGTCCGGCGGAGATGGCCGCGATGTTTGCCGATGTGCCCGAGGCACTGGCGAACTCGGTGGAGATCGCGCGCCGCTGCAGCCTGCAGCTCAACCTGGGAGAGGTGCGCCTGCCGCAGTACCCGGTGCCCGCCGGTGTGAGCACCGAGCAGTTCCTGCGCCAGGAAGCCGCACGCGCCCTTGGCGGGCGCCTCGCCGCCGGTGCCGCTGCGCCGCCGGCCGCCTATCACGCGCGTCTCGAGTCCGAGCTCGATGTCATTTGTCAGATGGGCTTTGCGGGCTACTTCCTCATCGTCGCGGACTTCATCCGCTGGGCGCGCGCGAACGGCGTGCCGGTCGGGCCGGGGCGCGGCTCGGGCGCCGGCTCACTGGTCGCCTACAGTCTCGGCATCACCGACCTCGACCCGCTCGAGCACGAGCTGCTGTTCGAGCGTTTCCTCAACCCCGAGCGCGTCTCGCTGCCGGATTTCGACATCGATTTCTGCATGGAGGGGCGCGATCGCGTCATCGACTACGTCGCGGGCAAGTACGGCCGCGAGCGCGTCTCGCAGATCATCACCTACGGCACCATGGCCGCGAAAGCCGTGGTGCGCGACGTCGGTCGCGTGCTCGGCATGAGTTACGGCTACGTCGACCGCATCGCGAAGCTCATCCCCTTCGAGCTCGGCATAACGCTCGAGGCGGCGCTGGAGAAGGAGCCGGAGCTCAAGCGCCTCTGTCAGGACGAGGACGAGGTCCGCAACCTCATCGATCTGGCGCGCTCCCTCGAGGGGCTGACGCGCAACGCCGGCATGCACGCCGGCGGCGTGGTGATCGCGCCCTCGGTGCTCACGGATTTCACGCCGCTGTACTGCGACCCCTCCGGCGAGGGCGTGGTGACGCAGTTCGACAAGGACGACGTCGAGGCGGCGGGACTCGTCAAGTTCGACTTTCTGGGGCTGCGCACGCTCACGATCATCGACCGCGCGGTGGCGACCATCAATCGCCTGCGGGCCACGCGCGGCGAGCTGGCGCTCGCCATCGGCGCGATCCCGATGAATGACCCCAAGACCTTCGAGCTGCTGAAGTCGTGCCGCACGACCGCGGTGTTCCAGCTCGAGTCGCGCGGCATGAAGGATCTCATCCGCCGGCTGCAGCCCGACCGCTTCGAGGATATCGTCGCCGTCAACGCGCTGTTCCGCCCCGGTCCGCTGCAGTCGGGCATGGTGGACGACTTCATCACCCGCAAGCACGGCGGGGTCAACGCGCCCGTCGACTACCTGCATCCCGCGCTCGAGCAGATCCTCAAGAGCACCTACGGCGTCATCCTCTACCAGGAGCAGGTGATGCAGATCGCGCAGGTGCTCGCCGGCTACACACTCGGCGGCGCCGACCTGCTGCGGCGCGCGATGGGCAAGAAGCTGCCCGAGGAGATGGCGCAGCAGCGCTCGGTGTTCATCGCCGGGGCGGTGGCGCGCGGCGTCCGGCAACAGCAGGCGCAGCACATCTTTGATCTGATGGAGAAATTCGCCGGCTACGGCTTCAACAAGTCGCACTCCGCGGCTTACGCGCTGCTCTCCTACCAGACGGCGTACCTCAAGGCGCATTACCCGGCGGAGTTCATGGCGGCGGTGCTGTCAGCCGACATGGATCACACCGACAAGGTGGTGACGCTCATCAAGGAATGCGCCGACATGGGACTTGCCGTGCTGCCGCCTGACGTGAACGCCTCACGCTACGAGTTCGCCGCCGCCGGCAGCGGCCGCATCCGTTACGGCCTGGGCGCGGTGCGTGGCGTGGGTGAGGGCGCGGTCGAGGCGCTGATCACCGAGCGCGAGGCGCACGGCAGCTACGCGGGCCTCGAGGACCTCGCCCGGCGGCTCGACCTGCAGAAGGTCAACCGGCGGGTGCTGGAAGCGCTGCTGCGCTCGGGGAGCCTCGACTCCCTCGGCGCCAACCGCGCCATGCTCATGGAGCGGCTCGGCACTGCCATGCACCTCGGCGACCAGAGCACACGGGCGCGCGAGGCCGGGCAGGACGATCTGTTCGGCGGTCCCGCGGCCGCCGAGCGCACCGGCGCACCGTCCGCGGCACGCGCGGCCGAGCTTCCCGAGTGGAGCGAGGCGGTGCGCCTCGCCGGCGAGCGCGAGACGCTCGGCCTGTATCTGACGGGACATCCGCTCGGGCGCTTCGAGGCCGGCCTGCCGCGCTTCGTGACTCACCGCATCGGCGACCTGGTCAGCGACCGGCCAGTCGCCGGGCTCGAGGCCGGGCGCTTCGGCGGCGGTCGTCAGGTCACCGTGGCGGGGCTCATCGACGAGGTGAAGAAGCGCGGCCCGCGCGTGCTGGTGACGCTCGATGACCGTACCGGGCGCATCGAGATGCTGCTGTTCGAGGAGACCTACCGCCGGCACCGCGAGCTGATCAACAAGGACGCCCTGGTGCTGGTCGAGGGCACGCTGCGCTTCGACGAGTTCGGCGACGCGTGGCGCCTGGCGGCGCGCCGCATCAGCGAGCTCGAGCGACTGTTCGAACAGGAGGCGCGTCGGCTGATCCTCAAGTGCGGCTACGCCGACGCCGCGCGACTGTCGGAGCGCCTCGCCGCGGTTCTGACACCCTGGCGTCCGGGCCCGTGCCCGGTGACCATCGAGTACTCGGGAAACTCCGCCTGCGGGGCGCTCAACTTAGGTCCCGAGTGGAACGTGCGCGTCAGCCGCCAGCTGCTCGAGGAGCTCGAAGGGTTGCTCGGGCGCGGCGGCCTCGAGGTTGTCTATGGCGGGCTGCCGGCCGGCAGCGGCGACAGCTTTTCCGCCGACGGCCGTTAGTCTGGTACCCTCGCCCGCTCCATGGCCGTCTCGTTCCTGGACTTCGAACAACCGATCGCCGAGCTCGAAGCGAAGATCGAGGAGCTCAGGCACGTAACCTCCGACCCGGAGGTCAACCTGCAGGAGGAGATCGGGCGGCTCCAGGCCAAGAGCCGCCAGCTGACGCAGAGCATCTTCGCCAGCCTCACTCCGTGGCAGATCACCCAGCTCGCGCGCCATCCGCACCGACCCTACACGCTCGATTACGTGGGCGCGATCTGCAGCGAGTTTCACGAGCTGCACGGCGACCGCATGTATGCCGACGACCAGGCGATCGTCGCCGGCCTGGCGCGGATCGAGGGGCGCGCCATCGTGATCATCGGCCACCAGAAGGGGCGTGACACCAAGGAGCGCGTACGCCGCAACTACGGCATGCCCAAACCCGAGGGCTACCGCAAGGCGCTGCGCATGATGCATCTCGCCGAGCGCTTCGGGCTGCCGCTGCTGACCCTGATCGACACCCAGGGAGCCTACCCCGGAGTCGGCGCGGAGGAGCGCGGGCAGAGCGAGGCCATCGCCCGCAATCTGTTCGAGATGTCGCTGCTGCGGATTCCGATCGTCACCGTGGTGACCGGGGAGGGGGGCTCCGGCGGGGCGCTTGCCATCGGGGTGGGCGACCGGCTGCTGATGCTTCAGTACAGCACCTACTCGGTCATCTCGCCGGAAGGCTGCGCGTCCATCCTGTGGAAGAGCCAGGACAAGAAGGAAGTGGCGGCCGAATCGCTCAACCTCACGGCCGACCGGCTCCTGAAGCTCGGGCTGGTGGACGAGGTGATCGAGGAGCCCCTGGGCGGCGCGCACCGCGATCCGGCCGAGAGCGCCTCGCGCCTCAAGGCGGCGATCATCCGCCACTTCGACGAGCTCGACGCAATACCGCGCGACCAGCTGCGGGCGGCGCGCGCGGAAAAGATCGCAGGCTACGGCGTGTTCTCAGAAACGGCGGCGTGAAGCCCGCCGCACGCCCGGTGCGCCGGAAGATCAGCGAGTTCGGACCCGCGTGGCTGCGCCAGCAGCTGGCACGGCTGCTGCCCGACGGGCGCCACGCGGCGCTGTGCGTCGCCTTCAGCGGCGGTTCGGATTCCACCGCGCTGCTCGCGGCGCTCGCGCGGCTGCCGGGACGCCGGCAGCGGCTGCGCGCCATCCACATCGATCACGGCCTGCACGCGCGCTCGGCGGCCTGGAGCCGCCACGCCGCGCAGGTGGCGCGCTCGCTCGGGGTGCCGTTCAGCGCGCGCGCCGAGCGCGTGTCGCGCCGGCGCGGTGAGTCGCTCGAGGCCGCGGCGCGCATGCTGCGCTACCGCCTGCTCGGCGAGGCGCTCGCCGCGGGCGAGGTGCTGCTGACCGGTCACACCCAGGACGACCAGCTCGAGACCGTGCTGTTGCAGCTGCTGCGCGGCGCGGGAGTGGCCGGCATCGCGGCCATGCCGCCGATTGCGCCATTGGCAGGCGGCTGGCTGGCGCGTCCGCTGCTGTCGCGGTCGCGTGCGGAGCTGCGCGAGTGGCTGCGCGGACAGCGACTCGCCTGGCTCGAGGACCCGAGCAACTCCGATCTCACGCTCGACCGCAACTACCTGCGCGCGCGGGTGCTGCCGCTGATCCGCGCGCGCTGGCCGGGAGCCGGCGCGACGGTGGCACGTGCGGCGCGCTACGCAGCCGAAGCGCAGCTGCTGCTCGATGGTCTCGCCCGGACGGACGTCGGGTATGCGAGCCACGGCGCGCAGCTCGCCGCGCCGGCGCTGCGCGCGCTGAGCCCCGAGCGGCGCCGCAACGCGCTGCGCTACTGGATCGCCGCCGCGGGCTTCACCGCGCCGCCGGCGCGTCGCCTGGAGGAGATCGCGGGCCCGCTGCTCGCGGCGCGCGCGGATGCTCAGCCGTTCGTCGAGTGGGAAGGCGCGCGCGTGCAGCGGGCGGCCGGGCTCCTCGAGCTCACTGCCGCGGATGCCCTCGGGCCTGCGGCGGCGCCGGCCCGCGACGCGCAGATCGGCTGGACGTGGCGCAAGGCGCCCAGTTGCGCGCTGGGTGAGGACCGCGGCGCGCTCGGCCTCAGGCGTGCCGCGCACGGCCCGCTCGATGCCGCCAAGCTCCCCGACATGCTCGCGGTGCGCTGGCGGCGCGGCGGCGAGCGGCTGCGACTCGTGCGCGGCGGGCCGCGGCGGGCACTGAAGAGTCTGCTGCAGGAGGCGCGCGTGCCGGCCGCGGAGCGTGCCCGGCTGCCGCTGGTGTTCGCGGGCGCCCGGCTGATCGCGGTCGCGGATCTGTGGCTCGATGAGTCGGTGCGGGCGACGGCCGCAAGCGCGGCGCGCCTGCGCCTGGACTGGCAGCGTCCCGGGAAAGGCGCCCCGCGCACCTCAAGAGTGCGCGCTCCGCGGCCCTGAGGGCGCTCGGTCCGGCGGGGCCGCGGACTCGAGGCTCGCCAGCCGCTTAAGATGTGCTAACCTGTTTGCCCGTCGTCGCTGCCCGGAAGTTCGCGGAAGGGCGCGGCCCTCATACGGCGGGAAATCCTCGAGACCGAAGCTTATGACGCGTTTCGTATTCGTCACCGGCGGCGTCGTGTCCTCTCTCGGCAAGGGGATCGCCTCCGCTTCACTCGGCGCGATCCTCGAGGCGCGCGGCCTCAAGGTGGCGATGGTCAAGCTCGATCCGTACATCAACGTCGATCCGGGCACCATGAGCCCGTTTCAGCACGGCGAGGTGTTCGTAACGCAAGACGGCACCGAGACCGACCTCGACCTCGGCCACTATGAGCGTTTCGTGCGCACCACCACCGGGCGCAACAGCAACTTCACCACCGGCCGGATCTACGAGCGCGTGATCGCCAAGGAGCGCCGCGGCGACTACCTGGGTGCCACCGTGCAGGTGATCCCGCACATCACCGACGAGATCAAGCGCAGCATCAAGCTCGGCGCCGACGGTGCCGACGTATGCATGGTGGAGATCGGCGGCACGGTGGGCGACATCGAGTCGCTGCCGTTCCTGGAGGCGATCCGCCAGCTCGGAGTCGAGCTCGGGCGCAACAACTGCGTGTATATGCATCTGACGCTGGTGCCGATCGTGGGCGGCTCGGGCGAGATCAAGACCAAGCCGACTCAGCACTCGGTGAAGGAGCTGCGCGGCATCGGCATCCAGCCCGACGTGCTGCTGTGCCGCTGCAAGCACCCGCTGCCGGAGGAGCAGCGGCGCAAGATCGCGCTGTTCACCAACGTCGAGGAGCGCGCCGTGATCTCCGCGGTGGACTCCGACGACATTTACCGGATCCCGATTCTGCTGCACGAGCAGGGGCTCGACGACATCGTGGTCGAGAAGCTGCGCCTGGCGGTGCCGGCCACCGACCTCGCCGAGTGGCGCCACGTGGTGAGCTCCAGGAGCAATCCCGACGGCCAGGTCGACATCGGCATGGTCGGCAAGTACGTGCAGATCCGCGACTCCTACCTGTCGCTGCACGAGGCGCTGATACACGGCGGACTGAAGACCCGCACGCGCGTCAACATCCATTACATCGAGTCGACCGACATCGAGCAGCACGGCCCACACCTGCTCAGCGGGGTGGACGCGATCCTGGTACCGGGCGGGTTCGGCGAGCGCGGGATCGAGGGCAAGATCCAGGCGGTGCGCTATGCCCGCGAGCACGCCGTGCCCTATCTCGGCATCTGCCTCGGCATGCAGGTGGGGATCGCCGAGTTCGGCCGGCACGTGCTCGGGCTCGAGGACGCCAACAGCACCGAGTTCAATCGCGCCACGCCCCATCCGGTGATCGCGCTGATCTCTGAATGGCAGGATCAGATGCACGGCGCGCAGCTGCGCACCGAGACTTCCGCCAAGGGCGCCAGCATGCGTCTCGGGGCGCAGGAGGTGCTGCTCGGTGCGGGCACAAGCGCCCGCGACGTTTACGGCCGCGACGTCATCATGGAGCGGCATCGCCACCGCTATGAGTTCAACAACACCTACCTCGACCGCTACCGCCAGGCGGGCATGCGCTTCTCGGGCTTCTCGCGCGACGGTCTGGTGGAGGTGATCGAGCTGCCGAACCATCCGTGGTTCGTCGCCACCCAGTTCCACCCGGAGTTCACCTCCACGCCGCGCGACGGCCACCCGCTGTTCGCCGGCTTCATCCGCGCGGCGCGCGCGCAGCGCGCTGCTCAGCTCCCGCAGGCGGCGGGGGCCTAGTATGATTGCTCGGGATCGCGACATGCCATGCTGCTGACCGGATACGAGGTCGGGGAGCGGCGGCCGCTGTTCCTGATTGCGGGTCCGTGCGTCATCGAGAGCCCGGCGCTCACCCAGGAGATCGCCGGCAAGCTCAAGGAGATCACCGCCCGCCTCGGCATCCCTTACATCTTCAAGGCCTCCTACGACAAGGCGAACCGCTCCTCGCGCGCGAGTTTTCGCGGCCTGGGGATCGAGGCGGGCCTCAAGGTGCTGGACGACGTGCGCCGCGCGGTCGGCGTGCCGGTGCTGACCGACGTGCACGAGGACAGCCCGCTCGAGGAGGTGGCCGCGGTGGTCGACGTGCTGCAGACGCCCGCGTTCCTGTGCCGGCAGACGAACTTCATCCTGAACACCGCCTCGCAGGGCAAGCCCGTCAACATCAAGAAGGGACAATTCCTCTCGCCCTGGGAGATGCAGAACGTGGTCGACAAGGCGCGCTCCACCGGCAACGGGCAGATCCTGGTGTGCGAGCGCGGTTTCTCGTTCGGCTACAACAACCTGGTGTCGGATATGCGCTCGCTGTCGATCCTGCGCGGCACCGGCTGCCCGGTGGTGTTCGACGCCACGCACTCGGTGCAGCTGCCGGGCGGGCAGGGCACAGCCTCCGGCGGCCAGCGTGAATTCATCCCGGTGCTGGCCCGCGCCGCAGTGGCCGCCGGGATCGCGGGGCTGTTCATGGAAACCCACCCGCGACCGGACGAGGCGCTGTCGGACGGTCCGAATGCCTGGCCGCTCGAGCGCATGGAGCCGCTGCTTGAGACCCTGACCCAGCTCGACCGGGCCGTAAAGCAGGTACCCTTCGAGGAATCCCTTCTATGAGCCGCATCGCCGACATCCGCGCCCGCGAGATCCTCGACTCGCGCGGCAACCCAACGCTCGAGGCCGACGTGATGCTGGACTCCGGCGCGCTCGGCCGGGCGGCGGTGCCCTCGGGCGCCTCTACCGGCACGCGAGAAGCCGTCGAGCTGCGCGATGAGGATCCGCACCGTTACGGCGGCAAGGGTGTGCTCAAGGCGGTCGAGCACGCCAACACCGTGCTCAAGGCGGCGCTCCTCGGGCGCGATCCGCGCGACCAGGCCGGCATCGACGCGCGCATGATCGAGCTCGACGGCACCGACAACAAGAGCCGGCTCGGCGCCAACGCCATTCTCGGCGTGTCGCTCGCCTGCGCGCATGCGGCGGCGCAGGACGCGCGCGTGCCGCTCTACCGGCACCTCGCCGCGCTCGGCGGCGGCGCGCGCGAGCCGGTGATGCCGGTGCCGATGATGAACGTCGTCAACGGCGGGGCGCACGCCAACAACAGCCTCGACATCCAGGAGTTCATGATCGTGCCGGCCGGTGCGCCGACCTTCCGTGAGGCGCTGCGCTACGGCGCCGAGGTGTTCCATGCGCTGAAGAAGCTGCTGGCCAAGCGCGGACTTTCGACCGCGGTCGGGGATGAGGGCGGCTTCGCGCCGAGCCTCGCCTCGAACGAGGAGGCACTCGGCATCATCATGCAGGCGATCGAGACGGCGGGCTACCGGCCGGGCGAGGACCTGTACCTGGCGCTCGATGCCGCGAGCTCGGAGTTCTACCGCGACGGCCACTATGAGCTCGAGTCCGAGGGCCGGCGGTTCTCGGCGGCGGAGTTCACCCGCTACCTCGCCGGGCTTGCCGCCAGGTACCCGATCATCAGCATCGAAGACGGCATGAGCGAGAGCGACTGGCAGGGCTGGGGAGAGCTGACGCGCGTGCTCGGCGCCGGGATGCAGCTGGTCGGCGACGACATATTCGTCACCGACACCAGGATTCTCGCCCAGGCGATCGAGCAGGGTGTGGCCAACGCCATCCTGATCAAGCCGAACCAGATCGGCACCCTCACCGAGACTCTCGCGTGCATCGAGCTGGCCGAGCGGGCGCGCTACGCCGCGGTGGTGTCGCACCGCTCGGGCGAGACCGCCGACAGCACCATCGCCGACCTGGCAGTCGCTACCGCCGCCACGCAGATCAAGACCGGCTCGCTGTCGCGCTCGGATCGCACCGCGAAGTACAACCAGCTGCTGCGCATCGAGGCCGAGCTCGCCGGCGTCCGCTACGCCGGGCGCGAGGCGTTCGCGGCGAGGCTGCGGGCGTGAGCGCACGTTCGCAGCGCGCCGCCGCCTCTGCTAGGCTCTGCCACCCATGAAGTGGCTCGCCGCCGCGCTCGTTGTTGCCGTCCTGCTGCTGCAGTACCGGATCTGGGTCTCCGGCGACGGAGTCCGGGACGTCGGACGCCTCGAGGCCGCGGTCGCGGTCCAGCGGGCCCAGAACGATCACCTCGCCGAGCGCAATCGCCAGCTGGCCGCCGAAGTGCGCGATCTGAAGACCGGACTCGATGCGCTCGAGGAGCGTGCCCGCAGCGACCTGGGGATGATCGGCCCCAACGAGACCTTCTATCAGGTCGTGCCGCAGCGCGCGTCGGGCCCCGGCACCCCCGAGACGCGCACGGCCGCGGCGCGCTGACTCAAAGCCGCACGCGCTAAGTCTGCGATGCGTTACTGGCTCGTCATGCCGGCAGCGGGCACCGGGCGGCGTTTCGGCACCGGGCTCCCCAAGCAGTACGCGTCGCTCGAGGGCCGCACGGTGATCGAGTGGGCGCTCGCGCCGTTCCTCGCCGATCCCCGCTGTGTGCACGCCGTGGTCGCGGTGGCGCCGGGTGATCCTCACTGGGGGAAAGTAGCCGCGAGGCTCGCGGCGGCCGCGGCAACCGCTGGCGCACCCAAGGTCACGAGCGTCACGGGGGGAGAGGAGCGCGCCCGCTCGGTGCGGCTCGGGCTCGCGGCGCTCGAGGCGCGTGCGGCGCCGGATGACTGGGTAGTGGTGCACGATGCCGCGCGGCCGTGTCTCGCGGCGGCCGACCTGGACCGCCTGCTGGCATCGCTCTCCCGCCATGCGCTCGGTGGGTTGCTCGCGTCCCCGGTCCGCGACACGCTCAAGCGCGCGCATGCCGTTGAGGATGCGCCGGTCGTCTCGGAAACGCTCGAGCGGTCGGGGCTATGGCGCGCGCTGACGCCGCAGATGTTCCGCTACCGGGCGCTGTGCGCGGCACTCGACGCGGCGCATGCTGCCGGGCGACTGCCCGGTGACGAAGCCCAGGCGCTCGAGTGGCGCGGCGAGCGGCCGCTGCTGGTCGAGGGGACAGCGACCAATCTCAAGATCACGAGCGCCGACGATCTGACGCTGGCCGCGGCCATACTGCGGGCGCGGCAGCGACCGTGAGTTGAGCGGAGCCAAGCCCATGCGAATCGGATCCGGAATCGATGTGCACGCCTTTGGGCCCGGGGACTTCCTCATGCTGGGGGGCGTGCGCATCCCGCACGCCCGCGGCGTCGTGGCCCACTCCGACGGCGACGTCGTGCTGCATGCGCTGTGCGACGCGCTGCTCGGGGCCGCGGGCCTCGGCGACATCGGCCAGCACTTCAGCGATCGCGACCCGCGCTGGCGCGGCGCCGACAGCGGCGTCTTCGTCGAGCAGGTGATGAGCCTGCTGCGCGAGCGCGGCTTGCGCGTGGTCAACGCCGACCTCACGGTGCTGGGAGAGGAACCCAAGGTGGCGCCGCACCGCGAGGCCATGCGCCGGCAGATCGCGCAGCTCCTGGGCGTCGAGCCCGCGAGCGTCAACATCAAGGCGACCACCACCGAGCGCCTCGGATTCCTGGGACGCGGGGAGGGCATCGCCGCCCAGGCCGTGGTGCTGCTCACGGAAGGCTGAAGCGCGTGCAGCAGCAGCCGGCCGTAGCGCTGCCGGGGCTCGCGCCGCCCTGCGCCCACGGTGCGCCGCCGGCGCAGGCCACGCTGCGCGCCGAGCCCGAGGACTTCCTGGTGGAGGAGGACCTGGGATTCACCCCGTCCGGCTCCGGGCAGCACCTGCTGCTGAAAGTACGCAAGCGCAACGCCAACACGCAGTGGGTGGCGCGGCAGCTCGCCGCCACCGCCGGCTGCCGGGCGAGCGATGTGGGCTATGCCGGACTCAAGGACCGCCGGGCGGTGGCCGTGCAGTGGTTCTCGGTGCCGCGGCCGCGCGCCCCCGTCAGCTGGGCCGAGGTGAGCACGACGGAATTCGCGGTCCTCGAGACCTACGCGCATGGGCGCAAGCTCCCGCGCGGCGCGCTCGCGGGCAACCGCTTCAGCGTGCGACTGCGGGCGACCGACGGCGACGGCGGACGGCTTGCGGCGGCTCTCGGGCCGCGCCTCGAGGCGATCGACCGGCGCGGCGTCCCCAACTACTTCGGGCCGCAGCGTTTCGGTCGCGACGGCGGCAATGTCGCCCCTCTGGCCGCAGCCGCCGATGGCTGCGGGGACCTCAGCCGCGAGGCACGCGGCTTCGCGCTCTCGGCGGGCCGCGCTCTGGTGTTCAACGCGGTGCTCGCCGCGCGTGTGAGCACGGAGAGCTGGGAGCGCCTGTTACCCGGTGATCTGGCCGCGCTCGACGGCCGCGGCAGCATCTTCGCGGTGCCGGCGCCGGATGCAGCGCTCATCACCCGCTGCGCCCGGCTCGAGATCCATCCGACCGGACCCATGTGGGGTGCCGGCGACCCCGGCAGCGGCGGCGAAGTGCTGGCGCTCGAGAAGCGGATCGCGGGCGAGCTCGCCGTGTATTGCGCGCAGTGCGTCCGCGCCGGCATGCGCCAGGAGCGCCGGAGTCTGCGGCTGGCGGTGCGCGAGCTGCGCTGCGAGCCCGAGGCCGATGCAGTGATGCTGCGGTTTCGGCTGGCGCGGGGGTCTTTTGCGACTGCAGTGCTGCGCGAGCTCATCGCGGGTTGAGCAGTACGTAGACTGCGCCGGTGCCACCGTCCACCGGGCGTGCCGATACGTAGGCCAGCACGGCCTGCGTGCGCAGCAGCAGCGCGTTGACTGCGGACTTCAACACCGGTCCGCGGCTGCCCGAGCGCAGTCCCTTGCCGTGGACGATTCGTACGCAGTGCAGCTGCCGCTCGCGAGCCTCGAGGAGAAACTGTCGCAGGGCCTGCTTGGCCTCGACCACGGTGAGCCCATGCAGGTCGATCTCGCGCTGCACCCGGTACTCGCCGCGGCGCAACCTGCGCAGCACCGCGGGCCGTACGTGCGAACGGCGATACACCAGCTCCTCGCCGCCGGCGAGTGTGGGATCCGCATCGAAGGCGTCCAGGCTCTCGTGCAGCACCGCGGCGCGATCCGCGCGGGCGAAGCGCGCCCGGGGGCGCGGCCGCACTCGCCCGGGCCGCGCGGGGGGATTGCGCGACCCGAGCGGTCGTACGTCGCGCACCGCATCCCGGAAGAGGCGCGCTTCGTCCGCCTCCTCGTCCGGGTCCGGGGGTGGTGCGCCGGGCAGGGGTGTCACGGTGTCTGCCGTCCTCCGCCGCAAGTCCTTGGCTTAAAGTATAGTCACGCGCACTTCCAGCGCGCTCGAAAAACATCCCGCCCAGTGAAGATTCTGGTCAGCAACGATGACGGCTTTCGCGCGGAAGGCATCCGCCGGCTGCGTGAAGCCCTGGCGACGCTCGCGGAGGTGACGGTGGTGGCCCCGGACCGCAACCGCAGCGGCGCCAGCAACTCGCTCACGCTCGACATGCCGCTGCGGGTGTTCGAGTCCGAGCCGGGTGTGTACTTCGTACCGGGCACGCCGACCGACTGCGTGCACCTGGCCATTACCGGGCTGTTCGACTTCGAGTACGACATGGTGGTCTCGGGCGTGAACGACGGCGCCAACCTGGGGGACGACGTGTTGTATTCGGGCACGGTGGCGGCAGCGGTCGAGGGACGCTTCCTCGGTCTGCCGACCATCGCGGTGTCGCTGTGCACCGGGAGCGGCGACGGCGGGCACTTCCGCACCGGGGCCGAGGTGGCGCGGCGCCTGGTGGCGCAGCTTCTGCGCAAGCCGTTGCAGCCCGAGCTCATCCTCAACGTCAACGTACCGGACGTGCCGTTCGAGCAGCTGCGCGGCTTTCGCGCCAGCCGCCTCGGCTACCGCCACCGTTCGGCGCCGGTGATGCGCGCCCAGGATCCGCGCGGCCGCCCGGTGTACTGGGTCGGACCCGCGGGCGCCGGGCAGGACGCCGGCCCCGGAACGGACTTCGACACCGTCGCGCAGGGCTATGTCTCGGTGACTCCGCTGCAGGTCGACCTCACGCGCCACGCGGCGCTCCCCGCGGTCACGAGCTGGCTGGAGGGCGTTGCGGATGACTGACCTGCGCCTGAGCGGCATCGGCATGACCTCGGCGCGCACCCGCGATCGCCTGGTGCAGCGGCTGCGCGAACAGCGCATCAGCAACCTCGCCGTGCTCGATCGCATCCGCAACGTGCCGCGCCACATTTTCGTCGACGAGGCGCTCGGCAGCCGCGCCTACGAGGACACCGCGCTCCCGATCGGCTTCGGCCAGACGATCTCGCAGCCCTACATCGTGGCACGCATGACCGAAGCGCTGCTCGAGGGCGGGACGCTCGACAACGTGCTCGAGGTTGGTACCGGCTGCGGCTACCAGACAGCGGTGCTGGCCCCGCTCGTCACGCGGCTCTACAGCATCGAGCGGATCGAGCCGCTGCTCGCGCGCGCGCGAGAGAGACTGCGCGAGCTCGGTATCCGCAACGTGCGCTTCCGTCACGGCGACGGCACGCTCGGCTGGAAAGCTCATGCGCCATTCGATGGCATCCTGGTCGCAGCCGCGCCGCTCACCGTTCCGGAAGCGCTGATCAAGCAGCTGAAGGTCGGGGGCCGGCTGCTCGTGCCCATCGGGCCGGAGGGTGAGCAGGAGCTGGTGCGCTTCACACGCCGCGAGCAGCGGCTCGAGCGCGAAGCCCTGGGCGGTGTTGCGTTCGTCCCACTACTGGGCGGCATGAGCTGAGGACGGGACGCGCTCATGCCGAAGCTTTGTATGAAGTTAGCGGCGTATGACACTGATGTATAAGCCGAAAACATGCCAGAAAGATCTGGAAAGCCGCAAAAACCAGCCTCGAGCCACCTCGAGCTGGCTCGCAGCACTGTCGGCGGCTCCGAAAAATCTTTGAGTTGTCAAAGTGCTTGCGCGGGTATCTGCGACATGTTTACCATGCACGCCCTGTCTCCATCGGACGACAGCCACAGGGGAGGGCGATCAGCAGAGAACACGGGGAGGAGGGCGTCGCACAACAAAAGCAACAGTCCGATAACAACAAGAACAGTGCAATTGTTCGAGTCTGTCAGCTTCGAATGATTGTTGGTTGGTTGAGCCTCCCCCTGTGTTCTCTGCCGATCGCCTTCGCGACTCCCGCCGCCTGACCTGACACTCAGCTGAAGAACAATGCCGCGGCCACGCGCCGCTGCTCCTGCACGAGCACGTTGTAGGTGCGGCACGCGGCGCCGAGCGCCATCACCTCGAGTCCCACGCCGCGCTGCGCGAGCAGCGCGCGAATCGCCGCCGGCGCGAACTGCGACGTCGGGCCGGTGCCGATCACGACCACCTCGGGGTCGAGCGCCAGGATGGTCGCGAGATGCTCGGGCTCGAGGTCGGCGAAGCTCTGCGGCGCCCAGTCGGTGATGAGCGCGTCAGCGGTGACCACACAGCTGCGCCGCAGGCTGCGCTCGCCGACGAGGACTTCGGCGTGCGAGTAGCCGCGGATCAGGTTGGCGCGCAAGCCGGTTTCTAGAGTGAGCTGCATCGCGGCTACGATACCGCCCGTGCGCGAGCTCGTCATGATCATCACCGACCTGTACCTGCCTCAGGCTGAGGCGCCGGGCGCCGCCCTGGAGGCGGTGCCGGGGATCGAGCTCGTGGGCCGCTTCGGCGCACGCAGCGCTCTCGCCGATGGCTGGCGCCCGTGGCTCGCGCGCTGGCTGGGGCACGAAGACCTCGCGCAGGCAGCGCCCGCGAGCATCGCCGCTGCGTCGCTGACCGCTCCGGCGGGGGCAGCCGAGGGGGGCGCGGCCATGCCCGCGGCCACACGCTGGATCGCGACGCCCGTTGAGCTGGTCGCGGGACTCTCGAGCGTACACCTCGGGCAGCGCGGCATCGTGCGCCTGGCGCCGCCCGAGCGCATGGCGCTGTGCGACGCCTTCGCGCGCACCTTCGGTGGATCGGGCCTGAAGCTCTGGCCGCTCAGCGGCGGCGATTTCCTCATGGAGACTCCTGGCATTGAGCCGCTGGCGACTCCTGAGCCTGCTCGTTGCCTCGGCGCGCAACTCGCAGCGTACCTGCCGCGCGGCGCCGCCGCGCCGGCGTTGCTGCGCCTCGCGAGCGAGATCGAGATGTGGCTGCACGGCGAGCCGCTGAACGCAGCGCGCCGGGCGCGCGGCGTGCAGCCGGTGACGCAGCTGTGGTTGTGGGGCAGTGCGGGCGGCCCGGTGCCTGCGCGACCGCCGGCGCAACCCGCGGCCGATCTCGCTTTCGGCGACGATGCCTACCTCGCCGGACTGTGGCATCTTCAGGGGGCGGCGTGCCGCGAATTGCCGCGGCAGCTCGAGCCGCTGCTCGAGCAGGGCAGCGCTGTGCGCGCCGTGCTCGGCGTCGAAGCGGGAGGGGAGTTGTTGTACGGAGAATCGGCGTGGCGGCTCGATGCGGCGCTCGCCGCGCTCGACCGGCGCTTCGTGTCCCCGGCGCTGCGGGCGCTCGAGGCGGGCATGCTCGGGCGGCTGCTGGTGGTGGCGAACGACACCTGCGTGAGCCTCACCCGGCTCAGTACGCTCAAGCGGTGGCGGCTGCGGCGCGCGCCACTCGCGCCCTTCGCCTGATGAAGCTGCGGGTGGTGCGGCGCGAGCTGGCCGCGGGCGTGCGCCTGGGGAGCGCCTTGCATCCGGTGCTCGAGCGCGTCTACGCGGCGCGCGGCGTGCGGTGCGCGGCCGAGCTCGACACATCGCTCGAAAGACTGTTGCCCGTCGGGACGCTCGAGGGGGTCGAAGCCGCCGCCGAGCTGCTGCTGCGCCACCGCAGCACCGGGCGGGTGCTGGTCATCGGTGACTTTGATGCCGACGGCGCTACCAGCAGCGCGCTCGTGGTACGTGCGCTGCGGGCGTTCGGGTTCGTCTCGGTCGATTTCCTGGTCCCGAATCGCTTCGAGTTCGGCTACGGGCTCACTCCCGGCATCGTGACGCTGGCCGCAACCCGCTCCCCCAGCCTCATCGTCACCGTCGACAACGGCATCTCGAGCTACGAGGGAGTCGCCGCCGCGCGCGAGCGCGGCATCGAAGTGCTGATCACCGATCATCACCTCCCCGGCGCGCAGCAGCTCCCGGACGCCAACGTCATCGTCAACCCGAACCTCCCCGGCAGCCGTTTCGGCAGCCGCGCGCTCGCCGGCGTCGGCGTCGCCTTCTACGCCATGGCGGCGCTGCAGCGCCGGCTGGCGAGCGCTGGACTCGCGGTGCCGCCGGTGGCGCAGTGGCTCGACCTGGTTGCCTTGGGCACCGTTGCCGATGTGGTGCCGCTCGATGCCAACAACCGCGTGCTGGTCGATCAGGGCGTGAGGCGCATGCGCGCCGGGCGCTGTGTGCCCGGCATCAAGGCGCTGCTGGAGGTCGCCGGCCGGAGCGTGAGCGGGCTCAGCGCCGCGGATCTCGCCTTCGGGGCCGCTCCGCGGCTGAATGCCGCGGGCCGCCTCGATGACATGAGCATCGGGATCCAGTGCCTGATCAGCGACGATGCGGACAGCGCGCGGGCTCTGGCCGCGCGCCTCGATGAGCTGAATCAGGAACGCCGCACCATCGAAGCGCGCATGCAGCAGGAGGCGCTCGCCGCGGTGCGCCGGCTGACGGATACCGGCCCGCAGGCGCTCGAGCGCAGCGGCGTGTGTCTGTTCGATGAGAGCTGGCACCAGGGGGTCGTAGGGCTGGTGGCGAGCCGGGTCAAGGACCGGGTGCGCCGGCCGGTGATCGCCTTCGCGCTGGCGGACGCGGCGACGCTGCGCGGCTCGGCGCGCTCGCTCGCGGGCCTGCACATCCGCGACATGCTCGAGGCGATCGCCACGCGTCACCCGGGGCTGGTGAGCCGCTTCGGCGGGCACGCCATGGCCGCGGGACTCACGCTCGAGCGCGCCAAGCTCGATGCGTTCGCGCGCGCCTTCGACGAGGAGGCGCGCCGGGTGGGCGATGCCCCGCCCGCCGACACCGTGGAGACCGACGGCGAGCTCGCCTCGGAGGAGCTGGCGCTGGCCACCGCGCACGCGTTGCGCGCGGGCGGTCCGTGGGGAGCGTCGTTCCCCGAGCCGTCGTTCGACGGAGTGTTCAGCATTCGCAACGCCCGCATCGTCAACGAGCGGCATCTGAAGATGTGGGTCGAGCCGCCGCGCAGCGGTCGCGCCTTCGATGCCATCGCCTTCAATCACATCGAGCCGGACGCGCAGTTTCTGCCGCCGGCGGGCGAGGCGCAGCTGGTGTATCGGCTGGATGTGAACGAATACCAGGGCGAGAGGCGCCTGCAGCTGCTGGTGGATCACGTCCTGCCCGCCGGCGGCTGACGGCGCGCGGACGGCTTGCCCGCGCCCGCCAAGCGCGCTTAGCATCGGGGCAGCCATGGAAGTCAATCAGCTGAAGAAGCAACTCAAAGACCTGGGAGAGCGCATCAGCTCCCTCCGGGGGTTTCTTTGAGTACGATCGCAAGCAGGAACGTCTCGAGGAAGTCGGCCGCGAGCTGCAGGACCCGGCTGTCTGGTCGAACCCGGCGCGTGCGCAGGAGCTCGGGCGAGAGCGCGCTCGCTTGACGTCGGACGTCGGGGAAATCCAGCGCACCACCAAGGCGATCGACGACCTTGCTGAGCTGCTCGAGCTGGCCGAGGCCGAGGGCGACGAGGGTGCGGCGCGCGACATCGACGCCGATACACAACGGCTCGAGACCGCGGTGCGCAACCTCGAGCTGCGGCGCATGTTCTCCGGCGAGATGGACTCGCACAGCGCATTCCTCGACATCCAGGCGGGCGCGGGCGGCACCGAGGCACAGGACTGGGCGCAGATGCTGCTGCGCATGTACCTGCGCTGGGGCGCGGCGCGCGGCTTTCGCTGCGAAGTGATCGATTCGAATCCAGGCGAGGTCGCCGGCATCAAGAGCGCGAGCGTCGAGGTGCAGGGCGAATACGCCTATGGCTGGCTGCGCACCGAGACCGGCGTGCACCGGCTGGTGCGCAAGTCGCCGTTCGACTCGGGCAACCGCCGCCATACCTCGTTCGCTTCCGTTTTCGTCTCGCCCGAGGTCGACGACGACATCGAGATCGAGATCAACCCGGCCGACCTCAGGGTCGACGTGTATCGCTCCTCCGGAGCCGGCGGTCAGCACGTCAACAAGACCGAATCCGCGGTGCGCATCACGCATCTGCCGAGCGGCATCGTGGTCGCGTGCCAGAACGAGCGCAGCCAGCACAAGAACCGCTCGACCGCAATGAAAATGCTGAAGGCGAAGCTCTACGAGCTGGAAGTGAACAAGCGCAACGCCGCCGCGAAGGTGCTCGAGGACTCCAAGTCCGACGTCAGCTGGGGCAATCAGAT
>Ga0209007_1000103_pt1 | contig 49904 bp, 43 predicted proteins | sample JacPinW_OM1H0_O2_FD_187961 | JGI IMG/M metagenome (GOLD analysis project Ga0209007, IMG submission 187961) | Forest soil microbial communities from Algoma, Ontario, Canada - Jack Pine, Ontario site 1_JW_OM1H0_O2 (SPAdes) (version 2) | ecosystem: Environmental > Terrestrial > Soil > Boreal... | reverse complement strand
TGACGTGGACGTGCGTTTCTGCGCCCATGTTTGGAGGGAGAAACAGATCACCGTGGCGCCGATTGCGGTCGCAAGAATCGCAAAGACGAGAAATCCGGTCCACTCGATCCGCGGCTTTTCCCACCCCGTGGCTGCCGCGACCGGCAGCAAGAGCGTTGCCAACAGGGCCGTGGTCGCGACCTGCAGGAAACTGACCGCGGCGACCGAATGGCGCTCAAGCGCGCGGCTGATGAAGATCAAATGCAGCGCGAACATGACGGCGCACCCGAGCACGATTGGATCGCCACGATTGAGTCCGCTGAATCCTTCGGGGGGCACCGAGAGAAAATAGAGACCGACGATAGCCGAAATCACTCCGAACCAGATCCACATCGAGATGCGCCTGTGCCCGAAAACCGCAAGGATGATCGGCACGAAAACGACGTACATTCCGGTGACGAACGCGGCTTTCGAGGGCGTGGTCTGGCGGAGGCCGCCGACCTGAAACAAGTAGCCTCCAAACATGACCAGGCCGATTTGCGCGCCGGCCCAGACGGCGGGCCACGTGAGCGCGCGAACGGCCCGCCAGTAAATCGCGGCCATGATCACAGAGGCCAGCCCGAAGCGAATGGCGATGTAGGCGATGGTGGAAATATCCGGGAGCGCGTCTTTGATGACGACGAAGGTGGCGCCCCAGATCATCGCGCAGATTCCAAGCGCGAGATCGGCACGTAGGCGTCTGCTCATGGTTTGAGCCTTCGGAGATTCACGGCTAGCGAGTCTATGCGGAGCCCGGCGACGCGGCAAGCTCCACTACGGCTTGGTAATGACGAGCGGGGCCTGCTGAAATTGTCCCTGCGTGGCGAAGGCGTCGGCGCGATCGATCGCGTCGAGAACGACTTGGGACCGATCTTTGGATTGCGACCGGGCGGGCGAAGGCAATCCTAGGGAGAAATAGGCGACGCACATCCGCGCGACACGAGCTTTCGACATCGGTACCGCCCGTTAGCGCTCTACGCCTGACAGAGAGACGACCGTAAGAAACAGGCGCTTGAGGCCAAGTTCCCGCCCCGCGGGGTCGTACCACTCATCGAGAGTATGCGAGCCACCGCCGCGGCCGCCGCCGCCGACTGCGATGGCAGGAATTCCCATCGAGAGCGGGATGTTTGCGTCGGTAGAGCTGCGTTCGAGGCGCGAGCGGTTGCCGAGGAAGCGGTCGACGTTGCGAATCGTGGCGAGCAGCGGCGAATCGTCCGGCAATTTTCCCGCTGGGCGCGTGCCGAGAGATTTGATCGCGAGTTGGAGCGAATCGCTCAGTGATTTCGTGGCTTTGGTTTCCGCCGTCATGCCGGATTGCATCGCGTCGCGCAGCGCAGCTTCGAGGCGCGCGAGCTCGGTTTCGTCTTCGGAGCGAAGATCGACTTTCACGGCGGCGCGCGCGGGGATGGAATTCACCGACGTGCCGCCTTCAATGGTGCCGAAATTGTAGGAGCTGCGCGGGTCGCTGGGAATCGAGATGCCGGAAAATTGCACGATGCCGCGCGCGATCGCGGTAATGGGATTCGGCGCGCCGAAATCGGACCAGCTGTGTCCGCCCGGACCGGTTACGGCGGCTTCAAAACGACGCGAGGCGATTCCCTGCGTGGTGATGTGGTCGGTCGAGGGGCCGTCAACTGCGATTACGGCTGCCAGACGCGAGCCGTACGCCTCCATTAGCGCCCGCATGCCGCGCAGATTGCCTTCGCCTTCTTCGCCGACGTCGCCGGCTAGGACGATTGTTTTCGTCGTGCGGACGCGCGATTCATCGAGCGCGTGGGCGAGTCCAACGAGCGCTGCCAGGCCCACGCCGTTGTCCGAGATGCCGGGGGCGAGCAGGCGGGAGCCGTCGTGTTTCACACGGACGTCCGTGCCTGCGGGAAAAACCGTGTCGAGATGCGCGGCGAGCAGGACGACGCTTTTCGGGTCGGAGCCGGGCCGCTCGGCGATCACGTTGCCGGTTTTATCCGTGCGCACCTCGAAGCCATTGGCCACGAAAATTTCTTTCAGAGCTTCGCCGCGACGGGCTTCGTCGAATTCAGGCGCGGGGATTTCGGTGAGGCGGACCTGCTGGTCCGTCGACCACGCGGCGCTTTTGTCGATCCACTGCAGGCCGCGCGCGCAGGCGGTATCGCCGGCAATTCGGGCAAGCGTGTCGTCGGTGGCGCGAGCCGAAAGCGTGGCCATTGATAGAAAGATACAGGAGATGAGGGCGTGTTTCACGCGATTCGTGCCACGGATTTTTGGATTAGCGCCAATCGTCCAGCACATAGTTGCCGGCCCGATTGTAGCCGGAGGCGGCGTCGCCGGTCTCCATAGCCACGCCCTGCATTTCGGTGCGGAAGCCGCGGGCTCGCAGGGCCTGAAAAGCTTCACGACGGGCGAGGTTCACGCCGGCGGTGATTTTCGGCGAGCTTTTTTCGCGGGCGTAGGCCTCCACGGCGTCGAGCAGGCGGTTGAACGATTCGGCGGCGCGGCCATCCCGGCGCACCGCCGCAAATTTCACGTAGCAAGCCGCAGAGCCGGCCTCGCTTCCCGGGCCGGTGTGGCAGATGGCGAAGGCGGTGAGGTCGGATTCGTCCCAGACGAGGATCGTGTCGCCGAGCTTCTGGCTGTCGACGGAGCGGATTTCGCGCTCGAGATCGAGGCCTTCGAAGATCGCATTTGTCAGACCGGCGCAGGCGGCGACGAACTCCGCCAGGTCAGCCTCGTGGGAACCGACTTCGGAAACGCGGGCGATTTCGTACGCGGCGGAATTCTTTGGTGGCACGGGCGGTGTGGCCGGAGTTTCTTTCGACATGATGGCGACGAGATCGCGCGGCCAGAACCCGAATTTCTGGTAGAGCGCCATGTGTTTTGGGCTGTGGGCGAACGTGTAGAGGCCTAGATGCCGCTGGCCCCAGCGCCGGAAAATTTCCATCGTCGGAGCAAGCAGCATCTGCGCCACGCCGCTGTTCCAATAGGCTGGCTCGACCGTCAGCGGCCCGAAAAAGCCGAAGCTGCCCCAATTTGCTGCGAAATTCGTGCCGATCAGCTTTCCGGCGTGCTCGGCGGCGACGACTGCATCGGGATCGGCGGTCCAGCGCGAGCGTACGTAATCGTTGTCAGGCGGGTGCCGCGGGTCGCCGGACGGCAAGTTCAGGAACGTGGCGAAAGCGAGGCGGACGATACGGTCGGCTTCGGCGAACTCGGATTCGCGAAGCGGGCGAACGATGATGTCGGACTGTGGCTGCGTCGTCGGCATGTGGATTTGTCTCGCTCTAATGCCGCGCGGAGCTGGCAACCAGCAATAGGATTTGCTGCTCCGTCAGCACCGAATCGGATTGCTTTGCAGCCGCGAAAATTCTGTCGATGATTTCGTCGCTGGCGGGAATGGCGCGCTTCGCGAGCCAGTAGACGATATTCGATCGGCCGCTCATCGGACCGATCTCGATCACCTGCTCGAGGCCGAACAGATGTGCGGGAACGCCGCTGTAGATTGTGTCCGCGAGTTCGGGGTCGTCGTGTTTGAACGCTTTGGCGATCGCTGCAGCGTGTACTCCGGTCTGCGTGCGGAAGGCGTCGCGGCCAACGATGGGGTAATTCGGCGGAATCGTCGTGTTCGTCGTGCGCGCGACAGTTTCCGAATATCGTTTCAGCTGCGCAAGATCGCGGCCCACGAAATTGGCCACGCCGAGCAGACGCAGATTAACGAGCATCATTTCCATGGGCGTGTTGCCGACGCGCTCGCCGAGCGCGAGAGCCGCGGCGTGCACCTGATCGGCGCCACCGGCGATGGCCGCCATCGAATTTGCCACGGCGAGGCCGCGGTCGTTGTGCCCGTGCCAATCGACGCGGATTTTTTCGCCCGAGGGTTTCACGACATTCTCAATCGCGAACTTCATCAGATTGTATGCGCCGCGCGGCGTGGCGTGTCCGACCGTATCGCAGAGCACGATCGCGCGGGCACCCGCGCGGATCGCGGTCGAATAGAGCGCCACGATTGTCGCGGGATCAGTGCGCATTGTGTCTTCGGTGACGAACATCACCGGCAGTCCCGCAGACGCGGCTTGCTTCACCGCATCTTCAGTCGTGCGGCGCAAATGATCAACGCTCCAATCTTCGACAAGCCTCCGAATCGGGCTCGATCCGAGAAACAGCGCCGCTTCGATTGGCTGGCCGACGCGCTGCGAAAGCTCGATGATCGCGTCGATATCTTTCTGTTGGGTGCGCCCCGCTACGTGAGGGCGAATTTTCATCCGCGATCTGATCATTTCGCGCGCCAGCGCCTCGGCGTCCGCAAACGCGCGCGGCCCCGCGCCCGGCAAACCGACATTCACGGTGTCGATTGCCAGCGCTTCCATCAGCTGAATGATTTCGATTTTTTCTTCAATCGAGGGGTTGCGCACGGACGGGTTCTGCAAGCCGTCACGCAACGTTTCGTCGTTGAGAAGCACGCGCCGCCCGGCGGGAATCTCAGGCTCTGCGAAACGGTTCCAATCGTGGATGAGTTCGTCGCCCATGCGCGGAAAGATAACAGCCCTGTGGCCATTCTAACTGAATTTCGGGCACGGGGCTCGGAGCGACCCGGGCGGCAAGCGGGAAAAGAGCCAGCCACACATTGGCGCTGCTGAAGGCTAGGGTTGCACGCTTCGGCGGCGCGAACTCGAGATAGCGAGCGAATCCGTGGGGTCGGGAAATTCGAGCGAGACGAGATACAGGCCCTCGGGAGGGACCGTCGGTCCGGATTGCGAGCGGTCGCGCAGCTCGAACAGCCGTGGAACATCGTCGGGAGCGAGCCTTCCCTTCCCGACTTCGATCAGTGTGCCGACGATCTTGCGCACCATGTAACGCAAGAATGATCGCCCGCGCACGATGTAGGCGATTTCCTCGCGGTCCGTCTCGCGCACGATTTCCGAGGAATAAATTTCGCGGACCATCTGCCGGTCACGGTCGTCGTCTTCCGATCCCGACGAAGCGGCGAACGAGCTGAAATCGTGCTCGCCCTCGAATGTCCGCGCGGCCTCGGCCATCGCCGCTTCATCGAGCGGCCACGGATAATGCAGCGCGCGGCGATGGTCAAATGGCGGCAGCACGCGCCCGCGGAAAATCCGATAACGGTACGTCTTGCCCTGCGCCTGCCATCGCGCGTGAAACTCGGGTCCCATTTCCTCCGCCCCGACCACGCGAATCGCAGGCGGCAGCAACGCATTCAGAGCCCGCTGGAATTCCAGCGCCGAAAGCGCTGACTGCGTCTTGAAATGCGCGACCTGCCCCAACGCATGGACACCTGCGTCGGTCCGGCTCGCGCCCTGGACGAAGATCTTCTCCTGCGTAATCTTCGAGGCGGCGTCGTTCAGCGCACCCTGAATCGTCGGCACACCCGGCTGCTGCTGCCAGCCGTGAAAATCCGCCCCGTCGTACGCGAGAGTAAGCTTGATATTGCGCATAGCCTGCCGCAATTATCGCACGCGGAGCACTCGTCAGACTTGCCCCGTTTAGCTATGCATTCAGCGAAGAGGTCGCGCGCGAAGCCGGCCTTGTAGCGACTCAGGCGTACCGAAAAAGCGTCATGAAGCCGAAGTCCATGTGCGTCTGGTTGTGGCAATGAAACAGCGTGGCGCCCGGATTGTTGGCGGTGAAATCGACTTCCGTGATCGCGTTTCCCGGTGCAACTATGACGTCCTTTTTCAGGCCGGAAAGCGGCATTCCATTGACACTCGTGACTTCGAATGTATGGCGATGCAAGTGGAGTGGGTGATCGTCCGTGCTGCGATTGGTCATCTGCAGGCGATATCGTTTTCCCTGACGCAGCATGATTGGATCGGTGTGTGGATAGGACTTCCCGTTGATGGTCCAGGAATCGAAGGCCCCCTGGCCGTGAAACTTGGACTCAAAACGTAGCGGGATGATCTCGTCAGGCTCTCCCGAAACAGCGGCGGCGTTAGCGAAGGGCCGGTAGTCCCATAGCGTCTCGGGCGGCTCGATCCACGCTGGCTTGCCCTGCTGGTTGGCGTACTCCACCCTGACTCCCATCCCCATCTTGCGGAATTGCTCGCGTGTCTCGCCCAGAATCCACACTCCTGGCTGATTCATCGTCACCACGATATCGATGCGCTCGGCAGGCCCCAGCCGAATGGCGCGGGTTGGGCCTGGCTCGGGCACCGGATTGCCGTCCATGGCGACCACCGTCATCTCATGTCCTGCGAGCGCCAACCAATGAACCAGACTCGCACTCGCGTTCAAAATATGGAGCAGGATCCGCTGACCTTGCCGCACTCGAAGCGGGTCGGCAAAGCCGAGCATCCGGCTGCCGATCGTGGAGTACTCGTAAGAAGCCTCCATTGACGAGTCTCCGCTGCCTCCCGGATACGCGTTCCAATCATGCAGCGTGAGGAAAATTTCCTGGTCGTACGCGCCGGCATCGCTGCGTGGCTCAATATAAAAACAGCCGAACTGTCCGGTATAAGTCGCGCGCTTCAGGTCGTGCATGGCCGCTGTGTGCGTGTGGTACCAGCGGAACCCGGAAGGCCGAGGCGTGAACGCATAACGCAATGTCGCGCCGGGCGCGATCATCGGCGAACCTTCCTCCATCGAACCGTCCATCGCGGACGGAGTCCAAAGCCCATGCCAGTGCACGATCTCAGGAATGTCCGTGCGATTCACCACATCGATCGCGATGGGCTTGCCTTCGGGCCAACGAATTAGCGGACCGGGCACGTGGCCGTTGTAAGCCACCGTGTGAACCAATTTGCCGGGCGCGATTTCGAGCCCGAGAGGTGCAATCTCGAGCTTCACGTCAGGCGCGCCTTGAGCCCAGGCCGGCGCTACGTGCGCCAATGCCGCTCCGGTTAGCGCGGCGCTTGCCTCTGCCATGAATCTTCGCCGATCCATCCCGCTCCTGGGGGCCTATTGGGCGCTGTCCGAACTGCCGGGGTGGTGATGCGACCAATCAAAATAGCGCCCGATGATGCACTTCACGATCAGATGGTCCGTTCCCGCCGTCGCACCCCAGCCCGCGCCGAAATTGATCTCCCATTTCGGCGAAACGAAAAGGTTCACGACCGGGAACGCCTGCTGCTGTTGATGGTGTACGGAGACAAAATTTCCGAGCTGGCCATAGTACGAGTAATATTCCACACCGAAGTTGAAATACTTCGACGGGGCGTACGTGAGCGTCGCGGCCGGTCCGAACGTCACGCCACGGGGAGCGACGTCACGATAGTAAATCTGCTTCTGCTCGGGCGTCGCATCGGCTGGTGGAGGAATTACGTGAACATCCCAGACCATCGTCCCGTTCACCGACCAATACCAACGCCCGATTGTCTGATCCACGATCGGCATGATCTGCCACGACCAGGTCGGATTCGAAAATGCGGGCCTCGCATATCCCAATTCGGTCGATAAGCTCACTCCCACAGGCCAGCGCCACCGCGCAGGCACGCGCAAGCGCGGACGAATGTGATCTCCCGCCCACTGCACGCCGTTGCCGCTTTTCTCGGCGGTAAAAATATAAAAGCCAACCTCGAACCAGTCGTTGATTCCTTCCGTCAGCTCGATCGTTTCGTGCTCCTGGTGTTCGGTCGGCAACATGCCGAATTGAGTAGCGGTGCTCCCCTCCACCGTAAAGTTGCTGTGAAGCTCGACCAATAGCGTCTTCGGCGCCATGGTCTCCGATGGATACACCTGGATTTCGTAATTATCCTGAGCGCGAGCGCTGGATGGGCACACCAACGAAACAGCCACGAGAAGAAAGTACAGCACGCGCATGGCGACACGGGCGGTTGCTGCGATCAGAGGCCTGCGTTTGTTCATTCTTCGCGCGCTGCAATCAAGCCGGCGGTCTTCCGCAGGACAGCCTGGCGTTCACGGTCGACGCTTCAGATATCGCGCCTGGGCAGCGGGAATTATAGCTCTTGCGAGCGCATGCGGTTCCGCAGTTTCGGCGACTCAACTGCGGCCGTCCGCAAATTGTTCGATTTGATCGGCGCCCTCTCGCGCACGGTCAGCCGGCAAAATACCCTGGCGAAATATTGACAGCGGTGTCTAACTTCCGGGGCCACAGATCGCGCGCGCCTGATCCTCATCGTCTCGATTGCCACCGGCCTTATTTCGATTCTGTATCGTTATTGGCTCACCCTACCGGCGCTTCGATATCTCAGCATCGGGCAATGGTGCCTTCTTGCCGGAATCGGTGCTGCGGCCTGCGGAGTCCTACTGGCGCTCTTCAGGCTTCCTGCGCCTATTTTGGCATGCGTGTATGTGACTGGCGTGCCGGTGGGCGGGACTTTCGCTCTGCGGCTCGAACCGAGTGATGGGCAAATCTCTCTCAGCGCTGCGTTCGCATCTCTTCTGGAAGGCTTGTGGCCTGAGGCAATCGCGATAACTGCGAGCGGTATTGCCGGCGGGCTGTGCTGCACTTACCTGCAAGGCGTCGCTGGCCCTGAATGCCGGCACGAAATAAAGGGGTACCAGCTTTGGATCCAGACTCCCCAAAAGGTCGTGTTTCGGTGATCCAGCCTTGGCGTGGCCGAATCATGGGGTCATCCATCCCGGCATCCCTTTCAGAGGCAGATGCGAACGACCGCTATCACCAAGTAAATGGACCCCTTGCTCCCCATTCACCCAGCGATTCGGATCGTGATCGAAAGGCGACCCAGGCCATTGCATATGCCTCTCGCTTGCCCAACCTTCGCGCCGTCCGATCCTTCCCGCCTACAGACTTTTCAGCACTTACAGGCGAGCCGCCTCACCGTCACTTCACCGAACCTCGATTTGGGAATCGCCGTCCCGCATTGGCAATTGCTACAGCGATCAACTTGGCAATTGCTGCCGAAATCCAGCTGCTTTTGCGCACGCCGTTCCCGGTTACGAGGCGTCTAATGATGTTAGATTGTACCCCGTGATACTCTGCCGCATAATCGGCATAGGCCAGTGGGCCGGCGGCGGTTTCGTTGTATGAAGAAAACTCACATTTTCGCCATCGCTCTCCTCGCGGTTCTCGGATCGCTCGCCACCGGGCTGGCGACGAAATACGCACTGCGCGTAACCGCTGCCAGCCGCCTCGCCGTTCCGCGAAAGCCCGTTTCGTTGCACGCCGGCCGGCAGCAGGATTCCTCTGGTGACTCCGATGACGACTCCGACGAAGCGCCGAAAGTAATCCGCTTCGCCAATAACGCCGGCCCGATACCGCCGTTCCTGGTAAACGATCTCGAGGGTCGCGCGATCTCGACGGCTGAACTGCGTGGCAAAGTGGTGATTGTGAGTTTCTGGGCCACCTGGTGCCCGCCGTGCCGAGAGGAAATTCCGGAAATGATCGAACTCGCCAATCGCTACGGCGACAAGCTACAGATCATCGGCGTTTCCGAAGACGACGACGCTTCACCCGAAGAAGTCCGCGAATTCGCCGCAAATGAAAAGATCAATTACCCGATCGTGATGGGCCGCTACGGAATTTCCAGCGAATTCGGCGAAGTGCCGGCGCTGCCGACGTCGTTTTTGGTCGACACGACCGGCAAGGTGGTCCAAAAACACGTGGGCCTTTACCCCATCGCGGTGTACGACGCCGAAATCCGCGCCTTGCTGGGCGAGCACATTGATATTCCGATCGAGACGTTTGCGGACGAGGGACAGATTTTTCTGAAGAACGCCGCGAACGCCACCTCGCTTCCCGGCGTCGATTTCAAGGGCCTCACAGCCGCCCAGAAGCGCGTCGCGCTGAAGCGCATGAACACCGAGATCTGCATGTGCGGGTGCAAAATGACGCTCGCCCAATGCCGCATCAACGACCCCAGTTGTTCGACCAGTCAGAAACTAGCCGCGCAGGTCGTACGCCAGGTGGCTGGATCACACCCGGCCGCGGCTGCTTCCGCCGTTCGCTAGCATTTCGATGGCTCCGGCGTCCCGCCGGCGTTTTTCTGATGGCCCGCCGCCATGCCACGATCGACCCAGCATGCGCCCCCGAAGCGACTTGAAAGGGGGATCCGCCATAGCGGTGGCCGCCGAAGGGCTTCGTCTTTGTCGGCATCCGCTGGCAATATGAGGCGTGTGCGGCAGATGAGGAATCTGCCCGGCCCGCGGCGCCGCCTGCGAGGGTACGACGCCGCGAGCAGGGCTGAGATCGAATGCGGTTAGTTGTCGTACTGGAGGCAAATCTCGAGCTGATGAATCGAAGCATCGATGGAACGCACGGCTTCTTCGCGGTGTCCGCCGAAATCGTGTGACGCGGCCATCAAATCCGCCCGGGCAGCGCGCAACGCATCGATCGCTTCGTGAATGTGATGATGCTTTTCGGCAGCAGCCGCGGCGGGTCCGGGCTGCGCGTGCGGAGCGGGCGGCGCGGCCGGCACAGCCACGGGAAACGCCAACGCGAGAACGAGCGCGACGAGAGCGAGAGCAGAGATGATGCGATGCCTCATAGGTCGATCCTCCTGAACCGGCTTAACCGATCTGCTGCGACATTTATCCCGCCAGGGCGGGCACGGTTGGCGCAACGGCTGGGCGACGCGTCCCACCGGATTAGGCAGATGGTACCGCCGGACGCGCCGCTGCGCTCGCCTCGATTCGGCCTATGTCGTCAAAGAAGTACGGCACAGTACCAGCGCGGATCCCCGCCGAACCGTTTACGCTCGTTTGCGGTTCACAGTCTGTCGCGGGTCAAAACGAAGCCGGTAAACCTCGAAGGGCTATCTGCAAAGCGGGGGGGCTGGGCAGCCGTCAGCTTTTTCGCCGCTTGCGCTTGGCGGCGCGGATTCCCTCTTCCATCCGGCGATACGCTTCGCCGGGCCCTTTGCAATCGAGGATCCGATACTTCTCCCCGCTTAGGTCGTGGTAGTTCACGAAAAACTCCTCCAGCTCTCGCAAAAACTTTTTTCCAAGGTCGCGGAGGTGCTTCACGTGCGCGTAGCTGTGATTTTCGCGCTCGACGGCGACGATACGGTCGTTGCGCTCTTTGTCTTTTTTCTTGCCCTGCTGGCCTTCAATCACTCCCACCGGCCGGCATTTCAATAGACATCCGGGAAACGCCGGCTCATCCATCAGCACGAGCACGTCGACCGGATCCCCGTCGTCGGCAATCGTCGATGGAATGAAGCCAAAATCGTAGGGGAATGCCATTCCCGCCGGCAGCACCTTCTTCAACTGAAAGATTTTCAACTCGGCATCGAACGCGTATTTGTTGCGGCTCCCTTTCGGCGTCTCGATGATTACTTCGATTGTTCCGTTGGAATCGGGATCAACAGGCGGCAGGCGCGAAGGGTCGGTGAGTCCGCCTCTGCTCTTGCTTTTATTCTTGGGCATAATTTCTTGAAGCCTACTGGCCGGTGATATCAGCCGTCCATACAGCGAAGCGGTTACTTTGGGCCGAAAGATGCAGGCGAGCGCTTAAGGCCGACTCTCCAGCGGAGTACCCACGGAGACCATTGGCCAGATTACATCGATCTTTTGGTTCGTCACCGCACGCACCCGTCCGTCCAGTCATGCAAGCGATGCGCGGCGCCAACCCAAGCCCATTGGGCGCCGAGCCCGTGAATTTCCACGTCGCCGTCCGGACTCACTCCGAGCTTTCGCGCGCGTTCGCGATCTGCTGAATTTGGACAGGACAGATGGAGGGCGCCATGAAACTCACTCTGCGGGTTCTTCGAATCGATCCTGTAAACGCCCCCGGGCGTTCTGTGATCTCCCTGCCGCTGTTTGGCGTCGACCGATTTTGTCCCAAGTGCGATCGTACAGGTCTTGAGCGGCTTGCCGCCGCTCATCATCGTCAGATCCCGGTTGGATTTCTCTATGACGATTCGATCGACCTTTCGCGATGGATTTGCTGCGTCGGCGCGCGCCGCGGCTCCCATCAAAACAAAACGGCCAGCGCACCCATGTTCGACGGCGCCAGCCGCTCGATGTGCCGATGGCTCGAACCGCAGCCACGTCAGATCTTGTGCCCGCCCGCCGGTCCGCCGGTTGTCGCACGGGGCAATGCCGCAGGAGGTGCGGCCGGTGTGATCATCGCCGCGGCTGCCGTCGTAGTCGTTGCTCCCGGCTCCGGCTTTGCCGGCTCGGTGGCGTGCGGCGCTGCGTGGCCGTTGCCACCATTGCCGAGGAAACGCATCACCGCCGCGGCCAGTCCTTCGATCCTCCGCCGTTGTTCCCGCCCGTCACCAGAATATCCGGGACAAATTTTGCCCGTCCTTCCGACAACGCTGCAATCACGTTGACCAGTGCCGTAGCATTCGGGCCAAGCGCCTCGACCTGGGCCTGAAAGCCTTTCGCGCGCGCCAGTCCCACCGCTTCCACTTCCGCACCCTTCGCGGTGCCCGTCTGGCGAATAAATTCCGATTCGCCCAAGGCTTCGGCCACGCGGCCGTCCGCGTTGTTTTCTTGATCTGGATGCCGACCTTGGACCGCGCCAGGTCGCCCTGCATATCGGCGGTGCCCTTGGCTTGCTCCATTTCGATGCGCTCCTCTTCGGCAGAGCGCTGTTTCTTGTAGGTTTCGATTTCCTGATTGGCAATTTCGCGGTGCGTCAGCACTGTCACCAGGTCGACGGGCAAAATCACGTCCTGAATGTAAACGCCCTTGGTTTCCGCCTGATACTGCTCGAGCTGCTCGCGGATGTGCGCAAACGCCTGCTCCTGCACCTGTTTTTTTCCGTCGGGCGAAGCCGAAGCGCCCGGCCCAAACCGAGCGAATTCCAATTCAAGGCCGGGTCATCTTTTCAGGTCGAATAATTTCGTCGAATTCCTTTTCGGTCAGGTAGCCAAGCTTCACCGCAGCTTCGCGCAGGCTGGTATGCTCGTGGTGCGCCATTTTCACGATTTCCGCGGCCTTGTCGTAGCCGATTTTTGGGTTCAGCGCGGTGGCGATCATCAGCGAATTCTTCACATACTGCTCGATGCGCTGCCGATCGAGTTTCAGCCCCTGTACGCAGTGATCGGTGAAGGAGCGGCAAGAGTCCGTGAGCAGCCGCACGGAGTGCAGAAAATTGTGAATGATCACGGGTTTGAAAACGTTGAGCTCGAAATTACCCTGCGAGCCAGCGAAGCCGATGGCCGCGTCGTTGCCCAGCACTTGCGCCGCGACCATCGTCATTGCTTCGGACTGCGTGGGGTTCACCTTGCCCGGCATGATTGACGAGCCCGGCTCGTTTTCCGGCAGCATCAGCTCGCCCAGGCCGGCGCGCGGTCCGGAACCGAGCCAGCGAACGTCATTGGCGATTTTCATTAGCGATGCGGCCAGAGTCTTTAGCGCGCCGCTGGCAAAGACAAGCTCGTCGTGCGCGGAAAGCGCCGCGAATTTATTCGGGTGCGATTTGAACGGTAGTCCGGTCAGTTCGCTTATTTTTTTCGCGGCGCGCTCGGCGAATTCCGGATGCGCGTTCAGCCCCGTGCCCACGGCCGTCCCGCCGATCGCGAGATCGTAGAGTCCCGGCAAAACCTGCTTCAGCCGGTCGATATCGCGATCCAGCAGGCTCGACCAGCCCGACATTTCCTGCGCGACGGTCAGCGGCGTCGCATCCATCAAATGCGTGCGGCCGATTTTGACCACGTCGCCGAATTCGCGCGCCTTGGCATTCAGCGCATCGCGCAGCCGCTCGACGGCCGGAATCAGCGCCTCGGCCACGCGCGACGCGGCAGCGATGTGCATCGCCGTGGGAAACGTGTCGTTCGACGACTGCGACATGTTTACATCGTCGTTCGGGTGAATGGGCTTTTTGCTTCCCATCACGCCGCCGGAAATCTCGATCGCCCGATTCGAGATCACCTCGTTCGCGTTCATGTTGGTCTGCGTGCCGCTGCCGGTCTGCCAGATGCGCAGCGGAAAATGTTCGTCGAGCCTTCCGGCGATCACTTCATCGGAGGCCGGCACGATCAGCTTGGTTTTTTCCGGCGAGAGCTTGCCGATATCCTGGTTCACCAGCGCGGCGGCTTTTTTCAGGATTCCCAGAGCGCGAATCAGTTCCGGCGGCATTTTGTCCGTGCCGATATCGAAATGGATCAGCGAACGGGCGGTCTGCGCGCCGTAGTAACGGTCGTTCGGCACTTCGATTTTGCCCATGCTGTCGGATTCGATTCGAGCGCCCGATTTCGGCGCGGCCGATGCTTTTGCATCCACGCTGCTCTCCTTCTGGATGTTTACGCACTCACTTCATCAGCATACTGCAAAAACTGTATGCCGCCGACGTCCTGCGGAAAATTTGCACGGTCTAGTACCGTGCTGGCCGAACGCCGCGCACTTCCTCCACGACCGTGACTCACTCCATTCAGACCACTTGCGCGCGCCCGCACGTTTGGCAGGCGAAGGCTCGCGCATTGCATATCTTCCCACCGGAGCAGCCGATGCCCGAATGCGCGATGCGCATTCCGAATTTATTTGCAGTCGCGTAAATCATAGGAGGCCGACGATGGACGAACGACAGGAACCGATTCACGTGGTACGAGAAGAAGAGGTCGAGGTCCGGCGATCAAGCGCCACCGCGTGGCTGGCGGTCGGAATCGTAGTATTGGTGATCGCCCTTGGGCTGACGGTGGGCTATATCTACCAGCAGCAGAATAATTCGAAGATTCTGATGTCGCACGATAGCGAACTGAACTCGACCGTCAGCCAGATGCAGAGTCAGATCGACACGCTGACGTCGAGACTGAATCAGCCGGCTGCCGTGCCTGCGCCGGCCGTAACGCCCGAGCAATTGAACGCGGCCAACGCCGCTGCCAAGCGCCGGGCGGCTGAGGATGCGAAACGCTTCAACACCATGCAGTCGTCGATCGACGACCAGCAAAAAGCGCTGGCCGATACGCAGAATCAGGTCTCGCAGACGCGTTCGGATCTGGAAACCGGAATCAACTCCACGCGCGACGATCTGAACGGCTCGATCGCGCGTACGCATGACGAACTGGTGTCGCTCGAGCAGAAGGGTGAGCGCAGCTATTTCGAGTTCGACATCACCAAGGCCAGGCATTTCCAGAAGGAAGGGCCGCTGATGGTGTCTCTGCGCAAGACCGATCCGAAGCACAAAAAGTACGATTTGGCGATGGTCGTTGACGACAATCAGTTGAGCAAGAAGAACGTGAACCTGTACGAGCCGGTATGGATCGCTGGCGCGGACCACGCGCAGGTGCAGTTGGTGGTCAACAAAGTCGAGAAAGACCACATTCACGGCTACGTGAGCGCGCCGAAGTATGCCGAGTCGGCTAGCATGACGAATGTCTCCGAGAGTACCGGCACGACGATGAGCGGTACCAACAAAAACACGGACGACACGTCCGCCACTCCGGCCGGAAACACCAATCCCGCCGACGGCACGCCGAGCAGCGCAGGCGGTGCTCCCGTTACAACCACCCCGGAGCAGCAGCCGTAGCGTCAGCAACCACAGTTGCCTCACTGTACCGTCCGGCAGGGTCGCGCACGGCCCTGCCGGATTTCTTTTTGTGGCGCCTTCAAATGCGGAGCACACCAATGGAGGAATTCCCCCTCAATGGCATCGCGGTCGGGACGGACGCGGATGGTGCGATTGCTTTCGCGCCGGCCGCGTTCGTCGGGATTGTAGCCGCGGCAATCCCGGGCACAATTGTCTGTGCCACCGACTACGCAGATTTGCCGCCCACAAAGCGTCAAACGAAGTGACACACATATTGAAAGTTGACGGCGTCAGCGTTTCTTGTTTTTTGGGGGCTTGGCGTACATGGCGGATTGCTTCAGGGCTTCCTGGGATTGTTTGAAGGCTTTGGCGGCGTGCTCCATGGCGCGCTGTGCCTGCTCGTGGCCGCTGAGGTGGTCCTGCTTGCCGTGTCCCGCGGACGCGGCGCGATGGGCGTGCGCGGCCATCTCGTGCATTTCTGCTGCTCTGACATGATAATCCCCGGCCATGATTGCCTCCTGTGAGCGGACAACGGTAGCAAGTTGTTGCAGCAGTGTCCAACCGAGAAGACAGCGATCAACGACTCGGCCGAATGTCCTCTTCCGCAAGAGGAGGAGTAACCGACGTAGCTTGACCGCATTCGCCAGCGCGACTATGCTGAGGCGAAATTGGGGGGGGTGGAACCGTAATGACATTTAGGCCATATGTCCTCGCGATTGCGACTGTGCTGACGCTGGGCGCAATTTCCCCTGCTTGGGCTCACCATTCGTTTGGCGTGGAGTACGACGCGAACAAGCCGATCTCGCTCACCGGGACCGTTACGGAAATCGAGTGGACGAATCCGCATTGCTTCATTTACATCGACGTGAAGGACAAAGACGGCAAAGTCACCAACTGGAAGATGGAGGGATTTCCTCCGAGCGTGCTGTATCGCACGGGTTGGCGGCGCGATCAGACGGTGAAGATCGGCGACACGATCACGATGACCGGATGGCAGTCGCGCGTGGGCGGCCCGTGGGGACATTCGCGCGAGGTGACGCTGGCCGACGGCCGGAGGCTTTATTTTGGTCCGCCGCCGGGGACGGGCGATGGCGGCAGCGCGGCGCCGGGGTCGAATCCAACTCCGTCGGGACAGACGCCACCCGACTCGCCGTCCGCGCCGAAAAATTAAAGGAGCCGCAACCATGAAAGGTTTACTCGCTTTTGCGGCTCTGGCAGCGGTGCTGACGATTTCCGCTTCCGCCGCCGCGCAAGATACGCCGCCCAAGCCTTCCAAAGATGTGCCTCGAATGCCGGACGGGCATCCGGATATGACGGGCGTGTGGCAGGGCGGCAGTAACCGCATCGGGACCTGGGAACAAGCGAACGTGGACGGCGGATTCGTCGCGGGGAATGTGCCGATCACTCCGTATGCGATCAAAGAGAAGCAGCCTCCGCCTCCGTATCAGGATTGGGCTCAGAAGAAGGTGGATGAATCGTACGCGCGACGCGGAGTGGATGAACCGATGGTGCGATGTTTGCCGCCGGGTGTGCCGCGAACGACATTGATGGGCTTGTTCCCCATGCAGATCGTGCAGACGCCGAAGATGGTGGTGATGCTGTTCGAGGTGTTTCATGAATTCCGGCTGATCCCGATCGACGGAAGGCATCCCGACGATCTCGATCCGAGTTACATGGGAGATTCGGTTGGCCATTGGGAAGGCGATACGCTGGTCGTCGATGTGACAGGATTCAACGACAAGACCTGGCTGGCGGGTGTCGGGACTATTCACAGCGAGAAGTTGCATGTGGTGGAGAAATTTACACGCGTGGATTTGAACACCATTGTGTATGAAGACACCGTGGAGGATCCCGTCGTCTTTACCGGGCCCTGGACCCGACATGGGACGATCATGCTGCGTCCGGGAACGCGGCTGCAGGAATATGAGTGCGTGGAAAACAACGAAGACCTGCAGCGGTACAACGAGATGTTGAAGGATGAATCGGTTTTTCGGCGAAAACCGCAATAGCGCCCGGCTTGGCGTTTTGGGCAAGCGAATTTTTGCATTTCGGGCCGAATCGGACTATCTTTCCGGGTAACTTTCCGGTGCGCTCAGGCATCAGGAAAGGTTTTGGAATTGCAGCCGGCGAATGCCCCAGCCCGGCGCCGCCTCAGTCTATTGGACCATCATCGAGATTCGCAGGAGGCACTGTGTTACAGGCTGACACTCGCGCGATGGGGCAGACAAACACGATGAACGACGTCTGGAAACAATGGGAAGGCCACGTCGCGGACGGTCGCTATCCGTTGCGCCAGTATCTGGGCGGGTCCGAGCGTGGGCCCGTGTTTCGGACGGAATCCGGTGGGCCCGAGCGGCTCAACTGGGCGATCAAGTTCTATGTGGCCAATCCAGAAATAGCCGACGCGCAGATAGCGAGGTGGGATCAGGCGGCGAAGCTGGCCCATCCTCATTTGCTGCGCGTGTTTCAGACGGGACGGTGCGAGCTTGGCGGAGCGCGCATGTTGTATGCGGTGATGGAGTGCGCGGACGAGGATCTTTCGCAGGTGGTGCCGGTGCGGTCGCTGACGGCGGTCGAGGCCGGAGAGATGTTGCGGCCAACGCTGGAGGCGCTGGCGTATCTGCACGGCAACGGTCTCGTACACGGCCACATAAAGCCGTCGAACATTATGGCGGTGGGCGAGCACTTGAAGATTTCGAGTGATGGAATTTGTGTGGCACGGAATCCTGCGATCGGCCGCGGCAGGCCGACCGCGTACGATGCGCCGGAAGTAGGGACGCGCGGGCCTTCGGCGGCGGGGGACGTGTGGTCACTGGGCGTGACGCTGGTCGAGGTGCTGACGCAGAGACTGCCGGAGTGGGAATTCAAGGGGCAAGAAGAGCCGCGGCTGCCGCGGATGCCTGCGCCTTTTGCCGATATTGCGAAGCAATGTCTGCGCCGCGATCCGCAGCAGCGGTGTTCGTTGGAGGATATTGCAGCACGGCTGGATCCGGATGCGGCTCCCTTGGGGAAACAGCAGCCCGTGGCGGCCAAAGCGGTAGCGCCAGCCCCAGCCCCGATGCGAGCGGCTGAGCCTCCTCCGCCAGCCCCTCCGAAGCCTGCTGCGCAGCCAGTGCCTGCGCCAGCGGCTCGGTCTGCGAGGCCGGCGGCGAAACCAGCGGCTTCGACCCCGCGACCGAATCCTCGCGCGGAAAACCCAGGGCGGAGATTTGCGTGGCGTGCAGCGGCGATCGTCGCCCTCATCGTGGTTGGTGCGTTTGCGGTGTATAGGGTTTCCAGCCGAGGCTCCGCCGTGGACGTGGAGCCCGATGCAAAGGTTGTGGCGTCGGACGCGCGGCCGCAACCCGCGCTGGCGGAATCGAACGCGCCGGCGAACTCGAACTCCCGCGAGACGGCCGCCGCGCCGGCTCCCGCGCCTGCCAGGACTCTCGCCCCTGCAGCAGCTCCTGCGCCAGCGGCAGCGATGAAGAAGGCAGTCGGCGCGGGCGGCGGCGTAGCGCGTCAGGTGTTGCCGGACGTGCCGGAGCGAGCTAGCGAAACCATTCACGGAACCGTGCGCGTCGGTGTTCGCGTCCAGGTGGATGCGACGGGAAAAGTTGTGGGCGCCGATCTGGAATCGGCCGGGCCGAGCAACTATTTTGCGGGACTGGCGGAGAAGGCCGCGCGCGCGTGGGAATTTGTGCCGCCGACCGCGGATGGGCAACCGACTCCGAGCGATTGGATTGTGCGATTCGAATTTCAATCGAACGGCACGAAGGCTACGACAGTTCGGGCTACGCCGTAGTCCGCATTCACCTCAGCGGTTGACGACCGCTGAGGTTATTTTTTCGGCGTTAGGCGGACGATGATTCCTGCGTCGGCTAGGACGAGGAGCGAGCCGTCGGGGGCTTGTTGGACTTCGCGGATGCGCTGGCCCAAGTCAGTGAGCAAGTGTTCTTCAGCTATTACATGGTTGCCGTCGAGAACCAGGCGGATCAAGAATTTTCCGTAAAGCGCGCCGATGAAAAGGTTTCCCTTCCAGTCGGGAAACATGTCTCCCGTGTAGAACATCATTCCGCAGGGTCCGATGTCCGGATACCAATAGTAAACGGGCTGCTCGGTGCCGTCCTTTACCTGAGCGCCATTGCCGACCACGTCGCCGGAGTATTGGCGGCCGTAGGAAACATTGGGCCAGCCGTAATTTTTCCCGGCGCGGATAATGTTGATCTCGTCGCCGCCCATGGGACCGTGTTCGTCCTGCCAAAGCTCTCCCGTTGCGGGATTGATGGCGAGGCCTTCGGGATCGCGATGGCCGTAGGAATAAGTTTCGGGGAGAACGGTTGCTACAGCGAGGAACGGGTTGTCCTTGGGGATCGAACCGTCGGGATTGATGCGCGCGATTCTTCCCGTGAAATTACGGAGGACGTCGGGATCGTTGACCTGGTGATCGGCGGGATCGCCCTTCGTGTCGTAAAGCAGCGAGCGGTCGGCACCGCTGACGAAGAGAGTGCCGTCGGGAGCGAAGGCGAGGCGGCGTTCCAGACCCTCGACGAGGACTTGGACGTTCTCAAGACGCTTTTCGTCGTCGCTCAGGCGGGCGCGGGCGGCACGCTCGGTGCCGATCGAATGGGTGCGGCGCTCGGCGAGCGGGAGATTCACCTGCTTTCCGTAGTAGGAGCCAGGCCAGACGGCGGGAGCCTCTCCCGGCGGCGGCGCGAAATAGGTGAAATATACGAGGCGATTCTGGACGAAGTTCGGGTCGGCTACCACGTCGTGCAGGCCGCCGGCGCCGATTACCTTTACGCCAGGGAGTCCGGCGAGCGGCGGGAAGAGGAGACCGTCCTTATTGACGAGACGCATTTCGCCGGTGCGTTCGGTTACGAGGATCTCGCCGCCTGGAAGTTGGGTCATGCCCCAGGGATTGTTCAGGCGGGTCACGACGGTGTCGACTTTTAGAGGAGGCGACGGTTTTTGCGGAGCGGGGGCGCCGGTCTGGCCTGGGAATGCCGGTTTGGGCGGAGGGTAGTCTGTTGCTTTCGGTTGTTGGCCGGGTGCTGGCAGCGCCAGGGCGACGATGGATAGTAGCGCGGCAGCAAGGAGCACGGACTTTTTCATTACTCCTCCGTGGATTCGTGCGAGTGAGAGTACCTTGCGCTGAAAGGTTAGGCAATCGGCACGCGTTACGGATCAGGATGCGCCAATCAGGAGCTTGGCAATCCCACGGCTGCGGCGCGCTCGATTTCGGCGTTGATTTCGCCGCCGATCAAGAACGCAAGACCCGTTACATAAAGCCAGAGCAGGAGGATCATTACGGCGCCTAACGAACCGTATGTGGTGCTGTAGGTATTGAAGAAATGGAGATAGACGCGCAGGATGACGGACGAGGCCAGCCACAGTAGCATGCCGAAGAGCGAGCCGGGTGTAATCCAATGGCGTCGGTGATATTCAAGATTGGGGCCGACGTAGTAGACAAGCGAGAACGAGAGCAGGACGAAGAACGCGGCAGCAGGCCAGCGCAAGGCTTGCCATGCCAGCAGCACCACGGAGCCGCGCGCGAATTCAGACGCGAACCAGTCCGCGATGTAATTGCCCAGCAGCACCATCACCAGCGCTGATAGAAGCAGGACGGCGATGACGAGCGTGAGACCCAGCGCCGTGGCGCGAATGCGCAGCCAAGAACGCGCTTCGCGGACGCGATAGATCACGTTGAGCGTGGAAATCATGGAGCTGACCCCCCCGGAGGCGAACCAGACGCCGGCGACGATTCCCAACGTAAGTTTTCCGCCACCGCTGTTGCGGGATAGTTCGTCGAGAATCACGGCGACGAGTTGCGAAGCTGACGGCGGAAGAAAATCGGTGAAGTAGGCGATCAGATTGTCGAACTGGGCGGAGCCACGCGCGGCGAACAGGCCGAATACCGACAGGATGAAGAGCATCAGCGGGAAGAAGGCGAGGACAAAGTCGAAAGCGAGGCCTGAAGCGCGGTCCAGGAGATCGTCGGTTGAGATGGAGTGGAATACGTTGACCGTTAGACGCGACGGGGTCAGGCCGCCGAATTTCCAGAGGGAGTCGAGTTGGGTTTCGGCGGGTTGGGCGGAGGAGGTCATTTTGAGGTTTTCCGGCATCCCGCTCAGCGAGGCGTGGCCAAGCCCGGGCCCTGGCCTGCCGCGGCGGACACCCCTACACTTTAGCGAGAAGCCAAGAGCTTAGGTAGCCCGGGTGGCCGCTTGTGCGCGGCGTGGATGCTGTGCTCGAGCGCGGGGCCTCAATTTCGGTTTCGGCTGATTCGGGCAGGCGCGCCAGGACTTCGGCTAGTTGCGTGGGCCAGGACTCGTTTGCAAAGGAGGCTGCGATTTCGGTGTCGTCGCCGCGGGTACGCAGGCGGTGGACTAGAGTCGTGCGGGAGCGGCGGCCGTCGTGTTCGCCTTCGAAGCGAATTACATAGCTCAGTTCCCTGCTGCAGGCCCAAGATGAAGAAAAATCGGCGTAGGTCGCCAAACCTGCCACACGGCCAGGATTTTTGTCGAGATGGGCGCGGAGCGGGCCGTACCAGAGTTGGACAGCATCTTGACTCGTGGCGAAGGGCTTCGCGCCGCAGCGCCCGAGCGCTTCGGCGAACGCGCGACAGTCAGCGTAGCGCTCGTCGTAGATTACCGCGGTAATCGGCGTCGGGCCGGACGCGGAGACCCGCGCAGTCCCTTGATGCGCCGCGGTCGATGCCGAAGTCCACATCGCGCCGGGTAAGGCTGCGGGGACGATGGCGGCGCCGGCGTTTTTCAGAAAATCGCGTCGGTTCATGGCTGGCTCCCTGCGGCTGATGGAGTTTGCGTGCGTGCGGATGCCGGGCGCGCGATGAAGGCGGCGATCAGCTCGAGCTCGCTATCGGGAACTTCGATGCGCGTGTGAGGCGGCATACCGTTGATGCCCACGCGCGTGATTTTCTTCACGTAGTCGGCCGTGAGGTCCGTGCGTTCGCCGAGCAGAGCACGATCCTTGCCAAGACGGCGGCCCAGCATGATCGTGCCGGTGCCTCCCGCGAGATGGCAATACCCGCAGCGCGCGTGGAAGAGTTTTTCACCCTCCCCGTAATTCAGTGCGGAATCGCCGGCGGATTTCGATTGGGCGGCGCGGGGATGGCCGAGGCCGATCGAAATGGCCAGAGTCATCAGCCCGGCAAAGCTGAGGTACGGAGCGATGGCGCCGAGCGGGGATCGCGCGATCATGCGCGGCTCCCGCGATAGACCTTGGGCCAAATGCCCTGTTTGCCTGGGGCGAGAATGCCGTTGGGGTCGAGAGCGTCCTTGACGGTTTCGTTGAGGCGGCGGAGTGCGTGATTGTTGTAATCGAAGCTGAGCGCGACATCGTCCATGAAGGAAATGTGTGTGCGATATTCGCTGTAACCTTCTTTGGCGGCGTCGGCGACGAGGACTGTGAATAGATTGCGGACTTTATCCGTCAGCGCCTTGTCGTCGCGGTCGTAGACCATCATGTTGACGTTGATGGCGTAGCGATCGAAAAGGGTGAAAGAGCCGTAGTAGTCGACGCCAATTTCTTCGTAGCGCTTCTTGGTGCTGTGGAACTGTTTGAGGACGTGTTCGCCGCCGGCAGGCAGGACCGGCGAGAACCCGAGATGACCACCGCGACCTCCTCGCCAGTTGATGATCTGAAGCGGGTTGGTTGTGGGAACGCCAGCGCCGGAATTTTCGATGGGATCGCCGCGACGCCATTTCACAACTTCGAATTCCTGATTGGTGTGTTTTGCGAAAGCGGCTTTGATCAATCTGGCATGAGCTTCGTTGACCTCATCGTAGCCGAAGAGCCTGAGGTTGACTCCCCACCAGCCGAGATTCCATTTGTCGAGGATGGACCGCAGAACGTCGTCAGGCAGCGCGCCATCGCCGTCGTACCACTGGCTGCGTGGCGACCGGGTGGCTACTACGCGCAGCGAATTTCCAATGCTGGGGTTCTGCTGCAGGACGCCATTCAAGCGCAGCGGCTGGAGGACGTCGATGGCCCAGCCGATGTCGTCGGGATCCGGGAGCTGCATGTTCAAGCCGAGGGTCGCCTCAGGCTCGGGCATCAGCCACATGCCCATCTTGGTGACAACGCCGTAATTGGACTGGACGAAAACCTGGTCCCACGAGGGGCCGAAGCCGTACTTGAACAGATGCCAGTTGGGGCTGTTGGACATGGCGCCGGTGCCGGTGCGGACCATCTCGCCATTCGGCAGGACGATTTCCATGCCGCAGATGTTTTTCGTGTTCTCACCGTAGGGCGTGTAGCCGTAGCCGCGCTCCAGGGCGTTGCCGACGACGCTGCCCCAGGCGTTGGCCGGAACCGACATCCAGAGCGGGATTTTGTTTTCCTGTAAGTGCGCGAAGAGATCGAAGAAGCCGACGCCTGGCTCAATGAGGCAGTAGCCATAGCGCTCGTTGACTTCGATGATGCGCTTCATGCGGCCAAGGTCGAGGACGACCGTGCCGGGCATGTTGGGAGCGGCGGCGCCGTAGCCGAGATTCTTTCCCCGCGAAATAGGCCAGAGCGGGATTTTGTATTCGTTGGCGAGGCGGACGATGGCCTGGACTTCTTCCGCAGTGGCTGGTCCTACCGCGGCGCTGGGGGTGTGCTGATCGGCGTCACCGGGAGCGTAGATGTCCATGTAGGTGTAGCGGTCTTCGTCCGTGGCCAGAACCCATTGACGGCCGACTACGCCGGCGAAGGCATCGAGAGCTTTCTGGAAGGTTTTTTCGTTTACGTTTGGGGGCAGAACCAACGACGGCATTGCTTGCTGCTCCTTTTGATTACCTGGCCTGGATTGGCCGAAAGGCGGCCCCTTTCATATCACAAAGGTGGCCGGTGGAACCACAGTCGAGGCTCATAGCTGCGGCGGTTCGGCAGAAAAACGCCAGTAGGAGCTGGCCCGACGGTACTTCTGAACAGCTGTACGGCTGTTGCACTTGTGGACAGGGGGGCGCAGACGAATCTCCGCGGTATGCTGGCGGAGGGTAGAATTTAGTCGTACGGGGACTGCGAACAGCACTTATTTCGCTCCCCGGCGAGGGGCCGTCGCGTGTTTTAGGGATGCGGCGGGTTGATTTCGCTGGGGCATTCTTCATTTACTTTCGAGGCGGGACGGGTCTCGCGATGGCACCGATGTTACAACGACTGTTTCCAAAGGTGGAGGAAGAAGAGCGCCCGAAGGCTGTCTTGGAGGCGCCGCAAGGCACTGTGGCTGAGGCTGCCGCGACTGTCGGGAGTGGCACGGATACTGGCGTTGAGTCAGCGAGCCCGGCGGTGACGGAAGTGGTCGAGACGAGTGCGACTGCTGCGGGCCATCCGGCGGAATCGCATGTCGGATTGATTGATGCCAGTGAGTTGCCACCTGCGGCGGATGCGCTGGCGGAGCTTTTCGCTGATGCACCCGCGGCCGAAGCTGGCGCGGCTGAAAAAGCAGGGATTTCCACGGACGCTCCGCAGGTTCCCGACGACAGAGCGGTTGCTGCGGCTCGGATCGCGCCCAAGAAACAGGGTTTTCTAGCGCGATTGTTCCGGCCCAAGCGTGCCCTGAAAGAAAGCGTTTCTGAAACCAACGCGATTGAACCTCCTGGGCCGGTCGAGCGAGCGAGCGAACCGGCGGCGGCGATTGCGAGCGAGCCGATCGTCGCGGTCGCTCCGGAAATCGAGGCGCAGCCTGAAGCTGTGGCCTCGACCCAGATTCCGAGCGATTCGTTTGTATTGGCGGAAATACCCATGCTTCCGTCTGCGGCGGGTGCAAGTGAGGAAGCTTCGCCGGACGCGCAGCAGGAGAGGATTCCCGCCGAACAATTGCCGCCGGCTGCAGAAGAGCTTGAGAAGCTGTTTTCTGAGAGTGAAACCGGCGTCGACGCGCGCGCGGATTCTTTTTTTGAAGAGGAGGCGGTTGAGAGCGCAGCGGCGTCCGAGTCGGCGGAGATCGAGGACGAAGGCCCGGTTGAACTTGAGGATTTCGACGAAGTTGCCGACGAATCTCCCGTCGAAGTAACGGTCGCTGCCACGAATCATGTCGCTGGTGAGTTGAGCGACGCCGAGGTCGGCGAGGCAGTGCCGACTTCTTTCGCGAGCGCGATTGACGAGAACGACTCCAGTTCTGGCTTCTCGGGGCACGGTCAAATTGATCCGCGCGAAGGCGAAACGGCTCGTTCCGTCGAACGCGAGAGTGTTGCGACTCGTGCTTCCGCTCCTCTTGCTGCAACTGAAGCTAACGATGCAGACCGCGTGAGTGCGTCGCTGGATCACGATTCAGACCTCCGCCACGTACATGCGGAAACGGAACCGGCTGCGACAGGGAAACCCGTCCCGCTCGTTGAGCCGCAGAGGCTTTACAAGGATTGGGCGTTCGACGAGAAACTTGCGAGCCATGCGGAGTGGGTGGAATCGCGCGGCCGGACGGGGCAGCGAGCGGACCTTTCGGGAGCGGAGCTGGAGGCGTCCGACCTGATCAGCGTAAACCTGCGGCTCGCGGACATGCACGATGCCAATTTGCGGGCGTCGGATTTGCTGCTGGCGGATTTGCGCGATGCGTGCCTGGTGCGCGCGGACCTGGAGGAAGCGTGCCTGGTCGGCGCGAATCTGGAGGGTGCTAACCTGGAGGGCGCATCGCTGGAAACGGCGATGGGATTGGTGCCGCGCCAATTCGCCGGGGCGAATTTGCGCGATGCGTTGCTGGCGCCGCATCTCATGGAGTTTGACGCGGTCACGGCGTTTGCGCGCGAGTCGAAAAACGCATTCCGGTATTTCTGGATGATGACAGCGGCGAGCGTGGCTTCGTGGCTGCTGATCGCGAAGACCCGCGACGCACAATTGCTGACGGATTCGGCGATCATTCCTTTCCTTCATTCGCATGCGGCCGCGGGGGCGCTGCCTACAGCGGAATTTTATTTGATCGTGCCGGTAGGGATTTTCGTGCTTTACGTGCTGTTTCATTTTCATCTGCAACGGCTGTGGGACTCGGTGGTGGAATTGCCGGCGATTTTTCCGGACGGGCACGCCCTGGGGGACAGTGGGCCGGGGATTATTTCGGGGCTGCTGCGAACGCATTTCCGATGGATGAATCCCGATCTTTCATCGACGCGGCTGGTAGAAAAAAGCGCGTCAATGGCCGCGGCATACTGGATCGTACCGGTGACATTGCTCCTTTACTGGACGCGTTATCTGACGCGGCAGGAGATTCACGGGACGATTTTGCAGGCGCTGCTGGCGACGGTGGCGGCGGGCATGGCAACGTACGCGACGTTGAAAGTGGGACGCCCGCAGGAGCGATGGGCGCTCGAGAACAAGTGGGCCAATCGAGCGATTGCCAGAGTAAGGGCGATCCATCCGATAACCGGGAGCGCAACGCTGGGAGCTGTGCTGCTTTTGATGTCGGGCGGCGTGATCTTCGGCGTGCCACACGATCGCCCGCGCGCGCCACAATACGGCTTGACGAACATTCGACGGTGGGTGCCGGACGCTTTCTGGTGGTTGGCTTACGATCCCTATGCCGATCTCACAGAGGCCTCGATTTCGCAGCGGCCGGCGGGATGGAACGGATCAGACGAGCAGATCGGGTCCGTCGACGGGCTCCGCGCGAATAACGCCAAGTTCCGCTATGCGCAAGCCTACGGAGCGTTTTTCGCGAACGCGCACCTTTTCCAGGCGGATTTTCAGGGAGCGTTCTTGTCCGAGGCGGATTTGCGCGGGGCGGACCTGGGCCAGAGCAATATGCGGTACGCGATTATGGATCACGCGCAAATGAACCATGCGAATCTGGACCGGTCAAATCTGGACGGAGCGGACCTGCGGCGGGCCGATTTGCGCGGGGCGAATCTCTCTTACACTTCGCTGGAAAACACGGTGCTGGTGGATGCGCGGATGGATCAAGCGAGTCTTTATACGGCCAGGGCGCTTGGAGCTACGCTGACGCGTGCGGTGCTGGAGAAGGCGGACTTGCGGGAAGCCTATTTTGTGGGCGCACACATGGATCACGCCGATCTGCGAAATGCGTATTTGTGGTCGGCGCGGTTCCCGGGAGCGGACCTGGGCGGGGCGGAATTGGAGAGGGCGATTCTGATTGATGCGGACCTCGAGGGGGCGAACCTCGGCGGGGCTCAATTGGCTGGGACGGTATTGAATGGCGCGGTTTTGACCGGGACGAGCTTGGAGGGAGCGGATCTGCGCGGGGCACTGGGGTTGAGCGCGAGCCAGATTTGTTCGGCGAGGTCGCGACGGGGCCTGATGTTGGATCCCGACATGGAGACTCAGGTTGAGACGCTGTGCGGGAAGCAGTAAACCGCCGAAATCCTCCCTACCGCGACTACGACGCCGACCAGGGAGTTGCGGCCTTCAGACGGTCGTTGACGTTGTTGATGTTTTTCACACCTTGATCGGCTAGCCAGTCCTCGAGAGCTTTCACGCCTTGCTTCGCGTAGACCGGAATTGCGTCCTTCCAGGTGGCGCGGCCGCAGAGAACTCCTGAAAATTTCACGCCGGATTCGGCTGCTAGTTCAAGCGTCTCGGTAAAGACGTCGTTGCTTACTCCCGCTGAGAGATAGATGAACGGGAGCTTCGCGGACTGTGCGGCTTTCAGGAAAAGCTCCTTGGCCTGGTCGCGGGTGTAGGAGGATTCGCCTTTGCATGACCTCGTGCCGGCGACGAAGGCCATGTTGATAGGAACTTCTACCTTCAGAACATCCACGCCGTACTGTGGCTTCGAAAATTCCGCCATGCTTCTTGCGACGATGTCCGGTTTCTTGCGGGCAAAGCCAATTCCCTTTTCGTCGCCGCCCTCTTCGTAGCCGACGAGCTCGAGGAAAAATGGCACGTCGACAGCAACGCATTCCGAGCCTATGCGCTCGACCCATGCGTGTTTGTGCTCGTTGATCGCGGGCGGGTCAAAGGGCGTGTAGTAGAGCAAAATCTTGACGCAGTCTGCGCCCGCGGCTACGAGGCGGCGGACGGACCAGATATCCAGTAGATCGGGCAGGCGGCCGGGACGCGTGTTGTCATAGCCGCTGTTTTCGTAGGCGAGTAGCAAACCGGCGTTTTTCGCACGCGCCAGTGCGGCGGGCAGGCCGTATTCGGGATCGAGGAGAATGGCGCTGGCGTGCGGCGTGAGAACCTTCACGACGGCGGTCTTGAATTCCTCGAGCATCTGCGAGGTTACGGCGTTCTTGTCGCCGCCTCTTTCTTTGGCGATGGCGCTTTTTAGCGAGCCGCGCTGGTCCATGGCTGCCGCGGCGATCACGTCGCGAGAATTCGATACGGCCTTGAGGCCCTTTTGTTTTCCTGGCGTGAGTTTCATCGTGTGCGTCCCCTGGGCGAAGCTCCGAATGAACGAACCGGCATTTTAACACGCGCAGAAAGGCAAGTTGAGCGTTAAGAGTTGAGCCCGAAAGGCAACACGAAGCCGCTCGAGAGATGCACAGGGCGCAGAAAACAGGAACTAGTCATTATGGACGAACCGGCTCAAGTTCGGTCGGCCGCCTCGGCCGCTGCCCGCACTGCTTCCCACTGGCTAGAGAAGAACAGCGCAAACCAACACCGCGAATGTATTCGACAGGTTCGTCCATATCAGAGCGAGAGGACCTGATGCTGGGTCGAGCAGGAAAGACTCTCGGGGGCGCCGGGAGGCGCTGCAAGGGTTGTGAGCTCGTCGAGGAATTCCGGGCCTAGAGACGCAATGAGAGGTAGAACGCAGTGCGTGCGCTCCTGCAGGCCACCGCCTGGGTAAAGTGAATCGATCAGAATGCGTTCCTTGCGGTCGAGCACTCCCGAGCGGAAATTTTCGGCGCGGGCCACTTTTCCTTTGAGCTGCTCGATCTGATGCAGCATTTTGCGCTCGGACGATCGCAGCGCTTCGATCAGCGTGGAATCGAGCCGGGTCAGCGGCTCTTCGTAGGCGTTCATGATGGCGCGGAGCGCGGACTCGGTCTCCTCGAATTGCGTCGAGAGGCCGGCGGGGAGGGATTTCTGCTCCATTTTCCCGCGGAGATGTTGCGGGCCGGCAAAAAGATCACGGATATCGAGGCCGTAGTGCGCGAGAAATCGCTGGATCGGTTGATCGATGATCGTGAAGCTGGCACGCGAAAGAACCGCCGGCATCTTCACGCCGCAGGCCTGGTAGACAATCTGGGCCTGCGCCATGTAGGCGATTTCGGCGGGGCCGCCGATATAGGCTGCCGTGGGAAGCAACGAATCCTGAATGACCGGGCGCAGAAGTGCGCTGGGCGAGAACTGCTCGGGCTGGCGCGAAATCGCGTCAAGGAGTTGCCGAGAAGTTATTTCAGAATCGCCGACGACGAAATTCCCGTTCTTGGCGCGGACCGGTTCGCGCCGGCCCGACTTGCTCCAGAAAAGAAGCGTTGCTTCGTGCGCAACCTTGACCTGCGAATGGTACCCCGCCACCTCGAGTTCTTGCGATCGCGCGAGCAGCGAATCTCTCCAAAGTTCCGCGCGTTGCGAGCCGTTATTGAAATGCGGAATAGACAGGCGGTGGAATCGGGCGTCGAGTTGATCGAGAAAGATGATGCCACGGCCGGCGAGCAGGCGCGCCATCAGCTTTCCGAATGCCGAGCTGTAGGTCTCGCTGCGTGTGTAGGTTTCGCGGAGCGCGATCGCCACCCGCTCGGCAAACGGGCCTTCGAGAGCTTGTGCGGCGTCGGCTACGAGCGGCTCGATCGCGTCACCAAGAACGATTTCGCCCACGCGGCGGCCGGATTCTTCAGCGGGGAGTTCATAGCGAGAAAGGCCGTTACGGGTGTTCCAGAATGCGTGATTGACCTCAGCGAGGTCGTGGTCTTCGCTTGCGAGCCAGAAAACGGCCACGGCGTCGATGCCGCGGCGGGTGGTTTCTTCGGCGCAGCGGACGGCAGACAGCGCTTTGTAGGTTGTATAGGCCGGGCCAGAGAAAAGGCCGACTTGTTGGCCGGTGACAACGGCTACGGCTCCCGAGGCGAGGCGGTCGAGGTTGCGTGCCGTTGCGGCGTCGACCTCGCCTTGAGGCGAGAAGCGCGTGTTCTGTTCGCGCAGGATTTCGACCACGACTCTTCGAACGCTGGGATCCAGTGTTACTTCCCGGGCTGCCGCGTCGATACCCGAGGTCGTTGGCGGATGCGCATAGAAAGCGGAAACGCGCGAGAAATCTTCGAGGTAGGTGTTGAAAAGCTTGGCTGTGTGCGGAATTTCGCGGTACGGGATACAGTGCGACTGCATCGCGAGGCTCATGATACATGCGCCCCGGTACTCCAGCAACAGCGCCCCTTTTCAGGGTCCGTGGCGCGACCCAACGGTCGGATGTCGCGGGCTCCCGCCAGCGCGTCCCGGCTAGGGACGGCGTACAGCGGCGGCGAGCCGCCCCACCCGGTATGGCGCGAGGCCAGATTCTTGCGCTGCTCGAATTCTTGGGGCCTGAGTTTCCGCACAGTACACATTGGATGATGCCGCTCGGGGTAGGATTCGACCGGACTAATCCTTAGCTGAGGAGGCGGCGGATTTTCGGCGATGGAGATCCTGAAGGGCGGCGACGTCCGGAGCGTGCCCGGCCATGGCGCGAATGCCGCGCGCGGCGGCGCTGGCGGCCGACAGCGTCGTGATGCACGGGACGTTGTAACGGACGGCAGCGCGGCGGATGGATTTTTCGTCGTAAAAGGATTCGCGGCCGAGCGGCGTGTTGATGACCAGGTTTACCTTGCCCGTCTTGATCAGGTCAACGATGTTCGGACGGCCTTCGTTCACTTTGTAAACTGCGTCGATTTCGATACCGGCGCGCGTGAGAGCGGCGGCCGTGCCGCGCGTGGCAGTGATGCGGAGTCCGGCGGCGGCGAGATCTTTTACGACGGCGGCGACATGCTTTTTGTCGTGGTCGTTGACGCTGACGAAAACGACGCCTGAAAGAGGCAGCCGCTGACCGGCGGCGAGCTGCGCCTTGGCGAACGCCAGGCCGAAGGTCGACGAGATGCCCATGACCTCGCCGGTGGAGCGCATTTCGGGGCCGAGAATCGTATCGACGCCCCGGAATTTGCTAAACGGAAAGACGGGCGACTTGACGGCGTAGAAATCGCGGACGGCGAGCTCTTTGACTCCGTCGAACTCGACGATCGGCAGATGCAGATCCCTCAGCTTGCGACCGGTCATCAGCCGCGCCGCGACTTTCGCGAGCGGAACGCCAGTGGCCTTGCTGACGTATGGAATCGTGCGCGAGGCGCGCGGGTTGACTTCGAGGACAAAGACCGTGTCGTGCTGAATCGCGTATTGGACATTCATCAAGCCGACGACGTGCAGGGCGCGCGCGAGACGAACGGTGTAGTCGCGGATTTGCGCGAGGACTTCGGGCTTCAGCGTGACCGACGGCAGTACGCAGGACGAATCGCCGGAATGGATGCCGGCTTCTTCGATGTGCTCCATGATGCCGCCGATGACAACGTCTTCGCCGTCGGCGAGTGCGTCGACGTCGACTTCGGTTGCGTCCTCAAGGAACTGATCGATCAGGATGGGGCGCTTGGGATCAGTCATGCCGCCGATTTGCGCGGCTTGCGTGACGTATTCTTCGACGGTTTTCAGATCGTACGCGATGACCATGGCGCGGCCGCCGAGTACGTAGCTGGGTCGCACGAGGACCGGCAGGCCGATTTCAGACGCCGCGACGACCGCTTCTTGAGGGGCGAATGCGGTGCCTCCGCGTGGTTGGGGAATATTCAGTTCGGCGAGCAGCGCGCCGAAGCGGCGGCGATCTTCCGCCAAGTCGATTGATTCAGGATCGGTGCCGATGATTTTCGCGCGGTTGCGCTTCAGCTCGAGGGCCAGGTTCAGCGGGGTTTGACCGCCGAACTGCACAATTACTCCCTGCGGATTTTCGCGCTCGAGCACGGCGAGAACGTCTTCGAGCGTGAGCGGCTCGAAGTAGAGGCGGTCGGAGGTGTCGTAGTCCGTCGAGACGGTTTCTGGATTGCAATTCACCATTACAGTTTCGAAGCCGTCTTCCTTGAGAGCGAGCGCGGCGTGGCAGCAGCAGTAATCGAATTCGATTCCCTGCCCGATGCGGCTGGGGCCGCTGCCGAGGATTACGATTTTCGGACGGTCCTGCGCGCCGGATTCGTCTTCCTGCTCGTACGTCGAGTAGAGGTATGGCGTGAAGGATTCGAACTCCGCGGCGCAGGTATCGACGCGCTTGAAGACGGGGATGACGCCGAGTTCGTGGCGACGTGCGCGGACCGAGGCGGATTTCACATTCCACAATTTCGCGAGCTCTTCGTCGCTGGCGCCGCTGCGTTTGGATTCGAGCAGCAGCTCTTGCGAAACCCCGCGGAGCGAGCTGGCGGCGACGCGGCGATCGAGCGCGACCATATCAACCATCTGGCGGATGAACCACGGATCGATTTTGGTCAGCGAGCAGACCTCTTCGCAGGACATGCCACGCTCGAGGGCTTCGAAGAGCCAGTGAATACGGTCGGGGCCTGGGACGTGGAGCTTCTCGCGCAGGAGCGCAGTGTTAACCTCGGCCGGCGCGCGCCAGGCGGTACTGGGCTCAAGCGAGCGGATCGCCTTGCAGAGCGCTTCCTGGAACGTCCGGCCGATGGCCATCACTTCCCCGACGGATTTCATCTGCGTGGTCAGGGTGGTTTCGGTGCCGGGAAATTTTTCGAACTGAAATTTCGGGATTTTAGCTACGACGTAGTCGATGCTTGGCTCGAAGCACGACGGCGTCTTGCGCGTGATGTCGTTGGGGATTTCGTCAAGCGTCATGCCTACGGCCAGCTTCGCGGCGATTTTCGCGATGGGAAAACCCGTGGCTTTGCTGGCGAGTGCGGAGCTGCGCGAGACACGCGGGTTCATTTCGATCACGACCATGCGACCGGTTTCGGGATCGACGCCGAACTGGATGTTCGAGCCGCCGGTTTCGACGCCCACTTCGCGGATGATCGCGGCGCTCGCATCGCGCATGCGCTGATATTCCTTGTCGGTTAGCGTCTGCGCAGGGGCGACGGTGATGGAATCTCCGGTGTGAATACCCATCGGGTCGAGATTTTCGATCGAGCAGATGACCACGAAGTTGTCGCGATGATCGCGCATCACTTCGAGTTCAAATTCTTTCCAGCCGATTACGGATTCTTCGATCAGGGCCTGGTGGACCGGGCTGGCATCCAAGGCGCGGGCGATTGCGTCGGCAAATTCCTCGCGGTTGTAGGCGATCGACCCGCCGGTGCCACCAAGGGTGAAGGACGGGCGGATCACGACGGGATAGCCGAGCTCGTCGGCGAGCTTGATGGCTTCGGGAATTTCGTTGACCACGGCGGATGCCGGGACCTCGAGGCCGATGCGGCGGCAGGCGTCCTTGAAGAGCAGGCGATCCTCGGCGATTTTGATGGCGCGAAGTTGCGCGCCGATTAATTTCACGCCATATTTTTCGAGGATACCGGCTTCGGCGAGCTCGACGGCGAGATTCAGGCCGGTCTGACCGCCGACGGTTGGGAGCAGCGCGTCGGGCCGCTCGGCGGAGATGATGGCTTCGAGATATTCCTTGGCGAGCGGCTCGATGTAGGTGCGGTCCGCAATTTCGGGGTCGGTCATGATCGTCGCGGGATTGGAATTGACGAGGATGACCTCGTAGCCCTCCGAGCGCAGGGCCTTGCAGGCTTGCGTGCCGGAATAATCGAATTCGCAGGCCTGGCCGATGACGATCGGGCCGGAACCGATGATCAGGATTTTCTTGATGTCGGTGCGCTTGGGCATTGGTTACTCGACTACCACTTCCCGACTAAGCGCGGGCTCAGCGTGCTCATCGAAACCCAAATAGAACCAATCGCAATCCGGGTCGGCATGCTTCATCGGCTCATATCGTAGCGGATATGAGTACGTGCGCCCGTCAAAATCGAAGGCCAGCCAATATGCTCGGGGCACGATTTTACGGAAGTTGTATTTGCCGTCGTCGTCCGTGACCGTTTGTCCCCCGAGACGAAGTGTGTCGCAGCAGGTTGTCCCGCCCAACGCTTCATAAAGTTTGAGATGAGTGTGACGAAACGGTTGTGATTTCTGGAGTCGCTGTGCTGAATGTTTCTGCGACACATACGAAATGTGCTCGATCACACCACACACCCTTTGAACAGTGTGCCACGAATCGGTCTGGGCTGACTGTTGCGGCAACCCTTGGGACATCGTCGCCGTCATGGTGGACACGACGAGCCCGGCCAAGATTTTCATCGCGCGGATTCCCTCATCATGGCGATGAAATCGTCGAAGAGATAGCGGGCGTCGTGCGGGCCCGGAGATGCTTCCGGATGATATTGCACGCTGAAAAGCGGGAGCGAGCGATGGCGCATTCCTTCGTTCGTGTGGTCGTTCAAATTGACGTGCGTGATCTCGACGTCGCTTGATGGCAGGGATTCGGGATCGACGCAGAAGCCGTGATTCTGGGCGGTGATTTCGACCCTTTGCGTTCGTAGATTTTTCACTGGATGGTTCGAGCCGTGATGGCCGAATTTCAGCTTGAACGTCTTGCCGCCCAGCGCGAGTCCGCACAGCTGGTGGCCGAGACAGATGCCGAAAATCGGGACGCGGCCGGCCAGCCTGCGGATATTTTCGATGGCGTACGTGACCGGCTCGGGATCGCCCGGGCCGTTCGAGAGAAAAACTCCGTTCGGCTTCAGCGCGAGGACGTCTTCGGCGGAGGTTTTTGCCGGGACTACGGTCACGTCGCAGCCGTGGTCGACGAAAAGGCGCAGGATGTTTTGCTTGATGCCGTAATCGTACGCAACGACCTTGTAACGCTCGCCTTCAGGGGCTGCGGTCGCTTTTTTGCCATGCGCGGAACCATTTCCCTTCGCGGCAGCAGCGGACAGGGATGCGGCAGCAGTCCGAGCGATCGGCGCAGCGAGAGAATTCGAACCCAGGGTCCAGCTGTAGCTCTTCGGCGTTGTCACCCGTCCGGCGAGCTCGAGACCAGCCATCGTCGGCAGAGCGCGGGCTTCGGAAATGAGCTGGTCCACGGGCGCTTCGTCGGTCGAGAGAATTCCGCGGAGCGCGCCGACGTCGCGCAAGTGGCGCACCAGCGCGCGCGTATCGATATCGCTGATCACCGGGACGCCATAGCGTTCGAGATACTGCTGCGCTGTTTCACTTGACCGCCAATTGGATGCGAGTACGGAGAATTCGCGAACGATCAGAGCTTCGATATACGGGCGGGTCGATTCTTCGTCGTCGAGGTTGGTGCCGACGTTGCCGATATGCGGATAAGTGAGGCAGACGATCTGGCCCGAATAGCTCGGATCGGTGAAGACTTCCTGGTAACCAGTAAGGCTGGTATTGAAAACGACTTCGCCGCCACGGCGGGTACGAGCGCCCGCCGCACGGCCGTTAAATACTCTTCCGTCCTCGAGCGCGAGAGTCGCGCGTCCTGAGAGGGCCTCGTTCAGTGTGTCCTCCAGCAGATTTCATTTCGATGCGGCGCTCACGGTTGAGGATGGAGCGAGCGATCCAAAGTGATCGACCGGCCAGTACGCGAATACGGCCTTGCCGTAAATATAGGAGCGCGGGACTGAGCCGAATACGCGCGAATCGTTCGAGCTGTCACGGTGGTCGCCCATGACGAAATATTCGCCTTGCGGGATTCGCCGCGCCGGATAATTTGAGCCGTCGAGATATCCGGACGGAACGTATTGGTCCGGCAATTCCCTGCCGTTCACGTAGACATTGCCCGCCCGAATTTCAACCGTTTCGCCCGGCAAGCCCACGACGCGCTTGATGAACGACTTCGAGCGATCCAGAGGATACCAGAACACGACCACGTCGCCGCGCTCGATCGGTTCGAAACGGTAGATAAATTTGTTGATGAAGATGCGCTCCTGGTCGGAGAGCAGCGGGTTCATGCTGGTGCCTTCGACCTTCACCGGCTGGTAGAGAAAAATCATGATCACAATCGCGAGGCCGAGCGCGACGGCGAGATCGCGGGTCCAACTGCGCAGCTCCCGCCGCAGCGGCGGAAATGTTGGCTTTTCAGTTGATACCGGCGAGCCGATTTGAGGTTCGTCCTGCATGTCGATGCAAATACATTTATATCATGGCCCGAAAGCGGAGGCAAAGCGGGCGGCGGAGGTGCCTTCGTCTAGGTAGGGGCTCATTTGGAAAGCGCGAAACTCAGGATTGACAATCCGGCGATGACGGCCGTTTCCGCGCGCAGAATGTTTTCGCCGAGCGAGGCTTCGGCGAATCCGCGGGCTTGAGCGGCGGCGAATTCTGCTTCCGTCCAGCCGCCTTCGGGGCCGATGGCGAGCGAAACGGTGACGGAAGACTTCTCGGCCAGACTACTCACGCCGGCTAGAACCGATCGCAGCGAAGGAGATGCCTGCCTTTCTGACAAAAGGATCGTCAGTGCTGCCGATGAAGCGGCAAACGCTTCGTTCGGCTCGATCGTGGGCGCAAGTTGGGGAGGGCGAAGCCGACGCGATTGCTGAGCGGACTCGAGGAGGATTCTTTCCCAGCGTGCTTGGCGCTTAGCCGCCGCGGCGATGAGCGGCTTGTCCGTTCGTGCAGCGGCCAACGGAACGATTGTATTGACGCCCAGCTCTGTTGCTTTTTCAAGGCACCATTCAAACCGATCGAACTTCACCAGCGAGAGAAGGAGATCGATGTGCAACCGGGGCGCAGGCGTGACGATTGACTCGACCAACGCAAATTCGACGTGACTTTTCCCTTGCTTCGACAGTACGACTTGCTCGACTCGGCCAAGCCACACGTGCTGACCGTCGCTCAGTTCGTAAAGCTGGCCGGGTTCGGCGCGAAGGACGCGGCCGAGATGGTCGGCAGCATCGTCGCGAAGAACTGCGGAATCGGATTCGAAGCGATCAACGAAGAAGCGGCGGCGCATGGCCTGGGGCGCTAGCCGAAGATGTCTTTTACTTTGTCGAAGAAACTGGCGGAGCGGTCCACCGGTTTATTTTCGACTTTCATCGACTGGCCCAGCTGCTCGAGGGTGCGGCGCTGATCGCGCGAGAGCTTCGACGGGACGATCACGCGGATGTTGACGTAGAGATCGCCGCGGCCGCCGTGGGGATTGGCGAGTCCTTTGCCCTTCTGGCGGAAAATCTGGCCGGACTGGGTGCCTTCCGGCAACTCGAGATCGTCTTCGCCCTTGAGCGTCGGAACTTTGATTTTCGCGCCGAGCGCCGCTTGCGGAAAGCTGACCGGGACAGTGCAGTACAGATCAGAGCCACGCCGCTCGAAGAACGGATGCTCCTTCACCTCGAGGAAAATGTAGAGATCGCCGGCCGGGCCGCCGTTTGCGCCGGGTTCGCCCTGGCCGGACATCCGCAGGCGCGTTCCGGAATCGACCCCGGCGGGGACGCCGACTTCGAGGATGCGCTCGCGGTCGATGCGCGCCTGGCCGCGGCAGGCTTCGCACGCCTCGCGGATCACCTGGCCGGCGCCCTGGCACGCCGGGCATGTGCGGGTGATGGAGAAAAATCCCTGCTGATAGGACATTTGCCCGCGACCGCCGCAGGTCTTGCACGCGGCCATGCCGCTGCCGGGCTTCGCGCCGGTTCCCTTGCATGCTTCGCAATTTTCGCGCCGCACCATGCGAATCTTCGTGTTCACACCGGCCGCGGCATCTTCAAAGCTCAGGGACATGTCGTAGCGCAGATCGGCGCCGCGCTGGCCCCGCGCGCCGCGACCGCGCCTGCCGCCTCCGCCACCTGCCTGCTCGAAGCCGAAAAGATCACCCAGGATGTCGTTGAACTCTTCGAAAATCGAGGCGTTGAAGCCGCCGCCTTCGAATCCGCGGCCGCTGAGACCTGCGTGGCCGAAACGATCGTATACGGACCGTTTCTGCGGATCGGAGAGCACGCTATAGGCTTCCGACGCCTGGCGGAAATTCAGCTCGGCTTCTTCTTTCTTATCCGGATTGCGATCCGGATGCCATTTCAGAGCGGCCTTGCGATAAGCGGACTTGATGACGTCGCCGGAGGCGTCGCGTTCCACGCCGAGAACCACGTAGTAGTCGAGCTGGGTCTGATTTGCCATGCGACCGACTCTTCTCCTCTTCGATACCTGGGTGAACTGCCCGCGCGAACTGCCGGGACCGATTCGATGCTCAGTTGTCGCGCTTCGACGCAGAGGCCGAATGCGGCTCGGGCGCGCTGGCCACGCGGACCATGGCAGGCCGCAGCACTTTTTCGTGGAAAATGTAGCCCGGCTGCATTTCGCCGATTACAGTTCCGTCTGGGTGTTCGGTGGTCTCCACGCGCTCAATCGCATGATGCATGTGCGGATTGAACTCCTGGCCGACTGAATCGACGCGAACGAGGCCCTGCTTGGAAAGAGTTTCCCAGAGCTGCTTGCGAATCAGCTCGAAACCCTTGCGATAGTTGGCGTAAGCAGGATCGTCGGACGCTGCGAGCGCGCGATCAAACGCGTCGAGGACCGGCAGAACGTGCTCGATCAGCGATTCGACGCCGCGATGGCGGTCCGCATGGCGCTCTTTCTCGACACGCTTGCGGTAGTTTTCGAAGTCCGCCTGGCGACGGACGAGGGTGTTCATCAGCTCCTGCTTTTCAGCGAGGAGCTTGGAAAGCTCGTCGCCGGAGGTCGGAGGATCGATGAATTCCGGGGCTGCCGGAGCCGACGCCTGATCTTCCGGCGGAGCCGGATCGAGATTCCACTTCTTCTGTTTGTGTTCGCTCAAGGGTTTTTCGTTTCTTCGGAATTTTCGGAAAAGAATTGCGCCATGAACGCGACGGCGGTGATCACGCGCTCGTAGTGCATCCGCATGGGCGCCAGAATTCCCAGCGCGCCCTGCACCTGGTCGCGATTCGTATATGACGCCGAAACCAGCGCCAGGTGCTTTCCGGCGTTCGACATTTTGTCGAGACCCAGCTCGACATGCACCGGCTCGGGCGCCTCGATGCATCCGCTGAGCAGGGCGATCAGGCGGTCTTTTTCCTCGATCGCTTCCAGGAGCTCGCGCAGCTGCTCTTGATTCGTGAATTCGACGGCGGAAGCCATTTGCGCTGCGCCTTCGACGTAGATTTTGCGCTCGGTGCTGTCGCCCAGCACGGCAGGGTCGCAGAGCATCAGCGCGTCGCCGGCGATGCGGCCGTATTGCTCGCGGTCGCGCTCGACCTGCGCGCGGAGATCGGCGCGCATGGCCGCGAGCGTCCAGCCGACGTAGTGCCGGTTCAGATGCGATGCGATGCGGTCCAGATCCTCCTGCCGGAAATTACGATCGGGATGGATCAGCTTATCTCGAGTCACGCCGCCGCCCGTGACGAGCACGACCAGTACGCGGTTATCCGGCACCAGCAAGAATCGAAGGTGCTCAACCACGCTGCTGGCGAGCGGTGGAGAAATGAAAATTCCGAGCCCGCGCGAAACGGCCGCCAATACATGGCTGGCTCGCTCCATCACCGCTTCGGGCGTTTGCGCCGTGGCAAGCTCGCGGCGAATCCACTGGCGGTCTTCGGGGCTAGCGGTGGCCTGCGCCGTCACTTGCTCCACAAAAAATCGGTATGCCGCGGCGGTGGGCACGCGGCCGGCGGACGTGTGTGGCTGGTAGAGGAAGCCTTCGCCCTCGAGATCCGCCATCACGTTGCGGACCGTGGCGGAGCTGAGCGGTTCGACATGGCGGGTAACGACGCTGCGGGAGGAGACAGGCTCGCCCGTCTCGATGTAGGCACGCACCACATCGGTCAAAATCTGCTGATGCCGCTTTTGTTGCAGGACTGTCAAGCTCGTGGATACCTGTAATTCATGCCTAAACAAAATTCTAATCGGCGGGGAGAGCGGCGTCAACTTCGCCCGGACGGACATGAAGCGTGATAGGAACTCTGCTGCGAGCAACGCGCGCTGACGGAACCCCTAAAAACGACACCGGGCACAATCCGCCTGGAATTGTGCCCGGTTCAATTCGAGAGAGAGATGGAGAAACTTATTCCGGCAGCGCGGTCGCTTCCGGCATCTGGAGCTTGGCTTTCGCCAAAGCGCGAACAATGTTCGTTTCCACCGTCTGTTCGGTTGTGTTACGCACGGTGGCGAGCTCGCTCACGAGAAGATATTTCGCGCGTTCGAGCATTTTCTTTTCGCGGAAGGAAAGCGGCTTCGTTCTGCTGAGAGCGACGAGGCCCTTCAGAACGGCAGCGACTTCCATCAGCGAACCGGTGCGCATCTTGTCCGAATTTTCTTTGAAACGGTGTTTCCAATCGTGGTGAGATGCTGAGCGGCCTTTTTCGAGGTACGAAATAACTGCGCCGGCTTGGGTTGAGCGGATGATGGGTCGCAGGCCCACGCTTTCGATATTCGCCTGAGGCACCATCACCTTCAAGCCGCTCGAAAGAATCCGCAACATGTAAAAGCGTTCCGATCTGCCATTCACATAACCGAAACTAATTTGCTCGATAAGACCTACCCCGTGGTTCGGATACACGACCTTTTCGCCTAGCTTGAAGTCCATGAGTCTGAGTTCCTCCCCCGAACTGCGTCTATGAATCTTAGGCCCGCGCGAACGACGGCGTCAAGCAAATCCCATTAAATCGTACAGCGATAAAATTCGATAGATAGGCCGTTTTTACGCGGGTTTGGCAGCATGATTGCCCTATAATGGGGCACGTGCTTACGCTTGCTCTGGACACTTCATCGCCTGCTGGCAGCCTCGCAGTCCTTCGCGACGAACGAGTGATCGGAACGGTTTCGACCTGGACGGAGGAAATCTACTCTTCGCGGATGTTTCGCCATCTCAATTTTCTGCTCGAAGAACTTTCGCTCCGACTCCAAGATTTCGATTTGTTCGCGGTCGCCGCCGGCCCAGGATCTTTCACGGGGTTGCGCGTGGGACTTGCGGCTGCAAAGGGCTGGTCGGAGGTTTTTCGTAAGCCAATTGCTGCCGTTAGCGCGCTGGAAGCTATGGCAGCCCAATCACATTCGCAGGCGTCGCTGGTAGTCCCAGTACTCGATGCCCGTCGCGGACAAGTTTACTTTGGAGTCTACCGGCGACTCGTCGTATCGGGCGGCGATGGACGCTTGGCACTCGACGGCGACGAGTGCGTGATGACACCTGAGGAGTTCCTCATATCGCTCGACGCGCATCTGGAGTCGTCCGATTACGCAATTGTTACGCCTGCGCCGGAGTTGATTCAGGCCTCCCTGTCTCGAAATGAGACGGCGCGTGGCGCTCGCGGCACGGTTCGTGTTGAGCAGGCCTCGGCGATTCTGGCAGGGCATATCGGCCGGCTCGGATATCAACGCGCGCTGCGCGGCGAAACGGTCGACGCGCTAAAGCTGGATGCAAATTACGTGCGCCGAACGGACGCGGAGCTTCATTGGAAGGCACCTACGGAATCTTGAGCATCCGCAGCATGGAAGCGCGGGACGTCCCGGCAGTAATGTCGATACAGTCCGCGTGTCCGGAGATCGCACGGTGGACGGTGCCCGACTATGCGCGCGTGGCCCAGGGTGACATGGCCGGATGGGTCGCCCAGAAACACGAACTGGCGGGTTTTATTGTGGCGCGGCGTGCGGCCGGCGACCTGGAGATCTTGAATTTTGCGGTCCGACCTGAGGCGCGGCGGAGTGGAATTGGCGCGGCGCTGCTTCGTGCGGCGACGGCGTGGGGCTCGACCTTCTCTGCTGAGAAGACCTTTCTCGAGGTTCGCATCTCGAATCTAGCAGCGATTCGTTTTTACGAGCGCAACGGATTTGGAGTGACCGGCCGGCGGCCCTGCTACTACAGCGCGCCGATCGAAGACGCGCTGGTCCTGACCGCGTCGCTGCGCGTTGATTGACTGACCGCGTGCCTCCTCGTTGGCTGTACTCCTGCTAGGATGTCCACGTGACGACGTTCGATGTAGCGATCATTGGCGGTGGCGTGATTGGCGCTTCCATCGCGTTCGAGTTGGCCGGCGAAAAACTCCGTGTGGTTGTGTTTGACCGGCAGCAGCCCGGGCGCGAAGCGTCTTGGGCAGCAGGGGGGATGCTTTCGCCGGCGCCCGATTCTCCTCGCGATTTGCCGCTCGTGCCGTTGGGAGCGGAGAGTCTGCGACTCTATCCGCATTTCGTCGCGAATGTCGAAACGGAATCGGGGAAATCGGCGGCATATGCACGCGAAGGGACTCTGGAAGTTTTTTCTGGTGTGGACGGCGAAGCGGATCGCGACGACCGCGTCCGACAGTGTCGCCAATTGGGACTCAGCGCCGAACCTCTCGACCTGACCGCCGCTCGAAAGTGGGAAACTGCGCTGGGCCATCGTGCGCGAGCGGTTGCATGGTTGCCTGACGAGGGTACCGTCGAGCCGCGCGCGCTGACGAGCGCTGTGATCGCCGCCGCGCAACATCGCGACGTCGAGATTCGCGGGGATTGCGCTGTGACGGAATTGATTTGCGAACGCAGCCGATGCACGGGCTTTGTCGCGGGAGGCGAAAGGATTTCCGCGGGCCACATCGTGGTCGCTGCCGGCTGCTTTTCCGGCCAACTTACGCGTGGCTCCGATTTGCTTGGCCGGCTCGCTCCCACGAGGCCCGTGCGCGGCCAGATGCTCGCGCTGCGCCCGCGAGGAGCGAGTCTGCGGCGCGTGCTACGTTCCGACAGAGGCTATCTGGTTCCGCGCCGGGACGGACGGATGGTGGCCGGCAGTACTTCGGAAGAAGCTGGATTCGAGAAGAGCGTCACGCCCGAAGGCGTGCGTAGAATATTCGACGCCGCTCTCGAGCTTTTTCCCGGACTTGCGGACGCGGAGCTGGTCGAAACCTGGTCGGGGTTGCGGCCCGGCACTCCTGACGACCTCCCGATCCTCGGGCCGACCGATGTCGAGGGGTTACTGATCGCCACCGGGCACTACCGCAACGGAATTTTGCTGGCGCCCGTGACGGCGAAATTGACGAGGGATTGGATCGTCGACGGGCGAACGCGGCTGGATGCGACAGCGTTTTCGCCTTTGCGATTCAGCACGCAGAAATCGGGCGCAGCCGTTTGGCTGGCGCCTAGAGAAACCTAGAAGGGAATCTTGGCGCGTGTGGGCTCGCGATTCGGAGGCCCGGGTAGCGTCGACGCCTGTCCCGGGCCGGTGAACTGCACTTTATCCGCTTCGAGGAGGATCGAGCGGTCGATCACGACTTCGACCGTGGAGCCGCGCGGAAGTTCCGCGTCCGGACCGCGCGAAAGCAGGACCGCGCCGAGCCCAACCGCCGCTCCGATTCCCGCGCCGATCGCAGCTCCCCGGCCGCTCTGCGCAGCCACTCCACCAATTCCAGCGCCCGCCGCTGTCGTCTTCAGTACGGTTCCGGCGTCCGACGCCTTGTCCGTATCGCCGTTGACCTTGCCTTCTTGATCGACGGTTTCCCCGCCGCCAGTGCCTGCGCTGCTGGGCATCGCGTTGAGATTCACCATGTATGCGTTCGGCAAAATCATGGTGGTCAATTTTATTCCGAGCTCGGCGCGACCTTTCACGCGGCCGGCGCGCTTCGCCTCGGTCACTTCTCCGCTCATGTAGGAGCCGGCCGGAATTACGACCTTGCCGTCGATCAACACGGGAAACAGCGTCTCGAAATAGACGGGATCGCCCGGTCGCGCGCTGCGAGTGGAGATCGCGTTGTGAATCACGAGGGGAATATGCGTCCCGCCGGGGACTTCGACCATGGCAGGCTTCGACGAATTGCTTGCCGGCGCTGACGCGGCCGCGGCGGCCTCAGAGTTGCGAGCGGGCACGGGTGCCGGAGCGGAAGGCGCAGCGGGCGCCGGTACAGGAGATGCCGGCGCATCTTGCGCGGGAGCCATAGGGCCGCCGGCCTGACACCACCCGTAGGCCGAAATCCCCAGAATCAGAATTAGCGATGCAGCGCACTGGCCGCCCAGGCTTCGGCTGCTCATTGAATTCCCTCGAAATTCCCTTCCGCGGACTCAACACCAGAGATGCGTTCGCCGCACATCGAGATGCTTGGAGAGTAATCCCAACGCCGGTGGATTGACTACTCCAAACTCAAGAAACACTCTGTTTGGCGCACCTGCCGGGTTTCCACGAGCAGTTCAGGGTCGTCCTCGGTACTAGCAAAACTGTGAGTGTATGAGTAAGGCACGCTGCGGGTCCTAACACCGCCCGCGCCGGGCGGAGATTTTATACTTGATAAGCAGCCCAGGCGGAACAACCGATGCGTATGCGGTTTCGCACATCTTTGCGTCACAAGACCCTGCTGATCGTCCTCGCAGCGCTAATCGGGCTGGTCGGAGGACTGTTCATCGTTTCCCGGGCCGTGCTGCTGGGAGGGTTTTCGCGGCTGGAAGACGATTTCGCCACGGAGAACCTGGGCCGCGCCTCCAGTGCTCTTTCCAACGAAATCGATACGCTTCAGCACACAACCGATCAGTTCGCGGATTCCGATCAAACTTACGAATATCTCAACGGGGTGAATCCGGATTCCGTGCGCGCCGAATTTCCCGCGCGCATTTTCGAGCAGCTGCGAGTGAATTTCGTCGAGGTGCTGGATCGTTCCGGGCACAAAGTGTTCTCCAAGGGCTTCAACGTCGTTTCCATGTCATTCGCGGCAGTGCCGGCCGACCTCGACAAGCATCTCGCGCCCGGCTCTTCGCTGGCCGCAGGCCCCCACGACCCGAACGACGTCTCCGGAATCGTAATGCTCGAGTCCGGTCCCGTGCTGATCGATTCGAGCCCGATTCTCACGAGCAATTCCGACGGTCCTCCCATGGGCCGACTCATCATGGGCCGGATGCTCGACGCGGACGAAACCGTGCGCCTGGCGGGAATGACGCACATGCCGATTCAGATCGAGCGAATCGACTCGCCGAAAATGCCGGGCGATTTCCGCGTGGCGGCGAGCGCGATCACGACGGACCATCCCGACCTGATTCGGCCCGATGCCGCCGATACGCTGGCGGCCTATCAGGAGATCCACGACATCTACGGCAAGCCCGTCGCGATCCTGCGGGTGGTGATGCCGCGAAAGATTTACGACCAGGGGCGAACCAGCTTGTTGCAGTTCCTGCTGCTGCTGCTCGCGGCTGGAGCTGGCTTCGGGGCGGTAACGATGTATTTGCTCGAAAGATTCGTGATCTCGCGGGTCGGCAAGCTGATCGACGACATCACGCAGATCGGCGCCAGCGGTGACATGGGCCGGCGACTCAGCGTTTCGGGTCAGGACGAACTGGCAAACCTAGGTGACACGATCAACGGGATGCTCGAGGATCTCGAGCGCGTGCAGTTCGAGCGGCACCAGGAGCGGGCGCGCCTGGCGGTGATGATCGAGAAGATGCCCGCGATTTTGTGGACTGCCGACGCACAACTACAAGTCACCTCAGCCGCGGGAGCGGGATTGGAAGCTCTGGGATTGCGGCCACGCGAGCCGATCGGCCTGCCTGTTCTCGATTTCTTCTTCACCGCGGACAACGAAGCGCCGCCAATCGCGGCGCATCGAAAAGCACTTGAAGGACAGTCCGTCGCTTATGAGTGGACATGGAAAGACCGAAAGTTCGAGTCGCACGTACAGCCGCTGCGCGACGGCGAGGGCACGATCCAGGGCGTCATCGGGGTCGCATTGGACATCACCGAGCGCGAGCGGTTGACCGACCAGCTGCGCCAATCGCAAAAAATGCAGGCGGTCGGCGAGCTGGCCGGTGGCGTGGCGCACGATTTCAACAATTTGCTGATGGTCGTGAAGGGGCACGCGCAACTTCTGCTTGATCGGATTCCGGAATCGTCGCCGCTGCGGTTGAGCGCCGAACAGGTGGAAAAAGCGGCGGACCGCGCGGCCACTCTCACACGGCAGCTGCTGGCATTCAGCCGCAAGCAGGTCTTGCAGCCGCGGGTGTTGGATTTGAACGACGCGGTCGCCGGGATGATCCGCATGTTCTCCCGAGTGATCGGCGAAAACATCGAGATGGCGTTTCTGCCGGGTGGGAAACTGGCCCGTGTGAAGGCCGATCCCGGACAGGTCGAGCAGGTGCTGTTGAACTTGGTGGTCAATGCCCGCGATGCGATGCCGAATGGCGGACGGTTAACGATCGAGACTTCCAACGTGGAGTTGGATCGGGGCTACGCCGCCACGCACACGAGCGTCGAGCCTGGACTTTACGTGATGCTAACGGTCACGGACACCGGCTGCGGCATGGACGCCGCCACACAGGCCCGCATCTTCGAGCCTTTTTTCACCACGAAGGGGCCCGGCAAAGGCACGGGGTTGGGGCTTGCGACGGTCTATGGTGTGGTGAAGCAGAGCGGTGGATACATCTACGTCTATAGCGAGCTGAACCGCGGCACCACTTTCAAGATTTACCTGCCGCAGGTCAACGCGGAACTCGACAAGCTCGCGCCCGATACGGGCAAGCGGCGAAGCACTCGCGGCTCGGAGACAATTCTCTTTGTCGAGGACGAACAGAGCGTCCGGGAACTCGTTCGCGATTATCTGGTCGGTGCGGGGTACTGCATGCTGGAGGCCTCCGACGGGGTCCAAGCGCTCAAAGTCGCCGCGGCGCATCCCGGCCCGATCCACATGCTGATCACCGACGTTGTGATGCCGCACCTCAGTGGCCCGGAGTTGGTCACGAAGTTGTCGCCGCTGAGGCCCGATCTAAAGGTCCTGTTTATTTCCGGCTATACCGACGACACGGTGTTTCGCCATGGCGTGCTAGAGGGCGGCGTCGCATTTCTGCAAAAACCGTTCAACCTGAAGGCGCTCTCCCAGAAGATGCGCGAGGTGCTGAACAACGAACCCGCGGATACGCCGCACACCAACCTTGTAGACCGGCAGGCGTAAAGTCTCGCGGGAACCGCCCTAAATCAGGAACACGCTCTGCCCGGTCAAATCAAATCTCTTCCGGCACTTGATATTGCGGCAGGCCGCCAGATTATCCACGCGCACCATGTATGAGCGCGCCTTCGCAAACTGGCGCTTGTCCTCTTCGTTGGCTCCCGCCGGAACCTGCGCTTTTTTCGTGCGCACCATCCAGCGCACAGGAAACGAAGTCTCCTGCCGGCAATGCGGGCAGATCAACGCCTGCTGCTTCGTTTCTTCCTTCTCGTCGTAAAATCGCTTTTCGTCCATTCTTCTCCGCCGTTCTGATCGTCTGGACTCGATTCTAGCGCAGAATGGGATTAGGCAGCGGCGTTTGATACGATGTCCGCGGCGCTCGCCACCGAAAACGAAAAAGATGGCCCCTTCCGCCGCATGGCCGTACCAATTTCCGATTTGGCTTCGCTGCGCCGCCGTCTTTTGGCTTGCGATCTGGATTCCGGCTTATTGGTATACCTGGGGCGCCGCGAATTTTCTGCATTTGTGCGACGTCGCCGTGCTCGTTACGTGTGCCGGTCTGCTCACGAATAGCGCTCTGCTGATTTCCAGCCAGGCCGTGGGATCGCTACTCGTCGATCTTGCGTGGATGCTCGATGCCGGCTGGCACCTGGCGCGCGGACGTGGCCTGCTCGGTGGGGCCGACTATCTTTTCGACCTAAACTATCCGTTGTGGGTGCGCCTGCTCACTCTGTTTCACGTGGGGATGCCCGTGCTGCTGCTTTGGGCGCTCGGCCGCACTGGATACGACCACCGCGGATGGCCGCTGCAATCCGCAATCGCACTTTTTGCGTTCGTGGCCGCGCGCTTCACGCTTCCGGCAGAGAACATCAACTACGCGTTCACCGATCCCTTCATTCATCGCGCCTGGGGACCGCCGCCCGCGCACGTGCTGATCAGCTGGCTGTTCATGACCTTGGTGGTTTATTTGCCGACGCATCTCGTACTGCGGGGAATTTTCCGGAATCGGGTAGCGTAGACGGGCCGCGGGGGTCAATCCTGCTGGCGGGCTGCGCGGAGATCGATCCCCAGCTGCTGGCATTTCTTGTAAAGATGGCTGCGCTCAAGACCGAGCGCCTTCGCCGTGTTGGTCATGTGATGGCGGTTGTGTCGCAGCTCGGCGAGCAAGGTCTGCCGCTCGAAGGTTTCGACGCGCTCCGCCAGCGTACCCGCGGTCAGCGCAATCGAAGTTGACATGCCGAGTTCCAGCGCTCCCCCTGCAGCTCCGGCCTGCGGCAGTGCGCGCGCAACGGTGGCAGGTTCGATCACATCGCCCGTCCCGTACAACAGCACGCGCTCGATCACATTGCGCAACTCGCGCACGTTGCCCGGCCACGCGTACGCTTCGAGCGACGCAATCGCGTCCGAGGAGAATGTTTTCGGCTTCCAGTGATTCTGCTCAGCGAGCTGTTTCGAAAAATGCTCGGCCAGTACCGGAATGTCCTCGCGACGCTCGCGCAAGAGCGGCAGCACGATCGGAAACACGAATACACGGTGGTACAAATCCTCGCGAAAAGTTCCCTGCCTCACCTGTTCTTCCAGATTGCGATGCGTTGCGACGACCACGCGTACATTCACGGCGATCGGTCCGACGCCCCCGACTCGTTCGATCTCGCCCTCCTCGAGTACGCGCAACAGCTTCGCCTGCATGGCCATCGGCATATCGCCAATCTCGTCGAGAAACAGCGTCCCGCGATGGGCCTGCTCGAATTTCCCGACGTGCCGCGCCGCCGCACCTGTAAACGATCCCTTTTCGTGCCCGAATAATTCCGACTCCATTAGTTCGGCCGGAACAGCGGCGCAGTTCAGCGAAATAAACGGAGACGATTTTCGAAGACTTTTCTCGTGCAGCGTGCGCGCGATTAGCTCTTTGCCCGTGCCCGTCTGGCCGCGAATGCAGACGCGCGTTTCGCTCGCCGCCACTTGCTCGACTTGCGCCATCACCTCGCGCATGGCCGGGCTGGCCCATACGATCGCGTGCCGGCCCAGCCGGTGGCGCAGCTCTTTATTTTCTTGCTCCAGGCGCGCCAGCCGCACCGCGTTTTCGACCGTGAGCAGCAGTTTTTCCGTCGAGATCGGCTTCTCGAGGAAATCGACCGCGCCCAACCGCGTGGCGCGAACCGCCATTTCGATCGAGGCCTGCCCGGACATCATCACCGTGGGCGACGTCACGCCGATGTTCTTTAGATCCTCCAGCAGCGCGATGCCGTCGCGACCGGGCATCACCACGTCGGAGAGAATCAGGTCGTAGCGCTCTGCCTTCGCCAGCTCCACTGCTCGTGCAGCGTTGTCGCACACGATCGCCTCGTGGCCAGCCAATCGAAACGCGCGAGCGAGCGAGGCGAGCGTGTTCGCGTCGTCGTCGATGATTAGGATGTTCGCTTTCAGCGTCACGGTTGCTGTGTTCCTTCGCCTGTCGGTGATTCGGAAGATTCGGACATTTCGGGTGCCGGGGCGGTCTGCGGCTCGGCCGGCGCCGGTTCGTGGGCTTCGGGTGTCTCGCGACCGGTCATCGGACGCGCCGCCGGCCTGATCGGGAGGCGAATGTGGAATGAGGTGCCGACGCCGGTTTCGCTTTCGACTGAAATCCGCCCGCCGTGATCGCTCACCACGGACTGCACAATCGCCAGGCCCAGCCCGGTGCCGTGCTGCTTCGTCGTGTAATACGGAGTAAAGAGCCGTTCGCACTCTTCCGACGTCAATCCGCCGCCTGTATCGGAGATTTCAATGTCCACGCTGTCGTCTTCATGTGCGGTTCGGAGCATCAGGACTCCGCCCGCCGGCATTGCGTC
>Ga0209007_1000102_pt1 | contig 50422 bp, 48 predicted proteins | sample JacPinW_OM1H0_O2_FD_187961 | JGI IMG/M metagenome (GOLD analysis project Ga0209007, IMG submission 187961) | Forest soil microbial communities from Algoma, Ontario, Canada - Jack Pine, Ontario site 1_JW_OM1H0_O2 (SPAdes) (version 2) | ecosystem: Environmental > Terrestrial > Soil > Boreal... | reverse complement strand
ATTGGCAGGGCCCCACAGGGGCTAAAGCCCACAGTTGTTTTGGAGGCTTTACGCGGCGCTGAAGCGCCACTCTTCCACTGTACAACAAGCGGCGATCATTTACGGCAGTTCCCTGTCCTGCTAACATCATCTGTCTGAATAGAAGTTCGGGCGAATTCTGATTTGCAATCATCTTTCGGAGGAAGCATGGCAATTAAAGTTGGCATCAACGGATTCGGGCGCATCGGCCGCAACGTTTTGCGGGCCTCGCTCAACGACCCCAACCTGGAATTTGTGGCGGTTAACGATCTCACCGATCCGAAGACGCTGGCGCATCTATTGAAGTACGATTCGATTCTTGGGAACCTGCCGAATAAGATCAGCGCCGGCGCTGACAGTATTACGATCGATAACAAGACGATCAAAGTATTTAAGGAGAGAGATCCGGGCGCGCTGCCCTGGGATTCGGTGGGCGCTCAGGTGGTGGTCGAATCGACCGGGCATTTTACCGACGCGAACGACGCCAAGAAGCACATGCGCGGATCGGTGAAGAAGGTGATCATCTCGGCTCCGGCGAAGAATGAGGATATTACGCTGGTGCTGGGTGTAAACCACGAGAAGTACGACGGCTCCAAGCATCACATTATTTCCAACGCGTCTTGTACGACGAACTGCCTGGCGCCGATCGCGAAGGTGATCAACGATGAATTCAAGATCATCAGCGGGACGATGACCACGATTCACTCTTATACCAACGACCAGGTGATTCTTGATTTTCCGCACAAGGATTTGCGGCGGGCCCGGGCGGCGGCGATCAATATGATTCCTACGTCTACGGGCGCGGCAAAGGCGCTTAAGCTCGTTGTCCCCGAGTTGGCTGGCAAGCTCGACGGTTTTTCCATGCGCGTGCCTACGCCGAATGTCTCCGTGGTCGACCTGGTGGCGTGGGTGGAGAAGAAAACGACTAAAGAAGAGGTGAATGCGGCGCTGAAAAAAGCCAGCGAAAGCGGACCTCTGAAGGGTTATCTGGGTTACGAAGACAACGAACTGGTTTCGTCGGATTTTAAGGGCGACCCTCGCTCTTCGATCGTCGACTCGCTCATGACGCTGGTGGTGGGAGGAAATTGCGTCAAGGTGATTTCCTGGTATGACAATGAATGGGGCTATTCCAGCCGCGTACGGGATTTGATTCACTACATCGGTGATAAGGGTCTGTAGGCTGTAGCCGCCGAGATTTTGCTGGCTGTCGGGAGTGCGGGCGGGGGCGCCCGCATTACAGCCGCCGGGACGGCGGCGCTATTTTCATTTCGCCTCTAAATCTAGGGACAAACATTAAGGACGAACCAGCCAATGTCCAAACTTTCTATCCGTGATCTGCCACTTAACGGTAACCGCATTTTTATGCGCGTCGACTTTAACGTTCCACTGGAAGATGGACGTGTAATGGACGATACGCGCATCCGCGAAACTCTTCCCTCCATCGAGTACGCGCTGCGGCATGGAGCGAGACTGATTCTCGCCTCGCACCTGGGACGGCCCAAGGGCAAGCCTAACGCGATGATGAGCCTGAAGCCGGTGGCCGAGCGGTTACGTATGGTGCTAGATAAAGAACTGGCGCGCGGCGAAAACGTGGGCTTCTGTCCGGACTGCGTGGGCCCGGAGGCGGAAGAAGTCGCCACGCAACTGGAAAAAGGACAGACGTTGCTTTTGGAGAATTTGCGCTTCCACGCCGAGGAAGAAGCGAACGACGAAAAATTCTCGAAGCAACTGGCGAGCCTGGCGGATTTTTATGTGAACGATGCGTTCGGTGCAGCCCATCGGGCACATGCGTCGACTGTGGGGATCACGAAGTTCGTTTCCAAGTCGGCGGCTGGGCTGCTCATGGAGAAGGAGCTACAGTACCTGGGAAAGACGCTGGAAAATCCCGAACCACCGTTTGTGGCGATTTTGGGTGGCGCTAAAGTAAGCGACAAGATTGGCGTGATCCGGAACCTGATGACCAAAGTCGATTCGCTCATCATCGGCGGCGGCATGGCGTACACGTTTCTGAAAGCGCAGGGGCAGGAGATTGGCAAGTCGCTGCTCGAAGCCGACAAAGTAGAGCTAGCGCGGCAACTGCTGGCAGAAGCCAAGCAACGAAATGTTAAGTTCCTTCTGCCGATCGATCATGTAGTGGCGATCAAGCCGGAAACGAACGCGGTGGTGCAGCAGATCGGCGAAGGCCATCCGATCCCCGCCGACCGCATGGCGCTGGACATTGGGCCGAAGACGATCGAACTGTTCTCGGAGGAAATTTCGCGCGCTCGCACGATTGTGTGGAACGGGCCGATGGGAGTGTTTGAGGTTCCGGGATTTTCGCGGGGGACTTTCAAGATCGCTCATGCCGTGGCGGAGAATGTAGGAGCGATTTCGATTGTGGGCGGCGGAGACACGGTGGCGGCGGCGCACGCAGCCGAGGTTGCGGATAAGATGACGCATATTTCTACCGGGGGCGGAGCGTCGCTGGAGTTCCTGGAAGGCAAGAAGCTGCCGGGAGTGGAAGCATTGACGGACAAGAAGTGATCGGTCTGGACACGGGCGTGCAAGATTTCAAACTTCGAGTACTGCTGGACGCCGGGAGAACTATCGAATTTGCCGGCCCTGCCGATATTACTCAAGAGATGACCGACGTGATCGTGAATGCCGCAAACTCCTCTCTTCTGGGCGGAGGCGGAGTGGATGGCGCCATTCATCGAGTCGGTGGCGCTGCGATTCTCGCCGAGTGCCGGCAGATTGTTAGCAAGATTGGACGGTTGGCTGCGGGACAGGCTGTCGTCACTAGCGGTGGCCGCCTTGCCGCAAAACACGTCATTCACACGGTTGGTCCTATCTACCGCGGCGGTGACCACGGAGAGGCCGAGAAGTTGGCGAGCTGCCATCGGGAGTGCATTCAACTGGCGGATGAACTTGCTCTTACCTCTTTATCTTTTCCTGCGATCTCTACCGGCGCGTTTGGGTATCCCGCACCGGAAGCGGCTGCTGTCGCGGTTTCCTCCACTGTTGAGGCTTTGGCCTCGGCTAAGAATGTTAGCCGGGTGCGATTCGTTCTGTTCGACATTTCTACTTTGAGAATCTACATGCGGGCCGCTGAAAAATTGCAGAATCCAGACTCCGTTTCCTCCTACATCATCGAGAAGGGACCTTCATGAGAACCAAGCTGATGGCAGCGAACTGGAAGATGAACAAAACTCCGGACGAAACGCGCGCCTACTTTCGCGAATTTCTGCCGCTGGTCGCGGGCCACACTCGGGATGAGATGGTGGTGTGCCCGCCCTATACCGATGTGGATGCGGCGATTGCTGGGGCGCGAGGTTCCAATGTAGCCATCGGAGTGCAGAATGTTCATTGGAAGGCAGACGGCGCTTTTACCGGGGAGATTTCGGCTCCGATGCTGGTGTCGCTGGGTGTGACCCATGTGATTGTTGGGCATTCGGAACGGCGGCAATATTTTGGCGAGACTGACGACACGGTGAACCTGCGGCTGAAAGCGGCACTGGAAGCCGGTCTTACGGCGATCTGCTGCGTGGGCGAAGTTCTTGAGGAACGCGAAGCTGGACTGTGTGACGATGTGCTGCGACGGCAGTGCGTGCGGGCGTTTCATGCTATCTCGACCAAGAAAGCTGCGAAGCTGGTCGTGGCCTACGAGCCGGTGTGGGCGATTGGCACGGGCAAGAACGCCACGCCGGAAATCGCCAGCCAGGCTCACGCCGTGATCCGGCGGGAAGCTGCGGAAGTATTTGGAGAGGAATTCGCAGCGCAGCTTCGCATTCTCTACGGAGGATCGGTGAAACCGGACAATGCTGCCGCGCTGATGGCGCAGGAAGAGATTGATGGGGCGCTGGTGGGCGGGGCGTCGCTCGATCCGAAGTCGTTTGCGGGGATTGTGAAGTATTGATGCACCCTACTAATGCGTCCAAGGTATGGCGCTACCTCGCTTCGCTCGGGGGACAGCCGAGGCGGCTGTCCCCACATGAGCATCGTGATGCGAACTGCTGTTTGATCTGCTAATCTTCACTGCTCTGTAATCCTTGGGTTCAATCTGGTTGAAGATAGCGAGCGTGGATGACGGAAACGGTGCGTCCTGAACCGAGCCGGCTGTACCGGTGGCTGGTTCTGATCTTTGTCAGCCTGGCGATGTTTGGCAGTTACTACGTGTACGACGCGCTCAGTCCTCTGGCCGATGTGCTCAAGCAGCAACTTCATTTCACCGATCTGGATATCGGATTTCTGCAGGCGATTTACAGCTTCCCCAACATTTTCACGGTGGTCATTGGCGGGTTCGTGATTGACCGCATCGGGCTGCGAAAGTCTTTGATGATTTTCGGGGTGCTGTGCTTCATTGGTCCAGCGATTACGGCTGCGTCCGGCCACCTTTCGGTCATGGCGACGGGGCGGCTCATCTTTGGGATGGGGGCGGAATCGCTGAACGTTGCCGTCATCACCGCGCTGGGGCGATGGTTTCGGGGCAAGGAACTGAGCTTTGCTTTTGGATTGAACCTTACTACGGCGCGGCTGGGCACGTTTGCCGCACTTAACTCTCCCACTTGGGCCCGGGCGGCTTATGCGAACTGGCGAACTCCGTTTCTGATCGCGGTAGCCTTCTCGGCTTTGTGCGTAGTGGGAGCGATCATTTACTGGGCTCTGGAGGTTTGGGCCGATAAAAATTACAGCTTGGGGGCGGTCTCCACCGACAAAGTGGTGTTCGCCGACCTGTGGAAGTTTGGGGTTAGTTACTGGCTGATCGTGGCGTTGTGCATTGTTTTCTACTCGGCCATCTTCCCTTTTCAAACTTTCGCGGTGAAGTTTTTTATGGAGGCGCATGGGACTTCGCGCGAATTCGGCGGGTTTCTTTCGAGCATGCTGACTTTGTTTGCCATGATTGCGACGCCACTATTTGGGTTGTGGGTGGATCGCGTGGGCAAACGCGCGCTGCTGATGATGTTTGGATCGCTGCTGCTGATTCCGGTTTATCTGATGATGGCGTATACGCACATCAACTTGTATGTTCCGATGGCGATGATGGGGGTTGCGTTTTCGTTGATTCCGGCGGTGATGTGGCCTTCGGTGGCCTATATTGTCGATCAATCGAAACTCGGGACGGCCTATGGGTTGATGACGATGATCCAGAATATCGGGCTGTTTGGGTTGAATTTGCTGGTGGGATGGGCGAATGAATACGGGCATGCCGATGCCGGCAATCCTGCGGGGTATCACCTGGGGATGTGGATTTTTTCAGTATTGGGAATCCTTGGGGTGCTGTTCGCCTTCCTGCTGCGGCAGCGGGAGTTGGGACCGCATGGGCACGGGCTGGAGACTATTACTACGGCTAAGAGTGCGGCTTAGGCCGGCAACTAAAAATCTAAAAAACCTTTAATACTGGGGTCACAGGGGACACAGGGTATTGACTAGAGATACCAATTTAGGGAGATCGCGACTCTTTTGGCTGACTTGGGTTTAGAGTCTGGGAGTAGGTGTGCACGTTCAAGCTTGCACAGGCAAAGGCTTTCCAGCGGCATCCTGAGCGTAAAAAAGCTGGGCGGGAGACATCCGAAGTTTGGTAGAAATACTCTGATATTCTGTAAGCGCAGAAGCCGTTACCATCGCGGCCGATGGCTGCAACCAATACAACATAAACTACTTATGCCGCATCCGAATGAATGCGGCCCGGAAGAGATAATTTGACCGAGCCACGACAGCGACAGAGCATCGATCTTAGCGAGGCCGAGGCGATTGAGCGGGCCAAGCTGGGGGACGCAGAAGCGTTCCAGGTGCTCTATGACAAGCATAAGCGGCGGGTGTATTCGCTTTGTCTGCGGATGACGGCAAATACGGCCGAAGCTGAGGACTTGGCGCAGGAAGCGTTCCTCCAGCTCTATCGTAAGATCGCAACATTTCGGGGGGAGTCGGCATTTTCGACCTGGTTGCACCGGCTTTCGGTCAACGTCGTGCTGATGCATTTGCGGAAGAAGAGTCTTCCGGTGGTTTCGTTAGAAGAAACCACGCAGGGTACGGATGAAGATTCTCCGAAGAAGGATTTTGGGGCGGATGATGTAGCATTGGCCGGGTCGATTGACCGGCTGCAATTACAGCGGGCGGTGAGCGATCTGCCTCCCGGTTATCGAACAATTTTTGTACTGCATGATATTGAAGGCTACGAGCACAATGAAATTGCGGGCCTGGTGGGATGCTCGATCGGCAACAGCAAGTCGCAGCTACACAAGGCGCGCATGAAGTTGCGCGACCTGCTCAAGATGGATAGAGCCGAAAAGGCCGGGAAATCGCGAGCGGGGTAAATGAGCGGGTCCGCGGGATCGAAGCAGTGTTAAGGCGAATTTAATGCCGGACTGAAACGGTTTTAACCTTGGTAGGGGCGTTCGAGTTGCGGTTAGAATCTAGCCGCGGCGGATTTCGGGAGAGGTCAGTATGAATTGCGTTGAGCTTCAGGAAAGCTTAGCGGAAGCGGAAGGCGCGGGAAGTTGGGAGCAGCGAGCCCATCTGAAGGCTTGCCCAGCGTGCTCGGAGCTGGTGACAGAGTTGAATCAGATCGTCGCGGCGGCGGGCCAATTGCAGGCGGCGAATGAACCCAGTCCAAGAGTGTGGAATTCCATTGAAGTTACATTGCGGCAGGAGGGATTGATTCGTCCGCAGAGGACGCGTCGGCCGTTCGTGCCTTCGTTCGGCACTCGCTGGGGATTGGCCAGATGGCTGGTTCCGGCTGCGGCGATGTTATTGCTGGTGGTGGGAATCTATGTGCGGCGGGAGTCTTTGCCGAACCAGTTGGCGCAACACGCAGCGGTAACGGCGACGGCTGCGAATCTTTCGGATTTGAATGACGAGGACCTGTTGCAGGAGGTTGCGGCCAACTCTCCTGGGATGATGCCGCAATACCAAGAGAACTTGCGGCAGGTGAATGAGTCCATCCGCGATGCGCAGGGCGTGGTGGACGAGAGTCCGAACGACGAAGAAGCGCGGCGATCGCTGATGGATGCGTACCAACAGAAATCCATGCTGTTTGAAATGGCGATGGACCGGTCTCTGCCATAATGGTGGGGCTTTCGGGGACGCTAAAGGCGATGGACGGAATCAGTTAGCTCTGGGGAGTCGCGTATGGTAAGCAAGCGGACGGCAAAACTGGTTGCGATTGGCGTGATCGTAGCGGGTACGCTGGTGGCCGAGAGCAAGAAGGAATACCACTTCACGGTGGGGCCGAAGGCCGGCGTATCGGTGATGAATCCGTATGGCTCGATTTCGGTTAAGCCGTCGCTGAACAATACCGTCGTAGTGAATGCAGTTCTGCATTCCGATAAGGTTGAGGTGGATAATAACCAGAACGGAAACCGCGTGGATATTCAGTCGCACCTGCTCGCCGGGGCTGACGAGGATTCGGGACGTGTAGATTATGAGGTTCTGGTACCGGCCGATGCCAGCGTGACCTTGCACTCCAGCACTGGCAGCTTGCGCGCCGAAAAACTCCAAGGAGATTTGAGCCTGGAGGGTCCGGGAGCCGTGGTGGATGTGCGCGACATCTCGGATGCGCATGTGCACGTGAAGACGATGAACGGCGCGGTGAATCTGGATAACATTCAGAATGGACACGTCGAGGTCGATTCGCTGAGCGGAGATGTTACGCTGAACGGCGTGAACGGGCCGCTGGTGCAGGTGGTTTCGACGAGTGGAAAAATTAACTATATCGGCGACTTCGGCAAGAGTGGTGAATACCGCTTGACCAGCCACAGCGGAGATATTAACGCCACCATTCCGGAGTGGACCTCCGCCGACGTTAGCGCGCGCTCGGTGCGCGGAGAAGTGCACGACGACATTCCTCTTCAACCCAAGACCCACACCTATTTCCCGGTCGACAAGGGACGTGCCTTCGCAGGTACGGTAGGGCGGATGGCGGTATCATCCACGGTGGTATTGCGGACCTTCAGTGGTAAAATTCACCTCAGAAAACGCTCCGAAAAACAATAAGAAAAACGAAGAGTAAACCGGATCGGCGAAAATGGCGTCCTAAAGGCTCGGCCAAGCCCGCAAGGGTTGGTGTGTTTCGGGGCGCGGTTGTGCTAATTGGATTTATGGGCGCCGGTAAAAGTACCGTGGGCCGGGTTTTGGCCCAGCACATGGGATGGACCTTTGAAGATCTCGACGAGCACATTGAACGACGAGAAGGACGGAAGGTGCCGGAGATCTTTCGCGATTTGGGAGAGGCGGACTTTCGCCGGACCGAGCACGAGGCTTTGAAGGAATTGTTGGAGAGCTTACGGACGGGCGCGGAGAAGGTGATTGCACTGGGTGGTGGAGCGTTTGTGCAGGAGCGCAACGCGCGGTTGCTCGAAGCAGGAAAACTTCCCACTGTGTTCCTCGACGCGGACGTGGATGAATTGTGGCGGCGTTGCCAGTCTCAGGCCGAAGAACAAGGAATTGAGCGTCCATTGCTGAGTGGATTGGAAGGTTTTCGCCAGCTCTACGAAAAGCGGCGGCCGCATTACTTGAAAGCATCATTGCGGCAGGAAACCGGAGGAAAGAACGTGGAGGGGATCGTGACGGAGATGGTTCAGTCTTTGGGGCTGAAGCAGCACGGCGGAAGGCGAGGAGAAAAGCAGTGACTCTGATGGCGTGGATGCGATGGGGAACGGTAGCGGTTTTGACGAGCGCGGCTGTGCTCTACGCGGGCGACAAGAAAGAAAAGCCTGCGGGCGCGCAAAAAGTGGACTCCGGCTCCTTCGGCGTTTTCGTGAAAGGCCAGCGTGTGCTCACCGAGACTTTCAGCGTACAGCAGGAAAACGGCATCAGCACGGTGAAGTCGCAATTAAAGCAAATTGGCTCCGACTCCCCCAGCCAGAAATCAGAATTGCAGATGACAGGCACCGCGGAACTGGTTAAGTATGAGTGGAGCGATAGCAACGGTTCGCTGGAGGTAATTCCAAGCAATGACTTTCTGATGGAAAAGATCACAACTGGTGCGTCCACGAAGCCGGCGGAACAGCCGTTTCTTATGCCCAGCACTTCGGCGATTCTGGACAACAACTTTTTTGTTCATCGCGAAGTTCTGGCATGGCGGTATCTGCAGACGAATTGTGGAAGCGAGAGCGGCGAGCTCCGGTGCAAAAAGGATCCGGGAGAATTCGGCGTTCTGGTGCCGCAGGATCGAACTTCGATGCGGGTGCGCATGGAGTTAGTGGGACGAGAAAAAGTTACGATCCGTGGAACCGAGCGGGAATTGCTGCGCCTGAACTTGCTGGGTGAGAGTTTCGCGTGGAGCCTTTGGGTGGACGATAAAGATCAATTTAAACTAATGCGCGTGCTCATTCCGGACGATAGTACCGAAGTAGTGCGAGATTAGTGAGTAGGGTGGGCAGCAGTTGCGGGACCGACAGGGTGTTGAAGGGGTACTGATTTGCTGCTGGCGGATGCACGTACGGCTCGGGTGGTGATGACGTTGTTGTTGTTTGCGCTGGGCCTAGGATTCCTTTACGTGGCCCGGCAGACGCTGATTGCGTTCCTGTTTGCGATCTTTTTTGCCTACCTGATGAGCCCTCTAGTGTCGTCCCTGGAAAAGCTGCTGCATGGGCGCGTACGCGCCATCGCCGTGATCTATGTGTTGCTGCTGGGCTTGGTCGTGGTGTTTTTCATTTCCATGGGGCCGCGGATCGGCCGGGAAGGCGCGCGCTTGACCCAATCGCTGCCGGCGCTGGCCCAGTTGAGTTCCGGGCAGATCGCGGAACAGCTTGGGGAGCAGCACGGCTGGAACGGAAGAGCGGTCGAAATGCTTCGCGAGTACCTCATCAACCACAGCGATGACATCGTTCAGTTGGCACAAAGAGTGGGCCTGCGCGTGGCGGATGTGGCGAAACAGGCGTGGCTGCTCGTGATTGTTCCGCTGTTATCGATTTTCTTCTTGAAAGATGGCACGGCCTTCAGCGAAATTCTGCTCGATTTGGTACAGTCGCGGCCGCAGCGCGAACTGTTGCAGGGCGTACTCAGCGACTTGAATCAAATGCTGGCCCATTTCATCCGGGCGCAGCTCACGCTGGCAGCGCTGACGTTCGTCGCGTACTCGACGGGTCTAGCCATCATGCACGTACAGTATGCGCTGGTGCTGGGGACGATGGGCGGCATGTTGGAATTTATTCCGGTGGTCGGTCCGTTGGTGGCAGCAATCGTTATCATGGGCGTGGCCGCTTTAATGGGTTATGGGCACTGGATAGCGCTAATCGTCTTTCTCGGCGTCTGGCGGCTGATTCAGGATTACGTGACATCGCCGCGCATCATGGGGCACAGCATGGAACTGCATCCGCTGGCGGCAATTTTTGGCGTGATGGCGGGCGGGGAAATAGCAGGCATTCTTGGCATTTTTCTTTCGATCCCGGTCATGGCAAGTCTGCGGATTTTCTTTCGGCGGTGGAGGCTGTATGCGGAGAAGAGAAAGTTCGGTCCGCTGAATGAGTACGCACTGGGTGGGCCGGTGGGACGGCCGAAATAAGTCCGAGTACCTAGTACTCAGTACCCAGTTCTTCTTTGTCGTTCTTCTTTGTCGTTCCCCTTTCAGTTCTCTTACCTTGAAGAACGTTCTTCCTGCGTTGAATCGTTCGTTGTGTGATTTCTTTAGCGGGCTGAGGCGCCGGCTCCCGTGGCTTTTTCTGCCTGTACGTTTCGCAGGAATTCGGCGGCGGTTTCTGGTAGCACGGTGTTGATGAACATACCGGAGCCCAACTCGAAGCCGGCAATGCGTGTGAGCCGGGGTATCACGCTCACATACCAGTGAAAATGGCGGGCTGCGGCGTAATCGGAGGGGCTGCTGCGGATCGTGAAATTGAGATCGGGATTTTCAAGCCCGACATAGATCTTCGCCAGCAGACTCCGCAAGACGTGAGCAAGATCGGCAATCTCGCTGGGAGAAATGTCGCCGAAACTAGCCATGTGGCGCAGGGGAACGATGTGGGTAGCGAACGGCGTGGCTGAGGCGAAAACCTCCATGGCGACGAAATGCTCAGTCTTCAAGACAATGCGTGTTTGCTCCTCGATTTCCCGTTCCACCATGTGACAGTACATGCACTTTCCTTCGTCGTCGTAGTAGAGCAGGGCCTCGTGCAGCCGATGCCGGACCTGGCTTGGGATCACCGGGGTTGCGATCAGTTGGGAATGCGGATGCTGCTGACTAGCGCCGGCATCGGCCCCGTGGTTCTTGAAAATTGTGACGTGGTTAACGCGGTGGTCCATGCTCAGGAGGTTGTAGCGCTCCCGGTAGACACGGAGAATGTTGGCCACCTGCGCCTCGGGCTGCAGGGCCATGGTGCAGGAATGGTCGGGGCTCTCGATGATGACTTCGTGAATTCCAAAGCCCTCGATACGCCGCCATACGTCCTGCACATTTCTGGTGGGCTGCGCAGTACTGGATAGCGCGGCAAACTTGTTGGGGATGACGCGCACTGCCCAGGGTTCGCTCGTATTCGCCGGAGACCGCAAGATTTCGATCGGGGTCTTACTTTCGTTGCCCGGACAGAAGGGACAGGTTTCCACATAAGCGGGCACAGATTGTGTTGGACGATGAGTGGCTAACTCCTCGGGGCGCTTGGCGCGTTCAGTGGCGATGATTACCCATTCCTTGGTAAAGAAGTTTTGGCGCAGCTCAGGCATGGTAGTTCTCCAGCATCTTTATCGGCTGGAGCTGCGCCTCGCTAAAGTGACCGAAGATTTTTAGCTTCGGGAACGGCACGGAAGTGGCTGCCGTTTCGGCACTCGAGGCGCCTTGCTGACTTTGGGAACTTCTTTGCGTCTGCAAACTAATACCAAGATCCCGAACAGACGCCTCACTAATTTGCAATATTTCGTTTCGCAACGTCACGATGCATTCTTTGACGGCACGCTGTATGACGGTAGGCTGGCAGAGTCTGGCTTCGGAAAACTTGGCGTGGTTTGCTGTCTAAGCTGCCTCTACATCGCTTTCGGAGTCTCGACTGCCGACCAAGTTTTGTCGCAATCGCTCCACTTGTATAGCAGCTTCTTTGATTTGTTCGGCATATTGCTGCCCATGTTGTGGGAGAAAGCCTCCGTATTTCTCCAGTAGCGACCCAAGAATCGTATTGATGGTGCTGAGATTGAAACGAACCGGACCGGAAAGGGCAGACGTTAGTCTTTCGAGTTGCAAATCCCGTATGCCCAACTCTTTCTTGCTGTGCGCTGCTTCTTTTGCGAGGATCCGCGCATGCTGACCCATTAGCCCGAATAGGCATGTTGTCAGTACAAGCAACACGGAATTGGCAACGATGGTCCGCCGTACCGCGTGTTTCAGCGCGGCAATTCTCTCGCTATCGAGTCTTCCAAAATTTGTGCTTTCCATAGACGAGAGCGCGGAAGCGATGCGCCGAATCTCATCGATGTAGCCCTCCCCCTCGTTTGTATTCACTAGTTTGAATGAGCGAAGGCGATATCCCTGTTGCCGCAAGCTAATCGAGCGCTCCATCTCCGTCTGCTTTGATTTAGCCAAATTCTCCAATTGCTGCTCCAGCGATTGATCAGCCCGCGCCTGTTTGGCGAGCCCCGTCCGAAGGTCGGAAAAATCGTTTTCGATCCTACCCTTCGCATCGTTATAGGGTTGCAAATACGAGGGATTATCGGTAAGCAAATATCCGCGCTGACCGGTTTCCATATCGATCAAATCTTTCAGAACACCGGAGAGTTCCGCTTGAATGGCTGAGCCTTCCAGCGTGAGGGTAGCGATATTCTGCATACGCCTTAAGTAGCCGACGCTGAAATATGCATTGCATACGATGAAAGCAAGTAGTACGGCAATTCCAATTTGCACGGTAACTCTTCGAATCATTCTTCGGCTCCTACTGATTGTTCTTAGAGCATAATAGGCCGTTTCACGCGAAGAATGCTGGTTAGTTCATCGGATGCCCTGATCTCCTCTAATTTTTGGGGTTGCACCGTTTCAGGGGCAATGAGTCCTTTCTAGTCAAAGCGGTCCGCAGTATGTTGTGTTTCGCAAGGGCGGTCAATGCGCTGTCCTTTCCGTATCTAACCCGTCCATAAAATCGGGTCTATTCCTGGTATTTCTGGCAGAGTTAGCGATCCAGTAACGCGCAAATCATTGATGATTGCGGTAGGATTGTCCTGTGAACAATAAAATTCCTGTTGGGATTCTGGGCGCAACCGGCGTGGTTGGACAAAGGTTTATACAGATGCTCGAGCGCCATCCGTGGTTTGAAGTGGCATGGCTGGCCGCGTCTGACCGTTCTGAGGGCAAGATTTATTCCGAGGCCGCGCGCTGGCGGTTGAAGACGCCGATTCCGGCAAACGTGGCGGCGATGAAAGTCGCGCCGGCCACTCCTGAGGGCGCGCCGAAGATTATTTTTGCGGCACTCGATGCCTCGATTGCCGCCGAGATGGAACCGCGCTTCGCCGAGGCGGGCTGTGCCGTGGTTTCGAATTCCAGCGCGTTGCGAATGCAATCCGACGTACCGTTGGTGATCCCAGAGGTGAATGCCGGGCACATCAAGCTGATTGACGGGCAGGCGTGGCGGAAAAAATCCGGCGGCTATGTTGTGACCAATCCCAACTGCTCGGCGATTGGGCTGGTGCTCGCGTTGGCGCCGCTGCAGCGCGCCTTTGGTCTGGAAGCGGTGATGGCCGTGACTATGCAGGCGGTGAGCGGCGCGGGTTACCCCGGCGTGGCCTCGCTCGACATTCTGGGCAATGTGATTCCCTACATTCGCAATGAAGAAGAAAAGATGGAAGAGGAAACGCTTAAGCTGCTGGGGCAGATGAACGGAACGAAAATTATTCCTGCGGCGTTTGCCATGAGCGCACAGTGCAATCGCGTTGCGGTCGAAGATGGGCACACGGAATCGATTTCGGTGCGGCTGAAGACGAAAGCCAAGCCGGAGGAGATTATCGAGGCATGGACCAGCTACCGCGCCGAACCGCAGGAGTTGAAGCTGCCGAGCGCCCCGGAGCGACCGGTGATTTATTTGACGGAGAATGACCGTCCGCAACCGCGGTTCGATGTAGATATGGGCGCCGGCATGAGTTCGGCGGTAGGTCGACTGCGGCCGTGCGGCGTGCTGGATTGGAAGTTTACCGTGCTGTCGCATAACACCATCCGCGGAGCCGCCGGCGCGGCTGTGCTGAATGCGGAACTGCTCAAGGCCAAGGGCTACCTTGCGACTGCCTAGAATGAAATCCGAGCCGCGTTTTTATAGTCGGCATTTGCATACACCTGCCAGCGAGTCACGCCGATGATCGTAATGAAATTCGGCGGCACTTCGGTGGAGGACGCGCGGGCCATCGAGCGCGTGGCCGCGATTGTGAAGGATCGGCTGCCGCAAAAGCCGGTGGTGGTGGTCAGCGCCATGGCCAGAGTTACCGACACGCTGCTCACCATGGCGCGTGCTGCTGGCGCGGGCGAGCGCAAAACGGCGCTTAAACTCTGCCGATCCCTTCAGGAAAGACACTACAACACAGCCAGCGAATTGCTGGGCACGGCGCTGTTTACCGACTTCCACTCGGAACTGGGTGCTGACTTTGAGGGGCTCGATGAACTGCTGCGTGGAATTTCCGCAGTGGGCGAGATCACTCCGCGAACCACCGACCACGTGGCCGCTTACGGTGAAATGCTTTCTGCCAAGATTGTGGCGGCGGCGTTTTCGGCGCACGGACTCAATGGCGCGCATGTGGACTCGCGTGAGGTTCTGGTCACCGACAGCAGCTACATGCAAGCCGTGCCGCAGACAGAAGAAACCAACGAGCGGCTGCAGAGCAAAGTAAATCCGCTGATTGATGCGGGGAAGGTTCCGGTGATGGGCGGATTTATCGGGGCGAACCGTGCCGGTATCACGACGACGATTGGGCGCGGCGGCTCCGATTTTTCAGCAGCAATAATTGGCGCGGGACTGGAAGCCGAGCGCATTGAAATCTGGACCGACGTTGACGGAATTCTGACCACCGATCCGCGCATTTGTCCGGATGCGCGGCGGATTAAGGTGATCAGTTTCGACGAAGCGGCGGAACTGGCGTACTTCGGGGCTAAGGTGCTGCATCCGGCGACCGTGCTGCCGGCCATTCAAAAAAACATTCCTGTGTACGTGCTGAATTCGCGCAATCCTTCATGCGAGGGTACGAAGATTATTACTCGCGCCCCGCAGGGTAAAAATATTTTTAAAGCGATCGCAGTGAAGAAGCGCATCACTATTGTGGATGTGGCTGCTCCGCGCATGCTGCTGGCTCACGGGTTTCTGCGGGCGATCTTCGAGGCCTTTGACCGGCACAAGGTTGCAGTCGATGTGGTTTCGACTTCGGAAGTCAGCGTTTCACTTACCGTGGATTCGAACCAGGCGATTCCAGCGCTGGCTGCCGATCTGGCCAAGCTGGCCGACGTAAAATATGAGGGCCGCAAAGCCATCGTGTGCCTGGTGGGCGAAAGCCTGCGGGATAAACCGGGTGTAGCCGCGCTGGTGTTTGGTGAGTTGGCGGACAAAAAGATTCGCATGATTTCGCAGGGCGCGTCGGAGATCAATTTGACTTTTGTGATCGAGGAAGACGAGGTGCAGGATGTGATCCAGCGTCTGCATAAGACGTTTTTTGTGAATCTGGATCCGGAAGTGTACGCATGATTTCACCCCCGGCGCGCAGAGGGTGCCGAGAAATTGCTTGCTCTTCGCGAACACGGCCGCTTTGTTTACATTATTGATATGAATATCCTCCTTCTCGGTCGCGGAAAAACTGGATCGCTGGTAGCACAAGTAGCGCGTCAGCGCGGACACAGCGTACAGGTCGTGGGCGCTGCGGAGAACGCCGCATGCGAGGCTCTTACCGCGGACAAGCTGAATGGAATCGACGTCGTGATCGATTTCACCACGCCTTCCTGCGTGATTGGCCATATCGAGGCATGTGTTGCGGCGGGCAAGAATATGGTCGTTGGCACTACTGCGTGGCATGGGGAAGTTGATCGCGTGAGGAAGTTGGTTGAAAGCCGCGGCACGGGATTCGTTTATGCAGCCAACTTCTCTGTAGGCGTAAATCTTTTTCTCGACGTCGCGCGCGCCGCAGCTTTGGCTCTGAGGCACGACTACTCCGGACAAATCTTCGAGCGGCATCATGCCCAGAAGAAAGACGCGCCATCGGGTACGGCGATCGCCATCCAGCGCGTGATTCGTGATGCCAGCGGTGAGGGCAAAAGTAAAGAACTTGAGATCACCTCGTTTCGCGAAGGTGAGGTCGTGGGCATGCACGAGGTGGTGCTTGAATCCGCCGCCGACCGCATTTATCTCTGCCACGATGCCAAGTCCCGGCAAGGTTTTGCCGATGGTGCAGTGCGGGCGGCGGAGTGGGTCGCAGGCAAGAAGGGCTTTTACGAGTTTAAGGATGTTTGGCGAGAGTTATAGCTTCGCAGCCGTTCCCCTCACAGGCGCATTCGCGTTATCTTATTAGCATGCAACTCCGTGGCTGCGGCACTGCACTGGTAACACCTTTTCATCAGGATGGCTCTGTTGACGACGCTGCCCTGCGCAATCTGGTGGCGTGGCAGGTTGAGTCCGGTATCGATTTTCTCGTTCCCTGCGGAACAACGGGCGAGACGCCCACACTCACGCGCGATGAGTGGCTGTACGTGATCTCAACCACCATTGAGGTAGCTGCCGGGCGTGTGCCTATTGTGGCGGGAGCAACTTCGAACTCCACGCAGGATGCGGTGGAAAAAGCTAAGGAAGTTGCGGCGCGGCACGGAGTTGATGCGATTCTCACCGCTTCTCCGTATTACAACAAGCCCACGCAGGAGGGGCAGTACCGGCACTTCAAGGCAATCGCCGAGGCTGTGGGCGACAAGCCAGTGATTCTTTACAACGTGCCCGGTCGCACAGGGTCGAACCTGGAGCCGGCGACGCTGGCGCGGCTGGCGGAGATTCCGAATATTGTGGGCGTCAAGGAAGCCAGCGGCAACATGACGCAGGTCGCCGAGGCGATCAACCTGGTGCCCGAGAAATTTCTGGTTTTCTCGGGAGACGACGCCGTAACGCTGCCCGTGATCGCGCTGGGCGGCGTGGGAGTGGTTTCGGTGGCGTCGAATGAGATTCCGCATGAGATGGCGGCGATGACGCGAGCTGCGCTCGATAATGACTGGGCTACGGCGCGCAGCATTCATCGAAAGTATCTGCCCTTGATGCAGGCGAACTTCATCGAATCGAGCCCGCTGCCTGTGAAGGCGGTGCTGGCAATGATGGGCAAGATTGAAGAGAACTATCGCCTGCCGCTGCTGCCCATGCGCCGCGACACGCGATCGAAGCTGCAGAAAGTTGTTACCGAGATTGGGCTGATCGCGAAACCGGCTGCGCCCGCCCCGGAAGCGCAAGAGTTCTACATTTATGAAAACTGGGCGGCCGGCCCGCATAAGATCGTTCTGCATCGCGGATCGTGCGGACAGTGCAACCAGGGCAAAGGCCGTCCGGCGGGGCACGACGCCAACCACGCGCGCTGGCACGGACCGTACGCGACTGTGGCTTTGGGGCGTGACGCTGCACGCGGCATGACTGGGGTGCTGATTCGGAGCGAGTGCAAGTGCGTGTAGGGCATTGCTGATTTTTGATTGTTGATTTCAGAACCGTTCCGTTTCCGGTTTAATCAGCAATCAGCAATCAACAATTCCATGCAATCCCTAAAAACTTCCATTGAGCGTCTCGCAGCGCAGGGCGAGGTTGAGCACAATCCCGAGGCGCGTCCGGCATTTTTTGAATTTCGTGACGCGCTTACCCAAGGCAAAATCCGTGCGGCGGAAAAAATCGACGGGCGGTGGATCGTCAACACCTGGGTGAAACACGGCATTCTGCTGGGCTTCCGGCTGGGTGAGCTGGCTGAGTCCGGCGGCGCTGGGCTTACGTTTGTCGACAAAGACACCTTCCCTGCCCGGCAGTTTTCCGTGGCCGATCGCGTACGTGTCGTGCCTGGTGGGTCGTCGGTGCGCGTGGGAGCGTATGTGGCGCCGTCGGTGATTTGCATGCCGCCGATGTTTATCAACGTGGGCGCATACGTGGACGAAGGCACGATGGTCGATTCGCATGCGCTGGTGGGTTCGTGCGCGCAGGTTGGCAAGCGCGTGCATTTGAGCGCGGCGGCGCAGATCGGCGGCGTGCTTGAACCGGTGAATGCGGCGCCTGTAATCATTGAAGACGACGTGCTGGTCGGCGGCAATTGCGGAGTGTATGAAGGCACGCTGGTACGCGCGCGGGCCGTGCTGGGTGCGGGAACAATTTTGACGCGCTCGACGCCGCTTTATGATCTGGTACGCGGCGAAGTTTACCGCGCCACGTCGGAGGCACCGCTTGAAGTTCCCGAAGGCGCGGTGGTGGTGCCAGGATCGCGGGCGGTAAAAAAAGGCGCGGCTGCGGAGATGGGAATCTCTTTGTATACGCCGGTGATTGTGAAGTACCGCGACGAGAAGACGGATCGCGGGATTGAGTTGGAGGATTGGCTGCGGTGATCGACTCGCCGGATAAACGCGGCCGAGATGCGGGTCAACAGCGGATTCCTCTCTTGTCTCGCCGCGCTGGGGCGCGGCTACGCCTGCGTTCGGGACAAGAGTTTTAACCTAAAGTGACAAATAACTTTTTCACGCCGTCTCTGCCTACCTGAACTTCTGCTAGCTTCGGTACGACGAAATCGGCTTCGCTTAGCGCTGACGCGGGATATGTGCTGGTGAGTCCAATCACTTTCATTCCACCGGCGTGTGCGGCGCGGATGCCGGCGGGCGCGTCTTCGATCACTAAGCATTCGTTCGGATTCACACCTAACTGTTCGGCTCCCTTCAAATACGGCTCTGGATGCGGCTTTCCGTTGATTACGTCATCCGCGGTGATCATAACTTTTGGGAGCGGGATCCCCGCGAGTTGGAGGCGGGCGGTAGCGAGCTGACGCGATCCCGACGTAACCACGCCCCAGAATCCCTCGGGAATCGAGCGCACTAGATCCACAGCGCCAGGCATTACCGCGACTCCGTCGTGGTCGGCGGCTTCGCGTTTTTCCAAACTGCGCACTTCCGCTTCCGCATCAAGATGGGGAGCAATAGTCCGAATGACCTCGAGAGCGCGCACGCCGTGCGCGATGGCAATCACCTTTTCTTCGTCAATGCCGCGCTCGCGGGCCCAGATGCGCCATTGTCGGCCAACCGAGCCGGTGGAATCGACGAGAACTCCGTCGAGATCGAAGAGAATGGCAGAGCAGGGAAAGGTAGGCATTCTTTTTTTTATCACTTCTTTTTTATCACAGAGAACGGTTAGCGAGAGGGCGCTGGCAGAATTTGCGGCGCTTGATGCTCCAATGCTGCCTGCTGCGCTTGCTGGCGAAGTTGGATGTGGCGCTTGCGGAAGTGAGCTTTGGCGCGTTCGCCCCAGGCGCGCACAAACCAGTAATTCAGCGCGGCGCCGATGGCGGAACTGGTCAGCGGAATCAGTCGTCCTGCCCACTTCTCCACGACTTCCGCGCTGGCGCGGGCGGCGATACGCTGGATCACGCGCGGTACGAATTTATTGACAACTTCCTTCTCTAATATTTCACGACTGATGTCGACTCCGGCCGCGCTGGCGGCGGCGATCCATAGTTCGGCGATTTCATCGTCGGTACTAAATTGAAAGCCGTAAACCAGGCTCAACTTCTGGATGGTACGCATGGTGATGGCAGAGAGCACGCCGAGATCAGGGAATATCGTGATCAATCCTCCCAGACCGAAGCCTGCACCCTCAACGGCAGCGAGTTTCATACCGCTGCGGATGATTTCATCGGCAACCACATCAATTTCACCCATGTCGAGGGAATACACTCCGTGATAGCCGCTGATGGGTAATCTGTAGGCGGTTCGGAGTTGCAGCAGAAACTTGCTGGGATCAACCTGAACCGTGGAATAGGCGCGAGTCAGCGCTTTCGTCAGGGTCTTCTCAACGCGGCTACGAAGCCAGGACTTGGATTCGGCGTCAGCCATTGGTTCAACGTTACCTCATCGAGGTGGAGAATGCCATCCGACGGCCAGCAAACGCTGGCTATCCGCCAAGCCTCGTCATATTAGTTGCATGTGCTAGCATTACTGTTACCAAAAATAATGCCAACTGGAAAATTGCAGATTGTCCCACTGGGGGGCCTCGGCGAGTTCGGTATGAACTGCATGGCTGTCCGCTGGGGCGACGATATTATCGTCATCGACGCCGGCCTGATGTTCCCCGAAGCTGAACTGCTCGGCGTCGACATTGTGGTTCCGGACATTTCCTATCTCATCGAGAACCGTCAGCGGGTGCGCGGGATCGTGCTTACCCACGGCCACGAGGACCACATTGGCGCACTGCCGTGGATTCTTTCCGAACTGAAGGTGCCAGTGTGGGGCACGGAATTTACGCTGGCCTACGTGGAAGACAAGCTGGATGAGCACGGCCTGCTGGAAGACGCTGACTTACGCGAGATGCATGCCGGTGAGCGCTTTAAGGCTGGCGTGTTCACGGTTCATCCCATTCGCGTGACGCACAGCCTGGTGGATTGCGTTGCGCTCGCAATTCACACTCCGCTGGGTGTGATTATTCATACTGGCGACTTCAAGGTCGATCCCACGCCTACCGACAATCATCTTTTCGATTTGCACTCCTTTGCCGAATACGGGAAACAAGGCGTTCTGGCGCTGTTTCAGGATTCCACGAACGTCGAGCGCAAAGGCTACACGCCCAGCGAGCGCGCCGTGCGGCGCAAGTTTGATGAAGTTTTTGCGCACACCCAGCGGCGGTTGTTCATTTCATGCTTCTCTTCTTCGATTCACCGCATTCGATTAGCGGTGGAACTGGCTCACCAGCATGGGCGCAAAGTTGCTTTCATTGGCCGCTCCATGAACAACTCGGCGGAAATCGCGGAAGATCTTGGCTATCTGGAAATTCCTGACGGGCTGGTGATCAATCCCGGTGACATGAAGAATTTTCCGCCGGAAAAAGTCTGCGTGATGATCAGCGGAACGCAGGGCGAGCCAATGTCGGCGCTGTCACGGGCGGCTGTCGATAATCACAAGCACGCGAAGATCGAAAAAGGCGACACAGTTGTGCTCTCGTCGCGCATTATTCCCGGCAACGAGAAAACGATCTATCGCATGATCGATCACCTGTTCCGACGCGAAGCGTACGTGATTTATGAGGACGGCACTTCGCCTCCCATCCACGTGAGCGGACACGCCAGCCAGGATGAACTGAAGCTGATCATCAACCTGGTAAAGCCTAAATACTTTATTCCCGTCCACGGCGAGTACCGGCAACTAAAGCTGCACGCCGAAATGGCGGGAGCGATGCACGGCTCGGTGGGCAAGGTGATGCTGATCGAGAGCGGCGATGTTCTTGAGATCGATGAACACAATGCCCGCAAGGTGGGGAAAGTGAATGTAGGCCGCGTTTGTATCGATTCTGGATCGCGCACGGATGTGGTTGAGGATTTGATTATTAAAGATCGGCGGCATTTGAGCGAAGATGGCATCGTGCTGCCCATCATCGCCATCAACAAGCTTTCGGGACGTGTGGAGACTGCGCCGGAGATCGTGACGCGCGGCTTCAATCCTGGCGAAGATGGCTTGCTGGATGGTGCCCGGCGCATTGTTGAGGACACGCTGGCGCACTCGAGCGAAGAGGAAAAAGCGGATTACGGCGTGATCAAGGAAAAAATCCGCGCTGATTTGAAGCGTTATATTTCCAGGCAGACGCAGAAGCGACCGCTGATTATGCCGGTGATCTTGGAGATTTAGATTCCAAAATAAATCAGAGTTGCTAGACCGGGGCGCCGTATATATGAAAGCCTATGCCCATGGTTAGTCTGGCGGAAATCAAGCAGGCGCAATCCCGGCTGGCGGGCCTAGCTGTTCGCACGCACATGATCGAATTCAGCCATCCAGAATCGGACACTCGCACACTCTTCCTCAAGCCCGAAAATCAGCAACCCATTGGCGCCTTCAAACTTCGCGGAGCGTACAACAAGATCGCGTCCTTGTCGGATGCAGACCGCAAGCGCGGGGTTATTACCTACTCGAGCGGAAACCACGCGCAAGGCGTGGCCTATGCGGCACGGGCGCTGGGGACGAAGGCTGTGATCGTGATGCCCGGCAATGCTCCTGCGATTAAGCGGGAAGCCACGGCGGCGCTGGGTGCGGAGATTGTTTTTGTTGGCCCGGGCAGCGCCGAGCGCCAAATCAAAGCCGAAGAATTAGCGGCGCAACATGGATATGCGATCGTGCCTCCCTACAACGACGAGCAGATTATTGCCGGACAAGGGACGATGGGGCTGGAGATTCTTGAAGATCTGCCGGAGGTGGAAGCGGTTCTAGCGCCGGTAGGCGGCGGAGGCCTAATCAGCGGCGTGGCAGCGGCGATTAAGTTGACCAAGCCCTCGGTGAAGATAATCGGCGTGGAGCCGGAGTTGGCCGGTGATGCGCAGGCCAGCTTGCGCGCAGGAAAGATCGTTCAGTTCCCTGCTGAGCAAGTTTCGCGCACTATCGCCGACGGGCTGCGCACGCAAAGCATTGGGTCCATTAACTTCGAGTACATCCGCCGCTACGTGGACGACATTGTAACCGTGGCTGAAGAGGAAATTCGCGAAGCGATGCGAGCGCTGGCGTTGAACCCCAAGACCGTAGCAGAACCGAGCGGGGCCGTGGCCACGGCCGGCTTCCTGTTCCACCGCGATCAGCTTCCCCGGGCGAAACTAAACGTCGCCATCATTAGCGGCGGAAACGTAGATCCGACGATGTTGGAGAAGTTGCATCGCAGATAACGGATTACTTCGAACGTATCGCGACCATCCAGCGGCATAACGCGACGACCGACCAGACGGCCTCGACCAAGCCGAACGGCCAGGCTCCCTGCAGAAAGCCGTAGACCGAGCCCAGAGCGCACGACCCGGCAAAGGCCAGAATGAACCAACGGCTTCGCGCTTCAAGGGCATAGCAGACTAGCATTGCGGTGACTGCAAACAGGCCGAAGATCGTCAGTAGTGTCATGAGTTGTTAATACTGATAACCCTGCACTATCTCACAGGCGGAGATTGCGTGTCTCCGGTTCACGATGATTCTGGTTGATTCATTACATTGAGCCGTCGAGATTTAAAGGTAGGACTTTTTACAGAATTGTCTTACTTGTGATACATTGTAAGGCATGAAAGATAATAGTGCTACTTTTACATCGAAGGGCCAACTTGTGATTCCGGCCGAACTGCGCCGCAAACATAAAATCGAGGCGGGCACAAAAGTCAAAATCCTGGAGGACCAATTCGGACGCATCGTCCTGCAGCCCATTACCGAAGAATATATTGATCGCGTTAGGGGCATGTTTGCGGATGGGCCGGACCTATTGGCCAGCTGGGAAAAGAACCACCGCGAGGAAGGTAAGCACGATAAATGAAAACCTACGTCCTCGATGCCAGCGCCTTGTTTGCGTTTCTGCGGAACAAGCCCGGAGCTTCCAAGGTCGCAGAGCTTTTGAAAGAAGCTAGGCGTGGACATGCACAATTGCTGATGTCAGCAGTGAATTATGGAGAAGTTTATGGCACAATTCTCCGCGACGCCGGGCCGGAACAGGCGCTCACGGCCGTGTATGCAGTGAGTCCGCTACCCATCGAGTTGCTGGACGCAACTCCGCAGAGGGCGTGCAGGGCAGCAGACATAAAGTTTAAGCATAAGCTTTACTACGCCGACAGCTTTGCGGCGGCTCTTGCAATCGAGCACAAAGCTACGCTGGTGACCAGCGATTCTGATTTCCGCAAACTCGGTCACACCTTCCCGATCGTTTGGCTGAGAGCCTGAGCAAGGTCTACCGCCTGCTCAAAAGTGGAAGATCAAATCACTCGCCGCCGTAAGCTGATTATGCCGCCGGCCGTTATCGTAAGCCGTCATATCCCAGGCTCGCTCGAATCGCAACTCCGGACGCAACTGCACGGTTGTGCCGATCCAATGGCACCACATGATGGTGTTCTCTGAGTATTTCGTCGCGTAGCCGGTGCGCTGGCCTTTTTTGTCATCGAGAAAATCGCTGCGAAAGGATAAAAAATCATGTGTCGAGAGTTCCTTCTGTAAGAAATTCACCAGAGCATATTCGGGAGCGGTGCAACTCTGTTCTCCGGGCAGGCAATACGCAGCGTTCGCTCCGGTTTCCGGCGGAATCGAGCCGCCAATGGCAGGCACATCGCGCTCATACATGTACCAGGATTCGGTTGCCATGTGCACCGTCTTCGAAAACTTGTGATACCACGTGGCGTCATATTGCTGCAGATTGTTGTAAGCGTACTTGCCGTTGTTGATCCCGTTGGCGCATACGTAGAAATTATCGTTTACCGACTTCGTTGAATAACTCACGCAAGCCGTACCGGAAGGCTTTGCATCTGGAGTCCATAAGGCCACATCGTGGCCGCCGGTTATCCCAAGCTGCACCAGCCACTGATCGTTCAGCTTGGCTGTCGCAATCAGACCTGTATCCGTGAAGGGATCAATCGCATATAGCAGCGAGTGGCTGAAGATGTAATTGTTCGGCGCGAGTTGGGCTTCGATCCCCGGCACGGAAATATATCGTCCCACCCTGATGTTCATGCCTTGCGCCACTTGCGGAATGTAAACGTCGACATACTCGAGCGTAGGATCGAAGCCATATTCATGATGATCGTTCACCCACACACCGCTCAGATAACCCTTCCCTGTCGTAAAGCGGTAATCCGTGCCGTAGAGCGCCGTGAGGTGATAGCCCCAGTCGATGTGATCGCGCTGCACGGAATCCGGCAGCCGCTCGGCGTAGAGAACAAGTTGATTTAACTCAAAACGATTTGCGTAAACATCGTTCGCCTCGGGCGCATTGCTCTGCGAAGATGTGCTGAAATTCAGCGTGGGATCGATCCACCCGTACAGTTTGGTGCGGCTTCTTGCCCCGTTAACCGCTGTCATCAGCGGATAGCTGTTTGAATCCGGTTCTCCGATTACAGGCGAACCACCATACGACCAATCTGAATTCGGAAACGGGGGCGAATCCAGCGGCGATGGAAGTCCCCGGCGATCCGGTGCTGGAGTCGGCGACGAAACAGTTGTCCGCCAGTCCTGCCGGTAAAACTCAGCCCAGCGCGCTAAGAAACCATGGTTCTTCTCAACGTTCGCCTTCGGCGCTTCGGGCAGCGGCTCGTTCGGAGTGCCCTGTTGTCCCTGCGATAGATCACGCAACAAGCAGACGATGCAAACAAGTAAGAGCAAAGAGCAGCAGCGTCGCCCGAACTTATTGTTTGACTGCATGAGTTAAATGGAAGGCCGTGTTCACTAAGCCGACATGAGAGAACGCCTGAGGGAAATTGCCGAGCTGGCGTTTGGCGACGGGATCATATTCTTCCGACAAAAGCCCGACATCATTCCGGACTTCCAGCAGCCGCTCGAACATTCGGACGGCCTCGTCATGACGCCCCTGCAGTTCATAATTGTCTACCAGCCAGAACGAACAAGGCAGAAAGGTTCCTTCTCCATGGGGCAGGCCGTCGACGGCGGGATCCTGTGTGTATCGCCCGACAAAGCCATTTTTCATAAGATTGGTTTCGATGGCCTTGACCGTGCCCACTACTCGCGGATCGCTCGCCGGGAGAAAGCCGACCAAAGGCATCATCAGAATGCTGGCGTCGAGGTGTTTGCCTCCGTAATACTGCACGAAGGAATTCATGTCAGGATCAAAACCCTGGCGGCAAACCTGCTCATGGATCGCCGCTCGAAGTTTTTCCCATCGTGTGACATCGATCGTGAACCGCCCCTTTTCCGCCGACCGTATCAGTCGATCGACCGCGACCCACGCCATCATCTTGGAGTGGACGAAATGCCGCCGCGGACCGCGCACCTCCCAAATGCCCTCGTCGGGCCGCTCCCATCCCGTCTCCAGAAATTCCAGCATTGCCGGCACCAAGTCCGCGCGCGAGTGCTTTGCTGGTCCCAGACCCGCTTCGCGCGCCTGAAACAACGTGTTGACCACTTCCCCAAAAATATCCAATTGATATTGGGTATAAGCCGCGTTGCCGGTACGGACTGGCGCCGATTTCTCGTATCCCGGCAGCCACGGTAGTTCCAGTTCCGTGAGCCGACGTTCGCCGTGAAGCCCGTAAACAATGTTGAGCTCCGAAGGGCTGCCGGCGACGACCCGCAGCAGCCACTCCCGCCACTCCCGCGCCTCTTCGAGATATCCGGCGTTGAGCAGAGATTGTAGCGTCAACGTCGCATCGCGCACCCAGCAAAAACGATAATCCCAGTTCCGCACTCCGCCCAGCAATTCGGGCAACGAAGTTGTGGGCGCGGCCACGATGCCGCCCGTAGGCAGGAATGTCAGCGCCTTTAACGTGATCAGCGAGCGCAGCACCGCGTCCCGCCATTTACCTTGATAAGTGCAGCGGTCCGACCACTCCCGCCACCACTTCTCCGTCTTCTCAATCGCCGCGCCAACATTCACCGGCATGGGTTCAGTCTGGTGCGAGGGATACCAGGTCAGATCGAACGAAACCTTCTGTCCCTCCGCGACGGTGAACTCCGCCTCCGTCTTCATGTTTTCGCCAAGAAGTTGAACATCCGACCGCAGCCGAATCATGTCGGGGCCGGCGATGGCGGAAATTCCATTTTCATTCCGCCGCACCCACGGCACCACGGACCCATAGTCGAAGCGAATCACTAATTCCAGTTTCATCCGGATTTGCCCGCGCGTGCCCTTCACCACACGCAACAACTCGGGCATTCCAGCGCGCGGGATCATGCAATCGACCAGAGTTGCCGATCCGTTCTCGGTTTCAAATTCCGTTTCCAGAATAAGAGTGCCTTCCCGATAGCGCCGACGAATGGCGCGAACCGGCTCCGTCGGCGTGATGGACCAATGCCCGTTTTCAGGGGTTCCAAGCAGGGCGGCGAAACAAGCGGGAGAATCGAAATGCGGAAGACAAAACCAGTCGATCGAACCTTGTTTTGAAACTAAGGCGGCGGTGTGGCAATCGCCGATCATCGCGTAATCTTCAATTGGAATGGACAGGCATTCCCCTCCGGGAGATCAGGATCGGCAGAGCCCATATTTTCTCACAGAAGTTTATGCGCCCGGATTGCGGAAAGGCTTGGGAATGCGCGCAGTAACGAGGGGAAGCGGACTTTACCGCGGCGTAAAGCGCCCGGAATCGCGCCTCCGACTCATCCTTATCATTTCTCCCGCATCAGATTATCCGTAGAATCTTCCCCAGGACTCGAAGGTGACAATGATGAAGACAGAATCGCGGCGCCGAGCGCGTATTTATAAACTCTTGCTGGCAGGCTTTTTCTTTCTGCCCGCTTCCCTGCTCGCCGAACCGCTCACTCTCCACCAAGCAGTGGAACTGGCCCTAGAGCACGCCATAGGAGTGGACATCGCCGCCGCCGACCAACAGCATGCTTCCGCCAGCTACCGCGAACTGCGCAACAGCTATATTCCCCAACTAAACGCGGGGGCTGGAATCGGCTGGACTGACGGTTTTCCTCTCAGCCTCGAAGGCTCGGCTCCTTCACTTTTCAACCTCACTGCTCAATCCGCGCTCCTCAATCCAGCGTTGACTTATTTTATTCATGCGGCGCAGTCCGACGTTACCGTCAGCAAACTTCACATCAAAGACCAGCGCAACCAGATTATTCAAGATACGGTCTTGAGCTATGCCGAACTAGCCAAATGGGCGCGGCGTTTAAGCGGGCTGCGCGAAGCCGAGGCTGCGGCGCTGGAAATGCAAACGGCTGTGACGCAACGGATCAAAGAAGGGATCGACAGCGAAATGGATAGCACCAGGGCCCGTTTATCCGTGGCGCGGGTGCGTTTGCGCCTGGCTGAAGCCCGCGGCGCAGCTGATGTTCTTCGCGAACACCTTTCCCGTCTGACCGGGATGCCAGTTGCAGCTGTTGAAATCGACTCTGAGTCCATGCCGGCTCTGCCTGCAATCGAACCGCAGGAAGATTCTCGGGATTCCTTAGACAAAGCCGCAGATTCGAGCCCCGTGGTAGAGGCTGCGGTGGAACACGCACGTGCGCAATACTTACGGGTGAAAGGAGAACACAGGTCACTATGGCCGAGCATCGACTTTGCCGCGCAGTACGCCTACCTTGCCACTTACAACAACTATGAAAGCTATTATGAGCCCCATACCTTCCAGCCCAACAATCTTACGATTGGCGTGGTCGTTCACTTCCCTTTTTTCAATCTAGCCCAGCACGCGCGCGTGCAGGAGGCTGAATCGGATGCCTTCAAGGCCAAGAAGCAGGCAGAGGCCACGCGCAATCAGGTTTCTGAAGACACCTTGCGCTTGCAGCGCTCCGTCACACAAATGCAGGCTGCTCATGATGTAGCGGAGCTGGAGTATGAGATCGCGCAGAAAAACGTGGAAGCCGTCCAAACCCGCATGGAATCCTCGACCGCTAACCTCCATGATCTCGACGACGCCCGCTCGCAAGCCACCGAGCGTTTCATTTCATTCCAGGATGTCAGCTTCGAACTGGAGCGGAGTCAGGTTCAATTGCTGCGGGCTACCGGGGAGCTGGAGAACTGGGCTTTGGGAAGCAAGTAGCAAATAGCAGGTTCCTCACCGCGCCCTCGGCCCGGTTTCGGAATGACAAAAATCATTGATGATCGACAGTATGTTCCACGTCTGCGGATTTCACACTAATGCCTCTTTTCACCCATTCGCTGCATCAAACCCTACATTGGACGACGAACCTGCATAAATACTGCTTTTCCAACACATTGGCGGTATGCGGATGGTAAAATAAATACTCACCCACTATGCCTCTAAAAACACTATTTTTGAACCCTCCTTCTTTTGAAAACTTTGACGGGGGCGCCGGTTCCCGTTGGCCCGCCACCCGCGAGATTGAGTCCTATTGGTACCCGGTTTGGCTGGCTTATCCAGCGGGGATGCTCGAAGGGGCACGGCTGCTGGATGCGCCGCCGCATCACATTTCGGCCGAGCAGACGATTGAAATTGCCAAGGACTACGAGTTTCTGGTGCTGTTCACCTCGACTCCCGGCTTCCCTGGCGACATTGGTCTGGCCAAGGCCATCAAGGCGGCAAATCCGAAGATCAAGATTGCTTTTGTGGGGCCGCACGTCAGCGTGCTGCCGGAGAAGTCTTTGCGGGACTGTCCCGCGATCGATTTCGTGGGGCGTAAAGAGTTTGATTATGCCGTAGTCGATTATGCCAAGGGCAAGCCCCTGGACGAGATTCCCGGCATTTCGTTCTTAAAAGACGACAAGATCGTACACAATCCGGATGCGCCGCAGATTCAGGATCTGGATGCATTGCCGCACGTAACCGAAATCTACAAACGCGATCTCGATGTTGCTCGTTACAACGTTCCGTTCCTCTTGCATCCTTACGTCTCGCTCTATACCACGCGGGGTTGCCCGGCGCAGTGCACCTTCTGCCTGTGGCCGCAAACTTTAAGCGGGCATCCGTGGCGCAAACGCTCCACCGACGACGTTGCCGCCGAGATGGCGAAGGTCAAAACCTACTGGCCAGAAGTGAAGGAGTTCTTTTTTGACGACGATACCTTCAACATCCAGAAGGCCCGCACGATCGAATTGTGCGCCAAGCTGAAGCCGTTGGGCCTCACATGGTCCTGCACCTCGCGCGTGACCACCGACTTCGAAACCTTGAAGGCGATGAAGGAAGCGGGATGCCGCCTGCTTATCGTGGGTTATGAATCCGGCGATCAGCAGATTCTGAAGAACATCAAGAAGGGCGCCACGGTTGAACGCGCGCGCCAGTTCACCAAAGATTGCCACAAGCTGGGTCTGGTCATCCACGGCGATTTCATTATGGGTTTGCCGGGTGAGACGCACGAGACCATCAACACCACAATCGCTTTTGCGAAGGAGCTGGACGTGGAAACCATTCAGGTTTCCGTGGCTCATGCTTACCCCGGCACCGAGCTTTACGATTACGCAGTGAAGAACGGATTCATGGTGGGCGACAACAAGATGGTGGATGAAGGCGGCCACCAGTTGGCGCACATTCAATATCCGGGGCTGCCCGCGGATGACATTCTTTCCGCCGTGCATCGTTTTTACGACGAATATTATTTCCGGCCGAAGGCTGTGTTCCGCATTTTGAAGAAGGCGGCATTCGACAGCAACGACCGCAAGCGCCTCTATAAGGAAGCGAAGACGTTCCTGAAGCTGCGTTCGCAACGCAACAAACTGGTAAAGCAGCACAGCGACGAGGCCGCCGAACTAGCCAAGGCCTGAGAATTAAGGCTTTTTACCACAGAGGCTCAGAGACACAGAGAAAACCTTTAGGTGCTCTTATTTTTTCTTTTGTTTTCTCTGTGTCTCTGTGGTGAGAACTTTTTAGGATTCGCTCCCTAGACTTCCCGTGAACTTTCGCAAGTATCTTGTACTGGCCGGAGTCACGGTCTTCGCCGCGGCCGGAGACTCGATGCTCTCGCATGGGATGAAGCAAACCGGCAGCATTTCTCTCCATCACCTGCAAGGCGTTATCTTCGCCGTGCTCAATCCCTGGGTCGCCATCGGAATTCTTCTTCTACTGGCTTTCTTCGCCACGTACATGACTGCGCTTTCCTGGGCCGATCTCACTTACGTTCTACCGGCAACGTCGCTGGGCTACGTTCTGCTCGCGCTCGTCGCAAGATTTCTGCTGCACGAGCACGTTAGTCCGCTGCGCTGGCTGGGAATTGCCTTGATCACAGGCGGGGTGGGGTTTATTGCAGGCGGACCGGAGATTACGACTCATCCCACTGAGAAGCTCGCGGAAAAAGACCGGGCTGCGGTGGCTGTCAGCGGAGGCGAATCATGAGTTTCGCTTGTCATCCCGAGCAAGCGTCCTTTGCGCGGCGAGGGATCCGGGCGAGCCGCGCGAAGTGTCGCGGTTTTTGCGACACAATAATCGCGCGTCTGGCTCGCTTCCCTTTTGGTGATCCGTTATGAGAGTCCTTTACACCTGGAGCGCTATCCTCGCTATCGTCTTCGCCTCGGTGGTGGGCGATGTGCTGTTGGCCCGCGCCATGAAGCAAGTGGGGGATGTGGGCGTCTTGTGGCGGCGCGTAGGTTTGGTCGCCGTGATTGGTCGTACGCTGGGCAATCCCTACTTTCTTTGCGGCGTAACTGCCATGGCTGTGGCTTTCTTCAGCCTGTTGTTCGCGCTCTCCTGGGGAGACGTAAGCCTGGTCGCCCCCGCTGCCGCTTCTCTCACCTTCATCGGCAACGCCGTGGCCGCGAAAATCTTTCTCCATGAGAAAGTCGATCGTCGGCGCTGGATTGCTGCTGGCCTTGTGGCGGCGGGAGTGGCGCTCCTGGCGGGGTAACCACCGTCTCGCACCTCACTGCAATGTGAAAGATTTACTCACTCCACTTCAACAATTTGCGCTATCGCCCGTGGTCTGATTCAGCGCGCGTTCTAAATCAAGGTAACGTTCCCTAAGTTCGGGGTGACGCGCTACCCTAGTCTGCACGGCCAAACCATGCCCAAAATTGCAACTGCTACATAGAGTTCCCCATCTTTCCTAGGGGGAAATGCTTACGCGGTAGGTTGCGATCCCCAAAACCAAACAATCTCTTCCTATAACTAACTTTATGCCTCGGCGTGAACACCTCGCTGCGAGACGCGGCATGTAACGTGCAATACCGAGATAGAAGTTGGCAGCAAGTTCTGGGCAGATGCGACAGTCTGCGCTTGCAGGACTGGCTTATGGTGAAACGATTTGCACAAGTCGTTTCGTTTACATTGCTGCTGGTCTGCACAGCAATATGCCAGAACCAGCGGCAATCGCTTCCGGATGCTCCTTCCGCCCAGATTGCAGTTCAGGCGCAAAACTTTAATGTATTCCTCGAACAGGGGCGTTCATCTTTGATTTCTCGTGGGATGCAGGACTATGCAGTCGTTGAGAGCCAGCGAGATTTCGGCGGCCGCTACGACGGGTTATCTCATCCGAAACAATCGCGGACCATTTTTGATAAATACTTGATGCCTTCCTCGCACAAGCAGCAATTGCATGATTACTCTCTGAGCGAACGCAGCGTAGTGAGCCGAGCGACACATGCGGCAATGCGGATCATCGTCACGCGGGATGAGACGGGGAAAGCCAGGCTGAATGCCACGTATCTGCTGCGAGCAGCGACCTCAGTGGCTGCGGACACTGCCTCGACGCCTTATTGGAGACGGTCGGCAGGAGCACCCTTCAGCGATTTTGGTTCGACCGTTGGCAGTGACGCGGGCATGAATGTATGGCATGAGGTTGGGCCCGGTCTGCAGCATTTGCTGGAAAACCATGCACCAAAATTTGTGTCCAGGATCGAAGAGCACATCGGCCGACACTAGCTTTAGCGCCCGAAAAGGCGCATGAAGCCGGATGCGGGAAGATCAGGTACCAGAAACTTCCTATCCTTCATTCCGCTCGCAGCCACTAGGGCTTCCGCTGCCAGATAGCCGCTGCGGACCGCGCCTTCCATGGTGGCGGGCCAGCTGGTGGCGGTCCAATCTCCGGCCAAGAAGACGCGGGGCCACGCAGTGGCTTGCGGGGGACGGTATGCATCAATCCCAGGACGCGGTGAGTAGGTGGCGTGGACTTCTTTGATGACGGTGGACTTGACCAGATTGGCCGCACGCGCCTCTGGGAAAAATTCGCGGACTTCTTTTAAGGCCAGGTCAACGATCTCGGCGCGCGATTTATCGATGAGGGTTTTTGAGGCGCTTACGACGAGTTCGATGTAACTGCCGGTGGCCTCAGGGGCTAAAGCCCCCTTCTTAGCGGTAATGTTTTCGGCACGACTGAAGTCGTGCCCTTCCCGATCTTTTTCAAGAAGCCGCGACTTGTGAAATATCCACTGTACGGTTCGGTCTAGGAGGACGGCGTGGTCGAGAGTGGTGATCTGGCGGTCGAACCAGAGATGAATGCCGGTGATAGGACAGGGTTCGAAGTGGGCGAGCTTCTCGCGTAAGGGTGCAGCTTCGGGAATTTGCGGAAGCACACGCTCGAGGCCGTCGAAGGGTAGCGCGAGAATTAGATAATCGAAAACTTCTTCAGAATCTTTGAGGCGAAGCTTCACCTGCGTCGGTTCGGGAGAAAAGGTTTCCAGTGAACTGCGGAAGCGAATCTCGCCGCTGCGGGCTCGGATGTAATCTCCGGCGCAATTGTAGAGATCGGTTAAGGGAATTGTTGGAACACCCATGTGGCGTGCGGCGGGAGACTTCATCGATTCGCGGACCACCTGTGCGGCGTAGGAGATCGAGATCAGGTCGAGATCTTCGCTGAGAGCGCTGACCAGGATCGGCTTCCAGAAACGTTCAATGGCATTTTGTGTTTGAGCATGGGCGTGGCACCAGTCGAGGAAGGATCGCCCGGTGTCGGGTTGCGAAGTCATCGTGAGGGCCGCGATGGCGCGGGAGATAGCGAACTTATCTTTCGCTGAGAGAAATGGGAAATTCAAGAATGACGGCGCGGTATGCAGCGGCGCAGGCAGCGGAGATGCATGCATCACACTGGTGCGGCCGCCAGGTTCGATGAAATTCATTTCGTCGAACCAACGGATTTTGTCTTCCACGCCGATGCGGCGGTAGAACTCGATGAGGTTGGTGCAGACGCGAAAGAGGACGTGCTGGCAGTTATCGACGACTTCACCGGTGCCGGGATGCTCGTAAGAAGAAGCGCGGCCACCGAGGTAGGGGCGGCGTTCGAAGAGAGTGATGCGGAAGCCGGAATCGGCGAGGGCGCAGGCCGCGGCCAGGCCAGCGAGACCGCCGCCGGCGATGGCTACTGTGGGTTGGGTGGGAGTCTGGCTCATGCGGGATTCTGGGTTACGGCGGGAAGGTGGCCGTTGCCGTAAGGTGCATCTCGGCACGCTAACCCCGTCGATCTACTTGCTGACCGCCCCATTTCCAAAGATTTGTTCGTAGGTGGCCTTGTTAACTCTCTCAGGATTCTCGTTCAGATGCCAGATCCTTTCAGGCGCGTGCCCAGGGCGCAATAGATCAATGAAAGGCTCATGGCTGATAAAGCCGCTGTTCATTCGAAATGTAAACGGCTTTCCACCCAGTTCAATCGTAGCCTCAGCATCTTTTTCAGCGTAATCAGTCGACGACTCACGCACCACCTCACCGCCTACCGTGCGTTTGGACCAACCGGCAATGTTGTCGTAAGCAGGTCCGGGGGGAATCACTCGACCGCCATCCCGCCATTCCTTTTCCTCCGTTGAGGTCATCGGCTCGAAATGTGTCCCGGACCATTTCATTGGAGTTGTTTCATTGAGAAAACCTCCAGCCGAGATGGTTTTTCCAACGGCAAACACATTGCCGGACTGGAAATTATCAAAGCTATAGCGCTGTACCGTTTCTGAGGTGATGTGGAGCACCACCGCATAATAGTGCTTCTTTTCAGGCGACGATGCCCCGAAGGGAAAAATCTCTCTGACCACTTCTCCGAGATATCCTAGGTAGCTGAAAGTGTAGCCGCTTTCAACCACGCCAATGAACACGTAAGCATCTGATGAATTCCATACAAGGTGACCGTTGGATCGATCGATCACGTAGTACACACGCAGCCAGACGAGCGCCGAAGCCGCCAGCCCCAACACGATCACAGCGACGATTATTTTTCGCCTAGCCAACACTACCTCAATTACAGGATGACGCCTTTACCCAACCGCATCAGGTGAGGCGCTGCAGGAAACCTTTCCCCAGGACGCGGAGTTTTTCGCTGACCGTCAGGCTCACCTTGCCGCTGAAGACGTCGTACTGGCGCTCGGCAATTTTTTCGAGCAGCCTGCGGTAGATGTTGACCAGCACCCACAGCGCGGGCTGGCTGTCTTCTGAAATATAGGGAATCAGTTGGTCGCCGGCCTGATAGAACTCGCGGGCGCGGTCGGCTTCGAGCGTCAGTAATGGGCGAAAGCGTGCCGCATCCGGCTTGGAGAGCAGATCCGCGGCCGACAAACCAAACTTAGCCAAGTCCTCATCCGGCAAATAAACACGGCCCATGGCGGCGTCTTCTTTTACATCGCGAATAATGTTGGTGAGTTGAAAGGCTAGGCCGCACTGCTCGGCAAGAGACTCGGCGGCGGGATCGCGATATCCGAAGATGTGGATGCAGACGAGGCCGACTACTGACGCTACGCGGTAGCAATAGACTTTCAGGTCTTCAAAGGTTCTGTATTGCACCGTGAGTGGCAATGCGGCGGTCTCGGCGGAAATTGGAGCAGCCGGGTTCCCGGCGGATTCCACATCCATCGCCGTACCCATGGCGAGTTCGTCGAGCAGGCCTGCAGGGATAGTGTATCTGCGCTGCGTATCGGTCAGGGCCAAGAGAATGGGATCGTCGCTGGGCTCGCCTTGCTGGGCGCGATGCAGCGCGTCCAGCCAGGTGTCGAGTTTGTAGCGGCGTTCTTCAAAACTGAGAGTGGCGTCGTCGGCGATGTCATCGCAACGGCGCATGAAAGCATATACGGCGCATAGCGCTTCGCGTTTGCGCTTGGGCAGCACGAGAAACGCGTAGTAAAAGTTTTTCGCGTTGGTGCGGGTGATGCCACGGCAAACGGAATAGGCCATGGTGAGCTGCGCCGGCGCTGGACTCCACGGGGTCAACACTTGCTGTGCTCCTGCACTCATAACAACTTCCCCATCGCGGCCCGCGCCACCAGCGCCAGCTTGCGTGGCTTGGAGATCGTCGGACGTCGTCCGAGCACGGCATAGCCCTGGCGCTCGATGGCGTTCAGAATCTCCTGGCCGCCGCGGCTGAAGAGTTCCAGGTCTACGGCTAAAGCTTTGTCCACCTTATTGACCAGCGGCAGGCCGCGATCAAACCATTCACGCGCCCGCGCGACTTCGAACCTCATCATTTCGCAGAAGGCAGGCGTGTTGCGCTTCTGCGCGATGTCGTCTTCGCTGACGGAATAACTTCGCAGATCTTCGAGAGGCAGGTAAATTCGGCCTTTCACATAATCGACGCTCACATCCTGCCAAAAGTTTGCCAACTGCAGCGCGGTGCAGGTGTAGTCGGAAAGCTGTTGGCGCTCCGGATCGTGATAACCGCAGAGGTAGAGGACGAGATGTCCAACCGGGTTCGCGGAATAGCGGCAATAGTTGAGAACGTCATCGAAAGCTTCGAAGCGGGTGACGGTCTGATCCTGGCGAAAGGCGATGAGGAGATCGGAAAACTCGTGCTTGGGAATGTTGAATTTTCGCACTGTCGCGGCGAGGGCGACGAAGACGGGATGACGGGGAATACCCTGATAGCAGGCGTCTAGCTCGGTTTCCCATTCGTCCAAGAGAGCAAGAGCCACGGCAGAGTCCCCTACTTCATCCCCGAGATCGTCGGAGATGCGGCAGTAGGCGTAGACGTTCAGGAAATCCTGACGCAGATGCTTGGGCAGAAACCAGGTGGCTACCGAAAAATTTTCGTAGTGAGTGCGAGCCAGATGGCGGCAGTATTCGCGGGATTCCTCGAGAGAAGGCGCGGAGGGCGGGATCGCGTACGCGGCGGGCAGGCGGCTCCAGCCATTTATAGGCGCGATTTGAGAGTCTTCTGATGAAGTGATTGTTGTCATTCAGTAAAAATTGTGCCGTTCTCGAAACGCTTCCCGGCAGATGTTATGTCCCGCGGCGCCGACGGCGAGAGGCCCTCAGGATGCGGGCGTACTCGACGCGGCAAACGTCATATCACGGCTTTAGTGGCCGGGAATGATGGCCGTTTTTATGTCGCCGCCGCGGTTCAGCATGTGGCGCAGCACCTTCTGCAGGCTGGAGAGCGGCGCTTCGCCGGTGATGTAATCGGTGGGGCGAATCTTCTTGGCGGCGATCAAACCAAAGGCGCGGCGTACAGTTTCCGGAGTGTGATGGAAGGTGGCTTTCAGCGTGATCTCGGAATAGTGCAGGCGATTGGTATCGAGTTGCACCTTGGATCCGCTGGAGCATCCGCCGAAGAAATTTACGGTACCACCTTTGCGGACCATCTCGACGGTCCACTCCCAAGCTTCGGGACGGCCAACCGCCTCGATCACTACATCACAGCCGCGCTTTTGCGGAGTCAGAGCGCGGACGGCTTCGATCACGTTCTGCACCTTGGTGGTCTGGACGATTTCATGGGCACCCATGTGTTTGGCGGCCACAACTTGCTCGTCGCGCTTGACCACTGCGATCACATTACAGCCAATGGCACGCGCCACCTGGACAAACATCAGGCCGATCGGCCCGCCTCCGATAATGGTGACGGTATCGCCGATTTCCACGCCGGTCTCGTGAAGGCCGCGCAGCACGCAGGCCAGGGGCTCAGTCATGGCAGCGTCTTCGTAGCTGACGTTCTGCGGAATGACGAGCATATTGGCTTCGACAATGCGCCGCGGCACGCGAATGTACTCAGCGTAGGCTCCGTTATTGAAGAGCAGGTCTTCGCAAAGATTTTCCTGGTGCTTGGAGCAGTAGAAGCACATTTGGCAGGGGGCGGAATTGAGCGCAACTACGCGCTGTCCTTTTTTAAAGCTGAGGACCCCCTCGCCGACTTCCTCGATTACTCCAGCCAGTTCATGACCGAAAAGCGCCGGCGGAACAATCATGCGGGCGTGGTAGCCGCGCTGGTAAACCTTGAGGTCGGTGCCGCAGGTGAGCGCTACCTGCACTTTGACGAGGACCTCGCCCTTTTCTACGCGAGGGATGGGTACTCGTTCAATCTTCAGATCTTCTTTGCCGTACAGGACGGCAGCTGTCATTTTTCCATTCACTGATTGTTTCCTTGCCCTGGGGGCTAAAGCCACGATTTCTTGAGGCTCTATGCGGCACGGCTAAAGCCGTGCCCTTTCAAATCGATTTACGAAACCTCTGTTTCATTCTCAAGATGTAGTCTTCCAAGCCATGCCAGGCTGAATCACGACTTTCATCGACGACGGCTGCGGATGCGCCGCGAGATCCAGCGCTCGCGAAGCTTCCTGCAGCGGGAACCGGTGGCTAATCAACCGCTCCAGATCCATTTCCCGGTTCATCACAAACTGGACTGACGCTTCCTGCAAATCTACAGACGCGCTATACGAGCCGAGCAAAGTCTTTTCATCCACGCAAATGGCGGCAGGGTCGACAACCACTTCACCGCGCTGGGTTTGCGCAAACAACAATATACGACCGCCGGGACGAACCGCATCCATGGCCGGGCGGATCAACGCATTGCTGCCTACCGCCAGGATCGCGGCATCGGCACCGCGACCTTCGGTCCGTTCGCGAATTAAGTTCACCACGTCATCTTTCGACGCGTCGATCGTATTCTGTAATCCAAGGCTTTTAGCTATTTTAAGCCTCTCGGGATACAAATCGGAAGTAATAACGGTGGCCCCTGCCCGGCTGGCCAAAACACTCAATATGATGCCGATGGGGCCCTGTCCGATGGCCAGTACGGTTTCGTTGGGCTGGAGCCTCAGGGCCTCGATTCCCTTCATGCAAGTATTGACCGGCTCCACGAAGCTAGCTTGTTCAAACGAGACACCTTGCGGGATCTTGACCGTGCCCTGATCGACGATCCAATCCATGACGCGGACATATTCGGCAAAACCTCCACCGGAGGGCTCGAAGCCGGCGGTGCATCCTACTATCTTATAAGTCGAGCACTGGGCAAAAGTATTATGACGGCAGTAATAGCAAGCGCGGCAAGGGATGTGGTGAAAAACGACCACCCGATTTCCAGGTTGAAACTCGCTGACGCCAGCTCCGACGGCGGCTACCACTCCCGAGGTCTCATGGCCGAAGATGCGCGGGGCGGGGTGCGATCCGGTGGCAATCTTCTTAAGATCGGTGCCGCAAACCCCGCAGGTGTGCACGCGCAGCAGCAGTTCTCCGGGGCCGATCGCGGGCACGGGAACGGTTTCCATGCGGACGTCGTTGACGCCGCGATAAACGGCAGCAAGCATGGTCGCCGGAATCGACTGGCTCCGATCTTCTATCGCGATTTGTCCGGCAATTCCCATTGAGCTTTGAACGAACTAAGCTTTCGACGAACCCAGGCGAACTTTAATTAGATGAACACAAGTCCAATACGCTTCACACCCACTTTATGCCGGGGGTGTCGATTCATGCACCAGAAGGCTATTTCTGGGAAGCGCCTAGGGGCCTCGGGTCAGTATTGGTGAACTGGACGGCTACGGTCATCGAATCCAGATACGGCGAATCCGGCGGCGTGAAGTGGAAAGCCTTCACCAGCAGCACCAGGTAAAAACCATCTACTTTGATGATGCGCATAGCTCGTATCGGCACAGCCGCGAAGCTGCCGGGCTCGAGGCGCCACAGAGCATCCTTGTAATTACCATTCGGATCATCAGGCGGCTGCGGCGAAGTCAGCAAAAGATTGTCGTAAATGGGATGGCGCAGATCAGTGAGTCTGGCTTGCCATGATGTGATTTGGGTATCGCCCAGCGGCATTCGCGGAAGAATCGTGAACACGTAGCGGTCGTCGCCGTGCAAATCTTTAATACGCGCGCGATAGTCGGGATCGTGCGGAGTGAGTTTGATATCAAAACTATCTTCGACAACGCGGGTGTCGCCATGGCGAAAGCTTTCCGTATACATGACCGGGGGCGAGGACTGCGCGGGCAGCGGCAGAACTACAAGCAAAACTGTTGGAAACAGCAAGCGTATCTTCACTCATGACCTCCGGCGCGCGAGGCGCTTGTCGCTGCGGGTTGCGGGACCGTATGCGGATCCAGATCGATTTCTGAAGACTGGCCTGCTTTCAGGCTGAGTTCCTGACAGAGACGCTCCAGATGCTCGCCTAGTATTTTCGCTGCCGTCTGACTGTTGCCGCCCAAGGTGAGAACACGGCTCCAGAGCCACGGTCTTAGCGCGACAAAGAGCGCAAAACTACGGGTTCTGAAATGGCCACAGGCATCGATGAAGCGCTCCATTTCAGGGATTTCAAAATTTAACTCGTCGGAGATGACCTTCGTTGCGGCGAAGTTGATGCCGTGTGCAACGGCGGCCACAGCGACGGCGGCCGCTTCCATGTCTACGGCTTTTGCTCCGAAGGCTTGCGCAAGCTTCGATTTCTGCTGCACTCCCGCGACGGACATGAAGGTTACCAGAAGATTTTGCGGGTCTCCAATTGCGGCGGCGCGGCTGCCGTCCCTTGCATCAATCACCACCGATGCTTCGATAAGATCGCCCACACGCAGCTCAGCCGTGAGCGCGCCGGCAAATCCTACCGAGTACAGCTGCGAGGGATGGTACAACTCGATAACAGCTTCGGAGGCGCGACGGGCAGCCTCGATGCCGATGCCGCCGCATACCACGACCATGTCGTCCTGCTCAAAGAAAATAAAGCTGCGGCCTTCATGGTGGCGCTCGACGCGACGGCAGCTCCGGATGAAGCCGGCGACTTCGCGTTCGAGAGCGGCTACGATGGCGACTTTAGGCATATCCGTTGGCTCGAAACCACTCCACGGCACGGCGTAAAGCATTCTCCGCCGGCAGGGTAACCCAGCCAAGCTCCCGCTCAGCCTTATCGGAGCTGGCCCACATTTTTTTCTTTCCCATGCGCACGGTCTCTACCGTCGCGCGCGGCTCACGACCAAGCAGGCGACCGGATATCGTTTGATCGACCGCGCCAGCCACGTAGGCAACAAAGTAAGGTAATTTCACTTTCGGCGACGGCAACCCTGATATCGCGCCCAACTTGTCGAGAATCTGCTTCAGCGTCAGGTTCTCACCGCCCAGAATATAGCGTTCGCCGCTCCTGCCTTTCTCCAGCGCCGCCACATGGCCGCGGGCGCATTCCCGCACATCAACCAGATTCAATCCCGTCTCCACATAAGCGGGAAACTTTCCCTTCAGAAAGTCCACAATAATTCTTCCAGTCGGAGTGGGCTTAATATCCTGCTCGCCCACCGGAGTGGTCGGATTCACCGTCACCACGCGCATCCCGCCGCGACCCGCTTCCATAGCCACTTGTTCGGCCATGAACTTGGAACGCTTGTAGTGTCCAATCATATCGGCCAGCGATACCGGAAAATCTTCATCTGCAGGATGACCGTTGCCTCTAAACCCAATCGTCGCCACGCTGGATGTATACACCACGCAGCGCACGCCGTTCTTGCGCGCCGCTTCAAGAATCGCCCGCGTGCCATCGACGTTGGAACGGTACATCTCCTCGGGATCACGTACCCAAAGACGATAGTCGGCCGCCACGTGAAACACCGTGTCACAACCCGCCATCGCTTTTTCGAGCGATACAGAATCGCGCAGGTCGCCGGTCGCAGTGTCAGCCTTGAGGCCTTCGAGATTCTTCAAATTGCTGGTGGGGCGCACCAGAAGCCGAAGATCGGCTCCCTGGTCGGCCAGGACTCGGGCCACGTGACTGCCGAGGAATCCGGTTGCACCTGTGACGAAAGATTTCAAAAACAGTACCCGGTTGCCAGTAGCCCGTTGCCAGTTGTCATAGTTTCTGCCAAACCGAAAGACGGACTGTCTCACCGAAGCCCGAAGGACCTGCTATCAGCACAATCTCCTTGACCATCGGACGGAATAAGCCGAAGGACGATAACTGGCAATTGAGCACTGGGCACTGGCAATTAGCCCTGCTTCTCCATCACTTTCGTGTAGGTGGTTAACGCGAGCAGCGGGAAGTACTGGCGATAGAGGTGATAGTTCAGATAGAAGACGCGCGGAAAGCCGGTGCCCGTGCAATACAGCTCTTCCCACGAACCGTCTTCTTTCTGCGTGCCCAGCAGATGTGCAATACCGCGAGCCACGGAATCGCTGCGCGTATCGCCGACCGCGAGCAATCCCAGGATTGCCCACGCGGTTTGCGAAGGCGTACTCGGACCCACTCCGCGCATGCTGGCATCGTCGTAAGAGCCGCAACACTCGCCCCAACCCCCATCCGGGTTCTGCATCATGCGCAACCACTCCGCCGCCTGCTGAACGCAGGGCTCGTGGTTGTCCATGCCAATCGCTTCCAATCCTCGCAACGCCAAAAACGTGCCGTAAATGTAATTCACGCCCCAGCGCCCAAACCAGCTGCCGTCCGGTTCCTGTTCGTCACGAAGGAATTGAATCGCCCGCTTCACCGCAGGATGGTTTTTATCGTAGCCATAAGCTGCCATCATCTCCAGGATGCGGCCGGTGATATCGACCGTCGCGGGATCGAGCATGGCGTTGTGATCGGCAAATGGCATGTGCTCGAATACCATGCGGTCGTTATCCTTATCAAACGAGGCCCAACCGCCGTTCTTACACTGCATGGATAAAACCCAGTCGATTGCCCGCTGCACCGACTCGCGCTGGTAGCGTCCATTGGGATGCTCCACGCGGCTGAGCGCCAGGCAAACCATCGCGGTGTCATCCACGTCGGGATAAAACTCATTGTTAAATTCAAAGTACCATCCGCCCGGCTTGCCTTTCTTGTTCTTGATCTGCCAGTCGCCAGGATTCCGCACCTGCTTCTGCAGGATCCAGTCGGCGCACTTCACCATACGCGGATCGTTCGCCGGCACTCCAGCTTCGCCGAGGGCGAACATCGCGTATGCTGTATCCCACACGGGAGACATGCAGGGCTGCATGCGGAAGGTGTCGCCCTCTTCAATGCCAAGCTTCTCGAACTCATCCAGGGCACGGATCACCTGGGGATCGTCCACCGAGTAACCGAGACAGCGCATGGCGATAATCGAGTTCATGATCGAGGGATAGATACCGCACAGTCCATCGCTCATCTCGTAGCGCTCCTGCATCCATTTCTCGGCCGCCTTCAGCGCGATCGAACGCAGCGGCCGCACGTGGACCCGCTCAAACCAATGAGTCATGCGGTCCATGCAAAGGAAGAAATTCCGCCACGAGATCAGCTTTTTGGACCAGTGCAGGTGCATCCGCGACTTCTGCATGCCGCCAACAAAAAGTTCTTCGACGCCCATTTCACGGGGGATTTTCTTGAAGGGCTTTTTGGCATAGCAGATGGAAAGCGATACAAGGATGGCACGCGACCACGACGAAATCTCGTAGATGTTGAACCAGAACCAGTTGGGAAACAATACAATCTCAGGCGGGATGGCCGGTACGGCATCGTAATCGTACTGCCCGAAGAAGCAAAGATAGATCTTGGTGAATGTATTGACCTCGGTCACGCCGCCGAGTTCAAGGATCTTCTTGCGGGCGCGCTGCAGCACGGGATGATCTGTCTTGTACCCCGCCAACTTCAGGCCGAAATAGGCTTTCACCGATACGCTGACGTTCGATGGTCCCGACGGATAGGCATTCCACCCGCCATCTTCATTCTGATGCTGAACAATCCAGTTGGCCGCCTTGCGGAAGCGCTCGGGATCGCCAGTTCCGAGCAGGGTATGCAAGAGAATGTAATCGGACTCCAGGCTGGTATCGGCTTCCAGTTCGCCGCACCAATAACCCTCCTCGTGCTGGGCAGAAAACAGAAGCTTGCGAGCGGCGCTCATGGCGGCCGATACCCGGCTCGCCAGTCCATCTATCTTGCCGAAGATAAGTTGTGGTGCGGAAGCTAAATGTGAGTCGGGGGAGTTTGTTTCCATTCAATATGCGGCTCCGTTAGTCCGCAGTAACACTTGCCGGAGCGGCGGCGATAGCTTCGACAATCTCCGGCGGCAGCCCGAAGCGAACATTTTCCGGCATCACTTCGAGTTCCTGCACGTTGTCGAAACCTTTGGCGGCGAGAAACTTCATGGTCTCTTCCACCAGGCATTCCGGCGCCGAAGCTCCAGCCGTCAGCGCAATCGTTTTCACGTTCAGCAACCACTCGGATTCAATGTCTTTGTAGCTATCGATGAGATGTGCGTTCGTGCCTAGATTCCGCGCAACTTCGACCAGACGATTGGAATTGGAACTGTTTTCCGATCCCACAACCAGTAGCAGATCAGCTTCCGAGGCAACCTGTTTCACGGCTACCTGGCGGTTCTCCGTGGCGTAGCAAATATCCTGCGCAGCCGGGCCTTTGATGTTAGGGAACTTCTTCTTCAACGCAGCAATTATGTCTTTGGTTTCGTCCAGACTAAGCGTGGTCTGCGTTAGATAGGCAACGCGATTCGGGTCGGGCACGGAAAGCGATTTTACCTGCTCCGGAGTGCCCACCACCTGGGTAACGAGCGGAGCCTCGCCGAGAGTTCCGATTACTTCGTCGTGATCGTGGTGGCCGATGAGGATCAGCGAATAGCCTTCCTTGGCAAACTTCACGGCTTCCACATGGACCTTGGTGACCAGGGGACAAGTGGCATCGATTACGCGCAGTCCACGCCGGGCGCTGTGCTCGCGAACGTCGGGCGAAACTCCGTGCGCGCTATAGATGACGCGCTCACCATTGGGAACTTCATCTTCGCTATCAACGAAGATAGCCCCTTTGCCGCGCAGTTCGTCCACCACAAAGCTGTTATGGACGATTTCCTTGCGGACATAGATGGGCGGACCGAAGGCCTCCAGCGCGATGCGTACCACATCGATGGCCCGCACCACGCCCGCGCAGAAGCCTCGCGGCTTAAGCAAAAGCAATGTTTTTCCCTGGCTATCTGGCAAAATTCAACTCCCGTTACTTGTGATCGTTCTAAGACTCTGTAAGATGCAAAATCTGGCCTGTAATCGGTATGATCAGGGTACACGAATTCCATTGAAGCAATGTTTATAAACTACTGGAAAGTGCCCTGCTGGTCAACGTAAGCCAAAGAAACGGCGGGGATTAGCAGTGGGTGGGGAGAATTCGGGGTCGACTGGATCGGGCACGCGGACGGCGCTACCACAACCTTTTCACGCCGTATCCATCCAGCGCTCGATCATTACTCACAATAGGAACATTTTCAGAAAGAGCCTGGGCGATCAGCATACGGTCGAAAGGGTCTTTGTGTGGACCGGGGAGCAGACCCGCGCTGATGCCATGCTCGACTCTTACGGCAATAACCTCGAACTGCTCATGCGCCAAGTGCAGCATAAAATTCTCGACAACGTCGGCAGCGATATCGAGCTTACCCAACCGGACCTTCGTAGCCATTTCCCAGGCCGACGCAGCACTGACCAGCACATTATGATTCCTGTGCTTAAGCAGATTCTGAGCGGACACTGGTAACAAAGGGCTCTTGATCAGCCACCAAAGCAAAGTATGGGTATCCAGCAGAAGGCGCACAAACGCTTACTCCCAACCTTCAAGCTCCTCTTGGGGTAGAGGCTCGAAGAATTCTGGACCGATATGAATTTTGCCCTTAAGCGCTCCGGGCTTACGATCTCCGCGTTTGTCCACGATCGCAACCAGCTTCACCACCGGTTGCTTGCCGCGGGCAATGACGATCTCCTCGCCACGGCAGGCCTTTTCGATGAGGCGGGAAAGCTGCGTTTTGGCTTTGTGGATGGTGATGGTTTCCATAGTGCTCTAGTTAGCTAACTAATCTTAGCTAATATGTAAGATTGCCGTCAAGGTCTCTTTTCGACCGCTCCGCCCACTATGATTTTTTTGATTCGAGGCGGGTTGCGATGGTGCGGTTTGCCGGCCGGACACCGGCGCTACCTGTTGGCCTTGATCATCTGCTCGGCGTGCTTGCGCGAAGTGTCGGTCAGCTTAGCGCCGCTGAGCATGCGCGCCACTTCTTCGGTGCGCTCTTCGCCCACGACGGGGCGGATGGAGGTGCGCGTACGTCCGTTGCGTTCCTTTTTTTCGATCACATAGTGCTGGTCGGCAAAGGTTGCGATTTGCGGAAGGTGGGTGACGCACAACACTTGGTTGGCGCGCGCCAGTTCTTTCAATTTTTTTCCTACGGCTTCCGCGGCACGGCCTCCGATTCCAATATCGATTTCGTCGAAGACCATGGTGCGATGCCTCGCAGGGGAAGCCCCGGATGAATTTGCCCCGCTCGCGCGGCCTTGAAGGGCCGTTCTTCCACTTTGCTTGCCCGCGCCCACGCTCACCTTCAGCGCCAGCATTACACGCGATAATTCACCGCCGGAAGCGATGTGCTCCAACTGCCGCATGGGCTCGCCGGGATTGGTGGCAATCATGTACACAACTTGATCGATTCCGTTCGCCGCCCAGTTCCCTACCTGTTCCGATGTTGCCATCTCGATGCGGAAGGCCGACTTCATCGCCAGATCGTTGATTTCGGCTTCCACCAGCTTTTCCAATTTGCGCGCCGCATCTTGCCGCCTTTTCGATAGCGCCAGAGCGGTTCGCAGATATTCTGCACCGGCTTTCGCAAGATCATCCCGCAGCTCGCGCAGGATCTCGTCTTTGTTTTCAACCTCGGAAAGCTTGCGCGCCACGTCGGCACCGAAGGCAATCACGTCATCGAGTGCCGGGCCATATTTGCGCTTCAGCCGGTCGAGCAATGCCAGCCTGTCTTCGACCTCCGCCAAGTGTTCGGGAGATGCGTGAATTCCGCCAGCATAATCCCGCACTGTGGCACCCACATCTTCCACGCTGATCCGTGCCGTTTCGAGAGTAGCCAGAGCTTCCTGAAACTTCGGCTCGTAGCGTGCCAGTTCTTCGATTTGCTTTTGCGCGGCGCGCATTGATGCGGACGTAGAAGCGTCGCCTTCATACAGCAGATCGAAGGCTTGGATGGCAGCGTTGTAAATTTTCTCCGCGTTGGCGAGCACGCGCTTTTCGGTTTCATGTTGCTCATCTTCGCCTGCTTGCAGTTTGGCTTCTTCAATTTCGCGCTTCTGAAAGATCCACAGATCCACCAGGCGCAAGCGATCCTGCTCGCCCCGCTCCAGATCGTCGATGCGGACGCGAATTCCCTTCCACGCTTCGTATGCGGTCGCCACTGGTTCGACTTGACTCCCGGCAAACTGATCGAGCAACTCCAGTCGAGCGGGGGCATCGAAGGACAGGATCGATTCATTTTGCGCGTGGATCGTCGCCAGATGAGGCGCGAGCTGCCGTAGCACCGCGACGGTCGCTGCCTGATTGTTTACGAAGGCGCGGCCTTTGCCTCCGGAGGCAATCTCCCGGCGCACAATTAACGAGCTGTCTTCTGATTCATCCAGCCCATTGTGCTCGAGGATCTTCTCGATGGCTGCTTCGGCGCTGCCTTCGCACTCGAAAACTGCTGACACCACGGCTCGCTCGGCGCCGGTGCGGATTACGTCGGCGGATGCTTTATCTCCCAGCAGCAGGGCCAGCGCATCAATCAAAATGGATTTACCCGCACCCGTCTCGCCGGTCAGAAGGTTCAGGCCTGAGGCGAACTCCACCGCCGCGTTGTCGATGACCGCGTAGTTCTCCAGACGCAATTCAACCAGCACAGTCCGCCCTCGAACGATGATCTCGAAGTTTTGCGCAGCATAACATGAAAAAGCAGCTGCCAGTGGCCAGTTGTCAGTTGCCAGTTTGCACCGGGAAGGCTTGCGAGTCCGGTTCACGGCAAAGCAACTGGCAACTAGCTGCTGGCAACTGTATTCTGTGGAGTTAATCTAAGGTAAAGGATTTTGAGGAGGACGATTGCGCTGCGGACATTGCGGCAATGAAAATTCCGAGACGAACCGCTTCTGCGGGATGTGCGGAGCGCCTCTTGTGCCAAAGACCCCCGTACCCAGTTCTCGGGCGAAAGCAACGTCTGCGCCTGCGGAAAGAAGCATTGGTGCGACCTCGGCCGCTTCGCCAGCAGATCCGCGATTGACTGCACATTCTGTGGCGGAATCAACCCCGATCGTCCCATCCCAGACAATTGTTCCGCCGAAGGCCGACTCTCCGTCAACTTCCGCTTCTAGAGTCAATCCCCCGACAACCAATCCTCCGGCAATCGATTCTCCTACCTACGATTCTCCTACGATCAGTGGCCCATCCTTTCTGGGGCTAAACACGCCTGCAGGTGGGCGGAGCGTGAGTTCTTCGAACAGTCACGATTCGTTGCATCCCTCGTCCAGAAATCTGGACTACCTTCTCGAAGATGACGAGCCACCGTCGCGGGGCTGGGGCAAGTTGCTCCTGTTTGTAATCGCGCTGGCCCTGGTGGGCGGTTTTGGATACCTGCGCTGGAAGCAGGGCGGTTTCGATTGGCTGACCAAGAATGAAAATAAACCAGTTGCGGCTATGCAACCGGCGGATGCGCCACCTGCAGCCACGGATTCCGGGAGCACGCCCAACGCCGCGCCGGCTCCTGCGACTCCGACAGCTGCCGCTAGCGGAAACGTGGTACCGACCGACGCACCAACTCCTGCTCCAGCATCACCGACGCCACAAACAGATAATTCACAGGCTCCCGCAACCCAGAACAGCGCGCCCCCGACAGCAACTCCTCAGGCCAGCACAACTCCGGCAAACGCAGCACCAGCGAATCCAACCGATTCCAACCCTCCGGCCAATGCTGCTCCAGAACCGGCCAGTACCGATTCCGATGCGCAGTCGCCCCAGACGGAGGCGCCGCCTGAGCCGAAGCCGCGCGAGCGCAAGCCCACACCGGCCAAGCCAGCTGATTCTGTGGCTGAGGCGGAACGCTATATCTACGGAAACGGCGCGCGGCAAGATTGTGATCGCGGTCTGAGGCTGCTGAAGTCGGCGGCCGAACAATCGAACCCAAAGGCAATGGTCTCCATGGGTACGCTTTACTCCACCGGCACCTGCACACCGCGAGACTTGCCGACTGCCTACCGTTGGTTTGCGCTCGCTCTGCACAAACAGCCCGACAACCAGGCGCTGCAAGATGATTTGCAGAAACTCTGGAGCCAGATGACCCAACCCGAGCGTCAGCTCGCGATCAAGTTGAGCCAGTAAGCGGCGGAGCTGCGCTCCGCGGACAGCCGAGGGCGGCTGTCCCCACATAGAAGCAAGAACGAGTTGAGTTAAAGTTAAGCAGCAATCCGACTGTGCTGAATTTTGCGTATATCTACTAAGGAAGAGATTAGCGTTTGTCGAGTCCGCAACGACAAGGCATTTCGGCGGATCTAGCCGTCGTCACCGGCCTCAAAGCCGGTGATCAGAGGGCCATGGCGGAGCTCTATGACCGCTACTCTTCCGTAGTGTATGCGGTAGCCCTGCGAGTGCTCGGAGACACGGGAGCGGCGGAAGACGTGCTGCAGGAAGTATTCTTACAGTTGTGGCGCAACCCCAGCGCCTTTGACGCGGCGCGCGGCAGTTTAGGAAGCTGGTTGGCCGTGATTACGCGCAACCGAGCGATCGACTCCCTCAGAAAACGCCGCCCCGAAACTGATATCGAAGATGTAGTGTTGTCGATTGCACCTGACCTGGCCGGAGACGCGGAACGGGCGCGGGTGGCTGAGAAGGTGCGCGGAGTGATGGGAAGCATGGCATCGGCTCAGCGTAGCGCCCTGGAGATGGCTTATTGGGAAGGCATGAGCCATTCTGAAATCGCAAACAAGACGGGAGAGCCGCTGGGCACGGTGAAGACACGGATTCGTTCAGGATTGATTGCTCTGCGGAAGGCGTTTCAAACTTGAGGCGGAGCTTAGCTCCGCGGACAGCCGACGGCAGCTGTCCCCACATTTTAGGTATGAGGGAATTTGGCAGGCTGATTCATCAATGAGCGCGCACGAACAATACGCTGAGGATCTCGCCCTTTACGCGCTGGATGCGCTGCAGGGAGAGGATCGTGCCAGACTCGACCAGCACCTGGCAGGCTGTGCGGCGTGCCGGCTCGAGTTAGAGCAACTTCGCGGCGATACGGCATTGCTGGCGCTGTCGGCGACCGGGCCAAGACCTCCGCAGCGGGCGCGGCAGAAGCTTTTGGATGCAGTAGCGCGGGAGCCACGGCTGCCGGTCGCGGTGCCAACTGCAAAGCGCCGGGGCTGGTGGGGATGGCTGGGCTGGGCAGCTACGGCGGCAGTTGTGATATTTGCACTCTCCCTGTGGCGAGAGAATTCTGCGCTTAAGCAGACTCTGGCATCGGCTAGTTCCCAGGCGGAAGAGAGTGCGCGCGAGTTGCAAGAACTGCGGAAGATTGCGGCGCCGATTCTTCAGCCGGAGGCGCAACGGGTTACGCTGGTAGCGGCCAAAGATCCGCCGCAGCCGCAGGGCAAGGCATTTTATATGCGGAACCACGGGAGTCTGGTTTTCCTGGCGAACAATATGCCGGCGCTGCCACCGCAGAAGGCCTATGAGTTGTGGCTGATTCCCATGAGCGGCGCACCGATGCCGGCGGGAATGTTCAAACCCGATGCTCACGGGAATGCGAGCGTGGTCAATCCTCCGCTGCCGGCCGGAACCGAGGCCAAGGCGTTTGCGATTACGGTGGAGAATGAAGCCGGTGCGGCTACGCCTACGATGCCGATTGTGATGGTGGGTGCGGGCGAGTAGAGAGGAAATCGGTCCGTTTAAGCTGCTACCCCACGAACAAATTGTTGGCCCGGAGCGCCTCGCTCCGCTCGGCGGGACCCTTCAGCTTCGCTCAGGGCAGGCTCGCGAAGGCGCCCGTCCTGAAACGAGGCATCCCCGTGCCCTCGCTACGCCTTCGCCCCATCGCCCGGCTTC
>Ga0209007_1000101_pt1 | contig 51183 bp, 39 predicted proteins | sample JacPinW_OM1H0_O2_FD_187961 | JGI IMG/M metagenome (GOLD analysis project Ga0209007, IMG submission 187961) | Forest soil microbial communities from Algoma, Ontario, Canada - Jack Pine, Ontario site 1_JW_OM1H0_O2 (SPAdes) (version 2) | ecosystem: Environmental > Terrestrial > Soil > Boreal... | reverse complement strand
GGTTTTTATTCGCCCGCCAATGGGAAGTTGACACTTGGCGTTTCGATCTTAAGAAAAATCCGCGAGGAGGATTTCTATGAAATGGCGGTTTAGAGTTTTAGGGCCATTGGTTTTGGCTCTTTGTGTGTCTGCATTACCGCTTCACGCGCAAACCTCCGCAGCAAAAACCAAAACGGTTGCACATCCCTGGTACGACGTCAGCAGGGAAGTAACTCTCACCGGCACGGTGACTAGCGTAGTGAAGACGACCACGCCAGAAATGAAAATGCTAGGCGGCTCTCACTTGATCGTGCAGACAAAATCAGGATCGGTGGATGCAAGTTTGGGCGGGTTCGCCATGCGGGGCAAAGGCGCTCTCTCCGTGAATCAAGGAGAGCGAGTTCAAGTGACCGGCGTGGTGAAACTGGTGAAAGGCAAGGAAGTTCTTCTCACTCGCCTGGTTCAGGCGAATGGTCACCAATACGTCCTCCGCAACGAACATGGATTCATCATCGGTCACGCAGCACATAGCGGAACCGCGAAGTCCGAGACGGAAGGAGGGCAGCTATGAACCGCGGAACCCTCTGGATCGTTCTACTTTCTGTGTTTGCTTTGGGAGTGGCGGGTTGTGGAAGCAGTGGGCACCTTACGGTCACTATCACAACAGCGCCCACGAGTTTGGCGGTTAATACAAGCAGCAACGTGGTTGCCACCGTGGCTCACGATCATGATAACGCTGGAGTAACTTGGGCTTGCACGCCGTCCGTGGCATGCGGGCAGTTCTCGTTTAATCCCGCTGCAACCACAGGCGGACAGACTACGGTGTTTACAGCGCCGCCGGCGATCCCGGTTGGAGGTCAAGTAACGATTACGGCTACCTCCGTCGCGAACACAGCTCGCAGCGCCAGCGCCACCATAACCATCACAGCGTCGTCGACGGCCACGAGCAATTTCGTGTTCTACGCATCGGGCAAGGAAGCAAGCGGAGACACTTATTCGCTCGCCGGCGTAGTCGCGATTTCCACCGATGGCAATAACACGATCATTGGCGGGGAGCAGGATTACAACGATGGAGACGGAACTACATCTCCACAACCCTCCGGCGATTTTATCACTGGTGGATCGTTGGTTTTTGCAGATGACGGCAGCGGCGCAATCCTCACTCTGATCACGGACAATCCGAACGTGGGTGCTGCAGGGACAGAGACTTTCGCATTGTCATATGCGAACCCTAACCACGCGCTGATTATCCAGTTCGACGGCAGCGCAACTTCGTTCGGAAGCTTCGATCTTCAGACGTCGGCGGCTACGCCTGTGAGTGCGTCCTTCTCATTCACCGACACGGGTGCTGATAGTAGCGGTGCGCCAGTCGCGGATGGAGGCGTGATTACGCTGGATGGTTCAAGTAATATCACCGGCTTCTTTGATGTCAACGATGCCGGAGCGCCGGTCCTTGATACTCCCATTCCAGCTGGAGTGTCAGCGGGGCCGACCGACTCTTTGGGTCGCGGAAATGTAATTGGCGGACTCGCTGGGGCGGTTTCAATTAACTACTACGTGGTCGGTCCCGAAGTGCTCCGGACCATCAATGTGGATACAACCGATACGGCGGTCGGCTCGGCATACGGTCAAGGAGCTACACCGGCCTTCGCCCTTGATTCAATTGGACCTGCTGATGTATTCAACGTTGGCAGCAGTCTCGGGTTTTATGGGGTAGCGGGTCAGCTCACTACCGACGGTAACGGTAACATTACTGGCGGAACCGGAGATGAGAATGAAGCGGTCTTGAACGGTGCCCTTCCCGCAGTGGGAGCCAGTCCGCTCGCCGGCACCTACACTCTTGCCGCCGACGGGTATGGAGGCATTACCTTTTCTTCGACCAACCTCAATTCTGTCGCCGTTTTTGGCGTATACGCGGTCGATCCAACCCTCAACATACTTGATCCCAACAACCCGGGTGAAGGAGTAGGAGGAGGAGCCCTTATTGCCGAAATGGACGGTCTTGTCGGCATCGGAGCTCTCATTCCGCAAACGAATACATCGTTGGGTGGCGTCTCGTCGTTTGCTACTATCGGGGCGCAAGGCGAGACCAACACCGACGGCGTCGGCGATGACGAGTTCGACTTCGTTGGAGAAGGACCCTTCGGCGGAGGCGCTCTGAACGGCGCGACAGGTTCTCTTAGCGATCCGTTTGGAGCACTCACCGGGACCGCAGGGGAATTCAATGCTACCTTCAATGGAACGTTCACCGATGACGGCACAGGGGTGGGACGCTCCACGGCCACGCTTGCTGTGTCCGCCACGGATGGCGTTGACTTCGGCACAGTGGACTTGGCGGTCACCGCCTACGAGGCGAATGCCAGCCAACTCTTCTGGATCGAAACAGACGACACCAGCTTCTTTAATGGGTCGATCCAGGCGAACACGATAGTTGGCGATGGCGCCAAGCCTGCGAAACCGAGGCCGAACGTCCGGAAAAAACGCTAACCTCAACTAAGTAGTTTTGTGGCACGGCCGGTTCAAATCCGGCCGTGCCACATTTTTTTGCTAGCTAATCCACGTCTCAGTTACGGTTCGCAGGCTCCTGGATCGGCGATTATCGCGCGATTTTCCGTCCAGCAATTCCCCTGGAGAACAAACTCTGCTATTCTCCTTTACAGTTTCTGCGCATTCAGGGTTCACAAAATAAAGAAGTGGGTGACTTCGGCCCCGTTCCGCGACCTCCCTCTCGGTAACCTCTAACATCCACAGTGCGTCTATAGAGCGGACCTTACATACGGAGATGAGTGTTGAAATCGCGATCCACCGTCATCCTGATTTCGAGCATCGCCACACTTCTGATCATTTATTGGGGAATTCGAATTCGCAGCAACTTCCGCGGCTCTGCACGCGACCCGAAGGCCAACGATGCTTCTGTTCTTAGCTTTCCGTGGCCCAATCAAGCATCAGCCGATACTCAAATTGCGGCGAGCAACGTAAGAGTTCTTACCTACCACAACGATCAGGCGCGCACAGGAAGAAACCTGGCGGAGAAAATTCTCACTCCCGATAACGTTAATTACAAAAATTTCGGCAAGCTTGGCTTTCTTTCCGTGGATGGATTGGTGGATGCCGAGCCTCTGTACGTCTCCAACTTGATCGTGGCTGGCAATCCTCACAACGTCGTCTTTGTGGTTACTGAACACGATTCCGCATATGCCTTTGATGTGGATACGTCGGTGCAACTTTGGCATGTAACCGTGTTGGGCGCGAATGAAGTTCCCAGCGACGATCGTGGATGCGGCCAAGTAAGCCCCGAGATCGGGATCACTTCCACTCCGGTCATCGCATTCAACAACAGAGGGCATGGCTTGATGTATTTGGTGGCCATGTCCAAGGATAACAAGGGAAATTATTTTCAGCGTCTGCACGCTTTGGATATCACAACAGGCGCGGAAATCTCAGGGAGCCCGACAACGATTACAGCTACGTTTCCAAATCTCGCGGGAGAGACTACGTTCGATCCCAAAATGTATAAAGAGCGTGCTTCTTTGTTATTTCTGAACACCAAGATCTTCACAAGTTGGGCTTCTCATTGCGATAACGGCGAATACACCGGCTGGATAATCGCCTACAATGCTTCGACGCTGAAACAAGACGAAGTGCTCAACGTCACGCCCAATGGCAGCGACGGAGCGATTTGGATGTCGGGCGCAGGTCCAGCGGCCGATCCTCAAGGGAACATTTATTTATTGGATGGAAATGGCACATTTGACAACACGTTAAACTCCGACGGCCTTCCCATCAATGGAGATTTCGGCAACGGATTTTTGAAGTTGTCGGCTAGCGCCAACAAACTGACCGTGACCGATTATTTCAATATGCATAACACCGACGCCGAATCGGACGCGGACCAAGATCTCGGTTCCGGAGGCGCGCTTGTCCTTCCCGATTTTAAGGATACAGCGGGCAACACCTGGCAGCTTGCGGTGGGAGCAGGAAAAGACGGGCACATCTACGTGGTCAATCGCAATCAGATGGGGAAGTTCAACACCAAGAATGACAATGGTGTGTACCAGGAACTGATCAAAGCGCTAGCGGGCGGAGTGTGGTCCATGCCGGCATACTTCAAGAACACGGTTTATTTCGGCGCGGTCGGGGATTCGTTGAAGGCGTTTCCCATCGTGAACGCGAAACTTGTGCCGCAACCGGCTTCGAAAACAGCGGCGAAATTTGCTTACCCGGGTACGACACCGAGTATTTCGTCGAATGGCGATTCCAACGGAATTGTTTGGGCTGTAGAGTCGCGAGGCAGCGACGCCGGAATTCTTCACGCCTACGATGCGAGAGATCTTGCCAACGAGTTATATAACAGCAATCAAGCCGGCGCCCGCGACAACTTTTCCGACAACAAATTCATCACGCCGATGATCGCTAACGGAAAAGTTTTCGTCGGCACTCCCACGGGTGTGATGGTTTTCGGATTGTTGCAGCAGCAATAGGGAATTGATTGGTCAAAATTTCCTGCGCCCACTCCACAAAAGCAGCTTGGCCCGCATTCTGAATATGCTAACCTGATCGCAATACTAACGGAGAGGTGTCCGAGCGGTTTAAGGAGCACGCTTGGAAAGCGTGTGTTGGGGAAACTCAACCGTGGGTTCGAATCCCACCCTCTCCGCCATACATTCATGTCTGTGCTACATAATGTTTTCATTTCTTATGGCGATTGTAGAGCCTTGCATAGCCTTGCAACCGAGCAAGCTAGAATGGCAATCCAGGCTGTTTACCATCGGCAAAAGATCGAAGGCGCAGGCTGGCGGTATCGACCGCTCACAGTAGGCGCTATTCCGCCGTGTGGACTCCCACGACTGGGCCGGAGTGCGAAAAGTCCCTTGCTTGATGTTCTTTCGTTCTTTACGAGCGGCCCGGGTTCGAAGGAGTTGAGAGAACTGGCGTCGAAGTGTCCGGATTTGAATCGGTTGCCTATTTCATTGTGCGTTTTCGAGCAGCTCTGGCTTATTTGTTTGCCGCAGACCATCGGCGAGAATATTTGTCGGCAGCCTGCTACCAATTCCTTGGTCAAATCGTCTACACGTTCAATTCTCGTGTCAAATCGCAACCAAACCAAGAGGTAACAACATAGATGCTTACTCGACGAGAAGCCGTTCGCCTGCTCGGCTCGGCCTCAGCGGCAGCCTGGCTCACGGCCGCGCATAGAGGCCTGAACTTTTCGCTCCTGCCAAACGCTTCCTCTTCGAACGACAAAGACGATGCCACTCCGCCGCTGGCGCCCGGGTCCCCGAATTCACCGGAGCGCGTCGCGCTGATCGACGCATTCAGGAAACAGTCCGAAGGCCTGGAACAAAAGTACGAAGCCCGCGCTTACAAAAGTGACTGGACCATGCCGTATCGATTGTTCCGCCCAGACGCAAAAGGGAAGCTGCCTCTGGTGATCTACCTGAGCGGCAGCGGCGGGTTGGGCGACGACAACCTGAAGCAGTTGCAGTTCGGAAATATTTTCGGCACGCGCGTTTGGCTGCTGCCGGAGAACCAGAAAAAGTTTCCGTGTTATGTGGTGGCGCCCCAGACCGATCGCGGATGGGCGCGCTACGATTTTTCGGAACAGTCTTACGGTCCGGCCAAAGTCATCCCGGGACTAGGCGCCGGCTCGCGCGTGGCGCTCGAACTGATCGACGCGCTGCGACGCGAATTTCCGATCGACGACCGGCGAATTTATGTCACCGGCCAATCCATGGGCGGCGCGGGCGTCTGGAACATAATCGCGGGACGTCCCAACTTTTTCGCCGCCGCAGTACCGTGCTGCGGAGGCGAGTCCACCGAAACCGGCGTCGAATCGCTGGAGACACCCATGTGGTGCTTCCACGGGGATTCCGATCAGACCGTACCGGTGTCCACATCGCGCGACCGCATGGCGGCCAGACGCAAAGCAGGAGGCCACCCGCTCTACACCGAATACGCCGGCGTGGACCACGAAGTCTGGCAATGGGCATTCACCGAGCCGGCTTTGGGGGAATGGATGTTCGCGCAACGCCTTGGCTAACACCGCACCGTTCTCGGGTATGCTCGCCCGCGGGCGGCGCTGGATTTTCTGAATCGCTGCGAGTCTTGGGAGAGTTCTCGAGAGGGAAGATTTCGACAATGCCTATGATTACTCGACGAGAAGCGGTTCGCCGTTTGGGTGCGGCCTCAGCCGGCGCCTGGTTTGCCGGGCGGGCCGGTATGAATTTCTCGATGGCACAAGCTGTCTCTGACGTAAAAAGCGGCTCCGCATCCGCATACGATTCCGTTCCTGCGCTCGCGCCCGGCACCCCCATGTCGCCAGAGAGGCTCGCTCTGATTGAGACCTTCAAGAAGGAATCGGAAGGGCTGGAGCAGAAGTACGAGCCGCGCACGCACAAAGGCGATGACATGGTGATGCCCTATCGCCTGTTCCGCCCGGAAGCGAACGGGAAAATCCCTCTGGTGGTCTATTTGTGCGGCAGCGGCGGGATGGGCAACGACAACCTAAGACAACTCGGCCTCGGCAACGTTTTTGGCACGCGCGTCTGGCTGCTTCCCGGAAACCAGAAGCGTTTTCCATGTTACGTGCTCGTACCGCAGACCGATAGCGGATGGGTCCGATACGATGCGTGGGACCAGACCAAAGCGGGACTGCCAGTGGTGCTTCCCGGATTGGGCGAGATGGCTCGCTCTGTGCTGGATATTGTTGATTCGCTGTGCCACGAGTTCGCCATCGATGAGCGGCGTATCTACATCACCGGTCAATCGATGGGAGGCTCGGGAGTGTGGCACATGACCGCGGTTCGCCCGGATTTTTTTGCCGCGGCCGTGCCATGTTGTGGAAGCGACACTGCTGAGGATGCCACGCAATCGATCGGGACTCCGGTTTGGAACTTTCACGGCGCTTCCGACCAGGCCGTTCCTGTCGCGGTGTCACGCGACCGCATCGCGGCGCTGCAAAAAGCGGGCGGGCACCCGCTCTACACAGAGTATGCCGGAGTGGACCACAACGTCTGGGAGTGGGCTTACACCGAGCCGGCGCTGCCGGAGTGGCTATTCTCTCAACGCCGCGGCTAATCGGGGCGAACCAAAATGTCTCAGACAGATGTTAGAAACACGCGTGAAACTAACGATTTAGGGCAAGATTTTACAAGACCATCCAGTTCGCAAGCACTACCCTAACTCGTCTGATTAAACTGCGGAGCTGTGGCGCGTTAGATCCGGTTCGGATTGTTCAGCAAATCGGACACAAATTTCAGAAGCGAGGCGACATTCCCGGGACGTCAAAGGGTTCGGTCCCGCGCAATTTCTGCTTGAAGAATGGCCCTATGTCTCTCATGGAGGAAACTAAATTGAAACACAACCACGGTTCCGGCTGGCATCGTTCTTTCTTTCGGTCACTCCTGGCTTTGCTGATTGTTGCGGCACCGTCCTTCGGCGATACCAATGTGAAACAAGTCACCAAGCTGGCCGAGGGCGTGTATGCGATTGAGCACAAGAATTTGGGCGGCGGTGTCAGCGGAAATACCACCGTCATTATCGGTGACCGCGAGGTCCTGGTGGTGGACTCGGGTTACTTGCCGTCCGTCGCGCGCGAGGATATCGCACTGATTCGCCAGTGGACGGACAAGCCTGTGGCCTTTCTGCTCATCACCCATTTCCACAACGACCACAACAATGGCAGCAGCACCTATATGGCCGCGTTTCCTAACCTGACCGTCATCTCTCAAGAAGAGACCAAGAAAGATATGGACCTCATCCAACCAGGAAACCTTGAGCGAACCCCCCGCGAGTATGGCGAAGCAGCCGCCGCCTACAAGCAGGGTAAGGATACGGATGGTCACGCGCTGTCCGATGAGGAAAAGAAGCAGGTTGTACCGCTTATTCCTATCTTTGAAAGCGTGGGAGCGGAGTTCAAAACCATCGTTTACGAATCGCCCTCGCTTACCTTTAAACACAGGATTGATATCGATCTGGGAAACCGCCAAGTCCAGTTGCTGCACTTTAAGCGCGGCAACACTGCGGGCGACGCCATGGCCTACCTCCCGAAGGAAAAGATCCTTGTCGCGGGCGACTTGTTGGTTTATCCCTTCCCATTTGTAGGCGACGGCTATCCGTCGGAGTGGATGGAAACGCTTCGTAAAATGAGCCAGTTGGACGTGAACACCATCGTCCCGGGACACGGTCCCATAATGCACGACAAGACCTATCTCTACCTTGTAGCCGAACTGATGCAAAGCTCTGTGGACCAAGTGCGCGCGCGAATTCGCCAGCTAGGTTTTCCCGGGGGCCACACGCTGGACGAAATAAAAGGCTCAGTGGACTTGAAACCCTTCCAGCAAAGATTCGCGGGCGACGACAAAGACCTTCAGAAGGCGTTTGACGATATGACCGCCAATCTGGTGAAGATCACGTTCAGCGAAGCCGCGCAACGCTAAAAACTGAGCCAAACGATCATGAGAAATCCGGCCGAGTTCACTATTTAGAGCAAGATTGTACAAGACCACCCGGCTCGCAAAGCTCTACCCTAACTCGCTTGATTTCGCTGCGGAGTCCAAAGCAGCCGTTGTGTGCCGCACCGAAGGCGCGCGGCAAGCAGCGAGTCGGGAATTTGATAAAAAACAGGTCCGGGAGTCACATCGGAGGGTTGATGGAAAAGGCGACGAGGCCTTTCACGAAATGCAGAGGTCTGCTCATCTTATTGTTTCTCTTTTGTGGCCGCGCTGGAATGGCCGCAACCCAGGATACCGCCGCAATACCTTATGGGAACAACCCCGCTGCCGGCCATTACTTCCAGGTGGATGACGCCAAGATCTACTACGAAATCTATGGTTCAGGCGATCCGCTCGTTCTACTCCACGGCGGACTATATGGATATATCGACGAGTTTGGCGAAGTGATTCCGGAGTTGAGCCGGCATTACACCGTGATAGCGATTGCGCTGCGCGGACACGGCAAGTCGGAAATGGGAACGAAGCCGCTCTCCAATGCGCTTTTCGCGGAAGATTCTGCAGCAGTGATTCGGCATGTCACCAACAAACCCGTGAATCTGGTTGGATTCAGTGTCGGCGCTATGACTTCGTACTTGCTAACCATTAACCATCCCGATCTTGTCCAAAAGTTGATAGCCGTAGGAGGCCCCATTGGAGGTTCCCAACCCTCCGCTTCGGCTGCGGGGCCAAACCCGGAAGCTCTGGCTGAGTTTGAGAAACAGTTGTCCCCAACATTTGTTGCACGGCGCAACAGGATTTATCCGGATCGAGCCGCTTGGGAACGGCTCGTCGTTGCCATGATGAAAGCAGAAGCCAATGGCGCCGGTGTTCCGGAAGAAAAAGTTAAGTTAATCCAATGTCCTACTTTAATTGCCGCGGGTGACCGGGATCCCATCGGCGCGGAAAATTTCGCTCAGATTTACCATTTGCTGCCGCACGCCGAACTGGCTATCGTGCCGGGCTGCGGCCATACCGTGTTCAACTGCAACCCCAACCTCATGATCGAATTAGTGGAGCACTTCTTGCAGCAACCGTAGACACGAACAGAGAGACAAACTTATGCGCCGTCAAGCGATCCTTCGATTTCTCGCGATTTGTGCTCTTGCTGTCTTCTTTGAGTCTGCAGCTCATTCGCAAACGCCCCAGATACTCTCCGTTCCACCGGACTCCCCGCGGTGGGATCTGCAAGGAAACGCCAAGCCGGCGGAATATCAAGGCCGCAGGTCCCTCTACCTCGATGGCGGAAAGGCAATTGTGAAAGACTTTGAAATGCGCGATGGCGTTATCGACGCGGATGTGGCAACCCCTGCAAGCAGGGGATTCATCGGGATTGAGTTTCGAATCGCCGACGAAGGCGCCAACGCTGAATGGGTCTATCTCCGCCAGCACAGGTCCGGGCAACCTGACGCCATGCAGTACACGCCGATTCTCAGCAACGGCCGCAACTGGCAACTGTATAACGGTCCGGGCTTCACCGGCGCGGTGGATATCCCGAAGAGTGTTTGGTTCCACCTGCGCCTGGAAGTCGTCGGCGCGCAGGCAAAATTGTATGTAAAGGACATGGATAAGCCCGCTCTTGTGATGGACGATCTGAAAAGCGGCGTTCAGAAAGGCCAGGTCGGCCTGTTTATCCTTTCCGGCGAGACCTATTTCTCGAATTTTGAAATACGGACAACTCCCGATACGGCTTGGGAGCGCCATCTGCCGCCCATGCCGCCGGGCATTCTAACTAAGTGGAGCTTGTCGCCCGAGTACGATGTGTATGACAGCCATGGTGCGCTCGAACGCAATCTGGAGCGTCCACTCGCGCCCTCCGAAATAGCTTCGATACATTGGCAGGATGTGGAGGTGGAACCGCCCGGCTTGGTGGTCATCAATCGCTATCGTGAGAGTCCGCAGGTGAACCGCACGTACGAGTACGATTTCTCGAAGCGTCTGGAACCGCAGCCGGGAATGAAATTCGTCTACGCGCGGACCACAATCGATTCCGACCGCGACCAGGTGAAAAGGCTCAACATCGGCTATAGCGATGCGGTCAGCGTGTTCCTCAACGGCAAGATCCTGTACCGCGGCCTAGCCTACCAGAGTTATCGCGATCCCGATTTCCTCGGCATTGTAAACCTGGATAACGACTACGTGTATCTTCCGCTGAAGAAGGGAAGCAACGACTTGGTTCTGGCTGTCAGCGAGCTCGGCGGCGGATGGGGATTCATCTGCCGCTTAGATAACATTAGATAAGATCGCAAGCTTTCCAGACGGATGCCATTTCTGTGGACGGATCATTCGCGGCGGTGGAAGCCGCAGCTGCTTGCGCTATCGCCCAGCGTCCTTTGAACCCTTCGCCGTCACCAACTGTGATGGAAATGTTTCCAGACTTGGGGCCGGAAGAAACTTAGCAACGGTGACGGGTACGGGCGTTTGAGCCGGCACGGGGCCTTGGATCGGGTAAACATGTCGGGTCGACGTGCACGCGGCCAGAAGAGAAATTATGGGCAGCAGCAAGAGAAGTTGATCGTAGTTGTGAATACTGTGTCGGGCATTTCATCTCGGCTTCTTATAGTACCTCGAGAAATCTTCAGCGCAAGCTATGGATCTGAGGATGGAGAGAACGCACAAAAATATTACCTGCTTGAACTTGTAGATAAAGTCACTTCGCTCAATCTAAACAGCATCGCATTTACAAATCAAGAACGCGGCCGATCAATCGAGATGCTTATCCGGGCATGCGATTTACATCACAACGACCCTGGAAAACTTCATACTCGGACAACCGTGCTTGTGCGTTATAAGCAAGGAAGACGGAATCCATGAGGTCATCTTTGGTTATACTTTTCCCGCCTTAAATCTTTTTGGCGACAAGAACCTAATGTCGTGCGGAGTGCTGTCCTTTGTGGCCAAGTCCGCCAGAATCTCCCCCACCACACTTGAGAATTTGAATCCGTGTCCCGAAAATCCCGCGGCAATAGTTACTGGAGAATGTTCGGGATGTGCTGCGACGACAAAGTTTTCGTCGGGTGTTGTTGTATACATACAGGTCTTAGAATTGACAACTATTCCGTTTAGGGACGGAATTCGGGGGGCAAGAAAGCGTCGCATGTTTTGTATGTCGCTTTCAGAAATCTCACGATCGATTGTGTCAGGTCTACAAACGTTGTCACTTCCGTGAATGGCGACTTTGACGCCTCCGGTTCTTCCGTCGGTTGCGGGAAATCCGTAAAACGACCGCAAGCCGTCCGGCTGCCAAATGTAAATAGGAAACCGTTCGGGAAGAAAGGGATCAATACCTCCATTGGGATCAAACCAGAACATAACTTGGCGTGTCACAATGAGCGGCAGGCCCAAGTCAGCAAGAAGTTGTGGGGTCCATGCACCCGAGCACATAACCAGGCGCTCAGCCTCGTACGTGTTATGAGTCGTTTTCACGCGCACAGTTTCGTTGGCACCGACTACTGCCCACGATTCGATTGGTTCCTCAAAATGAAGATCGGCGCCGTGTCGCGCAGCTTGATTAAGATTTTGACGAATGCACTCCTCGGGTCGTAGGTAGCCAGCCTTGAATTCGTAAAGAGCCATAACGTCTGGCGTTGGCTTAAAGGCTGGAAACCTACGCTGAATTGCTGCGGAATCGAGCACCTCATGCTTTAGACGATGCTCTCTTGCGCTTCGCAGACTGCCTGCAAAGACTTCGCTAGCCGGCGATCCAAGCATTAAGCCGCCGGTTACTGTGAGCAATTGCGTATTTGTTGTTTGTTCCAGTTGTTCCCAGAGTTCGTATGCACGTAACAGTAACGGTACATACGCTGGATTTTCGTAATATGCTTGGCGGATTATTCTCGAGTGTCCATGCGAAGATCCTTGGTCATGACTCGGCGTGAATTGTTCGAGTCCAAGGACCCGCTTCCCGCGTCTGGCAAGTTGGTACGCCGCGGAACTTCCCATAGCACCGAGACCAACAACGATGACGTCAATCATTTAGGAAACCATTTATAACGTTAAAGTTCTGCTTCAGGTCACGAAGTCAACCGCGATACCGAACTGTCTTGGGATGCCTAGAGAAATTTGTAAGCGGGCGACATTAGAGCGGAAGCATTGCGAAAATACAAGGGAGTTATCCGCCAGAAAGATAAGTCCGTCTCTAAATATTGGTTTGTTACCCTCGCAGTCTCTGCTAGTCTCCCTGGCCCGAACGGGAAAATACCGAATCGATGAAAAACTCTGCGAGAGTTAGACCCTGGACGATTGTAATGATGCTCGCTGGATTCAGCCTGATGAGCTACGTCCTACGGATGAATATTTCCATCGCTTCGAAATTCATGATGCCGGAATTCGGCCTTTCTCAAATTCAAATGGGCCAAGTATTCGCCAGCTTCATGCTGGGCTACGCGCTGTTTCAGATGCCTGTAGGGCTGTTGGGAGATCGCTGGGGCCCCAGAGTCGTGTTGGCATTGGCCGGAGTGTCGTGGGGAATCATGACATGTTTGACAGCATTGTTTCCTGGCGTGATCACTACCAGTGCTGCGGGCATATTCGGCTGTCTGTTGTTGATTCGCTTTTGCTTGGGAGCTGGAGAGGCGGCCACCTATCCTGTGGCGGCGCGCGCCATTGCAAATTGGATTCAGCCCTCCGACCGAGCACTGAAGAACGCTGTCGTGATTGCCGGAGCGACGGTCGGAGCGGCCGTGACGCCTCCACTAATTTCCTGGCTGATGGTTCATTACGGTTGGAGATTGTCTTTCTATGTCACTGGCGCAACCTCTTTAGTCCTTGCTCTTATCTGGTGGATCGAAGGCGCCGATTCTCCTGAACGAACGAGCCGAATCCGTGCATTGAACGAGCCCACCCTCTCCACGTTGGGGGTGGTTACGGATTCCACAAAAAAAGCTACATGGAAAGCAGTGCTTGCGAACAAAAACCTATGGATACTTTCGATTGGATACATGTTTGATAGTTACGTTTTGTTTATCTTCGTGTTCTGGCTTTATACATACCTTACTGACGTACGCGGCTTCAGTCTTCTTCGAGGGGGTTTTTTCACTAGTCTGCCATTCGTAGTCGCCAGCGTGATGACTCCAGTTGGCGGTCTCCTCTGCGATCGTCTGTGTGTGAGTTGGGGCCCGCGCCGAGGCCGGCGTATACAGCCCGTGCTGAGCCTGCTCTTGTCCGGAGCCTGCTTGTTCTACGGAGCGAAAGTTGCGGACGCCTACGTTGCAATTGCGGTTCTCTCTCTAAGCGTTGGTTTTATCGAATCTACCGAAGGCGCGTATTGGTCGACCGTTAGTGACATCGCCGAACAATATACCGGCGCTGCCGGCGGGATGATGAATATGTTTGGAAATTTTGGCGGTGTCATATCCACCGCCTTGGTTCCTGTGCTTGTAAGACATTTCGGTTGGCTTGTGGCACTTGGAAGCGGCACAGTGACAGCTGGAATTGCGGCTCTGCTTTGGTTCTGGGTCCGTGTAGAACGTGAGACTTCGTGCGTGTAGTTGTAGTGACCGTAGAAATAATGAGCTAGCATCGGTCTCAGAAAGCACTTTCTTGCAACGAAGCTTTGTCTCGCCACACACTCTTGAATGAAGCATAGCCTTTGCAAACCTTTCTTAAGCTCTGCCGCGCGAAATACGGATGTGGATTCGCAAAAGCAGTCCGCGTCGATCTGAAAGCAACCGTCAAATTGTAAAGCTCGTCTAGGATTTTGATGATGGGTTGAAAAGTGATACTTTCTCCGTCCATTTCCGTTTGATTTGACAGTACGTTTCTGAAAGCCGGAATTTTGATTAGGTTCTTAGATTGATGCGGTTGGGGCTAAGAGATAAATTCCCTAAGAAATTAGGAACATGTCTTGGGTCCACGGCAGAAACTCTGGGTCGAGAAGGAACGGCGCAGCGCAAATTGGGAGGCTAAAGCAATGAAGAAACCGGCTTGTCGCGCGACAGGGATGTTCGCAATTCTGATTCTGTTCGGTGCCAGCGTCTCTGGGGCGCAGGCGGAGAAGAAGAATCAGGACGTCAACATTGTGTGGGGTGTCAAAATTCCGATGCGCGATGGCATCAAATTGAATGCGACTTTATATACACCGACCCAAACAACGGGCCGACTGCCGGTAATTTTTGCATTGACCCCATACACAACCGACAGCTACCACGATAGAGCCATTTACATGGCACGAAATGGTTATGCGTTTGCAGTTGTGGATACCCGTGGACGAGGGAATTCAGAAGGCATATTTGAACCCTTCGCCAACGAGGGCCGCGACGGATTCGATATCGTCGAGTGGGTTGCGAAACAACCCTGGTCCAATGGGAAGGTTGCAATGTGGGGTGGCTCTTATGGAGGATTTGATCAGTGGGCAACGGCCAAGGAATTTCCGCCACACCTAGTAACGATTGTGCCGGTAGCTTCCCCATGTCTTGGTGTTGATTTCCCGATGACTAATAACATCTTCTCTTCAGACGACATACAGTGGATTGCTCTCACGAGCGGCAGGACCGCAAACACCAATTTGTTCGACGAGTCGTCGTTCTGGCTCGGAAAATACACCGAACTTTTTCTGAAACATATGCCGTTCCGAATGTTGGATCAAGTAGTCGGGAATCCGTCGCCAACTTTTCAGAAATGGCTAGATCATCCGACTCCGGACCAATATTGGAATGCCATGGGACCGGACGCCGAGCAATACGCCCGGATTCAAATACCGATTCTAACCATCACGGGCGACTATGACGGCGACCAGAGAGGAGCTCTGACGTACTACAAGCGACACATGCAATATGGCTCTACAACGGCCAAATCGGAGCATTTCCTTGTGATTGGCCCCTGGGACCATGCGGGTACCTGGATTCCGCGTCAGGAAATCGGAGGGCTTAAATTTGGTTCATCCAGCCTGATAGATCTCAATAACCTGCACAAGGAATGGTACGACTGGACGATGAAAGGTGGCCCGAAGCCCGAATTCTTGAAGAAACTAGTCGCATACTACGTCCCCGGACTCGAACAATGGAAGTACGTCGATACCTACGATGAAATTGCCAAGAGCACTATGGTGCTGTACCTGAGTTCTGATGGCCGCGCCAATGATGTATTTCATTCAGGCGAGCTGAACGTCGACAGATCTCAGAAAAGTGAAACAGACAAATTCGTCTATGATCCGCTCGATGTTCGTTCCGTTGATTTGCAGAACGAGGAAGTAAGCGACGTCCTGCTCGACCAAACCGGGGCTTTAAACTTATTCGGCAATGGGCTCGTTTATCACAGCGCCCCATTCGACCGCGATACCGAGATTACTGGCTCTCCAAAGTTCGAAGTCTGGATTTCAATGGACGTGCCTGATACTGATTTCGAAGTTCTTTTGTATGAAGTGTTGCCGAGCGGAACCACTATTCTTATCTCCGACGACATGTTGCGCGCTCGGTATCGTGAATCGTTGACGCAACCAAAGCTCGTTAAGCCCGGCGAGATTCTGCAGTACGAGTTTCAAACATTCCAATTCTTTTCGCGTTGGTTTGAGAAGGGTAGCAGAATCCGACTCGTTTTACGGTCGCCGAACTCAATCCAAACTGAGAAAAATTACAACCGAGGCGGAGCAATAGCCGACGAGTCAGGCAAGGACGCTATCACTGCACACATCATCGTCTATCACGACGAACAGCATCCAAGCAGGCTGGAGCTGCCAGTCGCCAATTGATTCCATTTATTTCACACAATGCAACTAGTAATCCCTTCGTTCTGACGTCTCTCTCGAGACTCGAGGTCATACTTTTACTAAGGCATTTTTTTGAAGTCGATCGTGAAGTCGGTATGCTGATAAATGAGATCTGTCGCGGCGCCTCTTGAATCTTGCACGAAGGAAACCTCGGCTCCATCTAGAAGGAAGTATTTTGTTGCGGATTCAGGAAGTAGCTCTTGAATATCTTCTCCGTCGGAAAGGAGTAAGGAGCTCCCATTAGCCTGCACGTTCAACGTGGGCAGTTCTGGTGTTTCGGGGTCACGGTAGGAGCCGGCGAATCGTTGGAAAATAGCGGGATCGACCTTTACCCGTGTCCGAACAATCTGATCGTGATCGAGCCAACCGTATTCATTCGCGATACCTTGAATGATTTCGTCGGACAGTTTTAGTCCCTGATCGGAGTTAGTCATCACAACTGCTCCCTGTCCCTTATTTGCGTAAGCAATAAAGAAGGCCTGATATCCGATTGTCGCGCCCGCATGGCTAAAATGCAGTGATTCACCTTCTCCTTCTACGCTGAGGCCTAGTCCCCAGTGATCGATTTGCGGAGTCAACATTTGTCGGGTCATGGTTGCAGACAGAACTCGATTCGATTTTCCGTTGAATGACCTTTGGAGCTCGATCGCGAACCGGCAGAGATCTGATGGCGTGGACCAAAGCGCCGCGGCTGCCATTTCTGGGAAGAAATGCCACTTCCCCTTAACTGGAGTTCCATTTCTCAAATGTCCAGTGGCAGCGCGGGGCGTGAAATTGGGCGGAAGCGGTTCCTCGAAGGTACTTTCAGTCATACCGGCGGGTTGCAGAACAAGTCTATGGATTAAAGCGGGAAAAGTTTCGTGGGTCACATCAATCAAGAGTTGCTGGAGTACGGTATAGCCCCCACCCGAATAACGCCATTCCGCGCCAGGCAAACTGTCCACCCGAATCGGAGGAGAATTTGCGGGGGGCTGTCCATCCAGGACCTGCTGCAATGTCGGAATCGGCTGATCAATGGCGTAACCATCAAAGCCGTGTACAGTTATTCCCGCACTATGACTCATGATCTTTCGGAGAGTTACGGCCTGTTTCGCGGTGAATTCGTTTGATGGAAGTTTCCAGGAAACCAGCATTTTGTTTACGTCCTCGTCGAGGTTTAACTTTCCCTCTTCAACGAGGCGTAACGACGCGGCCGCTGTTACCGGTTTGCTGATAGAACCTGCCTGAAAAAGTGTTCTGGGAGTTACCGGCAGTGATTTTCCGTTCTCAAGTATTCCGTAACCTTTTGCCCATTCGATTTTCCCATCCTCGATGACTGCAATACTCACGCCCGGGATTTTGTAATGTCCCATGCGGTCCGAAAGCTTCATCGGAGCAGCGCCCTCCCCTTGAATCGCAACTCTATTAAGCAAACCGTTCTCTATGTGTGCAATATGGGTCTTGGCGGAGGAAGAAAGCGGAGGATTTTGCGCAATGTCGGTAGAATAAAATCCAAATCCGGTTACCGTTCCAATGAGAATCAAAATACGAAATCGCTTCATATTTTTCTCCTCCCTCGAGCGTGATTGGCGCACGGAGTTTATCAGACAGTGGAGCCATTACTTCCGGATGAACCATCAAATTAGTCAGATTTAATGTTTTCTAATTCGACGCCTCGGCAGTGTTGATTTATTTTCTAACCGGCAGAGCTCCGAGTTCTGGAAGCCTCGCATTGAGGCACGATTCAGGACATCGATGGTTTGATCTCGCTCTGAATACTCTCATCCCTTTGTTCGCTCAGTTTTCTAAAAAGTGAGTATCGATGTTTCGAGGGCTCGGAATGCGGCGTCTATTCTTAACCACGCTAATTTATGGAATGAGTCTGCAATCAAGCGTATATACAGATCGAAACGATTTGATTTATCCAGGATATTCGCTGGAAACCACACACTATGAACAGAATTGGGAAAAAGAGTTTCGCGGCATTCCGAATACCGAGAATTTGCGGGAGGATATGAAGCGTTTGGCTGCATATCCACACCCAGTCGGCTCCGCTTATGACCAAGCGAATGCAATGTGGATCGAATCAAAGTTCAAGGAATGGGGACTGGATGCTCATATTGAAACTTTCGATGTGTTGTTCCCAACTCCGATGGAGAGAGTTGTAGAGTTGGTTGAGCCAGCGAAGTTTGTCGCAAAATTGCAGGAACCGGCGTTAACCATTGATCCCACGTCGCAGCAATCAGACCAGCTCCCCACATATAACGCGTACTCACCGGATGGCGATGTGACAGCTCCGCTGGTTTATGTGAACTACGGAACTCCTGACGATTACAATCAACTTGACCGAATGGGGATTTCGGTAAAGGACTCAATTGTGATCGCCCGGTACGGAGCAGCATGGCGTGGTATCAAGCCAAAATTGGCCGCGGAACATGGCGCCATTGGATGCTTAATTTATTCCGATCCTCAAGATGATGGTTTCTTTCAGGGGGATACATTTCCCAGGGGCGCGTGGCGTCCGGCGGATGGAGTACAGCGCGGCAGCGTCATGGATGAGATCTATCCCGGTGACCCGCTGACGCCAGACGTGGGAGCGACCGGCAACGTCAAGCGTTTGCCGCTAAGTGAGGTAAAGACTTTCGCGCGAGTTCCGGTGATGCCCTTGTCGCACGCAGATGCGGAACCTTTTCTGGCGGCGCTTGGCGGCCCGGTTGCGCCGAAGGAATGGCGCGGCGGTCTTCCATTTACGTATCATGTGGGACCCGGGCCTGCGAGAGTGCACCTGAAGATCAAGTCGAACTGGGGTCTGAAGACTATTTATGACGTGATCGCAACGATTCCCGGCTCGGTATATCCACACCAATGGATCATTCGCGGGAACCATCACGACGCCTGGGTGAATGGTGCAGAAGATCCTGTATCTGGAACAAGCGCTCTAATGGAAGAAGCTCGAGCATTCGGAGAGCTTCTGAAGAAAGGCTGGAGACCCAAGCGGACGATCATCTACTGCGCATGGGATGGAGAAGAACCCGGTGTACTCGGCTCAACAGAGTGGGGTGAGGAGCATGCAGACGACCTCAGGAACTTCGCCGTTGCTTATATCAATTCTGACGGAAACGGCAGAGGGCCCCTTGTTGTCGGAGGTTCACACACACTTGAGAAATTTATCGATGGTGTAGCACGGGACATTGAAGATCCGGAAAAGAAAATATCCGTTCTTACTCGGCTAAAATTCTATTCAATCTCGACTGCTCAATCACCGGAGGAACGCGACGAGATTCGCCAAAGACCCGATTTGAGGATTGGAGCCCTGGGTTCGGGTTCCGACTGGGAAGTATTTCTGGACCACTTGGGAATTTCTTCGGTTCATCTCGGATACGGCGGCGAAGACGGTGACGGCATTTATCATTCCATTTATGATGACTATTATTGGTTCACCCACTTTTCAGATAGGGACTTCAGCTATGGGCGTGCATTGTCCCAAACCGCAGGTACGGCCGTCATGCGCTTGGCCGATTCTGATCTATTGCCCTACGACTTTGATGGCTTCGCTGACACGGTTCAAAAGTATGTCGACGATTTCGACAAGGACTTGAAACAATCCCGGGATACGATTCGCGAACGGAACAAGGAAATCGAGGAAGGAATGTTTTCGGCTATTGCCGATCCGCAAAAGACCTTCGTTCCGCCTCCGATCGAAAATCTTCCCCCGTTCGTAAATACCGCGCCGTTGAAAAACGCGGCGGAATTACTTTTCCTTAGCGCTCAGCATTACGATCAGGCTCTATTGAACGTACAGACCGGGGACCGCTGGTCCATCGGGCACGAGTCACTTGATTCCGTCAATTCCATGCTATTGCAGAGCGAGCGAAGGCTTACTAGCCCGGAGGGACTGTCGGGAAGACCCTGGTATAAACACCTGATCTATGCACCGGGCTCGTTGACTGGGTATGACGTTCAGATTTTTCCGGGTGTTCGGCAGGCGGTTGCGGAGAAAAACTGGAAACAGACAGAAATTGAAATTGCACGCTTGGCTGCTGTTCTTGAGAACGAGGCCGCACTGATTGATTTAGCAACAAAGGAACTCAAACGTGAAAGGCCCAGCCAATAATCAGACCCTGTCGGCAACGCCAACCTAAAGATTTTGGCAGTTAATGTTGCAACCCCATAATAGGCCACGTAAAATAAAATTGTATACAATACGAGGTTCTATTCAGGAGCGAAATTCCCTGGTTTCCTCGATCTCGCCCGGGTTGTGCGGGTTCAAGAAGGTGGTCATGGCACGAAAAACGACAGTTCGCTCCAACCGGACCAATGGAGTCTCCGGGAGTGGAAAAGGGGACGGACTAACCCATGCGTATCGCCGACTGCGAGAGCTGATAGTTACGGGACGGCTCGTGCCCGGGACCAGAGTGGTCGAGGCAGATCTGGCCGATCGACTAGATCTTAGCCGAACTCCGGTCCGCGGGGCGCTTCATCGGCTCCAGCAGGAGGGTTATTTGGTAGTGGGCTCTGGTGGTCCGAGGCAATCTAGACTTGCCGTCGCGCCTTTGACAAAGGAGGACGCCAGCGAGCTGTACTGGTTGATTGCGCATGTAGAGGGATTAGCCGCTCAGTTGGCCGCCGGATTAGAGGCTAAAGTTCGGTCGAAATTGGTGAGTGAACTTGAACGACTAAACAACGCCCTAGCCACGCGTACAAAAGAAACTCAAGGTAATCCCCGTCGTATTTTTGATTCTGAGATAATCGACTTGGACATAAAATTTCACGGCCGCATAGTCGAGGCTAGTGCCGGTCCACGGTTGTGGGCTCTCCACAATGCGATACGTCCACAGACAGAACGTTACTGGCGCTGTTATGCCAGTGAGATTCTCGGTGAGCTTGGACTTTCGGTTGCTGAACACGAACGAGTGATTCGGGGAATTTCCAGAGGAGATCGCCACGCAGCCGAGGAAGCAATGCGTACAAATTGGGTAAATGCCGGCGCGCGGTTATGTCGTGTGATCGACGCGCATGGTGAGCGTGGCAGTTGGTGAGACTTCAAATGAGATGTGCCGCCGTAAGCCACAACATGCACTCTCGGCGTCTATAGTCGAAATTTCCTGTTTTTGCCTCTGCTCATCTGCGACGAGATAATATGCGCGAGCCGTGTGGAGACGGAGTCTTCCAAGGCAAACATATCCCCAGGCCCCTCGTGAAGTAAACCTCCCCAAGACAGATTCCCATCACGAATATCAACTAGTTGAGCGCTCACTCGAACCTTGCCAGACAACTTCTGAATAGTGCCGCGGAGGACGTAATCTACTTGCGACAAACCGATGCTCGCGCACGAATTTCGCACGGAAATTTCCGCGCTGCCATTAAATGTCGAACAATAAATGTCAACCGGAACCCTGTTCTTGATTCTATTCATGATTGCATCGGCGATGGATACGCCGAGTGATTCGGGAAGATCTTCGTTTAAAAGGATAGTGAAGGGAAGCACTGCGATCGACGGTCTTTTTCGTTTAGGGGTAGGCCTGACGGCCGGCAAGTTCCTCCTTGTGGTGACTCCTGGTTGCCCCACGATCTTAACATTCGCGATAAATTGATAGCCCTTGCCGGGTCGTGTGACGATATAACGTGGATAATTCGGCCGCTCCTTCAGAGCCTTTCTAAGAATACAAAGACTGACAATCAAATTTGACTCGTGAACGTTCGTTTCGCCCCACACCGCCTTCAGCAGATTCTCTCGAGATAGTGTCTGGCCCGGACTTTGAACCAAGGAGATAAGTAGATCGAAGACTCTCGGAGATAAAGCCACGCGTCTGCCGTTTCGCAGCAAGAGTCGCTCGGAAGTATTGAGGCGGAAACCGCCAAATTCGTAAATTGGTTCCAGGATGTTTCCTCACATTAATAAACGTTTATAAATTTTAACTTCAATCAATGAAATAAGTATACCATTACGTGTGCTAAAGCGTATTCTAAAGCGCCTGGAAGAACCTGAACGGAGTCGGGAATTGATATCAAACTGGCCTTGGAGACTTTTAGGAGGCGAAACGCAATGAAGCACAAAGTGACGGGCAGTGCCCTTCATGATTGGTTTCTTGTCGCGATAATCTTGATCGCAGGTTTTCTCAGCGGTCCAGTCCGCGCTCAGACTTCAGGGACCGGCGCTATTACGGGGGCCATCACTGATCCGAGCGGCGCCGTTGTCCCGCGCGTGCAGGTCGAGATTACCAGCCAGGAAACAGGAACTTCGCATAGCGCCATTAGTTCGGCTTCCGGAACATATACCGCCTCCCTCCTTCTTCCTGGAAAGTACTCCGTCACCGTCGAAGCTCCCGGATTTGAGAAAATGCTCACACGCGACGTAGTAGTCGCAGCTACCGAAACGACCGTCGTGAATGTTCAGCTTCGCGTGGGAACTGCAAGCTCAGAAGTCACTGTAACGGCTACTCCCCAGCTTCTCCAGACCCAGAATCCGACGATGGGACGCGTGACCGATTCGGAGACGATTGAAGCATTGCCGCTGGCAAATGGTAACTTCACTCAGATTCTGGCTCTGTCCCCTGGAGTGACCGTCGAGCTTCCCAACGCCGGCAATCTGGGACTCAATACTCAGAATGTTTCGACGAACGGTGCGAAAACCACTGCAAATGGATTCCAGTACAACGGAGTCGATGGCAACAACATCGGTTTGGGCGCGGCTTCGGGCTCCGGCCCCGAGGCCGGCATAGCGATTCCCGCACCGGAAACGATCGAAGAGTTCAAAGTTCAAACAGGCCTGTATGACGCCAGTTACGGGAGAAGCACGGGCGCAAACGTAGATATGGTAAGCAAATCAGGCACAAATCAGCTGCATGGTGCGCTCTGGGAGTATTTTCGCAACGACGCCCTCAACGCAAATGACTTTTTCTTGAAACGGAACGGACAACCAAGGCCCGTCTTAAAACAAAACCAGTTCGGGTTCACGTTGGGCGGACCCATCCGCAAAGACAAGGATTTCTTCTTTGGGTCCTATCAAGGCACCCTTCAATCGAATGGTGTTTCGAATCTTTCAACACAAAGCTCAACGTTGCCGCTATTGACGAATGATCGCTCGGCTCAAGCGCTCGGAGCGTTATACGCTGGCCAATCCGGCGTTTTTGGCGGAGTTGCGGTCGCGCCCGATGGATCCAACATCAATCCGGTAGCGCTTGCTCTCCTGAATTTCAAATTCCCCAACGGACAGTATGCAATCCCAAATCCACAAACAATCGTCCAGACGTCAAGCGGCCCAATTGGGCAATCTTCTTTTTCAATACCAGCGCACTTTCGTGAGGATCAATTCACCGGAAATCTCGATCACATTTTCTCTTCCCAGAACCAGCTTGCGGCGAGGTTTTTTTATGCGCGCGACCCTGAAACGACCCCCTTCACGTCGGGTGGGGCTACGCTGCCAGGATGGGGTCAGGACCAACTCGGCCATAACGCGATGGCGATCCTATCTGACACCCACGCTTTCAAGCCGAACCTTATTAACGTCGCCCGCTTTGGCTATATGTATTTCAACGGAGATATGACCACCGTAGAGCCGATTACGAATTCTGACTTGGGTATTACGTCTCCGACTGGCCTTGCAGCGATACCTACGATAGATGTTTCCGGATTGTTTGAGATTGGTGCCAATGGAACTCCTACTTTCCGTGAAACGACGAACATGTTTGTGGCGCAGGACACAGTTTCACTCACAGTCGGCAAGCAAGATATCCGAATGGGTGTTGAGGGGAAGAGACACCAGCTGAATACCTATCCACAATTTTTCACAGAGGGGATCTTGGTTTTCTTGAGCGTTCCCGATTTTCTGCTTGGCCAAAGCGCGGCTCAAAATGGGAGCCCGCTAAGCAATATTTATGAAACTTATGTCGATAACGGAATCTTCAGCGAAGCGGAACGGTATACGGATTGGGCGGGTTTCTTCCAGGACGACATTAAGCTTACGTCGAAGCTAACAGTAAACGCGGGCTTGCGATATGAATATTTCGGACCTCCAAGCGAAGCTCACGGCGTCCTCTCAAATTTTAACCCCAGCCTTGCTGATCCCGTGCCATCTGCCTCGGGAACGCTTACCGGTATTGTGGTCGCCTCTAACTATCACGGCCCGCTTCCTGCAGGTGTGACGAAGCGTTCAACGCCGGGATTGTGGAACCCGGATTACAAAGATCTTGGCCCCCGGATTGGTTTCGCATACCAGCCGTTCGACAAGATCCCAGTTGTATTGCGAGGTGGGTACGGTATCTATTACGAGAGACTAACCGCGTTAGTGGCAAACCAAGCAGATGGAAACCCCCCGTATGGTTTTCCACAGGCTCAAGTTGGAAGTGGAAACGCTGCTTCGACCTTTCAGGTTCCCGTCAATCCACCAGTGCCGCCGTTGTCCGCTTTTCCGGTATTTGTGCCGCGTTATCAAGACAGTTCCTTCGCGCCGGAAGCAGTGGCAACGAATCTCCGAAGCCCTTACCTTCAAGAATATGCGCTCAACGTTCAGTACGAAATTGCGCACGATCTTCTTTGGGAGGTCGGTTACGTGGGATCCAATACCCATCGAAACTGGGGTTGCATTGGCTTCAATCAGGCAGGAATTGCCGCACCGCAGAACCCCATTCACGGTCAGACGACTACTACCAACGAAAATCTGACGGAGCGCGTCCCGATCCTCGGAATTTCCAGCGGTGCGATTGATTGTCAAACGGTCTTTGACGCGAACTACAACTCACTCCAGACCAGCGTAACAAAGCGGATGGGCCATGGCTTGAATCTTTTGGCCAGCTACACTTGGTCGAGATCGCTGGATTACGCGGGCGGATACGGACTTATTTCAAACTCAGATCAGGATACTCTGTCCGGTGATCAGAACAACATCCGACAGGCCTACGGTCCCTCCAATTTCGACCGGCCCCAGCGGTTTGTTCTCAGCTTCTTTTATCAGACACCAAATGTCACACGGGGCGCGGAATATTTCCGGCGAGCTCTCTCTCACTGGCAATTTTCGGGAATCGCCGTGTTGGAATCAGGACTTCCGATCACGGTAATCGATTCGTCGGCGGGCAGCGTTTATGGCGTATCGCCTGTCCGGGCAGAATGCACGGGAGCAGATCCATCCTCTTCAGGATCAGTCGAAAGCCGGTTGAACAATTGGTTCAACGCTGCAGCTTTTACCAGCCCACCGGTAATCGGAGACGGCACGGGTTTCGGCAATTGCGGAAAAGGGTTGGTGCGTGGGCCCAGCCAAAGAAACCTTGACTTCAGCATCCAGCGTTCCTTTCCGTTAGCGGAGAAACTCAATCTGCAATTTCGCACGGACTTTTTCAATCTCACAAATACGCCAAATTTCGGATTGCCTGACAATGATCACAATTCAGCTTCGTTCGGAGTGATATCCACCACAGCATCCAACCCGCGCATCCTTCAGTTCGCACTAAAACTACTTTTCTAAGGTTCCGGTTGTCCGGGAGTGTTTTTGTTGCTTAAGACAATGAATGCGGGTGACAGGACCGACCAGGAACCGAAGCGCGGGAACCGCAGGTCTCTGAGTTTAGCAAGGCGTCTGGGGCGAGCGCGATGAGTTTGAGGAAGGAGGATTTGAAGTGAGAGTGAAGTTCCAAGTGCTTTTGACCGGGGGACTCCTCGTTCTGCTGTCCTTGCCTCAGACATCTCGTGGTGCCCAGGAAGCTTATCCTTCGGTGAAGCAACTTATGAATACCCTCATGGGAGTTCATATTTATTATGAAGTTGCGATCTCTCCTAATGGCAGGAATGTGGCTTGGGTTGAAAGGCAGCAAGCTACCAGCGGTGCATCTTTACCCACATACCAGATATTCGTTAAGGACCTGGACTCGGACGGTGATAGGCCACGTCGAATTTCCGCTGCGAGTTCCGGTAACGAGGCTTCCGAGCATGACATCTCCTGGTCCCCGGACAGCACAAAACTTGCCTTTCTTTCGGATGCGGTGAAAAAGGGACAATCCAACGTTTATGTGGCAGATGTTAAAGGAGATCAAGTAACGAAGTTAACCCAGTTGGACGGTTTTCCGGCCCAGCCCCGCTGGTCTCCCACAGGCGAGACGGTCGCTTTTCTGTTCACCGAGAATCAATCTCGCGATACGGGGCCGTTACAACCGCACGCAAAGGAAGTCGGCCTTATCGAATCACAAATCAGCGAGCAAAGATTGGCGACCGTTGAGGTGAAATCCAAAAACTTCAAGTTCGTCTCTCCGGCTGATCTCTATATCTATGAATACGACTGGGCGCCCGACACTAGTAAATTCGTGACCACAGCCGCGCACGGCTCAGGGGACGACAATTGGTATATTGCCGAGCTCTGTGTTGTACCTGTGATTGGAGGAGAATGCACCCCCATCTTTAAACCTTCCTTTCAGATTGCGAATCCGCGATGGTCACCGGACGGGAAAACGATCGCCTTTATTGGTGGCCTGATGAGCGATCAAGGTGGTGTCGGTGGAGATATCTACGCGGTACCCGCAACCGGTGGCCCGGCTCGAGATCTGACTCCGGATATGAAGGCCTCGGCGGGTTGGATCGGGTGGCTACCCTCGTCCAAACAACTTCTATTTCACGAATTCGTACAGGGCTCTGCGGGATTTGGCAAGCTTGATTTGTCGACTGGAGTGTCTACCATCTTGTGGACCGGCCCGGAATGGGTCACTTCGATGCTTGGTCTCGGCGTAAATATTTCGCTGACACACGATGGGCAAAGCGTGGCCGTAGTTCGAAATTCCTACGAGAAGCCGCCGGAAGTCTGGGCGGGGCCAATCGGGGATTGGAAACAAATCACTCATGGCAATGAAAGCTTACGACCCGCATGGGGTGAAACGCGCGATCTCCGGTGGGAGAGCGATGGGCAATCGATTCAGGGCTGGCTGCTTTGTCCGCGCGATTATCAGTCGGACCGAAAATATCCTTTGATTGTATTTCCGCACGGTGGTCCCTCCGCGGACTATTTGCCCATGTGGCCGATGGCATACACATATTATCTTCGAGCCGTTTTGGCTGCAGAGGGCTACTTCGTTCTATTGCCTAACCCTCGCGGGAGTTATGGCCAAGGCGAGAATTTTGTTCGCGCGAATGTGAAGGACTTCGGTCACGGGGATTTGCGCGACATTCTCGCTGGAGTGGATCAGGCATCCAAAGAATTCCCGATTGATGAAAATCGAATGGGAATCAGCGGCTGGAGTTACGGGGGATACATGACCATGTGGTCGGTAACCCAGACGCACCGCTTTCGAGCTGCAGTTGCCGGGGCCGGTGTTTCAGACTGGCAGAGCTACTACGGCGAAAACGACATCGACCAGTGGATGATTCCGTTTTTCGGCACTTCTGTTTACGACGATCCGGCAGTCTATGCCAAGAGCTCTCCGATTGTGTTTGTCAAGAATGTGAATACACCGACGCTAATTGTGGTCGGAGACAGTGACGGTGAATCACCGACTTCACAATCGTACGAATTCTGGCATGCGCTGAAGACCCTCGGGGTGCCAACGCAAATGGTCATCTATCCAAATGAGGGCCATTGGATCATGCAACCGACAAATGTTCTCGACTATGTCGAGCGGAGTATCCGTTGGTTCGATGAGCACCTGAAGTGATTATGCGAAAAATGTTTCGGCATTTGACAAGAACGGTATTACTACGGCGCGAATCCGATGGCGAACCCTCAGGGCGGAGTCGATTGTGGATGGGCGAAAATCAGTACAACGCGGCGAGAACTTCCTGGGAGATATTCCGTCCGCAAAGAAGAATAGCGACCTGTTCTCCCCGGTGCCTTTCGTGTTCTTTGAGAAATGCCGCGGTGGCGACACCGGCTGCACCCTCCACCAACCAATGCTCTTGCGCCAAAAGCATTCGCATGGCATCCCGAATTTCAGCCTCACTGACGAGCACAAAGCGATCTATCACCTCTTTGCAAATAGGAAGCGTGATGGAGTCTTGTTCAACGCCTCCTGCTGTGCTTTCTGAGTACGTGGGCTGTTCAGGAAAATCCAATATGTGTCCGGCGCGAAGCGATTCATACAAAACGCGTGAGTTCTCCGGCCAACAACCAACGATTTCGATTTCTGGATTCATCGCTTTCAGGTATGTACCAATGCCGGCGATAAGTCCGCCACCTCCGCATGCGACGTACACCGATTTCAAATCCGGCAATTGGCGAACCAATTCAACGCCTATCGTCCCTTGCCCAGCTATAACTTTTAAGTCGTTGTATGGAGAAACAAAAATCTTCCCCGTTTCTTCAGCAACGTTGCGGGCTCGAGTTTCGGCATGAATGCAATTGTCTCCATAAAAAACGACGCGAGCTCCGAGCGATTCAATCATCTGTGCCTTAGAAGGCGAGACGATTTTTGGAAGGTAGATTTCCGCGGATACGCGTCGCATTTGTGCAGCTCGCGCCACTGCGAGCCCATGGTTTCCCATAGAGGCAGCTACTACGCCGTTCCGGAGCTTCGCGTTCGACAGAGATGTGATTTTGCTCACGGCTCCGCGAAACTTGAACGATCCAGTGTGTTGAAGATGCTCGAGCTTAAGAAAAACGTCGCAGTTCGCGAGAAGACTCAGATAACGCGATTGTTCCACCGGAGTTTCCCGAACGAGATCGCGGATCCGTTCGTAGGTAGAAGTGATTTCATTTACAGAATCAGAGTGGATTAACGAGGTCATAACAGGAGACAAATTTTCACACAACCGAGAAAGCATCACAAGGAAAACTGACAGGAAAGATGAATTTATATTTTTGCTGACTGACTTTCTTTGATTCTGAAGAGAGCGATACGGCGCTTCACAATCTGTGCGTTGCGCGGTGGCGCCAATTCTCTGGATGGTCTGATGGCCTATAGGCTTGATCCAAACATGATGTATATGATGCCCACCCATTTCGGACCCAACTACGGGCCGCGGCAGGGTACCGGGGGAGCCCGATTTATTTCACACTCGCTGGCTAAGCAAACTCGCTACGGTATCAGTTTTCTTACTGATCGTGAGCAGTTGGAAGATTTGTTGCCCGAGGGTTTTCACGTAGGAACTGAACCGGTGGTAACTGTAGAAGCGACGACGCTGTCGGAGGTCCCCTGGCTTGCAGGCCGCGGATATAACACTTTGGGCGTAAGGTTTCCAGCGGTCTTCAAAGGGAGAAAAGATTCTGCAAGCGGAACGTTCCTCGCAGTCCTTTGGGAAAACCTGACCGAGCCAATTTTAACAGGACGGGAAGAGTTAGGTTTCAGCAAGGTCTATGCCGACATTTCCGCACCGCGAGCCCATAGAAATGAAATTCACATCTTTGCTTCTTGGATGGGTTTCAAATTCCTTGAACTGAAGATAGCTCCTCAAGTTTTGGTTGGATTGGACAAGATTCCAGATCTTATTCGTCAGGCAGTGGGCGACGGGATCTTACATTTCAAATACATTCCCAGAACGGGGGGGAAATGGGAGCAAGCCGATGCTTGCTATGCCACACTCTCTCCAATCAATGTCTTGGAACCAAACGCGCCTTCTGGCAATCAAGATTTGCCGGAGATGTGGTTAGGAGAAGGCTCTCTTCAGTTCCATCAGGCTAGCTGGGAAGACATGCCTACCCAGTTTCATATCGTCAATGCTCTTAATCAATTGATAGTCAAGAAGTACCTCGGCGCGAGCGTCTTGAAAACAGTTCAAGCAACGGATTTCAAGGATCAGAGGATTCTGCAATAGACGGGAATATGTCCGAGCGGACATCCGGCACCAGCAGTAATAGGCGCGAAAGAAATTAAATGAGCGGCTTACAGAGTCCAGTCAACGCCTTGAATAAAAGAAAAGCTTCGTACATTTCGGACTCGTCTCGTTCAAGGAAGCTTCACGAACGAGCGACTCGCGTGATGCCCGGAGGTAACACGCGCCACTCTATCGCTCTTTCACCGTATCCGGTCTATGTCAGTAGCGGAAACGGCTGCCTTGTAACCGATGTTGAGGGGGAAGAGAGAATTGATTTTATAAACAACTTCACGTCGTTAATCCTCGGCCATGCCAACCCAGATGTGTTGGCATCTGTGAATCGCCAACTTGAGAAGGGTGCGGCGTTTAGCTTGCCGTCGGAAGTAAGTATCGAGTTAGCGGAATTACTCGTGAATAGAGTGGCCTACATCGATCAAATCCGATTCTGTAACTCAGGCAGTGAGGCAGTCATGTTGGCAATCAAGGCAGCGCGCAGTTTCACCGGCAGACCTGAAATTGCCAAGTTCGAAGGTGCATATCATGGCATCTATGACTACGCCCAGGTAAGTGAAGGTCCTTCTTCAGCGGACTGGGGCGAGGCCGAAGCTCCGCGAAGCGTTGCCGAGTCTGGGTCATCGCCAAAGGTTGCGGACGATGTAGTCGTATTACCTTGGAACAATTTCAAAGCTTGCGGTCAGCTCATCAATTCTCACAAAAACCGACTTGCAGCGGTCTTGGTGGATGTCCTCCCGGCGGGATTGGGCATGATCGCTCCGCATCCGGAATTCCTTAGATTCTTAAGGGAACAAACCGAACGGTTCGGAATCCTTTTGATTTCCGATGAAGTAATGAGCTTTCGACTGTCCTATCACGGCGCGATGCAAAAACACGGCATTCGGCCGGATCTGACTGCACTTGGGAAGATCATCGGTGGCGGATTCCCAGTCGGTGCTGTGGCGGGTTCAGCGCAAGTGATGTCGGTTTTTGATCACACCCGAGGGATGAAAGTCCATCACGGAGGAACATTCAACGCGAATCCGGTCACGACTGCGGCTGGCCTCGAGACGATGAAGCAGATGACCGTGGATGCCTTCGACCGATTGAACAAGATGGGCGACTACATCCGAGATCGGTTGGCGAGAATGTTTCAAGATCGCAGAATTCCGGCAACAATTTGCGGAGACGGATCGCTTTTCGTGGCTCATTTGAGCGACGCAGCACTCCTGGATTATCGATCGCTTAAAGGGTTTTCACGGACGAACCCGATATATGTCGAGCTTTGCCACGAGATGTTGGCTCAAGGCGTTGTATCCACTCCGCGTGGGCTTTTTGGATGCCTCTCGACACCGATGTCTAAAGCTGAGTTGGACGCGTTCGTCACAGCAGTTGACCGTTCACTGAATGTATTGAACTACAGGCCGTAGGAAATCCTAGCGATTCGACCGATTTTTGACGACAGAAACAAAACTAGACGTTATGTCACCAGACAGACACCGTGCCGATGCAGTAGTACCCATCTCTGTGCGTGTATCGGAACCTGCTGAAGATGGTTTGGTACGGCGATTGGGCCTGTTCGATATGACCATGCTGGTAATGGGCTGCATTGTCGGAACAGGAGTTTTCATCATTCCGAGTACCGTAGCTCGTCAGCTTAGTTCGCCCCTGTTGATACTTTCTGCATGGCTGACAGGTGGTCTCATATCGTTGATCGGAGCCTTCATTTATGCGGAACTTTCGTGCCGAAGACCGAATGTCGGCGGGCAATATGCCTATCTAAGAGAGGCATACCATCCTGCGGTATCTTTTGTGTACGGATGGTGTTTGCTTCTGGTGGTCCAAACGGGCGCGATGGCTGCGGTGGCTATCGTCTCGGCTCGCTATTTGAACGAACTCATGCATTTGCGTGTACCCGAGTGGTTTATCGCAGTTTTTGCCATTTCCGTGTTGAGTCTTGTCAACTGCCTTGGCGTGCGAACCGGGAGTACGACTCAGGATGTTTTTATGCTCCTAAAGATCGCGATTATTCTCGGAATAATTTTGTGCGGATTCTTGCTGCTGACGCGATCCGTGCCGTCCTTGAGTGTGAGCGTTCATGCGGTTCCGGGTCATGGAAAAACCAATTGGGAATTATTGTCTGCCTTTGGCACAGCGATGGTGCCTATCCTCTTTTCTTATGGAGGCTGGCAGATGGCCACGTTTTTGGGCGGAGAAGTGCGTAATCCTAAGGCAAATCTGCCGCGCGGCCTGATGATCGGAGTAGCAGGGGTAATTGCGCTTTACCTCGGTTTCAATTTCGTTTGCATCCGCACAATCGGTGCTTCAGGCTTGGCGGCCTCAATCGCGCCGGCCTCGGACATTATGCGCCGATCGATCGGGGACATTGGCGCAGCCGTGATTGCCCTCGGGATCACCATCTCGGGTCTGGGTTACCTTAGTCAAGCCACGCTCACTTCGCCTCGCGTTTATTACGCAATGGCTCGCGACGGGCTTTTTTTCTCCAGTGTAGCGTGGTTGCATCCGCGCACACGAGTTCCGGTAGTCGCGATTATCTTGCAGGGATTCGTGGCGATGGTAATCACCGTTTCTGGAAAGTACGACCAGATTCTGAACTACGTTATGTCGGTAGAGATGATCTTCATTGTTCTGACCGCGGGGAGCGTGTTTTGGTTTCGTCGAAGTGATCGCGAGGCAGGACGCTCTACTGGCTATGCGATTCCCGGGCATCCTGTCACGACTGTGTTTTTCATGGGCGCCGATATTTGCGTGATTGTCGCCCTATTTTGCAAATTTCCAATGAATAGTTTGATCGGCATCGGGATCGCGCTTCTTGGCGTTCCCGCCTATTTTCTTTGGAAGCCGGAAGGACGTCCGATCCGGCTCATATGAAAGTCTTCATTCTTTCTGAGCAGGAGGTCCGTGCGCTGATTGACGCAAATGAAGCATTCGATGTCTGCCGCAAAGCGTTTATCAAGTTGGCGAATGGTCAAGTCATGCAGCCGGATGTAATGTCTTTTGATTTTGACGACCAAGATGGTGACGCCCACGTCAAGGGTGGCTACCTTCGCGGCGCACCATACTTCTCGGTGAAAGTAGCGACAGGTTTTTATCGCAATCCACTCAAAGGACTACCGGTTTTGTCCGGCGCAGTGTGGGTCTTTGATGTGACAACCGGATTTCTTAGAGCTGTCTTGCTCGACAATGGTTTTCTTACGAACCTTCGAACTGGAGCGGCCGGGGCGATTGCGGCGGATCTTCTTGCACGGGAGGACGTTAGACAGGTCGCCGTGTTGGGCTGCGGTTCACAAGGGAAATTTCAACTGGAGGCTCTTTTAGGAGTTCGTCAGATTAATCGAATAGTTGCCTACAGCCGTACTCCAATAACCGCACAACAGTTTGTCAGTGAGATGGAGACAAAGTACGGACTGTCAGGAACCGTCGCGTCAAGCGGAAAAGAAGCCGTGGAAGGGGCAGACCTTGTTATCACCGCGACGCCCAGCAGAACCCCGATTGTGGCGAGCGAATGGATTGTTGCCGGGACACACATTACAGCTGTGGGATCGGATTTGCCTGAAAAACACGAACTCGACGTGAAGTTGTTAGGTCGAGCCACGGTGGTGGCGGACCGATTGGAGCAATGCGTAAAACAAGGAGAAATTCACCATGCGCTGGCAGCAAAGACTCTTCGTGTCGAGCAGATCCATGCCGAACTGGGTGAGATTGTTTCGGGAATGAAGCGAGGGAGAGCCTCGCGCGAAGAAATTACAATCGCGGATCTCACTGGTATCGGCGCACTCGACGCCGCCGTTGCGAACTTGGTGGCTGGAAAGGCACTAGAGGCCGGTATCGGATATGCGTTTGACCCGTAACAGAAACTTTGAATCGCTACCTGAGCATTCAATTGCATTAAAGACAAAAGCTTTTCGCTCTTGACTTTTCTGACATTGTTTTTAGGTTTTGATCTCGACAAGTCACAGCTATCAACCGAGTAATATTTCGTTACCGCAGGACCAGGGAGACGATTTTTCGTGCGCGTCCTTGAAACTTTGTTATTAGGCCTTTTGTTAGTCGCGGTATCCACATGGATTTTTCTGCCCGCTACTAAGCGGTTGGCATGGCTTCGGATCGAATGCGTCATCGGCCTGCTGCTTCTGGCGACTCACTGTCTTATCGAGGGTTGGCGCTGGGCAATGGTTCCGACGTATTTGCTTGTCGCGTTTCTAGTGCTGGTTTCAGCGTTTCCTCGCTTGACCGATCAAACTTCGAGTCCCGTGACCGCCGCAGGCAGGCTCGCAAAGGTCGTGATTAATGCAATCATTTTGATCGGATTTGTATTTGCCGTATCTCTGCCCACTCTTTTCCCTGTCTTCTCTTTACCTAAACCAAGCGGCCCATTCTCTGTGGGAACGATGGATATGGCATTTACAGATCCTTCTAGAGCCGAAAAATTCTCGGATGTTTCTACCGGATTTCGAAATGTAATGATTCGAATCTGGTATCCGGCTTCGCCTGCGAAGGGTGCCAAGCCGAGATTTCTGTGGGAACGGGCGGAAGAACTCGCTCCACGTCTTTCGGCGGTTATGAGCTTGCCGTCATTTATTTTCGACCAACTGAATATGGTCAAATCTCACTCCTACCCGGCAGCAGCAGTTTCCAATTCTGAAGCGGTTTATCCAGTCATACTTTTCTCCCACGGATATAGCGCGGGCTCTGTGTGTCAAAACACCGTTCAGATGGAGCAACTGGCTAGCCATGGTTACATCGTTGTAAGCATCAGCCATCCTTATGAATCTTTGATAGTGACCTATCCGGACGGCCACAAGGTTTCCGTAAGCGAGGCGAGAACTGCGATCGTTGATAAGGAACTTACGAAAGAGGCAGAACTTGCCGATCAATTGACCACTACCGCCGAAATAAACCGCCGAATGGCCATTTTGAGTCAATGGTCTAAAGCGCTGCCGGCTATAAACGAGAGCGCTCAAGTCTGGACGGCGGATACGACTTTCATTCTGGACGAATTAGGGCGAATGAATTCAGGAGCGATTCCGTGCCAGTTTACTGGAAAGCTCGATATGTCTCGCGTTGGCGTGTTTGGAATGTCGTTCGGAGGCCTAACCGCAGGAGCGGTTTGCTTGCTCGATTCACGTTGCAAAGCGGGTATCGATTTGGATGGGTTTCAGGTGGGGCTCTCGGCTCAGGGCCCTCTGAAGGTTCCGTTTATGTTCATGAGCAGTGAACCAAACGCCAGGAGAAACGAGACAGTCTACGAATTAGCGGAGAACGACGCGTATTACGTGATTGTGAAAGGGTCGAGACACTATGACTTCACCGATTTCTCGATGATTTCGCCTGTGATGCACTGGTTGGGCATTTCAGGCTCAATCAACGGGCGACAGATGGAAGAAATAATGAACGCTTACGTCTTGAGTTTCTTCGACCGATATCTCAAAGGTTCGCCGGCTGGCTTGCTGCAGACTCCCTCATCCCCCTACCCGGAAGTTGTTTTCAAATCGCGCTTAGTCGGTACGAGCAATCCACATAATGGAAGTTCCGGCAAGGTTGGAACTTAATTCTATGACTTTGATAACCGCGACCCAAAACAAAGGAGAGCTAACTCTAAGCCGAGATCTGCGCCTCCGCGATGCATCTGCCATCGTCGTCGGTACTGTAATCGGCTCAGGCATTTTCCTCGTCCCGAGCAGCATTGCGGGTGAACTCCGTTCTTTGTTGGCCGTCCTTTTCGTGTGGCTCGTTGGCGGATTGCTGACACTATCCGGCGCGCTGGCCCTGGGTGAGCTTGGCGCGGCCTTTCCGGGAACCGGCGGCCTGTACGTGTACCTTCGCTATGCTTATGGAAGCACCACTAGTTTTCTCTACGGTTGGGGCTTACTGACTCTCATACAGTCGGGGACCATCGCCACGCTTGCCGTTGGATTCAGAATCTATCTAGCACAGATCGTGCAGTTAACTGTGGTGTCTCAGAAGCTTGCAGGTGTTCTGTGCGTCTTCCTACTCACTGCGGTGAACTGCTTTGGTTTGCGCGCCGGCAAGACTGTCCAAAATCTATTTACCGGCGTGAAGCTATCTGGACTGACCGTGATGGTGGGGCTGCTGCTGCTTTGGGGACATGCACATCCCTTTGGCAAGAATTTCTGGCCCCAGTCGCCTGTTCACTTGCACGCAATGCATTTCGCGGCCGCGCTTATAGGGGTGCTTTGGGCGTATGAAGGTTGGCATGTAGTTTCATTTACCGCGGGCGAGTTCAGAAATGTGCAACGCGATCTTCCGCTGGGACTCTTGTACGGAACTTTATTGGTTGTCGCAATATATTTGATAGCCAATATTGCCTATTACACCACTCTGAAGCCTGAGCAAATCCAGCAAACGGATCGCGTGGCAGCCTCCGCTATAGGTTCTTTATTCGGAAGCACCGCGGCAATTTTCATATCGGCTTTGATTCTTTTGTCGATTATCGGTGCGATGAACGGAATGATTTTGACGGGGCCGCGTGTTTACTATGCTATGGCGAAGGAAGGCTTATTTTTTCGTGCGTTCGCCAATCTAAATCGTTTTCGTGCCCCGCTGATTGTCTTGCTGGTTCAAGGTTTTTGGGCCGCCGGTTTAACACTACTAGGTACATTTCAAGAGCTCTTTACTTATGTCGTTTTCACTGGATGGGTTTTCTATGGACTTGCAGTCAGTGCCGTAATCGTTTTGAGGATTCGCCGACCAGAGATCGAACGCCCATTTCGGGTACCAGGATATCCCTGGCTACCAGGTCTCTTCACGCTCGCGGCAATTGGAGTCACTGTAAGTGCGGTTGTCACCGCTCCTCTTCACGCAGTTTACGGAATAGCTTTGATTTTGACCGGATTGCCGGTTTATGCGGTTTTTATCCGCGGCGCTAAGTCGAGCGGGTTATCAAAATCATGAGCGCGCACGAATTCCCGCCTCTTACCTCCGATGTTTCAATTCGTCCGTGTGACACCCGGGAGGAATTTGAACAATGTGTCGAATTGCAGAAAGTTGTCTGGGGATACTCAAACCTGGATGTGGTCCCCGCGTCAATTTTCATTGTAGCGTCTAGAACTGGAGGCCACGTAGTCGGTGCATTTCAAGACGGAACCCTTGTCGGCTTCGCCTTAGGTTTCTGCTCGGTACGCAAAGATGGTCTATATGTGCACTCACACATGGTCGCTGTCGACCCAAAACATCAGGATTGTGGCATCGGCAGGGCACTGAAACTACAGCAGAGAGAAGAATGCCTTCGGAACGGGATACGTTTCATCGAATGGACCTTCGATCCACTTGAACTCAAGAACGCGCGGTTTAATATCTTGCGTCTGGGGACTGTTGTACGCCGCTATATCCCTAATCTTTACGGAGTCACCAGTAGCCGATTGCACGGAAACCTTCCCACCGATCGCTTGGTTGCCGAATGGCAACTGGATTCGCCCCGCGTAAGAGCGATTTTAGGCGAGAAACCGTACCGGCCGGCGCACCACGCTGAACGAATAAATGTGCCCGTTACTATCGGTGAGATGAAACAAACCGATTTGGCAACTGCTCGGCTCGTCCAAGAAAAAGCGCAAAAGGAGTTCAGCCAGTTGTTCGAGCGTGGATATGCCGTAACTGGATTTGAACTCCGCGAGGATGTGGCCAGTTACGTCCTAGAGCCTTATGAAGATTGATGCGATAACCCTTCGCGAACTTCGATTGCGACTGAAGGCTCCGTTCGAGACAAGTTTTGCAACAACCCACGAACGGAGAGTGCTGCTTGTCGAAGTTCATTCCGCAAGTATTACCGGTTGGGGAGAAATCACGGCAGGTGAGACGCCTTTCTATAGTTCCGAAAATACCGACACTTCTTGGGTGATTTTTACTAAATTCATCGCGCCTCTGGTGCTGGGACAGGATTTGGAATCTCCTGCGGACGTTCCAGCTTTGCTGAGACCTATTCGCGGGCACGAAATGACTAAGGCAGGCTTTGAAAACGCTGTCTGGGATATACAAGCACAAATGAAATGTGTTCCTTTGGCAACGCTTCTAGGGGGCAGAATAACCGACATACCTTGCGGGGTATCCATTGGCATCCATAACAACTCTTCGGAATTGCTCAAGGCACTCGAAAAAGAGGTCGCAGCTGGTTATCAGCGGCTTAAGCTCAAGATAAAGCCTGGAAAGGATATCGAAATCGTAGCAGCCGTCAGAAAGCATCTTCCTTCGGTGCAGTTGATGGTGGATGCCAATTCTGCTTATCAATTGAAAGATGCTGACATTCTTAGGAGATTTGATGATTATGACTTGACGATGATTGAGCAGCCGCTTGGATGGGACGAGATTTATGAGCATTCGATACTGCAAAGGCTTCTAAAAACAACGATTTGTCTTGACGAATGCGTCCACCACGTTCGGCATGCCCGGACTGCCATAGACCTGCGCGCTTGTGGCGTAATTAATATCAAACTCGGACGCGTGGGTGGACACACGGAAGCACGCCGCATAGAGGAGCTTTGTCGAACGAAATCCATTCCTGTTTGGTGTGGAGGGATGTTGGAAACCGGAATCGGCCGAGCTCATAACATTGCTCTCTCGTCCCTTCCCGGCTTTGTGCTTCCGGGAGACATATCAGCCAGTCAAAGGTATTGGGACGAAGACATTATAGAACCCGAGGTCGAGGTCAGTCCGCAAGGAACAATCCGCGTTCCGATAGCGCCCGGGCTTGGCTATAAAGTGCGGCGAAAGCGAGTTGAAGAAAGTACAGTTCGGCAGGAGCACTTTCGCGCTGTTTAGGCGATGTAGATATTTCTAGTGCTGAGGTCGCCGGGTATTTGGAGGATGTATGCGCAAATGCGCTGGTTTAATGATATTCGGGTCGATAATTTTAGGAGTGTCGGTAACAATTTTGCCCGCTAATCTCGTGACTTCGCTTGTGCCGGAGTTGAGCGCGGGGCCACGGACTTTTGGTTCACTCAAGAAAACGGTCGTTGCCAAACCGTCCGACAAACAGGCCCGATTCGACGTTATTATTCGGAATGGGCGGGTCATTGACGGTAGCGGAGGCCCGTCGTTCACCGCGGATGTAGGGATTCGTGGTGATCGAATCGATGCAATAGGCAACCTAGAAGGTGCGCAAACGAAGTCCGTGATAGATGCTTCGGGTCGGGTTGTCGCTCCTGGATTTATCGACATGCTCGGACAATCAGAAGCGTCGCTATTAATCGACAGTCGGTCCCTCAGCAAGCTTTCACAGGGCATAACCACCGAGATAACCGGAGAGGGCACTTCGATTGCGCCGCAGAATGCAAAAACACTCGCTCCTTTAAAGCCCTTTCTGGATCAATACCATCTCTCTGTAACATGGACGACATTGAACGGTTATTTCCTTCGCCTTGAAGAAAATGGCACGCCATTGAACTTCGGCACCTACGTGGGCGCCGCGCAGGTCCGCGAGGCTGTGATTGGAGATGACGACCGGGCCCCTACATCTGCGGAGCTTGATCAAATGAAGGCTCTCGTAGAGCAAGCTATGAAAGATGGCGCTCTTGGCGTTTCGACTGCACTGATCTATCCGCCCGGAGCTTACGCGAAAACCGATGAATTAATCGCCTTGGCAAAGGTGGTTTCCCAATATGGTGGCATCTACGCTTCGCATATTCGCAGCGAGGGCGCGACTGAAATGCAGGCGATGGACGAAGCCATCAGTATTGGCCGGCAGGGCAAATTACCGGTCGAGATTTTTCATCTCAAGGTCAGCGGAAAAAGTCGATGGGGATCAATGCCGTTATTAGTCACAAAGATTCAAGCTGCGCGAGATTCGGGCTTAGACATTAGCGCAGATCAGTACCCCTACGTCGCTGGTGAGGCGCCGTTAGTTTCTGTTCTACCGCCGTGGGTCGCTGACGGCGGCCCGGAGAAGTTGTTCGGTCGTCTGCGCGATGCTGAAATTCGGGAACGAATAAGAGTCGATATGGCTACCGATCATCCAGATTGGGAAAACCTTTATTTCGACAGTGGCGGAGGGTCAGGAGTCGTTATTTCTGGCGTTGAGAATCCAACTTTAAAGCAGTATGACGGCAAAACTGTAGCGCAGATGGCTGACGCTCAAAAGAAACCGGAACTCGACGCGCTCTTCGACTTTATTCTTGCTGACAATGCGCGAACCGGCGCACTCTACTTCTTGGCAAGTGAGGAGGACATGCTCTATGGCCTCAAACAGAAATGGACCTCGATCGGCCTCGATGCAAGTGAACTCTCGCTGGATGGGCCACTCTTCGAGCCACACACTCATCCTCGCGCTTTTGGTTCAATGCCTCGATTTCTCGGGCGATACGTCCGGGATCAGCATCTCCTCTCCCTCGAGGAGGCGGTTAGGAAAATAACTTCGCTTCCTGCGCAACGCGAGCATTTGACCGACCGTGGCCTTCTCAAGGCGGGCTTCTATGCTGACATTTCCGTCTTCGATCCTCAGACGATTATGGATCTTGCAACTTATGCCGAACCCACGAAGCTTTCGAAAGGAATTGACTACGTCTTTGTAAACGGCCAGCTTGAATATGACCATGCTGCTCTCACAGGCGTAGAAGCTGGTCGCGTTGTTCGTGGTCCAGGATGGAAAGGAAGCGCTAAGTGAACTGATGTGGCAATGTGATTCTGCACTCTAACGCCAGCGTCGCGCTACATTACGAATAGCCAGCGGTACACCGCCCGGGGACTCGATTCCTCCGAGACATTGTAGAATTTCTGGAAGGGTGATTTCTGTCTCCTTCGAACAGTTTGAGCGAGAAGCTGTGAACCTCTCGGCAGGGATGAATACTCGTGAAGAAAAGTGTTGGACTTATCTGGCGGTCCAAACACTTTTATCAACAGCCAGCTCGCGGTATGCTGCTGTTCAACATCGGCAAGACAACCGAGGTGGCCCATTTCAGGTAATAGGAGATTAGAACCCGAAAGTGTTCACAATTGTACAGCTCTCCCTCTTCTCCTTGTCTAATCTCATGTCTGTGTTCTGCCGCCACGAAAAGGACAAGAGCACACATTTGGAGGATCGAAAATGAATGAAAATGGAAAGCCGGACCACGTCCAGCTAGAGCAGTTGCTGCAACAGGCGAAACCACTCATGCTCCCGATGTTTCCTGACCAGCAAAAGATATGGCTCGCGGAAAGCCCGCTGGCCCAGGAGATTAAGTCGATCCTCGTGAGACACCCAGAGTATTACGACGAGATCCTTGCCGCCGTTGGCAGCGGAGTTTTCCCGGAGCCGAAAGCTTCACATTGACATCCGGCAGGTGAGGCGGCTCCGTTAATCTGCGGGTCAATGTTCTAAAAGGATGGGTCAGTTAACTGCGGACCCAGAATCCCTCCACGATAGTCATCGTAGAAAAGTTACAACCTTACCGTCCGATGAAAGGTGTTGACTTCAGTGCGGACATTCGGCAATCTATTTCCGTGATGATGAATCTCAGCCGGATGACAGTTTGCATGGCGTGTTGTTGCAATTGTTGCGTACGCCTGTCGTCCGCGCCGGGGGCCAGCTAGAAAAGCACCTAAATTCTAAACGCTGAGTTCAAGCCCACCGCCAGACGACAAGCTGGTAGGTGGGTTTTTTGTTTTTGGGGGACCTTATGGACACCAAAGAAACCAAAGCGCAGAAAGTGGAGCGGCTGAAGAGATCGTTGAATCCTTGGCAATGCCTAGAGGAGGTCCGCCGTTTCGCGCGTGAAGGGTACGCCGCGATTCCGCCGGAATGGCTCGGGACCTACTTCCGATGGTGGGGTGTTTATCCGCAGGGAGACGGCGCCGGAGCGACGGCTGGCACCGGCGGTGAAGGCAAAGCCGTACCGTTTTTCATGGTGCGCATCCGCATCCCCAATGGCTTGCTCAATTCGAACCAGCTTCGAACGATTGCGGATCTCGCGGACAGATATGGCTTCGGCGTTGCAGATCTTACCGTGCGTCAAAATATCCAGCTTCACTGGGTCACTATCCAGGACTTGCCCGAAGTGCTCGACGGTCTCGAACGCTGCGGTTTGTCTTCGCTCGCTGCTTGCGGTGATGTGACGCGCAACATAACCGGCTGCCCATTGGCCGGTGTGCATGCGGACGAACTCTGCGATGCTTCTCCACTCGTCGAGCAGGCCACGCGTCTGCTTGCGGGCAATCCGGAGTTCTATAATCTCCCGCGCAAACTCAAAATCTCCATCACCGGATGCCGAGTGTGGTGCACCTATCCCGAAATTAACGATGTGGGTCTGACCGCTGTCGTGCGCAAACGCAGCACGGGTTCAGAAATTGGCTTCTCAATTCGCGTAGGCGGAGGGCTTTCGACCAAGCCTCATCTGGCGGAGCGCTTAAACGCATTCATCGGCGGGGATCAAGTGCTTCCGGTAATTCAGGGTGTCGCGGAAATTTTCCGCGGTGCGGAAGTTCTGCGCGAGAGCCGCGAGCGTGCGCGACTGAAGTTTTTGTTTCTCGAGCACGGTTGGACGGCGGAACAATTTCAGGAAGAGCTCGAGCGCCATATCGGATTCCGCTTGGATCCCGCGGAACCGGAAGAGCCGCCTGCTGACCTCTATCGCGATCACACCGGCATCCGTCCGCAAAAGCACGATGATTATTGCTATGTGGGGGCTACCGTTCTGCGAGGCCGCATCGAGCCACGACAGATGCGCGCAGCCGCGGATCTGGCGGACCGCTTCGCTTCCGGCGAACTCCGCACCACCAGCATGCAAAACCTTCTGATCGTCAACGTGCCGAAGCAGAAGGCCAGACAGCTTGCCGACGAACTCAATTTAGTAGGTCTACGCGTGGATGCTTCGTCGTTTCGGCGCGGCGCCGTCGCCTGCACCGGTACAGAATTCTGCAAGCTTGCCATCACCGAAACGAAAGCTTTCTCGCGCTGGCTCGTGGAAGAGCTGGAAGAACGAATCCCCGGTTTCGACCAGCACTTGAAACTGCACGTTACGGGTTGCCCGAACAGTTGTGGCCAGCATTGGATCGCCGATATCGGAATCGAAGGCAAGAAACAGCGCGTGGAGGGAGAAATGGTGGACGCCTATTATTTCTGCTTGGGTGGCGCGGTAGGGCAATTTGCATCCATCGCTCGGCCTGTCGGCTACCGCTGCCCGGCAATGGATGTCCCTGCGGCCATCGAGCGGCTATTGCGCTCTTACTTAGATCTGCGACAACGCCATGAAAACCTCCGCCAATTCTTTTCGCGCCATTCGGACGAGATGCTACGAACTTTTCTCGCCGGGCAGGAAGTTGAAGCGGTGGCCCGCGATGTCGCTTCCGGACCTGTGCCGCGCGGAGTGGAAGGGTAACCGATGAACGCGCTAGCTAAAATTATCGAAGCAACGCAAATGGCAAACATTTTTGTCAACTCGCTGGCTTCGCTGTGCCAAACCACTCACATGCGTTGTGTATGTTGCTGCTCGTGTTGTTGTCCTGCGGCGTCCCGCGCCTCAAGGAGCAGATCGATGTAGCAAAATAACTCGATCCAAACTCCTAGGGCCCGCGACGCCAGCCGTCGTGGGCCTTTTTTGTTTTTGAACGACCTATTGCATAACTCGAAAAGCAGAAGCGAAACAAGAATCCTAGGGAGGTTGTGATGATTGAGTTGCTGCAGGAAATCGAAATTCAGCAGGATGAAGCGGAGCGCTCCACTGCGGGAGAACTGCTTCGTTGGGCGAGTGATCGGTTCGGTTCTCGAATGGCCATCGCTTCCAGTTTCGGCGGAGACGCCGTCGTGCTGATCGATATCGCGGCGCGAAACGTTAAGAACTTGCGAGTGTTTACGCTGGACACTGGCTTTCTTTTTCCTGAGACCTACGAACTGATTGAGCGAGTCCAGGATAAATACGGCATCCAAGTCGAACGCACTCGTCCCGCGCTTTCCCCCGCACAGCAAGCGGCTCGCCACGGCGAAGCGCTCTGGAGCCGCGAGCCCAACCTGTGCTGCCAAATACGAAAGGTCGATCCGCTCAAGGCCAAGGTTGCCGAGCTGGACGCGTGGGCGTCGGGCATCCGCCGAGATCAAACGTCGTCTCGCGCTGGAGCAAAAAAGCTCGAATGGGACGCTCACTTCGGCCTGGTGAAACTGAATCCACTGGTTGATTGGACCACGGCACAAATCTGGGACTACATTCGCGCGCACAATTTGCCTTACAACGTTCTGCACGACCGCAATTACCCGAGTGTCGGATGCACTCACTGCACGCGCCCCGTCCAGATTGGCGAGGACCCTCGCGCCGGTCGTTGGGCCGGATTCCACAAGACAGAGTGCGGCTTGCACGCAAAGGAGTAGTGCGCATGCCTCTCTTTCCGATGTTCGTGAAACTTGAAGGCCGTTCGTGTCTGGTCGTCGGCGCGGGCGCGGTCGGTGAAGGCAAGATAAGCAGCTTGCTCGAAGCGGGCGCCATTGTGTGCGTGGTGTCGCCGCGGGCAACTTCACGTGTTCATGAGTGGTCCGCGACCGGCGCCATTAAGTGGCTGCGGCGAAAGTTCAGGCAAGACGACCTCGACGGCAAATTCCTGGTGATCGCCGCCACATCTTCGGCCAAAGTGAACGCGCGTGTTTTCGAAGAGGCTCGGAGAAGGAAGGTAATGTGCAACTCGGTCGATGATCCGCCCCATTGCGACTTCTTCTACGCCGCCGTGGTCCGCCGCGGTGACTTGCAGATCGCTATCTCCACAAACGGAAAGAGTCCTGCGCTCGCGCAGCGATTGCGCAAACAGTTCGAGCGGCAGTTCGGACGGGAGTATGCAGACAAGATCAATGAACTCGGCGCGGCACGAGAGCGGTTGTTCCGCGCTCCGATTGAACCCGTGCGGCGTCGAAAGCTTTTGCTGCGTATGGCTCGGGGACTTCGGCTGGGAGGAGCAAAATGAGCGGGACTGTATATCTGGTTGGCGCAGGACCTGGCGACCCTGACCTGTTGACGCGGAAGGCGCTGCGCTTGCTGCAGTGCGCTGACGTTGTGCTGCATGACGATTTAGTTTCACTGGAAATTCTCCAACTTGTTCGAGTCGGCGCGCAAATACAAAACGTCGGAAAACGGTGCGGCCAGAAGCGAATCACGCAGGAAGAAATTCACTGGCGCATGATCGACGCCGCTCGCCAGGGTAAGACAGTTGTTCGATTGAAAGGCGGCGATCCGCTGCTCTATGGGCGCGCAGGTGAGGAAATGGATGCGCTGTACGGCGCCGGGATCGATTTTGAAGTTGTGCCGGGGATAACCACTGCGTTCGCGGCGGCTGCGTCCGCCAAAATTCCTTTAACCGACCGGCGCGTCTCATCGAGACTCATTTTTCTTACAGCTCACAACTGCAAACAAGATATGCCCACCGACTTTGGATCTGGCCTTCCGTCCGGAGCCACGCTCGCCATATACATGCCCGGCCAGAATTATGCTCGTCTTCAGCAGCAGTTGCTGTCGAGTGGTGTTCGTCCGGAGACTCCATGCCTCGTGGTGTCCCGTGTCTCGCGAATCGACGAGTCTTTTCACGCAACGGTCGTTGCGGAGCTCGCTCTCGTCGGTTGCGTTGAATCTCCCGCGATCCTTTTGGTGGGACCGCTGGCCGGTGGCGAAACGAGAGCGGTCAATGGTTTTGCTGATGAGATTACAAATTCTTTCGCGCTCGTGCTTGAGACGATGCCTTGATTTCCTGGCCGCGGAAGATTAGCGGGACGAGCTCATTTCTCTCGTCGAATTGGCGGTAGTAATTGAACCGCGATCCGAAGTGGATAGGCAACGAATCGTGGTGCTTAGCCCAGGGAGTTCGAAGTGAGCGGCCATGAAAACAGCGGAGCGCTACAGATCGTGCCACCACTGTTTATTTCGAGGTCCGATTGCAATGTTCGCGTGTAATGTCCGCCGATTTAGGCAGTCCGCCGCGAGATCAAAGATATGAAGGCGGTAGCAGCTCGCGGCAGCGTACGATCGCGCCGGTAGATCAGGCCCAGTTCTCGCCAGAGATCGACATCGGCAATGGGAATTAATTTTACTTCGCCGGCGCGAGCTTCCTCACGCGCGAACGTCTCACTGATCAGCGACACTCCCAAATTGGCGGCCACAAAAGCTTTGATCATCCCCACGCTTGCCAATTCCATGGTGACATGGATCTGCGAGCGGTAAGGACGAAAAAGCTTGTCCAGCATTTGCCGAGTGAACCCGGTCTTTGGAAAAATCAGCGGCTGTTCAACAATCTCGCTCGTGTGAACTACTTTCTTCTTGGCCAGGGGACTTTGCGGGCTAACCATCAGCACCAATCGGTCCCGAAAAATCGAGTGGGTCTTCAGGCTGGGCGATTTTATCGGCAGCGTAACAATTCCCACATCCACCGAGCCGTCTTCCACTTTCTCCAAAACCTTATTGCTGAAATTGCGATAAATGTTGATCTGAACGTCGGAATACAGCCGATGATATTCCGCAAACACTTCGGGAAGGACGTATAAGCACGTCGCTTCGTTCGCGCCGATCAATAAAGTTCCACGAGGCGTATTGGCCTGGTCGGCCACCGCCCGCAGAGATTCATTGCGCATAGTGAGAAGTCTTTCAGCATATTCTAGGAGTGCGTCACCCGCAGCAGTCAAACGCACTTTTTTTCCAAAACGATCGAATAATTTCGCTCCGTATTCGAGCTCTAGCTGTCGAATCTGAGCGCTGACCGCTGGCTGCGAAAGGAAAAGCTTTTTGCCCGCGCGCGAGAAATTGGCAGATTTTGCAACTTCGAGGAAAGTTGTAAGCTGATCAAAGTCCATGGGTCTCGGGTGCCGCGATTATACATTTGAACCGTTCCGTTTACTTGAATCTCAAAAAAATCAGTCGCAATCGGAAGTCCGACTGCTCAGCTCTTATGAATAAGCTTCGCAGATCCCGCCCAACGAGATCAGTCGGACAGACACGCGAACTCCATCTCGCACAAAAGCGTAGCATTTGAGTTAACAGCCAGTATCGGCAAAATTGTGATACATCCCATCCATTTTCACGATTGTACTTCCAGCCGCCGAAGGAATCGCTCTTCGACCCCTCTCAGAAGTCACGTAAAATAATAAAGAGAGAAAGGTTTCTTGTAAGTATTTTGTGAAATGTTCGACAATTTCTTTCTCGTTAATTACGCGATCCAGCCGAATTGTCGGTGGCGCATCGCATGAATTAATTAAGGGGCTTAATCTATCGCTCTGAGAATCTGGGTTTCGCCTTCGTAGTTTGGATTGAAAGGTATTAAAAAGTAGGCCTTGAAAAGCTTGCACAACATAAGGCTTACAAAAGTACTGGAACGTACACGCACACAGCTCCTTGTCTTTCCTCGCGAAAGAATGCTAGCGTCGACCGTGCTTCTAAACTCTACGGTTCGCGGCGCGCTTTGTCTCGCCGGCATCGCACTCCTCTTGCTTTTTGTGGGGAGTCCATTCGTGTCCGCCGCGCAACAGGATATGCAAGACATGCCCGGCATGGACATGCAGCACGCCCAGGAAGAACTAACTCCCGCGCGAAAGGCCAAGCTTGCCGCGGATAAACGCGAGAGCGAATTCAACCATCATCTCGCGGGCTTCCTCCTGATCCTTGCCGGCGCCTTTCTCTTCGCGCAGGATAAACTGGCCACAAAGTGGCCTTGGGCCCGCTATGTGTGGCCGGCCTGTTTTTTAGCGGCCGGATTTTATTTGCTGATCTTCAGCGATACGGAAATATGGCCCATAGGTCACAAAGCTTTTTGGATCGCCATGAGCGACCCCGAAGACCAGCAACATAAAGTATTCGCCGTGATCCTTCTCTCCATCGGTATCATCGAACTTCAACGCGCACGCGGACGCCTTCAAAACGCGTGGAGCGCTTGGATATTTCCGGTCACCGGCATGATCGGCGCCATCATGCTGCTCTTTCACCACCATCAAGCTGGCATGCATGGCCCCGACCACATGGTGCTAATGCACCGCATTCAAAAGGAGCATCAAGGTTTTGCGCTGGCCGGTGGGGGAATCGCATTGGCAAAAGGTCTCTCCGAGATTCAATGGACCTGGCGCGAACTCTTCAAAAAGGTTTGGCCACTCCTGCTCATCGTGCTCGGCATCCTGCTGATGCTGTACACCGAATAATCGCAAATTAGCGCAACGTTGAAGGACGATTCTCGCAAGTCCCACACCGACAGCCACATGCGGATGCATCCAAGATTCCGATTTGTACGTCCTATCTATGAGAGCGAAATGCTCTCGTAGTGCGCCGCACATTCGTACAAGGCGCCGGTTGTAACTCTCATTCTTTGAGAGAAGGGATCGGACGATGCGAAACCAAGACATAACAAAAAAATTCATCACAAAACATTCGATAGGCCTGGGAGTTATCTTTGCTTTGCTGTTTGGCACGATCTTTGGATCAACAGCGTTTGCAAATGATGCAAACTCCTCAAACCAAGTGCCCGTGCACATGGTCGTCACCGTGAAAGCGCGCCACGGCAATCAAGTTCCTGTGGTGTCGGCAAACGACGTAAAGGTTTTTCAGCGCGATAAGCAGAATATGGTCACCAGCTGGCTCCCATTTCAAGGGGACCGCGCCGGATTGCAGCTCTTCATCTTGATTGACGAGACCTCGCGAGACAGCATCTCCCTACAGTTCAAGAGCATCGAGAAATTTATCGACGACCAGCCCGCTAGCACATCCATTGGCATTGGTTATATGCGAAACGGCATGGTCGCAACGGCCCAGGCTTTAACGCCGGATCATGAATTGGCCAAAAAAGCGCTGCGCTTGCCCATGGGCGCCTCGGTCGGATACACCAGCCCTTACCTGGCTCTATCGGACTTGATGAAGAAATGGCCGGACACCAAAGATCGCCGTGAGATTCTGATGATCACCAATGGAATCGATCCGCTCGGCGGGGGATTTTCGAATGATCCGTACAACAACCCATACCTTGAAGCTGCTTCCAATCAGGCGCAACGAGGCGGGTTCGTTATCTATTCAATTTACACGACAGGAGCGGGAGTTGGAGGGGGAGGTCGAGGTTTTCGTACCGCATCCCAACAAGCTGGATTAGATTTGCTTTCCCAGAAGACCGGCGGACAAACCTACTATCTCGGTTTCGGCTCTCCGGTGGACTTTACTCCGTACTTGGACGACGTGAGCTACAGCCTGAAGCATCAGTATGAACTCGTGTTCCTCGCCAAGAGCGCAAAGAAGCCGACTCTGCAGCCGGTGAAAGTAAAAACTGAAATGCCGAACATGGGCCTGGTCACTGCTGAAGCTGGCTACGTCGGAACCGGTATCTAAACACGGCGTGCGGGTCAACATGGATAGGGAATTGGCTGGAGGCAGCTACGCAAGCGGCGTCACCTCCAGCCAATCAGTATTTCACTCACCAATCTTATTCGCGCCGGCCGACTGGCCGAATACGAGTTGCGGAATGAAGAATGGCGTTACAAGTAACGCCAGTCCAGTGCGGGCAAATCCGCTCAACAACGCACCCTTCCTCGAGCGATGGAGCATGGCGATAAATCTCCTTTACCACGAATAGTGATACGTGGCGCTTCAGCACAGAAAACTTGGCGGCTTACTTCGAAGATTCTATGCCAGGAATCCAGCGCACCGCGTTTTCGTGAAATATTTCGCGAAGCACCGGCTCGGGCAAAGCGAGGCCTTGGACTTGGTGGCCCTGATATTGCCAGGTTTCGTTCGTGGCCAGGAATCTCCAATCTCTTGCGTAGGTTTCTTGCCAATCCTTCAGAGCGTCCCCTGTAGATTCATCGGTTAGAAATTCCAGGTCAGTACCGTAGAGCACTCTGGTCTGGTACTTGATCAGAAAATTTCGCACTTTTTCTCGCGGTTGAATCATTAGGTATTCCATTCGCGCCGCCGTATCCACGGCGAAATTCGGATAACGATCGAATCGCTTTGCGATTTCATCCACGTCGGTTTCCATGCTCCCCAGGTGCGCGCCCACCACCCGGAGTTTGGGATTTTCAGCGAGCAGGTGATCGCGCGCCGCCAGAATCACTTCCTTGCGCGGATGATCCGGATGCGAATACATGTACCACTGCGGATTTTCCTTGTAGTAGTCATAATCCGGACTATCCGGGTTGGGCGGTTGCCAACAGGAAGAAGGCTCCGCCACGTGCGCGACAAGCGTTTTGTTAGCTTTTGCGATTGCTCGATAGATTGGCTCAAAAGCAGGATCATCGGGCATCACGTAGCGCCCATTCGGCGTTTTCAGCTCCATACCGATATTCTTCCAGATTTTCACCGCGACCGCGCCTTTTGCAAATTCCCGGCGAAGTTGTTCAACCGTCTGTTGCGCGTAATCTTTTTCGCGAAAGGAAAACGGATCGAAGGTTACGCACAATCGCGCGTGGTTCCGGCTGGCCTGCACGAATGCCTTGGCTCGCGCTGTTTCCACATCCAATGACCCGTAAATACCGTGCGTATCGGCCACGCAAATATCCAGGATGTGCAATTGCAGGTGAGCCATCAAATCAGTAATTTCAGGATCGTTCTTGAATGCGTGAACATGCGTATCGATCGGTTCCAGGGCAGCAAACCCTTGCAGCAGTTCCGCCGGGTCATCTGGTTCATTGGCATCGAGGCTTGCTGCATGCAGCGGCTCGAAGCGAAACGAATGCCGATAAATCGCACCGATTGTAGCCGCACCAGTGATTACCACCAATAACAGCAGCTTTCTTAGGTTTCGTCGCATTTTCCCCGGCTAGTCGCCAACTAGATTTCGCACGTCTACCATGCACGCCGCGCAGCGACAAAAAGAATGGAACTTTGTAGCCTTATGACATGAATAAAGCAAGCGGCAGCTTCAGAGGTAGAAGTCTGTGCGGCGGCCAACTTTCCCATGTCATTGCCTCATACAAAATACATGATCGGCCAAAGACACAAAAAGCAACGCTGCACGAAACTGTGGCTCGGGCTCCTGATCGTCTCGCTATTTCTGATCGCTCTTCCTATTCAAAGCCAACAAGGCCCGGCCATCTCCGTGGACGTAAAAATGGTGAGCATGCTGGCCACCGTGCGCGACAAGCACGGACACCTCGTTAGTAATTTAACGAAAGAGGATTTCGTGCTGGAGCAAGACGGCCATCCGCAAACCATCACTTATTTCACGCGAGACTCGGATCTCCCGCTCACTCTCGGCCTCCTCGTTGACACCAGCATGAGCCAAAGGCGTCTCCTCGACCAGGAGCGCGACGCCAGCCACGCTTTCCTGGACCATGTGTTGCGCGTGGACAAAGACAAAGCCTTCATCATTCATTTTGATTACGAAGTAGAGCTTCTCCAGGATCTCACTTCTTCTCGCCCGAAGTTAGAA
>Ga0209007_1000100_pt1 | contig 51264 bp, 45 predicted proteins | sample JacPinW_OM1H0_O2_FD_187961 | JGI IMG/M metagenome (GOLD analysis project Ga0209007, IMG submission 187961) | Forest soil microbial communities from Algoma, Ontario, Canada - Jack Pine, Ontario site 1_JW_OM1H0_O2 (SPAdes) (version 2) | ecosystem: Environmental > Terrestrial > Soil > Boreal... | reverse complement strand
CTTGACCCGCAATGATCTGAAAACCGCCGTCGGAGGCTCCCATTAGCGTCGAACTTCTCACCCAGATCCGCACCGACCACGCGCGACGCGAACAGAAGCTGGCGATCTGTACCGGCAGCGTTTCGCTCGGCGCCGACGAGCGCGTCGAATTGCTGGCCGTGCTGTCCGCCGATCCGGAGCCGGAAATTGCGGACCGCGCCCAGAATGCGTTGCTGACGCAGACGCTTGAGTCGTTTGTGGCTGCCGCCGCGAGACCCGAAGCCGACCCGAGGTTTTTTACGTATCTAACCGACACTCTGGCCGACAAACCGGGCGTGGCCGACGCGCTGGCAAAAAACACCGCGTGCCCCACGGCTCACGTCGCACGGATCGCCCATCACCTGACGCCCGTGGGAATCCAGTCGTTGCTCGATCATCTCGAACATTTCGCGTCCGATCCGCAGCTGGTGCTCGCCGTGGCGGGCGCACCGGGCGCAAGCCCCGAACAGCGCGAACTGCTCGCGAATATGGAAAAGAAGGCGACCGAGTCCGCCGAACTGGCCGAGGCCGCCGCCGAGGCCGAGCCCGATGTCGTGAAACGCCAGACCCTGATGCAGAGGCTGGCGCACATGAATGTGCTCCAGCGCCTCACGCTCGCGCTCAAGGGCGGCCGCACCGAGCGCATGACCCTGATCCGCGATCCCAACAAGCTCGTCCAGCGCTGTGTGCTCCAATCACCCCGGCTCACGGACTCCGAAGTTGAGGCGTTTGCCTCGATGACCAACCTGACCGGTGAAATTCTGCGCGCGATCTCCATGAGCCGCGTTTTTATGAAGAACTATTCGGTGGTGAGGAATCTCACAAACAATCCGAAGACGCCGCTCGACGTCTCGCTGCACCTGTTTCCGCGGCTTACGGCAACGGATCTCGTGAAGCTCACGAGTAATAAGAACATTCCGGAAACCCTGCGCTCGTCCGCCACGAAGCTACACCGCAAGCGCAAAATGGGCACGCCGGGCGCCTAGAACTCTCTTGCGGCATTCGCCGTGTCGGCCGGCGCCCCGTTTCTGTCCATCGCACGCTTCCTGTAGTAAAGTCATCGCATCGAAAGCTCCACTGGAATTTCAGCGATGGCCACAGCCCGGCCTATGACAGAAGGCTCCGTAGTGATTTCGCCGCGAGGCGTCGAACGCCTCCGTTCAGGCCATCTATGGGTTTATCGCAGTGACGTTCGTTCGGCGCGCGCCGAACCGGGAGCGGTCGTCCGCCTGGTTGACGAGCGCGGAAACTTCGCCGGCCGCGCGTTTTACAGCGACCAATCGCAGATTTCGATCCGTCTGCTTACTCGCGAGGACGTGGCCATCGACCGTGCATTCCTGACCGCGCGGATTCGCCGCGCCGCGGCCTATCGTGACTTGGTTGTCGAAAACTCCGACGCCTGCCGCCTGGTCTATAGTGAAGCGGATCTGCTGCCATCCGTGATCATCGATCGCTATGGCGATTATTTCGTTCTTCAGACACTCAGCCAGGCGAGCGACCGCCTGAAAGGCATGCTCGTCGACATTCTTGTGGATCTGTTCTCGCCGAAGGGCATTGTCGAACGCAACGATCCCAAGGTGCGTATGCTCGAGGGTCTCGAACAAAGGGTCAGCGTGCTTTACGGCGACGTGCCAGCCGAAATTCTGGCCAAAGAAAACGGCGTGACGTTCGTCTGCGACCTTGCCAGGGGACAGAAAACCGGCTCGTTCCTCGATCAGCGCGAAAATCATCTCGCCGCGCGGCGCTATGCCTCGGGAGACGTGCTCGATTGCTTCACCTATCACGGAGGCTTCGCGCTCACCGTCGCCGACCGCAGCGCCCATGTCGAGGGCATCGATCTGGCGCCCGCAGCCGTCGAGACCGCCCGCCGGAATCAGCAGCTCAATTCGATTTCGAATGCCACTTTTCGCGAAGGCAACACCTTCGACCTGCTCAAGGAATACGACGAGGCCGGGCGGCGTTTCCAGATGGTCATCCTGGACCCGCCGGCCTTCGCCAAGAATCGCGATGCCATTCCGGCCGCCCGCCGCGGGTATAAGGAGATCAACCTCCGCGCCCTCAAGCTCCTGAGGTCGGGCGGCTACCTGGTCACCTGCTCCTGCTCCTATCACATCACGGAGCCATTGTTCCTGCAGCTGTTGGCGGAAGCCGCCAATGACGCACACAGGAATATCGTCGTTGTTGAGCGGCGGACGCAGGCTCAAGATCACCCGATCTTGCTGACCATGCCCGAAACGCACTATCTTAAGTGTCTCATGGTTAAGGTCTTAGAGTAACCCCGGAGGTCAGTACTACGGCGTCTCGGCCTCGATCGAAGATACTTGACAACAATGCGCTAAGATTATATCATTCGACTGCGCTAATAAAGCGCGAAACTTCTTAGGAGGACGCAACCGTGAGTTCGATTACACGTTGGGACACGTATTCCGGTCTTTCCGGCCTGCAGGAACAGGTCAATCGTTTGTTCGAGAGCAACTTTTCGCACCGTACCGATCGTTCAGCCCTTACCAGTTGGGCTCCGGCCGTGGACATCTTCGAGACGGAGAACGAGCTGGTCGTGAAGGCAGATTTGCCGGAGGTGAACGAGAAGGACATCGACGTTCGCGTTGAGAACAACATGTTGACGGTTCGTGGCGAGCGGAAGTTCGAAGAGAAGACCGAGAAGGAAAACTATCTGCGAGTCGAACGCACCTACGGTACGTTCAGCCGCAGCTTCAGCCTTCCGAACACCGTGAACAACGAAGCGATTAGGGCCGACTACAAAAACGGCGTTTTGACCGTCACGCTGCCGAAGCGTGCCGAGTCGAGGCCGAAGCAAGTGAAAGTAAACGTAACGAACGGCAACTAACCAAGCGCCGGATCGACCCGAGGGTTGGCGACGCGTGCAGCCAGCCCTCGATGTTTCTTGCGTCCCGGAAAAGTGAGAAAATTCAGCCGTGCTGCGATTCGACAAATTGACGGTCAAAGGCCAGGAAGCCCTCCAGGCCGCTCAGGAAATGGGAGCGCGCTCGGGCCAGCAGCAGATCGAGCCTTTGCATCTGTTGTGGGCCTTGGTGGCGCAGGGCGACGGCGTTGTACCGCCCTTGCTCGAAAAGCTGGGGGTGTCCCCCACCGGTCTCGCATCGGAAATTGAAAAACAGATCGAGCGCCTTCCGAAAGTCTCCGGCGTCTCGGATCAGTCGCTCAGCCGCGCGTCGAATACCGCCCTGGAAAAAGCCTTCGATGAAGCCCAGCGCCTGAAGGACGAGTACGTTTCAACCGAGCATATCCTGCTGGGAATCGCCGGCATGGACAGAGATCCGGCCGGGCAGATTTTATCGCGCCACGGCGCCAGCCACGACGCCATCCTGCAGGCGATGGCCACCATCCGCGGCAGTCATCGCGTGACGTCCCAGAATCCGGAAGCGACGTATCGCGCCATCGAGCAGTACGCGCGCGATCTTACTGAAGCTGCGCGCCGCGGCAAGCTCGACCCGGTCATCGGCCGCGACGAGGAAATTCGGCGCGTGATGCAGATCCTCGCGCGCCGCACGAAGAATAATCCAGTGCTGATTGGTGAGCCCGGCGTGGGCAAGACGGCTATCGTCGAAGGCCTCGCGCAAAGGATTATTGCAGGCGACGTGCCGGAAGTTCTGAAGCCGAAGCGCATTGTCGCTCTCGATCTCGCCGCGCTCGTCGCCGGCGCCAAATATCGCGGTGAATTCGAAGACCGCCTCAAAGCCGTACTGAAGGAAGTCACCGAATCCGAAGGTCAGATCATTCTTTTCATCGACGAACTGCACACGCTGGTCGGTGCCGGCGCCGCCGAAGGATCGATGGACGCTTCGAACATGCTGAAGCCGTCGCTGGCGCGTGGCGAGCTGCGTGCGATCGGCGCGACGACTCTCAATGAATATCGGAAATACATCGAAAAAGACCCGGCGCTTGAGCGCCGCTTCCAGCCGGTAACCATCGGCGAACCTTCGATCGAGGACACGATCGCTATTCTGCGCGGCCTGAAGGAACGCTACGAGGTGCATCACGGCGTTCGCATCAAGGACGCCGCCATCATCGCCGCGGCCATGCTTTCGCAGCGCTACATTACCGATCGTTTCCTGCCGGACAAAGCCATCGACCTGGTCGACGAAGCCGCGGCAGGCCTGCGCATGGAAATCGATTCGCTGCCGACCGAGATCGACGAAATCGAACGCCGGATCATGCAGCTCGAAATCGAACGGCAAGCGCTGAAAAAAGAATCGGATACACATTCGAAGGACCGTTACGCGCAAGTCGAAAAAGAGCTCGGCGCACTGAAGGAAAAATCAAACGGCCTGAAGGCGCACTGGCAGACGGAAAAAGACGCCATCGGCAGGATTCGCTCGCAGAAAGAGGAAATTGAGCGCCTGAAAGCCGAGGAGCAGAAGTTTGAGCGTGCCGGAGAGCTGTCCCGCGTGGCGGAAATCCGCTACGGCAAGCTTTCCGCCGCCGAAAAATCACTGCAGGCAGCGCAGGATCACCTCGCCGAGATGCAGAAAGACCATCCGATGCTCAAGGAAGAGGTCGGCGAGGAAGAAATCGCAAAGATCGTCAGCAAGTGGACCGGAATTCCCGTCGGCCGCCTGCTCGAAGGCGAAGTTCAGAAGCTCGTTCACATGGAGGAACGGCTGCGCCAGCGTGTCGTCGGGCAAGACGCGGCGCTCGCGAGCGTCGCTAACGCAATTCGTCGTAGTCGTTCCGGGCTAAGCGATCCGCACCGCCCCATCGGCTCGTTCCTGTTCCTCGGTCCCACCGGCGTGGGCAAGACAGAGCTCGCCCGCGCGCTCGCGGAATTCCTTTTCGACGACGAGCGCGCCATCGTGCGGCTCGATATGTCCGAGTACATGGAAAAGCACTCGGTCGCGCGGATGATCGGCGCGCCTCCAGGGTACGTGGGCTACGAAGAGGGTGGGCAGCTCACCGAACAGGTTCGCCGCCGTCCATACTCCGTAGTGCTGCTCGACGAAATCGAAAAGGCGCACCCGGACGTTTTTAACGTGCTGCTGCAAGTTCTGGACGACGGGCAGCTCACCGACGGCAAGGGCCGCAGAGTCGATTTCCGCAATACAGTGATCATCATGACCTCAAACGTCGGCTCCTCCGCCATCTTCGAGTTCGCGGGAAAAGATCCCAAGAAAGCGCGCGAGGAAGCCATGGCCGCTCTGCGCGAAACGTTCCGGCCGGAGTTTCTGAACCGCATCGACGATATCGTCATGTTCAGCCCGCTCGGTAAGGACCAGATCGAGCGCATCATCGATCTGCAAATGGCGTCGTTCATGAAGCGCGTAGCCGAAAAGCAGATCACGCTGACGCTGACGTCCGCGGCGAAGGCACTGCTCTTCCGCGAAGGCTACGACCCGGCGTATGGCGCGCGCCCCATGAAGCGCGCCATACAACGTCTCATTCAGGATCCTCTGGCGCTGAAAATCCTCGACGGCGAGGTCAAAACGGGCGATGCCGTCGTAGTCGACGCCGATTCGAAGTCGGGTGAAATGAAATTCGAAAAGCAGCAAGCAAAGGCGGGCGCCGCCTGATTCGGCGCCAGGGAACGGGGCATGAAGACGCTCAAGACGGCATTCTTGCTGACGGCGCTAACGTTATTGCTTCTCTTTATCGGTCAAGCGTTCGGCGGCCGAAACGGCATGACGCTTGCTCTCGGGGCTGCCGTGGTCATGAACGGCGTGGCGTACTTTTATTCGGACAAGATCGCGCTGATGTCCAGCGGCGCGCGCCCGATCAGCCGCGAGGAATCGCCGCGCCTCTACGCCGTGATGGAGCGGCTCGCAGCCAAAGCGAATTTGCCCGTTCCGAAGCTCTACCTGATTCCGCAGGCGGCGCCCAACGCCTTCGCCACGGGCCGCAACCCGCAGCATGCCTCCGTCGCCGTCACCCAGGGCTTGATCGAACTGATGGACGATGAGGAACTCGAGGGCGTGATCGCCCACGAGCTTTCGCATGTACGCAACTACGATATTCTCACTTCATCGATCGCAGCCACGCTTGCCGGCGCCATCACCTGGATCGCCCATATCGGCCGCTGGGGAATGATGTTTGCAGGGATGGGCGGCGGACGAGATCGCGATCGTGACGGAGGTGGAATTGCCGCCCTTCTGATGCTGCTTCTTGCGCCGTTCGCGGCTCTTCTTCTTCAGCTCGGAATTTCGCGGCAGCGGGAATATCAGGCGGATGCATCCGGCGCCCGAATGGTCGGCCATCCCTATGGACTGGTTCGCGCGCTCGAAAAGCTGGGGGCTTACAACAAGCAGATTCCTATGGATATTTCGCCCACAACTTCAGCTCTTTGCATCGTTGCTCCGCTCACGAGTCGCGAATTGTTCACCAGTCTTTTCAGCACTCATCCGCCACTGGCCGAGCGCATCGCGCGCCTGCAGGCTATGACGATCGCCCCAAGCCGCTAACCCGAGCATTTTCGGCACGCGCCGCCGAGGCCAGGTTTCCACCGCGCAGAAATAATTAATTCCACGTAAAAATTGCAGGGTTAACTGTAGCGCATCGTACCCGCTTCCACGGATGTTCCCTCGTAACAGACTCTCCCATAAGCACTTACGCACAGTTCTTCCGTTTGGACCCTTTGGTTAGGGTCTTGCTTCTACTGGGTTCCAGCAAGGGGTTTCCCACGGAGGAGAGCGAAAATGATCGACGAACGACCGGAAGTGATTCAGACGGAGAGCACAGCACCCCGCTGGATCGGCATCGTAGTTATAGTACTGGCTATCGTATCGCTGGCAGCCCTCGGTGTGGGCTGGACGGCGTCGAACAAGGCGGCTTCGCTCCAGCAATCGCTGGCGGCGCAGCAGCGCCAAGCAACCCAGGACGGTGACGTGCTCAATCAGCGCCTCGCGAAGGCTGAAGACACCAACGCGCAGCTGCAGGGTGAACTCAGCGTCGTGACCGACAAAATGAAATTGACCGAGAACGAGCTCGGCCGTGCCCGCGCCCAGGCCAAGAAGATCAAGGAAGACGACGACAAGCAGCTGACTGACCTCACGAATAACGTGAACGGCCAGCTGGCGACCAAGGCCACCGTCGATGACGTCAACAAGCTCGGAACCGACGTCACCGGCGTGAAGACCGACCTCGATACCACGAAGAACAATCTGAACATGACTCGCGGCGAGTTCGGCACGCTCATCGCCAAGAATCACGACGAAGTCGAAGAGCTCCGCCGACTGGGCGAGCGCGACTACTACGAGTTCACCATCGACAAGAAGAACACTCGCGAAAAGGTGGGCAGCCTGATGGTTGAACTCCGCACCGTAAACACCAAGAAGAGCCAGTATTCGGTCAGCATCTTCGTCGACGATCAGCTCCACGAGAAGAAGAACCTGTCGGCCAACGAGCCGCTGTACTTCTTCCAGAACGGCAACCGTGCGCCGCTCGAATTCGTGGTGAATACGATCGGTAAGGACAAGATCGCCGGTTACCTGAGCGTGCCAAAGGTGCAGCCATCACACGCGCAAGCTTCCGGTAATTAAATCAACCGCTGCCTGCCCTGGCGGGATAGGCAAGCGCAACAAAGGGCGGTCGCCACGGCGGCCGCCCTTATTTATTTTAGCGCGTGAATTTACTCGGCCTTGCTGAGGGCGCGCAGCTTGCGGGCGAGAAACCTCTTGGCCAGTGCAGGCAGCTTGTCGTGCGGCACTTTTCCTTGCTCGTACAGCTTCACTTTGCCCTTGGCCGCCTTGCGCTTGCGGCGCTGGCGCTTCTGCGCCACGTAACGCTTGTCGTATGCCATCCAGTTCTCCTTCGAATTTGAGCGACAGTCGATTGTAACGAAGAAGCACACGGATGCAAGCTCGGCTGTGATTTCCCGCCCGGCTTCCCATATCATTCTCACGTACGCCGGGCCATCCAGAATGCGCACAACGGTCATACACGCCGGCCGAATCCTGACGCCGGAAGAGGAAATTGCCGACGGCATCATCGTCGTCGAGGGCAGCCAGATCGCTGCGCTCGGCCATCGCGATGAAATCCGCCTGCCGCCCGACGCCGTCGATTATGTCGCCGGCGGCATGACCGTCGTCCCCGGCTTCGTCGACGTGCACATTCACGGCGCCGGCGGACACGACGTGATGGAAGCGAACGCCCGGTCGCTCGATCGCATCGCCGCCACCGTCGCGCGTCACGGCACCACGTCGCTCGTGGCTACCACCGTCACCGCACCGGTCGAAGAAACCTGCCACAGCCTCGAAGGCATCGCTCGCTACATCCGCGCGCACGAGCAGCCCAAGGAAGACCAGGAAAACGCCAAGCCCGCCGCCGAATTTCTCGGCATCCATCTCGAGGGCCCGTTCATCAGCAAAGCGCGTCGCGGCGTCCATCCGTGGGAATCCATCGCTCGGCCGTCGGTCGAAATCCTGCAGAAATTCCTCGATGCCGCCGACGGGCTGGTCAAAATCGTAACCGTCGCTCCTGAAATTTCCGGCGCGTGCGAATTGATCGAGCACGCCGTCGCCCTAAAGATCGTCGCCGCCATCGGCCATACCGACGCGGACTACGCGCAGACGCGCGCCGCGATTCGCGCCGGAGCCCGACACGCCGTGCACATGTACAACGCCATGCGCCCCTTCTCCCATCGCGATCCGGGTGTGATCGGCGCGATCCTCACCGATCCCGAAGTCACCGCCGAAGTCATCGCCGACGGCGTCCACGTCGAAGGCGCCGCCATCCAGGTGCTGCTCGGCTGCAAAGGATTCGACGCGGTTCTTCTCGTGAGCGACGGCATCGCCGCCACCGGCATGCCGGACGGAAATTATCGCCTCGGCAATTTCGAAGTGACGGTGAAAGACGGAGTCGCCCGCAATTCCGAAGGCAAGCTGGCAGGCAGCACCCTCACGCTCGATCGCGCCCTGCGCGAGCTCGTCGCTATCGGCGTCCCGCTGAAGGATGCCGTCCGCATGGCCACAATCCTCCCAGCCCGCCGCCTCGGACTCGGAGGGAAAAAGGGAATCATCGCCGTAGGCGCCGATGCCGATCTGGTTGCCCTGACGCCAGACCTGCGCGTCAGCGGTGTAATGACCCGCGGAGCGGGCCTAGCATAGGTGGTTGAGTATTTCGATTTGAGAAGTGCGCAACGACGGTGGGCTGCGATCTACGAACCGTTGATCGCTACTTACCGTTGAGCGGGATCTTCAACTCGTCGGCAAGCTTGTAAGGATCAAACGGGCTGCACGCGAAATACCGGCCTTCCACCTCAAGCGTCGGCACCTTCCGGCGCCCCTGATTTACTCTCAGGACCAGCTCTTCCGCGTCGGGTGCGTCGTCGATATTGACTTCGCGAAACTCCACGCCACGCTCGCGCAGAAACTGCTTCGCGCGCCGACAGTCGCAGCACCACTTCGTCCCGTAGATTGTCACGTCAGCCATGTTCGCCGCTGCAGCCTGGAGGCGGAGACGCCAAAACCCGTTCAAAACCTGCTTCTATACTGCCATCTATTAGATGCAACAGGAAGTGCCAGGATCGGCCACAAGGGTAACCACAAGGGGACATCCTCGTATCGCGCGGGGGCATTCTCTCAACGGCTCTTAATGCGCGCCGCGGTCAGCGGCGCCGGCGCCGGTGCGCCCGGCAGCCTGCATGCGGATCAGCGCCCGCTCGAGCGCCAGCCTTTCGCGCTCGTACTCGTCGGCGGCGATGCCGTGCTTGGCCAGCTCGGCCTGCGCCCGGTCGTGCGCCGCCTTGCTGCGCGCCAGGTCGATTTCCTCGGCCTTTTCGGAAATTTCCGCCAACACAATCACCCGATCCGGCAAGACTTCCGCATAGCCGCCGATCACGGTCAGAAAACGATTCTCGGACCCCTTGCGATACGCCAGAATCCCCACACCCAGCTCCGTCAGCAGCGGCGCATGCCCCGGCAGCACGCCGAGATAGCCTTCTTTGCCGGGAATTTCAACCGACTGCACGGTCTCCTGCAACACGTGCCGCTCCGGCGTCACGATTTGCAACTCGATGGCTTCCGGTAGCGTGGCCATGGGTTCGATTCAGTCAGCGTCCGCGCGCCGAGACTACGCGGTCGCCGCCATCTTCTCTGCTTTCTCGCGCGCCTCTTCGATTCCGCCCACCATGTAGAACGCCTGCTCGGGCAGATCGTCGTGCTTTCCTTCCACGATTTCCTTGAAGCCGCGAATGGTGTCCTCGATCTTCACGTACTTTCCTTCGATGCCGGTGAACTGCGCGGCCACGAAGAACGGCTGCGAAAGGAAACGCTCGATCTTCCGCGCGCGCGCCACCGTCTGCTTGTCCTCGTCGGAAAGTTCTTCGATGCCCAGAATCGCGATGATGTCCTGCAATTCCTTGTAGCGCTGCAGCACCGATTTCACGGAGCGGGCCACGCTGTAATGCTCCTGTCCCAGAATGCGCGGATCCAGAATGCGCGAATAGCTGGCCAGTGGATCGACCGCCGGATAAATTCCGCGCTCCACGATTTGCCGGCTCAGGTTCGTGGTCGCGTCCAGGTGCGTAAACGTGCCGGCCGGCGCCGGATCGGTGTAGTCATCGGCAGGCACATAAATCGCCTGCACGGACGTGATCGAGCCGCTCTTGGTCGACGTGATGCGCTCCTGCAGCTCGCCGATTTCGGTATTCAGGTTCGGCTGATATCCCACGGCCGAAGGCATGCGGCCCAGCAGCGCCGATACTTCCGATCCCGCCTGCACGAACCGGAAGATGTTGTCGATGAAGAGCAGCACGTCGAGGTGCTCCTCGTCGCGGAAATATTCCGCAACCGTAAGACCGGTCAATCCCACGCGCAGGCGCGCGCCGGGCGGCTCCGTCATCTGCCCGTAGATCAAGGCGCAGCGCGACTTTTCCGAGTTCCCGGGAACCACGACGCCCGATTCCTGAAACTCCAGCCACAGGTCGTTTCCTTCACGCGTGCGCTCGCCCACTCCCGCGAATACGGACACGCCGCCGTGCTTCATCGCGACGTTGTTGATCAACTCTTGAATCAGCACGGTCTTGCCCACGCCCGCGCCGCCGAACAGTCCGATCTTGCCGCCCTTCAGGTAGGGCTCGAGCAGGTCGACCACCTTGATTCCCGTCTCGAACATTTCGAGATTCGTCGACTGATCTTCCAGCGATGGGGCAGGTCGGTGAATCGGGTAACGCTTGTCCGTCTTCACGGGGCCTAGGTTATCCACTGGCTCGCCCAGCACGTTCATCACACGTCCCAAAGTTCCGCGGCCCACCGGCACGGAGATCGGCTCGCCAAGATCCTCCGCCTTCATCCCGCGGACCAGGCCTTCGCTCGGCTTCATCGCCACCGCGCGGACACGTCCTTCGCCGAGATGCTGTTGCACTTCGACGACAAGGTCAATCGGATCGGCGACATCGAAGCCTTCGCTCGTGATCCGCACCGCGTTGTGAATCCGCGGCAGGTGGCCTTGTTCGAACTGAACGTCCACCACGGGCCCGATAACCTCGACTACTTTTCCAAGCTTCCCTGTAGGCGCTGCCATTTCGTCTCCTCTAGCTACGACGTCGCCGATGCGGCGCCGCTGACAATTTCGATAAGCTCTTTGGTAATTCCCGCCTGGCGAATCTTGTTCATGTCCAGTGTCAATGAATCGATCAAGTCCGACGCGTTCCGGGTAGCGGAATCCATTGCCGTCATCCGGGCGGCGTGTTCCGCTGCTGCTGACTCCAGAAGAATTCGGTACACCTCAGCTTCCAGGTAGCGCGGCACCAGCCCGCTGAAAATTTCCGCCAACGGCTCTTCGTAAATGTAATCGACCACCTGCGATTTGCCGCTGGCAGCCAGATCGTGGGGCAGATTCGCGTCCTGCTCGGCGTCGGATGTCATTCCCGGCGTCTTCGCCTGTTCGGCATCCAGCACCGCTGGATCGATCGGCAGCAGCTTCATGACCGTCAACTTCTGCACGATCACGTTCTTGAACTCGTTGTAGACGGCGTAGACCGCATCGACTTCGCGCGAGGCGTACAGATCGGCGATTTTTCCAGCGATTCCCTTCGCAATGGAAAATTCGACCTTGCTCGATACGTTCAGGTATTCGCCCGCGATCGTCCAGCCGCGCTTGCGCAGTTGGTCCCGGCCCTTTTTGCCGATGGCCATCATCTGCAATTTCTTCGACGAATTCTCGCGCACGAACAGGATCGCGCGCCGGATCACGTTGGTGTTGAAGGCGCCGGCGAGGCTGCGGTCGCCGGTCAGCACCACCACCAGCACTTTCTCCTCGGGCCTGCGCTCCAGCAGCGGATGCACGGCGGATTCCATGCGCGCCGCGGCTGAGCGCATCACGCGCAAAATCTCACCGGCGTAGGGACGCGCCGCAAAAACGCCTTCCTGCGCGCGCCGCAGCTTCGCCGCGGATATGAACTTCATCGCGCGGGTGATCTGCTGCGTGCTCTTCACCGAGCGGATGCGTCGCCGATAATCGAGAAGTGTGGGCATGAATTCTGTTCAGCCGGTCTTAGTCCGCAGCAGCCGCCGAGCTGGCGGAGCTGACGAAACGCTCCCTGAAGGCGTCGAGCGCCGTCTTGATATCGGCACGAACTGCGTCATCGAGCGCCTTCTTCTCGCGGATCGTCTTCAGTACGTTCGGGTAATTGGCCTCGACGAACGGATACAGCTCCTGTTCGAATCGCCGGCAGTCGGAAACTGCGACGTCGTCGAGATACTTGTTCGAGCTGGCGAAGATCAGCAGGACCTGCTTCTCAACCGGCAGCGGCTGGAACTGATCCTGCTTCAGGATTTCCATCAACCGTTGACCGCGCGCCAGTTGCGCCTGCGTGGTTTTATCCAGCTGGTCGGAGCCGAATTGCGCGAAGGCGGCCAGCTCGCGGTATTGGGCCATGTCCAACCGCAACGACCCGGCGACCTGCCGCATGGCTTTGATCTGCGCGTTGCCGCCGACGCGGCTCACGGAAATGCCCGCATTGATGGCCGGACGGATGCCGGCATTGAAAAGGTCGGCTTCCAGGTAAATCTGACCGTCCGTGATGGAGATGACGTTCGTCGGAATGTACGCCGAGACGTCGCCCGCTTGGGTTTCGATCACGGGCAGCGCCGTCAGCGAGCCTGCGCCGAGTTTGTCGTTCAATTTCGCCGCGCGCTCCAGCAAACGTGAGTGCAGGAAGAATACGTCGCCAGGGAACGCCTCGCGGCCCGGCGGGCGGCGCAGCAGCAGCGAAATTTCGCGATAGGACTGCGCATGCTTCGAAAGGTCGTCGTAAAAGCAGACTGCGTGACGCTTGCTGTCGCGGAAATACTCGCCCATCGCGGCCGCGGCGAATGGCGCGATGTACTGCATCGTGGCAGGTTCGCTGGCCGTCGCGGCTACGACGATGCTGTAGTCCATCGCGCCGTGGTCGGTCAGCGTCTTCACCACCTGCGCGACGGTCGAGCGCTTCTGCCCGATCGCGCAGTAGATGCAAATCATGTCGCCGCCCTTTTGATTCAGAATCGTGTCCAGAATGATGGCGGTCTTGCCCGTCTGGCGGTCGCCGATGATCAGCTCGCGCTGTCCGCGGCCGATCGGAATCATCGAGTCGATGGCCTTGATGCCGGTCTGCACAGGTTCGCGCACCGGCTGGCGATCGACGACGCCAGGAGCGATGCGCTCCAGCGGATTGCGATGTTCGGTTTGCACGGGACCCTTGCCGTCCAGGGGCTGGCCCAGCGGATCGACCACTCGTCCGACCATTGCTTCGCCCACGGGCACGGACATAATGCGGTTCGTGCGCTTGACCGTGTCGCCTTCGCGAATCTGCGTGTAGTCGCCCAGCAGCACTGTTCCGACCTGATCTTCTTCCAGGTTCAGCGCGATCCCGAAAACGCCGTGCGGAAACTCCAGCATCTCGCCGGACATGCAGCGATCCAGCCCGTGCACCCGCGCGATGCCGTCACCGACCGAAATGACCGAGCCGACTTCATCGACTGCGACCGTCTGCTGGTAATTCTCAATCTGCTCGCGCAGAATCTTTGTGATCTCGTCCGCCTTGATATTCGCCATCCGTGGCTCCTATTCCGATTCCAGCTGTTCGCGCATACGGTCCAGTTGCGCGCGCACCGAACTGTCGTACACCGTCGAACCTACGCGCACGACGGTGCCGCCCACGAGCGATTCGTCCTCGTGGAATTGCGCTTCGATTTTCTTTTTCGTCTGCCCTTCCAGCATTTCGATCAGCTTCTTGCGTTCATCGGCGCCCAGCGCTTGGGCCGACGTCACCACTGCCTCGGCGATATTCTGCCGCGCGTTCAGGTCCACGCGGAACATCTCCTGAATCTCGAACAGCAGCTCCGTGCGGTGGTGATCCACCAGCAGGCACAGGAAATTCCGCACCGAAGGCGCCAGCTCCATCACCGCGCCGATCTTCTGGATCACTTGGAGCTTGGCTTCGCGGCCTACCGACGGGCTTTCCAGCGTGTGGCGCAGATCGGCCGAATGCGCGAACGCTTCGGCGAACGCCGCGAGATCGCTCTTCACGCGATCGGCATTGTTCTGATCAAGCGCCACGTCCACCAGCGCCGCGGCGTATCGTGATGAAACCGGCCCGTTCAAATCGATGTCCTCTGTTTTCTATTAGCTCTTCGCTTGCCGCTGTCCAACCAGCGATGACATCACGGTCACAAATTCGAAGAAGCGAGTGGATTCAACCTTCGGCTGCAATTCTTTCCGCAGCAGCGCTTCGGCGCGCTCGACGGCCATTCCCGCAGCCAGCGTCTTCAATTCCAGCCGCGCGGCGTGTTCCGTGGCGGCGACTTCCGCCTGCGCGGCGCGTTCGATCATTTCGGCTTCGGCCCTCGCCAGACCCTTGATGCGTTCCGCTTCCAGCGCCGCCGCTCTCCGGGCCTCGTCGCGAATCTTCGCAACTTCGGTGTCGATCGTTGCCAGCTTGGCTTGCGCCTCGGCACGCCGCTTTTCGGCAGCCTCGCGGGCCCGCGCGCCTTCGGCGATCTTCTGAGAGATTTCCTCGGCGTGGCTGCGGAAATAGGCCGGCGCACTCCTGAAGAGATAAAGAAGTATGACCACAACGAGAACGAAGTTGATCCAGCGGAAAACCTGACCGGTCGGCGAATCCTCGAGCTTGGGCTTGACTGCTTCCTGCGCCAGCACGGGAGCGGCGAACAGAAAGAAAGCGACTGCGAACCGCGCTGTCGAGCTCATCAGGTTTCGGGCGGAGCGAATCATCTCGCCGCGCCTCGTCCAGCGTCTCCAGTGGGTCTGCGCAGAATGGCTTGCACGATCTGGCCCGCGAGTTCCGGCGTGGAGCGCTCGACTTCCGCTCGCGCTGCTTCCAGCTCCGCGGCGATACGCTTTTTTGCGGCGTTCACGTCGTCCTGGGCGTGCGCCCGCATCGTTTTCAGCAGTCTGGCGCGGCCATCGAGAGCTTCCTGGCGCGCCGCTTCCTGCTCGGCGTAGATTTCTACCCGCGCTTTGCGCAGCGCTTCGTGGTAGGTATCGAGTTCCTGCTTCGCTCCAGCTTCGGCGGCCGCAGCTTCCGCGCGGGCGCCTTCGATTTTCGCGCTGCGCTCTGCCATCGCCCTCATGATCGGGCCGAAAAACGCCCAGCGCATGAAAAAGTAGAAGAGGAGAACGACGATAACCGTCGGCACAGCACCGAGAAACAGTTTTTCGAGCTGGTGGACGATTTCCATCGTGGCGGAAAGGTACTGCGGTCAATCTCCTGGTTGTTTTTTCGAATCCCGGCGTGCTTTTCGCCGCCGCACCACGCGCGCGAGCGGCAAAACTAAGGCGAGAAATTATCGCATCGGCTCCGCCGCCCGTCAAATGGTTTGGGCCAATCAGCCGTTCAAGCGAACGCGATGTTGTCGTTCAATTCTGCCCAAGACTAAGGATTACACTAAACGCGGAGAGCACGGAGAAGGCCCGAAGACAACGCAAGCGCGTCGCTCCGGGCCCATCGAGACTTGTTCCTAATACTCGCTTAGAACGTCAGCTTCAGCGCAAACTGAATCTCGCGCTGGCTGTTTGGAACCGTGCCACCGATGAAGCCGGGCGGTGAGGCATCGGGAGTACCGCCGCCGGCCCCGTCGGACCCGCTGAAGAGCGCCGCATTCGGACCAACGAAATCGGTGCGATTTGCTATGTTGAAGAACTCAGCGCGGAACTGAAGTCCGACCGTTTCCGTGATCTTGGTATCCTTCAGCAGCGCGAAGTCCAAATTGATCAGACGCGGACCTACGAGCGTGTTTCTCTTCAGGTTGCCGAGTGTGCCCGCCGGTTCGAGCGAATAGCACGCCGGATTAAACCATAGCGGCTCGACGAGTCCGGCAGCAGGATTGAGCTCCCTCTTCCTGATATACGGATCGCAGCCTGGGACAACATTGGGACGCGGGATCGCGGCGTTGGAGTCTATGCCGGCTTGATCGAACCCGTCGGTCACCGTGAATGGAGATCCACTCTGAGCAGTGAAAATCCCGCTGACTTGCCATCCTTCGACAAGCCTATTTCCATGGAAAGGCAACAAATATACGACGTTGGCCACGAAATTGTGACGCAGGTCGAAGTTGCAATTGCCGCGGTCAAGGGCGGGGTAGTAGGGATCGAGCTGGCCCTGAGCGTTCTCCCCCTCGGGTCCATACGCTGCAGAACCATCGTCAATGCAGTGCGAATAGGTGTAGGAAGCCTGCATGGTGACGCCTCTGGCCGCGTGGCGGACCACGTTCACCTGAAGCGAATTGTAGCTGGAATGCCCGGCCGGAAGACCCTCATTAACGTAACCATAGTTGTCGTTAACGCGCTGCGTAATCGGCTCGACGCCCACAAAAGGAACAAGGCCACCGAAAAAGCAGCTCGACAGGTTAGCGGGCGTCGGGGTGCAAGGTGAACCTGAAGCGTTAACAACTCCGCCGGCGCCCACCGTGACCGCCGTACTCGTCAGCGACGGATTCACGTTCCGTTGAATCATCAGGTGGGAGCCTTCGGAGCCGACGTAACCTACGGTCAGGATCGTGCCCTTGCCGAGATCGTGCTGGATGTTCAGGTTATATTGTTGCTGATAGGGTGCATTCGTTATGTTGAAAGGAACCCCGTCGTCAACCTGCGTGCAGTTTGCCGCTATGGCGGGGCACCCGGTCGGAGGTACCGTCGGCGGATTCGGAGCGGGATAGGACGCGGGAAACATGTTTGGGAAGCCGGGGCTAAATTGAAGAGTGAAAATGTAGGGAGCCGAAAAATAGTATGCGGAAGCGTAGGTACGAGGAGCAATGGGATCATGGAAGATTCCATAGCCCGCGCGGAGGGAGGTCTTATGGTCTCCGAAAACATCCCAAGCCACGCCGACACGCGGATCAATATTCTTCCTGTTGGGGCTGGTGGCAAACACGTGATGTTCCAGAGTGAATGCCCCGTCACCAAACGGCGGGTCCGTAATGGCATAGAGCGGCCAGCCCGACGGATTGCTGCCGTACTCGTAGCGGACGCCAAGATTCAGAGTCAGACGCGGGCTGATCTTCCAACTGTCGTTGATGTACGGAGTGACGTCAATTTCCCGGAAGTAGCGATTGGGATCGGCCGTAAACGGGCTAGGATAGGCACCATACGACTCGAACGGAGTGCCTTCCAAGACGCTGGGAGCGGTGAAGAAGAGGTAAAATCCGCCCCATTCGAAGGGGGCGTCGATATTGGACTGGACCCTGGCAATGTCCGCGCCAAATGTAATGGTATGCGCCCCGCGGGTCCAGGCGACATCATCTCCGGCGCCGAACTTATTCTGAACGAGCTCGTCGGGGGCCAATATGCCGGCGCCCACTCCAGCGAAGGGGAGCGGGACTATGAGAGCATCCTGGGCAAATTGGCGGCCCGGAAAGAGGCCCAAGGGGTCACTCGACCCGCTGATTCCCGGCTCCGAGACCGATCGCTCGTTGGTCCGGACGAAAGTGAATCGGGCCTCGTTTACGACGTTGGCGGAAAATAAATGCTTCTCCTCGAGAGTGAAGTATTGGTTTCTGGTTGTGTCCAGTTCCGGCCAGGAAGGCAAAGTGGATCCGAATGTTGGAAACGGTACAACGCTGTTTGCGCGGTCGGAAACATACCGTCCAAACAGGGTATCGCTTGGGGAAAGCGTGTAATCGACGCGCCCTAGAACATAGTTTTCATTCTGCACGAGGCTGCCAGTGGTAGTGGTGAGGAAATAGCCGCCCTGATCCGCCGCCGCCGCGGCGCCGGTCTGGAAAGGTGTATACAGGCCCAACAAACCCGCTATCGTCGCGGCGGCGGCCGGCTGCGTGGAGCCACAGCCAAAGGGTATGTAGGTGTACGGGCCTCCCGTTGTTGGAGCGGGCGTGGGCGGAATGCCCCCCGTGCAACTTGCGGGGAACGGCCCTGCGGCGGCGACGACACTACTCGGTAACCATCCGTTATTTACATATGGTTCCGGAACGGCCACGTTTGGGGTCGATTGCCCGAGCGATTGTCGCAGACCTTCATAATTCGCGAAGAAGAACAACTTGTCTTTCTTGATCGGGCCGCCCACGCTGCCGCCGAACTGGTTCCTACGGAACTCCGGCTTGTCCGGTTCCTGACCCGCCGCGGTGGGGAAGAAATCATAATAGCTCCGCGAATCTAGAGCCGAGTTGCGCAAGAATTCGTAGGCAGAGCCGTGGAACTCATTCGTTCCAGACCTGGAAACCGCGTTGACCACCGAGCCGTTGCCGCCGAATTGCGCGCTATACGTGTTCGTGAGTACCGAGAACTCCTGAATCGCTTCAATTCCGAGCGAGGTGCCCAGGGCGCCCGAGCCAGCCTGGTGATTCCAGAAATCGGACACGTCCGTGTAGTCCAACAGGAACTGCTCTCCTTCGGTTCTGGCTCCCGCGATCGAAAAGTTGTCTCCGTTGCCATACAGAGATCCGCCCGGTGCAGGAGGAGCCGGCGTGACGCCGGGCGCCAAGTTTATCAGTTGCTCAAAGTTGCGGCCGTTCAGCGGCAGGTCGCGCATCTGCTCGCCATTCACCAGAGAGGAAAGGGCGGTAGATTCCGTTTCCACCTGCGAAACCGTGGATTCCACCGTGACGGTTTGCTGGCTCTGTCCTACTGGTAGAGATAGATCGACGACGAGTTCGCTGCCAACCGTGATGGCGACACCTTTATGGATCACCGTCTCGAATCCTTGCTTGGAGGCCTGCACGTCGTACGTGCTTACATTCAGATCGGGCAGGTTGTATCGGCCCTGATCGTTGGACACCGTGGTTTGCGTTACTCCCGTTGCCGTATTTTTGACTGCGATGTTGGCGCCGGCGATTATCGCTCCGCTGGCATCCGTCACCGTGCCGGAAATAGTTCCCGTAATGGCTTGCGCTTCGAGGCGCTTCGCGCCGACTGCCAAAAGCAATGCTCCGCCCAGAACGCAAATAAAAGCGAACTCAATCACTTTAGGGCCCTTGAACATATATGGCCTCCGGTTCGATTGTCGGGATCTCTGGTATTGCGGGTTGACGGGCCCCCCGGCACGTCTCATAGGCGCGCTTTTACTACCCATATGTATGCATGTCAAGGGAAATACGTCCTGGAGCTGCACTTAGCTAGATTGCCATCGAGGCTCGCGGAACTTTCCGAGCGATTAACTTGCCGCACCGCGAGCGTCGACATCTGCGTCCCTGAGAAGCCCGGCCAATTTATCCTGGTCGGAAACCGGAGGGAAGCAGGTGGTTTCGATGCAAACGTAAGCTTGCGGATTCCCAACATCGATTTGCGGGATTGTTTCGCGGAGGGCGGCGGGCAATCCGGCGCCAGAGAGGGTTTCGGGCGTGACGCGCAGGACGGCTTTTCCGTAGCGATAAACGGAGCGAGCGGATTTTTCGAGCGCGGCGGCTTGGGCGTCGCCGGTTGCGCCGGTAATGACGACCTGGATCGAATGGCGCGAGTGGAGCAGCGCGCCGAGCGCGTAGGTTGAGGCGAAAAGTCCGTATTGCGGGATCAGGCCGACGAACGCCTCAAGAGTTTTTTCGGCCCATTCGCGGTAGAGGCGCTCGCCGGTGAATCCGTGCAGGCGGTCGAGGACGATCGCGGCGACTGAATTTCCGCCCGGCGTGGGCGAATCCTGCAGCGGCTTGCGGCGGACATCGAGGCCGCCCATCGGCGCGGCGTCTTTCGCGCGATCGAAGAACCCGCCGCCTTCCGGATCGCCGAACCGCTCGATGGCCAATAGCATGGCGCGTTCGGCAATTTTGAAATAGCGGCGCTCGAGCGTGCTCTCGTATGCGTCGAGCAGCGCGGCGACGGCGAAGACGTGATCGTCGAGTGAGCCTTCGAGACGCGGGCCGCCCACGCGGTGCAGAAATCCTTTTGATGGATCCCAGGCCTCGGCGAGGATACGGTCAAGCGTCTTCAGCGCGAATTCGCGGCAATCGGCACGATCGAGGACGTGCGCCGCATCGAGATACGCCGAAACGAACATCGAATTCCAGCCGACGTAAAGCGTTTCGTCGATCGCGGGAATGGGACGGCGTTCGCGGCGCGCCGCTAGCATTTTGCCCTTCGCGCGGGCGAGCAAAATGCGCGCGTTCGCTTCGTCCATGCCCAGCTTTTTCGCGAGCGCTTCGATGTTCGACCCGATCCAGAGGACGTTTTTTTCGGCGTTGTGGTGCATCTCGCCCCGCGGGTCGATGTCGTAATACGCTTCGGCTACGCGGGATTCCTCCGGCGCGAGGACGGCGCGGGCCTCTTGCTGCGTCCAGGTGAAATAGTCACCATCATCGTCGAGCGTCTGGTCCGCGTCCTGGCTGGCATAAAATCCGCCGCGCGCGGGATCGGAGAGGACTTCGCCGACCCAGGCGATAATGCCCTCGGCTGTTTCGCGGAAGAGCGGTTTGCCCGTTACTTGGTACCCGTGGAGGTAATTCCGCAGAAGCTCGGAATTGTCGTAGGTCATTTTTTCAAAATGCGGGACGCACCAGCGCTCGTCCACCGAGTAGCGGTGGAAGCCGCCGGCAATCTGGTCGTAGACCCCTCCCAGGGCCATGCCTTCGAGCGTACGCTCGGCCATCTGCAGCAGCTCGGGGGTGCGCGTGGATTGGTAACGCTCGAGCAGCAGATCGACCGTGCCGGCGTGCGGAAATTTTGGCTGATGCCCGAAGCCGCCGTGGGTAGGATCAAATTGCTGGTGCGCGGAATCGATCACCGAATCGATCACGCGCGCGTCGAACACTCCTCGCGCACCGTGAAAGACTTCTGACTTGGCGACGGCTTCGGCGAGGGCGTCGGCCGATTGATCCACGTCTGCGCGCCGCGATTTGAAAGCGTCGGCGATCGCGAGCAGAATGCGCTTGAAACCAGGCCTGCCGCCGGCGTCGTCGGGCGGGAAGTAGGTGCCGCCGAAAAACGGTTTGCCGTCCGGAGTGAGGAATGCGGTCAGCGGCCAGCCGCCCTGTCCGGAAAGCGCGCTGACGGCGGACTGGTAGCGCGCGTCGACGTCGGGGCGCTCGTCGCGGTCGACTTTGACCGGGATGTAGAGCTTGTTGATCATCGCCGCGATTTCGGGATTCTCGTAGCTCTCGCGGTCGATGACGTGGCACCAGTGACACCAGACGGCGCCGATATCAAGCAGGACAGGTTTTTCCTCCGCACGAGCTTTCGCGAACGCTTCCTCGCCCCATTCGTTCCAGTCGATGGGCTGGTGCGCGGCGGAACGCAGGTAGGGGCTGGCGGAATTCTTAAGGCGGTTTTCAGGGACGTCAGACATGGTGCGGAACTCCGAAGTCGCGTGTCACTTCGCGAGGGTGCCGAACGTTTGTTTTCAGTGAGATAGACTGAAAACGACCTTGCATGGTGTGACAGTTCGCATAGCGCGATTGGTGGTTGCCGACGGCTGATCGCCAACTGACGCGCGGGCTGGCCCCGACCTGCGCCTGTGGACTTTTTTCTGGTTCTCGTCCAGCGCCGCCGGGAGCTTCAGGGGCTGAAGCCCAGCTTCCTGGATCGTGCTTTTCTCGCCCGTAAACGGACGACCCGCAATGCTTTTGCGGATGTGCAGTTCGAGTTTTTCGTTCGCACTTCACATTCATTCCGCGTACGGCTGCACGTCCACGTTAGCAGGATCAGGGCGAAATGAAAGCGCGGAAAACGGATTGCGAAGGACGGGGGCAATTGCTGTCCTGCAAAAACCGGGGCACGTGGCGGAGGGGGGGAAGTTAGATCCTCGCGAGTCCGAAAAATGCGCTTGCAACTCTTACGGCATTATCGTAGTCTTACATACAGTTGTAGTAGGACAAGAGGCCATGTCACTACCAAAACTGAGCAAGCTCGATTTGCAAATCATGCAGGCGCTGTGGGTGCGCGGTCCGCTATCGATTCGCGAAATTCAGGAGTCGTTTCCGGATCGCGGCCGTCCCGCGTATACGACGGTGCAGACGATTGTCTATCGCTTGGAAGCGAAGAAGGCCGTGCGGCGAGCGAAGAAAATCAGCAACGCGCATATTTTCGAAGCGGTGATTTCGCGCAACGCGGCACAGAGCAAGCTGATCGATGATTTTCTGGGAATTTTCGGCGGTCAGGCGCAGCCCGTGATGGCGCATTTGATCGAAACCGGAAAGCTGACGCTGGAAGATGTGCACGAGGCGGAGAAGATTCTTCGCAAACTATCCAAGAAGGAGAAGTGAATCCGCCCCCTAGCTTGTGATTGAAGAACCGTGATCAGCGGCGACGCTCGATCCGTCAAGGAGAAGTAAACATGACGCACGAACTGCTGAACCATCTGTGGCAATCGACGGTTCTCGCGGTGGCAGTTGGGCTCCTGACGTTGTTGTTTCGCAGCAATGGGGCGCACACGCGTTACGGGCTGTGGTTCGCCGCGTCGTGCAAGTTTCTGATTCCGTTTTCGCTGTTGAGCGACTTTGGCAGGCACCTTAGCTGGAGGTCCGCGCCGGCGACGATACCGCTGGCGCTGGGAGATTTCGCGCGGCCTTTTTCCGTGTCTGCAGCGGGCGTCGGCGCCCTGCCCGCAGGCGCGCCCGTGGCTCCGATAAGCGCCGTGCACGGCCCGGGCGTCAATTGGCTGCTCGTCGTCCTAGGCGTGTGGGCCTGTGGGACGATCGCGATTGGCGCGCGGTGGATGGTGCAATGGCTGCGCCTGCGCGCGGAAGTGAGAAAGGCGCCGCCAGTGGAACTGAATGTGGCGATTCCGGCGAGATCGTCGGCGACGCCGATCGAACCGGGAGTAGTCGGCCTGTTCCGGCCGGTGTTGCTGCTACCGGAGGGAATTTGTGAACGGCTGACGCCTTCCCAGATGAAGATGATTCTGGCGCACGAAATGTGCCACGTGCGCAGGAGCGACAACCTGACGGCCGCGATCCACATGCTGGTCGAAGCGGTTTTCTGGTTTCACCCGCTGGTGTGGTGGATCGGGCGGCAAATGATCGTAGAGCGCGAAGCAGCATGCGATGAAGCCGTGCTGGCACAGAGCGGCGACCGGGAGGGTTACGCCGAGGCGCTTTTGACCGTTTGCAAGTTTTACGTGGAATCGCCGCTGGCTTCGGCGGCGGGCGTGGCCGGCGCGGACCTGAAGAAGAGGATCGAATGGATCATGACGCCCCGGATCACGCACAAATTGAATCTCGCAAAGAAGACGCTGTTGGCGGCCGCCGCTACAGCGACGGTTCTGGCGCCGATCGCGATCGCGTCGTTGTTCGCGATTCCGACGGGGACACTCGCGCAGACGCAGGGAGCCCACGGCGCGACTTTTCAGAGCGTGACGATTCGGGCGGACGAGCCGAGCTTGCTGAACATGATGATCGGTGTGGGCCCGGGCCGCTTTAACGCCAGCGGATACACGCTTCGAGAACTCATTGCCTGGGGTTACGACGTGCAAGGCTCTTTGATTTCGGGCCCCGCTGCGCTCGACGCAAAGTACAGCGTTGACGCCACTGCGCCGGGCGCTTTTACTGAAGCGAATTACACGGCCATCGACGCGGCGCGGGCCATGGTTCGCACAATGCTGGAGGAACAGTTTCAACTTCAGGTCCATCACGCAACGCAGTCGGTTTCGGTGTACGTGCTCAGCGCCGGAGGGGCCAACGTCCTGATGAAGGCCGCTTCGCCGGCAGAGCCCGGACCGGGCATTACCCTGGGCCCGACTTCGATCGGCGGCGGCGCGCTACGAATGGATGACTTCGTGGAGGCGCTGTCACAGCGGCTCGGGCATCCTATCCTCGATCAGACCGGTCTGAAGCAGACATACGACTTCAACTTGGATTGGAAGGTGAACGCCACTCCGCCGGCCGCCGGAAATCCGGGCGGCCCCAGTCCGGACGTGTTGGCGAGCGCGTTGCAATCGCAGCTTGGTCTATCGCTGCAGCCCGCGACCGCTCCAGCGGAAATGCTGATTGTCGATCACGTAACCTTGCCGAAGTCGCTGGCGCCGGCACGGACGGCAGTGCCGATGGATCCCCTACAGTTTGACGCATACGCGGGGCATTATTTGTTCATGGAAGGAATGGTGGTGAATGTGTTTCGCGACGGCGGACACCTGTATTCGCAGCCGCCCGGGCGGACGCCCATCGAAATCTTTCCCGAAGCGCAGGACAAGTTCTTCGCCAAGATCGTGGATGCAGAGGTTTCGTTCGAGAGAGATGCGACGGGAAAAGTCACCGGACTTGTACTGCATCAGGCAGGCCGGGATATCGCCATGGCGCGCTTGGACGAGGTGACGGCGAAGCAGATGATCGACGCGCAAAATGCGAAGATGCAGCAGAAAACCGCAACGCCGGGAAGCGAGGACGCACTGCGCAGGGACTTGACCGAGCTGGCGAGCGGCAAGCCCGATTACGACCGGATGAGTCCGGAACTGGCGGCGGTGACGAAGGAGGAGTTGACTGTTTTGCAGCGCGAGTTTCAGGCGCTCGGGACGCTGAATGCGCTGAAGTTTAGGGGGGTGGACCCGCAGGGCGCGGACATCTACGCCGCCGACTTTGAGCACGGTTCGATAGAGTGCCACATTGCGGTGATGCCCGACGGCAAGATTGCGAACGTGAGCCTGCGGCCAATGCCGTAGCGGGAGCTAGGACTGAAGCCTGCCATTATTGGGCGCATGATTTTGCACTGGGAGATTTCGGCGGCGCTGTTGACGGCATTTCTGGCGCTTTCGATTCAGTCGTATTTATCCGCTTACACCCTGGCGGATTTTCAGCTCGCGCATGTGTACTTCGGGCCGACGGAAATACGGATCCTGATGATGGCTGGAAATGTGGCGCTGATGTTCTTCCCGCGGTTCGAATTGTTCGGACGCGAATTCTTTCTACTCGATGTCGGTGGGGCGATCGCGACGGCGGCGATGTTCGGGATGGCGATCGCCGCGTCGAGCAAGCATACGCGCAGGCTCTATAACGAGGAGCGGCTGCCCTGATGGAACTTGTCGCGCGCTGCGACGAGAGCGGCTGTTAATTCGCCTTCTGCGTGGGGATAAAATCCTCGAAGACGGCGCGGCGCATCAGCGCCGGGGGCAGCAACCCCTGAGAGAGGATGAAATCGTGGAATTTCTTCTGATCGAATTTCGAGCCGAGCGCCTTTTCGGTGTCCTGGCGCAGCTGCAATAGCCGCGTGTAGCCGTAAAAATACGAATTGGCCTGGCCGGGCGAGCGGAAGGTGTAGCGTTCGACTTCGGACTTCGCAAACGGAATGCTCAAATTCACGTCGTCGGTCAGCACCCGCATGGCATCTTCGGGCTTGATCTTTCCGGACTGAAGTTCGGGATCGAGGAACGCGCGGGCGGCGCGTTGCAAGCGCATCTGGAGTGAGATCAACTGCCCGTCGAGCGGCATGTAGGGCTTCATGATGTACTCGGCGTAGAGTCCCCAGCCCTCGACGTTGGTGCTATTGAACGCATAGAGCGCGCGGGCCAGCGAGACGCCGTGCTCGACCATCGAATCGAACTGCAGCTCGTGGCCCGGCCGGACTTCGTGCGAGATAATCGTCCAGGTCACCGCGTCGTAGGAGAAGTCGTCGTACTTCTCCTCTTTCTTTTCGCCCTCGGTCGGAGGCAAATTCAGCGGCAGCACGAATTCGCCCTGCTCGCCGTGATTGTTCAGCAGTGGCGGAGGCACCATATGCGGGGCGGGCTGCGAGGAGCTTTCCGCCGCGGTCGCCAGGCGGATTCGCGCGGGGCGGTCCGGCAGGGTTACGAGCTGTCGCTTGGTGATGATCTGCTCGATTTCGGCCAGACGCTTCTTGTAAGAAGGCAGCACTGCGTCGCCAGAAACCTGGTTCTGCTTCAGCCGCCGGCAAACGCTGCGGTAGTCGGTGTCCTTCCATCCGTGCTCGGCTGCCACTCTGCCTGCGATCACCTGCATTTCGGCCTGATAGACCTTGAACTCGTGATGGGCTTCTTCTTCGAGCCGCGCGATCGGGATGTCGATGCCGTAGTTTTCAAGATCGAGTGCGTATTCCTCCGGTGGCAGGCGGAAGTCCGTGCGCGATTTCGGCAGCAAATCCGATTTGACCCAGGCATCGTAGTCTTCGAGCTCGGTTTTCAGTTTCGCGTACGGCTCTTCCCATCCTGGGATGCCGTACTGCTTGAAGAGCGGCGGAATCCCGTCGACGAAATTCTTGTTTCGCGAAAGCTGTGTTTCGATGTCAACCTTCGCGGGATAAATCATGTTCGGCTTGGTGATCTGCTCGGCGTCGCGCTGTTTCAGGATTTCCGTGAGCGGCTTGTATCCCGGCTCGACGCCGGCGTATTTTCGCAGGCGTATCAGAGCGGCGTGGCGGCGTTCGGGCGCCACCTGATCGTCCAGCAGCCGGCGCAATCCCTGAAAAACGTCCTCACTCGCGTTTTCGTACGGGACTTCGCGCGAATCGTTGAAGGCGTAGCTCCTCAACGAAAGTGAGATGGAGTGGAGCAAAATCGAAAGATCCTGCCGCACGCGCTTGTCGGGCTCGGTCTCGAGGGCGCGGGTCAGCTTGGCCTGGACCTCTTTCGTTTCGGCGATCGCCGCGTCTTCATCTTGCTTGGTCGGCTGCGAGATTTGTTCGTCGTACTGCGCGAGCCCTTCGGCGGAGGCCGTTTCGGGCGAATGTTTCTTGGTGACGTCGAGCAGCAGTTCCGTGTATCCGTTGCTGCGCGCGATCCAGTCCTGATCGGGTTTTGCGGAGGGCGCCGGAGCGGTGGGGGCCTGCGGCCCGGCCCACGACGGCCGGCCAATGCTCGCGACGCTCAAAGCAAGAATACACACCGCTGAAAATGTTCTGCGCTCTCTACTCACGGATACCGCCCCCTGATTGGAAAAGCCGTCTGAATTTGAACCGGAATCATTGCATGGCTTGGACGCGGCCGGCGCATTTTTGTAAGCCGCGCTCGGAAGGCGCAGGCCGTCCATCGGCCGCCCGTTACTGAATGGGATTGCGATAACCCGAATCGCGCGGATCGATCGGCTTGCGTCCCGCGAAGCCTTCGTCCTGCGAGTGATAGAAGCGGATGCGGTCTTCGCCCAGCCGCCAGCACAAATAGACGGCCTCGCCGTTGATGCGTGCGGGGAAATCCAGCAGACCGACTTCAAGATCCTTCACCACGCAGCCGGTGGCGTGGATTTTCTCAAGCGCTGTCTGAATCGCGCCCGCCAGCCGATTGTGTTCGAGGCGCTGCCGGGCGGCTTTCTCGTGCGCGATCATCAAACCGCCGGACTGCTGGGCGCGCTCGGCCAACTTGCCGAGTTCCTCGTCGATTTCGTTCAGCTTGCGGCGCGCCTCGATGGCGTCGATCAGGATCGGCTCGATCTCCACGCGCAGGCGTTCGGCGTCGCGGAGGGAAAAGATTCTGGGCTCTTCGTCGGCCACGGAGGAATTCTGACAGCTTCGTGCGGGAATGTCACCCGCCGATCGAAACCATCGTCCGGGATGGAGGGACGAATCCCGGCTCGTTGATGCGGTGTCCCTTTTCTTTTTGCGAGACGATGGCGAGGATCTCGTCGCCGATTTCGCGGTCGGTGGCGCCGTCGCGCAGCAGGTGACGCAGGTCGTGGTCTTCCTTGCTGAAGAGGCAGGTGCGCAATTTGCCGTCGGCGGTCATACGCAGCCGCGAGCACGCTCCGCAGAAGGGCTGCGACACCGGATTAATGAGTCCGATTTCACCGCGGCCGTCGGCAAAGCGATATTTGCGGGCGGTTTCGCTGCGCTCGTGAACGATCGGGACAAGCGGCCATTTCGCCGCGATGCGCGAATAGACTTCCGCGCCCGTAACTACTTTGTCTCGGGCCCACTCGTGGTCTGCGTCCAGCGGCATGAATTCGATGAAGCGCATGATCAGGTTGCGCTCGCGCGCGAAGGCGGCGAAGTCCTCGACCTCGCCGTCGTTTAATCCGCGCACCAGCACGGCGTTCACTTTCACGGGTCGCAGCCGAGACGCCTGGGCGGCGTCGATCCCGGCGATCACCTGATCGAAGGTTTTCGTTCGGGTGATGCGCTCGAATTTTTCCCGATCGAGCGAGTCGAGGCTGATGTTGATGCGGTCAAGGCCCACGGCCACGAGACGGTCGCAGCGGTCGGCGAGCATCTGGCCGTTCGTGGTAATGGACACATCCCGGACGCCCAGCCCTTTCAGCCGCGCGATGAAGTCCTCGACGCCGGGCCGCACCAGCGGCTCGCCGCCCGTGACGCGCACCTTGCGGATGCCCATGCTCACCAGGATTCGCGCGAGGCGCTCATATTCGTCCCAGGTGAGCAGCTCGTCGGACGGCAGGTGCGTTTCCGGATTCGCCGAGCGGCAATAGACGCAGCGGAAATTGCAGCGGTCAGTGACGGAGATCCGCAGGTCGTGGATCTGTCGGCCGAATTTGTCGGTTAGCGGCACGGGCGCAAATTAAAAAAGCCCAAATCCGCGTTCGGATTCGGGCGATAAAGACACCGGCGCATTGGTTTGCGCGGCGTATTTCCCCTTTCCAAACACGGGAGGCCAGGGTGTTTCCGCCCGGACCCTCGTCCCTAAAACCACAAGGGAATCGCCTCGAAGGCCATAGGATGTCTCTCCCGTAGGCCGTGGAGGTCGGAGAACGTACAGGCCAAGCATAGTCTTGTGGTCGAAGGGAATCAAATCGCATAGTCGGTACGGATATAAGCGGTTACGGTCGTATGTCGTCTGCAGATAGAGGCGAAAGCCGGCCCGTGGTTATACTTTTCCAATCTTGCGTGCCACGAGCTCGCGCAGTGGATCGACCTCGGTTGGCGAAAATGAGCGCTTGGGCAACATGTTGAAAATGCCTGTGGCGGGATATAACAGAATCAGGTCCTTTGACTCCTGCCAACGGACAAAGGTTGACCACCCCGATTTCGAATGCATGTCCTGCGCCCAGTATTTGACGCCGTCCTCATCCAATTGACCGCGATACTCTTTTTGAAGACTTGGATTCCTTTTGAAATACCGTGTGGCGAGGATTCTCCACAGGAAAAGATCAAAAAAAAGAAAGAACAGGCCCAGACCAATCGCTGCAATTGCCGCCCCGCGATTGTCGTTCGCATCACGCGTCGTAAGAAGGAAGACCCCGATGCCGATGAAAACCAGGGCAAAGACCCTTGGGAATGAGCGCGGAAGCCGCGGCCACCCAAGAAATTTCGTTTTTTGCAAAGCCCGTCGCTGACCTTGGTAAAGATCATCTGCTGTCAAGCGAAAATTGACTACCATTCATCCCTACCGGTTATGCGCGGCCGCGGCTCATGTTGCGGATTTCTTTGCGGTAATCGGGGGCGGTAATTTCGATGGTGCGGCACATTTCGTAGAGGCGGGAACGGATGCGCTTGCCGACGCGCTCGGTGAGAGAATCCTCGATCGCCGGAGCGCGCATGCCGATCACCCGCGAGCTGGCTGGCGGCGCCGCGCCGTTTGCGCCCGGCTCCGCGTCGAGGTAATTCGTCGTCAGCAGCGTCACGCGCTTCTCGTTATAACGCGTATTGAGAACGTGACCCACGGTTTCAAGTGCCCAGAGTGAAGGCTTGCTCGACCCGACGTCGTCGAGCACCAGAATTTCCGCCTGGAGCACCGGCTCGAGGACGGTCATTTCCGTGGCCTGATTTTCGGGATTGTAGCTGTCTTGGATTTCCTTCAGCAGCTCGCGGTAATCGTAAAAGAGGCCGCTGTGGCCGCGCAGCACGATTTCTTTCAGCGCCGCCACGGCGAGGTGTGTCTTGCCTACGCCGCATGGGCCCATCAGCAGTAGCCCATGCTCATTGCCAACCGGAAATTCAGCGGCAAATTTCTGGACCACGAGCTTCGCTTGCGCCAGGCTGCGATTCCAGGCCGCCTGCTGTTCGCGCGAGACGTTTTCGATGTCGTTGTCCGCCTCGTAGCTCTCGAAATCGCAGTGGCGATAGCGTTCTGGGACGCGCGCTCGGCCGAGCGTACGCCCGGCGCGATCATCCGTAGTGCAGTCGCACGGGATCGCCCAGACCGTTTTCGGCGCGCCGGCCGATGCGCCCGGACGGTCCGATGCAACCGCCCGCGCACCCTCGGTGGTGCGCTCCACGACTTTCCAGCCGCTGCCCTGGCAAATGGGACAATCCGCTCGCGCCATGAAGGAAGAATATGCGGGCGGAACGCGCGGCGCAAGCGCACGTGTGCTGTGCAAATTCTAACTGCTGTGGAAAGCGACGAACTTCGGAGCTAAAAACCCCCCAGGCGTTTTCGACCGGGCACATCGCCAAGCCTGGCGCTAGATAAAACGCCTCGCGGTTGTGGGATCAGCGGTTACTTTTCGACGCGAATCGCGTGGCGCGGTGCCGCGCGCACGATTGCATTGGAATTGCGTGCAGGCCGTTCGTTGCCGGCCATGAAGTCGCGCGTCACTTCGCTGCGCACGAACTTGATGAATGCTTCCATTTGCGCCTGCATTTCCCCCATTTTGTCGCGCATGTTTAAAATGATCTCGATGCCGGCGAGGTTCACGCCGAGCTCACGCGTCAAATTGAGAATCACTTCCAGGCGCTCAAGATCGGAATCCGTATAGAGCCGTGTGTTGCCCTGCGAACGCGAAGGCTTCAACAGGCCGACGCGCTCATAGAGCCGCAGCGTCTGCGGGTGGAGCTGATACAGCTCGGCGACGGCGCTGATCATGTATCCGGCCTTCGCCCTGTTTTTCGTTCGTGTTGCCATGATTGCCTCGATCGACCGCTCAGACCGCCGCACGGGCGAAAATATCCCCACGCGGATTTTCTGGGTCGAGCTTGTCGAGCTCCTTCATCAAATTTCGAATACGCTCGTCTTCCGGCTTGGGTACTACGATCTGTACTTCCACGATCTGGTCCCCGCGCTTGCCGGCCTGCCTGGCCGAAGGCGCGCCTTTTTCGCGCAGGCGAAGCTTCTTGCCGCTGTTCGTCGCCGGAGGAATGCGCACTTGCGCGCGGCCGTCGATCGTGGGCACTTCGACTTTTGCGCCGAGCGACGCCTCGCTGACGGTGATCGGCACGACCGTGTAGAGATCGTCTCCGCGGCGATCGAAGAACGGATGCGGCGCCACTTTTGTGACGATATAGAGATCGCCCGGAGGTCCGCCGCCGATTCCCGCATTGCCGCGGCCGGCGACTCGGACACGCGAGCCGGTATAGGCGCCCGGCGGAATGCGCACGTCGAGCGTTTCCATTTTCTGGACGCGGCCTTCGCCCCCGCAATTGCGGCAGACGGTACGCTGGCGCCCGGTGCCGCCGCAGCGGGCGCAGGTGACCTGAAATCGCATCTTGCCGCTCACCTGGGTCGTCTGTCCGGTGCCGTTGCACGTGGGGCAGACCTTTTCATCGCCCGGCGCGACGCCCTCGCCGTGGCAGACGCTGCAAGTATCGAGTCGCGTGAAACTCAGTTTTTTCACCGTGCCGCGCATGGCTTCGGCGAATGTGATGTCGATCTGATATTCGAGGTCGGTGCCGGGCTCGTGCTCGTGTCCTGCGGATGCGGCAGTGGCCCCGCGGAAAAACTGGCTGAAGAGGTCGCGGAAACTCGCACCGCCTCCGGGGGAGCCTTGTCCGGCCCCGCCGCCAAAATCGAAGCCGCCGAAATCGAAATGAATATCTTCGGGAGAAACGCCGCCATAGCCGCCCTGAGGGGGCATTCCGCCCTGGCCCGGCACGTTGAACCCGAACTGGTCGTACATCTGGCGCTTCTTGGTGTCTGAAAGAACTTCGTAGGCTTCCTGGATCTGCTTGAATTTTTCTTCGGCGGATTTGTCGCCGGGATTCAGGTCGGGGTGATATTTGCGCGCGAGCTTGCGGTAGGCTGCGCGGATGTCCTTCACCGGAGCTTTGCGCGGCACACCCAGCAATTCGTAGTAATCGGTTTTAGTTGTGGAGGCCATTGAAATTTGCGCCGCCTTTCCGAGGCGGCGTCCTTCTAACGTGCGTAGGGGCGTTCGCCGCGGCGAACGCCCCTACCAGAGAGATCCTTCGACCCGACACTGTCGGCTCTGGGGATAAAATCCGGCGTTGCCGGATTTTAGTTCGGGCGCTTGGAATCGTCGACATCGACGAATTCCGCGTCCACCACGTCGCCGCCCTGCGGTGGCGTGTGGCTTTCGCCCTGCGAGGCGCTGCCTGCATTGCCTCCGGGCGCACCGGCCGCACCTGCTGCGCCGCCCGCCGCCTGCTGTGCTTTGTACATGGCTTCGCCGATCCGGCTCAGCGCTTTCGTCAAAGCGTCGGACGCTGCGTTCAGCTTTTCGGTGCCGCCTTCCTTCAAGGCCGACTTGGCCTGCTCGATCGCGGCTTCGGCGGCTTTCACATCCGCTTCGGCCAGCTTGTCGCGGTTCTCGTTGACCAGCTTCTCGCCCTGATAGATCAGGCTGTCGAGCTTGTTGCGAGCTTCCACTTCCGAGAGGCGCGACTTGTCTTCCGAGGCGTGCTCGTCGGCTTCCTTCTTCATCCGTTCGGCCTCTTCCTTGCTCAGTCCGGTCGAGGCGGTGATGGTGATCTTCTGTTCCTTCTTTGTGGCCATGTCCTTCGCGGCCACGTTGAGGATGCCGTTGGCATCGATGTCGAAAGTGACCTCGATTTGCGGCACGCCTCGCGGAGCCGGAGCGATACCCACCAGGTTGAACTTGCCGAGCGAGCGGTTGCCGCTCGCCACGGGGCGTTCACCCTGCAGAACGTGGATCGCCACCTCAGGCTGATTGTCCGACGCGGTCGAGAACGTCTCCGACTTGCGGGTCGGGATCGTGGTGTTCCGCGGGATCAGCACGGTCATCACTTCACCGAGCGTTTCCACGCCCAGCGAGAGCGGAGTCACGTCGAGCAGCAGGATGTCCTTCACTTCGCCGCCCAGCACGCCGCCTTGAATCGCCGCGCCGACCGCGACCACTTCATCCGGGTTCACGCCCTTGTGGGGCTCTTTCCCGTTGAAGAGGTTCTTCACGATTTCGACCACGCGGGGAATACGAGTCGAGCCGCCGACCAGCACCACTTCGTCGATCTTGTCCGGAGTTAGCTGCGCGTCTGCGAGCGCCTGCTTCACCGGGCCGACCGTGCGCTGGAGCAGGTCTTCCATCAACTGCTCGAGTTTGGCGCGGGTCAGCTTGGTCTGCATGTGTTTGGGACCGGACGCATCCGCAGTCAGGAACGGGAGATTGATCTCCGTTTCCTGGAGCTGCGAAAGCTCGATCTTGGCTTTCTCCGCGGCTTCCTTCAGCCGCTGGATGGCCATGCGATCCTTACTGACGTCGATGCCCTGATCGCGCTTGAATTCCGAAATCATCCACTCCACGATGCGCTGGTCGATGTCGTCACCGCCCAGGTGCGTGTCGCCGTTGGTGGATTTCACTTCGACCACGCCTTCGCCAACTTCGAGGTCCGAAATATCGAACGTGCCGCCGCCGAGGTCGTATACCGCGATGGTCTCTTCCTTTTTCTTGTCGAGGCCGTAGGCCAACGCCGCAGCCGTCGGCTCGTTGATAATGCGCAGCACTTCGAGGCCGGCGATTTCGCCCGCCTGCTTCGTGGCCTGCCGCTGGCTGTCGTTGAAATACGCGGGGACAGTGATGACCGCCTTGCTCACTTTTTCGCCCAGAAAGTCTTCCGCGGCGGCCTTCAGCTTCTGAAGGATCATCGCCGACACTTCCGGCGGGCTGTAGGATTTGCCGGAAATTTCGACGCGCGCGTCGTCGTGCGGTCCTTTCACCACCCGGTAGGGAACCCGCTTGGCTTCTTCCTGTACTTCGTCATAGCGCCGGCCCATAAAGCGCTTGATCGAATACACCGTGTTCTCGGGATTCGTGATCGCCTGGCGCTTGGCCACCTGCCCGACCAGTCTTTCGCCGGACTTCGTGATAGCCACCACCGACGGCGTGGTGCGCGCGCCTTCCTGGTTGGGAATTACAACGGGTTCCCCGCCCTGCATGACGGCAACGACCGAATTCGTCGTGCCCAAATCAATGCCGATAATCTTGCTCATGGAGTCTGCTCCTGTTCGCGTCCGCCCGGCTCAGGTCCGGTTGAAACACGCCCATCATACACATTGAGCCGAGTATTGTCAAGTTTCCTGTGTGTCTGTATTCCTATGCGATGCTGATACTTACAAGCGTTTTGTGGCGAATAGCTGCTATCATCGCCTCGAGTGCCTCCAATTGGGGCTTTTCCCGGCCGTCGATCGTCTCTTTGCGGCGAACCATGCTCCGGGCCGGCGCATCCTAACCGTCATCGCCGGAAATCGTGCGGCAGGGAACAGGCGGCTGCCGCCGAACGAATTCGCGTTACAATGGGGCCGCGATTTTTGATCCGAGCGTGGGGAGGCGGAATTGGCTTATCGATCCGGTGAATTGGGCGCGAACGAGTCGCGCCGGAGCGCTGCGGAGACAGCTGCAGGGAGGGGGAATGTGTACCGTTTTCTGCTCGTGTGGGTGTTCGCTCTAGTGGCCAGCTTCTCGGCGAGCATGACGGCTGGCGCACAGCCCCCGACCGGGCCCGCGCAGTCGAGTGCGGCGCCGCTAACATCGGGCGCGAAATCGGCTACGCCGGTGAACCCGGGGACTTCTACGGCCAAACCGATCGCGAGACCGGCTCAGGTGCTCGGCGCGCCGGTGAAAACGTACGGATCGAGCAGCGCTCCGATCACCATGGAAGTCTTCACGGACTATGAATGTCCCACGTGCAAACGATTGTTCGAAGAGACGCTGCGCCCAATGATTTCCGACTACGTGGCGGCCGGCAAGGTCTACCTGGTTCATCACGATTTTCCACTGCCGATGCACAAGTACGGATATGAAGCGGCGCGGTGGCTGAACGCGTCGGCCCGCGTGGGCCAGTTCCAGAACGTGGAGGCGGCGCTGTATGACCATCAAGAATCCTGGGCGGCCGATGGCGACATCGGAAAGTATGTGGCCGGAGCGATGTCCCCAACCGAGTTCAAGAAGGTCGAGACGCAAATGCGCGGCTGCGGGCTTGGCGCGCCGGCGGCGGTAAAATCGGCGAGCTTCGCCCTGGGAAGCCAATCCGGTTCCGGGGATGCCTGCGCGGTCGATTCCTATATCGAGGCGGATCGAGCGCTCGGCAATCAAATTCCTGTTACCGGCACGCCGACGTACGTGATCAGCTACAAGGGTCACAGGTTGCCGGCCGGCTCGGGTGTTGTCAGCTGGCCGATCCTGAAACAATTTTTCGATTCGTTGCTGAGCCAGTAGCTCCGCGGCGCAAATATCCCAAATGAGCAACGATACACGACGCAGACTCGGGCGAATTGTGGTGATCGTCGCGCGCGTGGCGCTGGCGGCGATTTTTCTGTTCGCGGCTTATGCGAAGATGAAGCCGCAGCCTGGAATGCCGTGGACGCCGGGTTCCGTGCGCACGTCGCTTTCGATGTTCGCGATCGGCGTGGATTCCTACGAGATGCTGCCGCCGTGGGCGGTGAGCCCTTTCGCGCATTTCCTGCCTCCGTTTGAGCTCTTTCTGGGGCTGTGGCTGCTGAGCGGATATGGCATGCGATTTTCAGGGTTGGTGTCGACAGCGCTGATCTGCGCATTCATTCTGGCGATGTATTCAGCTTACCGGCGCGGGCTAACCATCAGCTGCGGATGTTTCGGCCAAGGCGCTCAAATCGGAATCATGGAGTTGATTCGCGATGGCTTGCTATTCCTGCCGCTCGCGCTGATCGTCACGATCGGCGGTTTCGTGACCAAGCGAAATCGAACCGGTTCAACCCTGCCGCAATCCTCCGCCTCCGTCAGCCACGCGGATTAATTTTTCGTTTCTCCCGACGGGAGTCTTCGCAGATATTCACCCAGGTGACGACTGAATTCCTGCGCGCCCGCGTAGGTGAGGTGCAAAGGATCCTCGAAAGAATTTTCATCGGGCATCCAGTGGCTGGCGTCAACGTACTGGGCGCCGATTCCGCCGAGCATTTCTCGGAGATGCGCGCGATATCCCGCCGACCATTGCGGCTGGTCGTAAAACAGGTGCACGTGATCGGGCGGCATGGGCATTTCGACGAAATAGACATTCGCGCCGGCCGCTTCTGCTTGCAGTGCGATTTCGCGGATCGACGGAATCAGCGGATTGCGCCTAGCGCGCCCGCATTCGGCGATGAACTCCGACGCGCTGGGATATTCCAGCATCGCGAAATCGACTGAGCGGCCCATCGAATTGGATTTTTCCGGAGGCATGCCCTGCTGTGCCAGGGCACGGCGAAACAGTTCGACGCGCTCCCAGACTGTGCCGCGGTCCTCGAACAGTTCAAAGTGGCGCATGATTTCGAACTCCGCGCGATCGTGCGGGGAAAGATGGTAGTAGCGGCGCGCATACTCCGGCTCCATGTAATAAAGCATTGCGCGATTCCCGATCAGGTCGCGCGTCGAGTATTCGAGCGGATGCGTGAGCGTGAAATCGAAGAAGCCGAAGATGACCGTGCGCGGGCGCAGTCCCTGCTCGAGGGCGTAACGCAGCATCAGCAGCTGCTCGACGCCGCTGGATCCTCCCATCGCGAGGTTGATCGAACCCGGCAGTTTGCCGACGCCCATGCCCGCGTCGAACGATGGCTCGTTGAAGCCCACGCCGATCAGGGAATTGCCAAGGGCGATGGCTTGCGCGCCTCTGGATTGGCGCACTCGTCCCATCGTCCAGCGGGGAATCGTGTTCCGCGACAGCCGCGCGACCTCGCGATCCAGCGCCGCCAGCATCAGCACGATTCCCGCAAGGGCAAGAATAAAAATGCGCTTCGGTGCGTCCAATATTCCGACCTTTGAGCTCAAAGCCCTTTTTCCTCTTCAGAAATCGATGTAGATGAACTTTGAGCTCTGGCCCGAGAAAACGTAGATCGCGAGCGCCAACGCCGCCCACCAGATCGCCCAAAACCACCAATGCTCCACGCGAATCCCAAAACCAGGAGGCGGGTCGTCCTGCGCTCCGCCCATGTAGTCGAAAGCATGCTTCAGCCAGTCGAGAATGGTCATCGCATTAGCCAATCAGAAGTCTCCGGAAAAAATAAAGCGCCGTGTGGACGTCCATGCAAAAAAACGCCCAGGCGAAATTTACGGCCACGTAGGTGAGCAACCACGATCCAAGCTGCGACCACAGCGGCGGCCGTGCGTCCGGGTCCAGAGGACGAATCTGCCGCCACATGCGCCGTACGACGAGCATCACACCGTGCAACAGTCCCCACACGATGAAATTGACGCCCGCGCCGTGCCAGATGCCGCTGACGAACATCGTCACCAGAATATTTGCGTACACCTGGCCGGCGGCGCGCCGCGATCCGCCCAACGGAATATAGATGTAGTCGATCAGCCAGCTGGTGAGCGACATGTGCCAGTGCCGCCAGAATTCCGTGATGTTGGTGCGCAGATACGGCCAGTCGAAATTTTCCGGCACGCGAATGCCGAACAGCCGCGCCGAACCGATGGCGATGTCGGAGTAAGCCGAAAAATCAGCGTAGATCTTGATGCCGTAGGCGAAAAGCCAGAGCAGCAGGATTGGGCGATACGCGCGGCTGATGTCCGCTGAGTTCAGGTGGCTGGTGTAGGCCGTGAGGACATCGGCGATCGCGAATTTTTTGACCAAGCCGGTGAGAATGCGCGTGACGCCGCGCTGCCAGTCGATCACCCATGCGCGGGAAATGCCGCGGAGCTTCGGCAGGAAGTCCTGGTATCGCTTGATCGGCCCGGCGACCATGGTGGGAAAAAACAAAATGAACGCGAGGTACTCGGTGGCCGTGCCTTCCTCGGTTTTGTTCTTGTATCGATCCACCGCATAGTGAACGAATTCGAAGGTGAAAAACGATATCCCCAGCGGCAGAAATGCGTTTCGCCAATAGAGAGGGTTGTGCGCCGCGTCGTGCCAGACAAGGCCGGTAAGAAAGTTTCGGTATTTGAAGAGGACCAGAAACACCACCGTCTGCGTGACTCCGAACCAGCACACCCACGACGCCGGCTTGTAGAAGCGGCTGACGAAAGATTCCCACAGGAAAATAGCGAGGCAGGCGGCTCCGGCGATGCCTCCGAATTGCGTGTACGAGAAATAAGTGAAGAACAGGCCGCCACTCAGGAACATCACCCACGGCCGGCGCTCCGGGCTTGCGGCGCGGCAAAGTATGGCGCTCGGGATCAGGAAGAAGAGGTAGTAGTCCCAGCTGTTGAAGATCATGCGCCGCCGGTGAAGAGGAATCGACTCTAGCTGACAATCGAGGTCAATACAATCAGGGGAGATCGGTAGGTGCTAACAGCCGAAAAAGCAAAGCACCCGATTAGAGAATCCACAGAGTCGGAGCAGACATCGCGAAGGAAGCAAGATCGAAGGACGGGGCCGAGAAAACCAGGGGGAAATTAGTCGCCGTTTACGGTGGGGGCCGCGGCGCTGGCTATTTTGTCGGCGGGAGTCGGGTTAACGTTCCGTAGGTAGCGCCAGGGATTTACCGGCGTATTGTAGATGCGGACTTCGTAGTGAACGTGCGGCCCGGTTGCGCGGCCGCTGTTGCCTTCGTAGCCGATCACATCGCCCGACTTCACATGCATGCCGCTCTGCACGTTGAAGCCGGAAAGATGTCCGTACCAGGTGGTCACGCCAAATCCGTGGTCGATCACGATCAGGCGGCCATAACCGGCGCGCTCGTCAACTTCCTCGATCACACCGTCGGCGGTGGCGCGTACCGCGTCGCCATAGTGCGAAGCAATATCGAGACCGGCGTGGAACGCGCCTTCACCCGAGAACGGGTCAAGCCGCTCGCCAAAATGACCGGTAATCTGCCCAACCACGGGCCAGAGCGAAGGAATAATCCCGAGCGTGCTCAGCTGAGCCGCGGGAAGCAGCCGCATGCCGCTGCCGGACATGGACACGGCGGTCACGTTTTTCTGCAAATAGCTGAACTCGTCGACTGAATTCTGGAACGCGGCGCCGTCGTCGGCCACGGGAGCGGAGTCGGTCAAGCCGAAGGGAGTCTGCCGGAAACGGTTGATGCCGTAGGCCATGGCGACTTCGCCGGCCAGCGACTGCAACGAATTCAAGCGCTGATTGGTGTCCTTCACCTGCGTCTGCAGCTGCACGTACTGCTGCTTCAGGTTGTCCTGTTCGCGACGCAGAGAATTGTAACTCGTGGCTTTCCAGAGCATGCGGGAGTAGGATCCCATTCCTGCGGCGACGGTGATACCACCGACAACTGCAAGCACCGCCACCAGATGCAGGACGTACCAGGGCAGGCGCACCCGTCGCATTCCGCCGGTGGCGTTGGAAGCAATAAAAAACGTGTAAGAAGGCTTGCCCTTCATCGTTTTTCTTCCGCTCTGTGCTTACTTACTTCGGCCGTCCAACCGTCCGCGCCTTGAAACGATTGGCCGTATTCCTCAGAATCCTGCGATCATGAGTCTGAACCGAGAGCCCTGGTCCGAAACCCGCCGATTGTAGCCACCGTCGCCGGTGGCGTCAACCGTTGATCCGACGTTTTCCACAGGCTGCCGGCCTTGGGGTTCTGGCCGGGCGCTCTGGACTGCGAGCCGCCTAACGATTACTTTACCCTATTGGCGGAACGCTTCACAACTGTACGGAAGGACAGGTTTGAATCAGGAAGCCCAATTGATCGAAAGGATTGCGAAGGCCGTGCCGTCTGTTCGAGGCACGCGCGGCGGTGCCAAAGCTCGGAGAGGATTGCGGCTTGGCATCGGCGACGATGCCGCCCTTCTCGCAGCCGGCAGACGCGACGAGTGGGTCTTGAGCTCGGACGCACTGGTGGACGGGATCCATTTCCGTGTCGACAGCGATCCGCCGGATTCGGCGGGGTACAAGGCGCTGGCCCGGGCCACGAGCGATCTGGCGGCCATGGGTGCCGAGGCCCGGTTTTTCCTGCTGACACTGGCGCTGCCGGCTGACCGCACCGGCGCGTGGCTCGACGCGTTCTTGCGCGGGATGAGCCGGGCGGCGCGGGAGCTTGGCATGCGGTTGGCCGGCGGGGATACCACTCGGAGCGACCAGGTCTCGATCAGCATTACGGTGATTGGCGAGATCGGCCGGGGGCTCGCCGTAAAGCGATCGGGAGCTCGGCCCGGCGACCGGATCTATGTCAGCGGGCGGCTGGGACGAGCGGCGCTGGGGCTTGCGCTAATGGAAGCGCGCGGGCGCGCTGCCAAGTTACCCGCGCCGCTGCTCAAGCCACATCTTTACCCGGCGATTCGGATCGAGCTGGGCGGCTGGCTCGCGCGACATCGCCTGGCTTCGGCAATGATGGATATTTCCGACGGGCTTTCGACCGATCTGGCGCGTCTCTGCGGGGCGAGCGGGGTCGGCGCGCAGCTGGCCGCCGAGCGGATTCCGTGCGTCAGAATTCCCGCTGCGGCCACGCGAGTGCTGCGCGGCAAGCCGCTCGACCCGCTGCGCATGGCGCTTCACGGCGGCGAAGATTACGAACTGCTATTCACGGTGCCTCCTGGGAAAGTGAAGCGGCTCCGAAGAGCGCCGGGGTTCGCGCAGCTTGCGGCCATCGGCGAAGTCCAACGCGGAACGCGAATTACGATTGTCGACGGGGAAGGCAATCGCCAAGAGCTCGAGCCGCACGGCTGGGATCCGTTTTCCTAGCCGCGGCATCCTGCCGGCGCTACACACTACTGCTGGGGTCTTGCCGGCGGCGGTGCTGCCGGAGCGGGAGCGGCTGAAGGTGCCAAGCCCTGCTCGGCGGCGTCAGCGGGAGGCGCGGTGTCCGGCGTATCGACCTGCACGGGATGCTCGCCGGCCTGTTTTTCGAGCGGAACGACATTTTGAAATGGCTCGACCGGCATGCCCTGCATGGCCTGCTGCATGAATTCGATCCAGATCGGCAGCGCCGCGCGGGCCCCGGTTTCCTTCTTGCCCAGCGAAACGTGCGCGTCGTTGCCCACCCACACGCCGCAGGTAATCTGCGGAGTGAAGCCAATGTACCAGGCGTCGGTGAAGTCGTTGGTCGTGCCTGTCTTGCCGCCCGACGGCCGCCCGATTTCCTTCGCGCGCACGCCAGTGCCGAACTGCACCACTTCCTCGAGCATCGCCACCATCGTGCGCGCCACTTCGGGCGGAATCACGTCCGTCACGTTCGGGCGCTGATCTTCCATCACGACCCCGTCATAGGACGTGACGCGGCGCAGATAGTGCGGCTCGATGTGAATGCCGTCGTCCGGGAAAACCGTGAACCCGGATGTGTGTTCGAGCAGCGTCAGGTCCGCGGCGCCGAGCGCGAGCGGTAAGACCGGGGGCAGCGGGCTCTGCAGTCCGAATTTCCGCGCCAGCCCGATGGTATTCTCGATGCCGACTTTGTCGAGCAGGCGCACTGCCGGCACGTTGCGTGAATCGGCTAGCGCGCGGCGCAGCGTGATGCGCCCTTCGAATTTTTCGTCGTAGTTGTGAGGCGAATAATCCTGGCTGCCGGTGTGGAACGTAACCGGCTCGTCGAGCACCGTGTCAAACGGCGAGGCGCCCTGCGCCAAAGCTTCGGCGTACACGTACACCTTGAAAGAGCTGCCGGTTTGCCGCATGGCCTGCGTGGCGCGGTCGAATTTCGAATCCTCGAAATCGTAGCCTCCGACGAGAGCTTTGATTCCCCCGGTGGCGTTGTCGATGGCGACGAGTCCCGCCTGCGCGATGGGTACTTGCTCAAGCTCGACCTCGGCCGCGGTCCCGTTGAGCTCCTTGATCTGCACGGTGACCAGATCGCCGGTTTGCAAAATCTCGGCGGCGGCTTTGTGTCCCGTCCAGGCGAAATCCTGTGGCGTCAGCAGCGCCCGGTATGGACCGATTTTGATGTAGGCGAACGTCGGCTGCACGGACGTCACCAGCCCCGTGACGTAATCGGCTTTCTGAATGGGCGCCTTCCAGTCGTCGTTTTGGTAACTGTCCAGCGTGCCCAGATGGTCGCGAAGAATATTCGGGAGATTTCCGCGCCACCCATGGCGCTGATCGTAAGCGTGCAGCCCGTCGCGCACGGCTCGGTCGGCAGCCTTCTGCATGTCCACGTTGAGTGTGGTGTACGCCCGCAGCCCCTGTTCGTGAACGGCGGCGGTGCCGTAAGTGTGCTCGAGATACTGACGAATTTCTTCCACGAAATAGGGCGCCAGATCGTTCCGCAGCGATTCCACGTGCAGGCCGAGCGGGAGCTTTTCGGCGGCGTCCGCGGCGGTTTGCGATACCTTCCCGTCGTGCGCCATCAGCGAGAGCACCAGATTGCGGCGGTTGCGTGCGCGGTCGGGATGAATGATGGGCGAATAGACCGGGCCACGAATGATCGCAGCCAGTGTGGCAGCTTCGGCCAGCGTCAACTGGCCGACGGGCTTGCTGAAATAATATTCCGAGGCGGCCTCGAATCCGTAGTTGCCGGAGCCGAGATAGATCTGATTGCAGTACATCGTGAAAATCTGTTCTTTGGTGTAGTGCCGCTCGATTTGGAGCGCGAGCATCGTTTCCTGAAGCTTGCGGTGCATGCTGCGGTCGCTGCGATTCAGGAACAGGCCGCCGGCCAGCTGCATGGTCAGCGTGCTGGCGCCTTCGGCCACGCGGTGGCTCACGATATCGCGCCAGGCTGCTTCCAGCACGCGCGGGAAATCCACGCCCCAGTGCTGCTCGAAATGCTGGTCTTCGGTGGTGATGATTGCGTCGCGCAGCACGGGCGGAATCTGATTGTAGGTGACCAGGATGCGGCGCTGCAGCGCGAACGTGCCGACGGATTGTCCGTCGTCGGCGTACAGCTCCGTGACGATCACCGGGCGATAGTTTTCCAGCGCGTGGATTTCCGGCAGGTCGCTTGAATAGACGAACAGCAGGCCGACCGCCGCGCCGAATGCGACCGCACAGCACAGCAGGAACGCAAACGCCAGGCGGCCCAGCGTGGTGCCGCCCCCAATCTTCATCGTTGCGCGATAAAATCTTTCATCCACCGTGTTGCCATTCTATCGCAGCGGAGAGGCATGCGCGGGGAGGGGAGTTTGTGGCGTGTATCCAGAAATGCGACGCGCGTGCGACGTGCCCGGCCGGCATCAGTGGCGGAGAATCGTCGAGACGTGTCCGGAGTTGTCGATTGGATTGCGGTTGTTTTCCTCGCAGATGTATTCAAGCTGATCGAGATCGCGGTGCCGCGTGTAGCTGCGCACCACGTGCCAGGGCTTTGCCAGAACATCGGGATCGGTCAGCGTCATCTGGTCTTGCATTTTGTCAGGTGTGGTCAGGCGGATGCGCTCGACCACGTGCAGGTTCGGGCCGTGGTTCAGGCGATTGAACCCGAGCGGAAGCTTGTGACCCAGGCCCACGGTGTCGATCACGAGCGTGTCGCCCTCCCAGTGGCCGATGGAATTGCCGTTGAACGTGGGATCGACGTCGGCCGGATGGCCGCGGCCGTCGGTGAAGACGCGTCGCACCTGCATGTAGGCTTCCTGGATGATCGTCACGCGGCCGGGCGTGAACAGAAATTCGACGTCATACGGCTGCGACATGATTGTGGGCATGCCCGGCGGAACGCAGTTCGCGCTTTCCGTGGGAGGCTCTTCATTTTTCGCTTCTTCGTCCGTCAGTGTTTTCAATTCCGCGGCGGCTGCGGGTGTGAGCGACGGTTGTTCCGGCGTCACACCGGGCGGGGGACCGAAATCATAGGTCCAAATGCCGGACCAATCGGGCAATGACTTCAGCGATTCGACGTTCGCGTAACGAGCGACCTTCCCGTCGCCTGACGGGTTTGGCGACGCGCTTTGTCCCGGGCAATCGGCGCTAAGACAAACGAACGCCGTGAACGCAAGAATCGATCCGGCGAAGAATTTCATGCTACCCTCATTTCGAAACGGAGCGCCCTCGAAAATACGAGGAAGTCCTCTGACGCGCACCCGTCCAGCCTTCGGCATGAAAACAAATTCTTAAATTCCGGCGGGCATTATAGTACTTTATGCAAGCAGCGTGTGCGGCGCCGCGCGGGAGACCTGCATTCGCGCCGCGGTCGTGGATTTGGAAATGGTTTGGGGGTGGGCCATGAGAAAACTTCAACTCGCGTGCCTCTCCGCGCTGATCGGCCTGATGGCTGGCTCCGCGCTTGCCCACCATTCGTTCGCCATGTTCGACCGCAACAAGGAAACCACCATCGCGGGCACGGTCGAGGATTTTCAGTGGACGAATCCGCACAGCTGGATCGAGCTGGACGTGCCGAATGAAAACGGCGGCGTCGACAAATGGAGCATCGAGCTGAACAGCCCCAACAACCTCGCGCGGCAGGGATGGCATTCCAACAGCGTCAAGCCGGGCGACAAAATTTCCGTGATCATCTGGCCGCTGCGCAGCGGAGAAAAGGGCGGCCTGTTCATTTCGCTCACGCTTCCAAACGGCCAAGTCCTCGACGAACTAGCCTTCCGCAACCGCAAGCAACAGCAGTAGGTTTCGCGCGCCCTCCAAGCAATCCCGCCGATCCGGAGCGCTCGCGCGCCCGGGCGATTGCCGCTCTTCCTGCAAAAATGGCGACGACTTATTGGTTGGCTGCGGCCTTTGTGGGAGTGCAAAACTCGTCGAAGGCGCGGGTTAGGACGGCGGCGATCGTGAACGGATCGCTGCTTTCGATGTCGCGGCGCTCCATCATGAAAGCCAGCTTGCCGTCGCGCATGAGCGCGATGGAGGGAGACGACGGAGGATAAGGCAGGAAATATTTCCGCGCCTGCGCCGTTGCTTCAGGATCCTGTCCGGCGAAGACCGTAGCGAGCACTTCGGGACGATTCTTGTTCGCGATAGCGCGAGCGATAGCTGGGCGTGCCTTGCCCGCAGCGCATCCGCAGACCGAGTTCACGACGACCAGCACGGTGCGTTTTTCTTCCTTCAGCGCGCCATCCACGTCGTCGGGCGTCCGAAGCTCCTGGAAGCCAACCCGCGTGAGTTCGTCGCGCATGCCCTGCACCATAATGTCTGGAAACATCGTCACTCCTTTGTCGCGGGCCCGTTGGGCCCGATTCCTACCTGATGAGGACTATATCACCTCCTTCAGATCTGATGCACCAACAGACGGCCCCGCTTCACTGGTTGATCATGAAAGTCGACATCTGGTCGAAGAACGCACGGAGGTGTTGCTCGGCTTCCGTCGGCAGCGCGGCTTCGGCGAACGCGTTGTTCATCAGCCGCATCCAGTTATCGCGCGCCGCCCGATCAATCTGAAACGGCATATGACGCGCGCGCAGCCGCGGGTGGCCGCGCTCCTCGACGTACCGTTGCGGCCCTCCGAACCGATAGATCAGGAAATCGCGCAGCCGCTTCTCCGCCGCCCCAAGCTCGTCTGGCGGATACATTTTCCCCAGAATCGCGTCATCCGGCACTTGCCGGTAGAAGGCTGCCACCAGACGGATGAAACCGTCCTCGCCGATCATTGAATAGATTGCAGTCTCGTCCATAAGCGTGCGGCCAGTTTACCATTGGCGCGGCCGCGGAAACTTGACCGGCCTGTGCGCCGGGCATAAGCTTTATAGACGCGGCGAGCTTCGTCCCACGCACGCGTGCGGGACATTTTCCAGGAGATCGACATGAAAAAATTGCGGCGGGCGGAGTTTCTGAGCTATTTTCTGGCGGGGGTATTCGCTGTGACGATGGTCGCAAGCGCCTATGCGGCGCCGAAAAGCATTTATGATTTCACGCTCCCGTTGCTGAACGGCAAGGACGCGCCGCTGGCCGACTACAAAGGCAAAGTGGTGCTGGTGGTCAACGTCGCCAGCCGCTGCGGCTTCACGCCGCAATATTCGGCGCTGGAATCGATCTACGAAAAGTACAAGGACCAGGGCTTCGTGATCATCGGCTTCCCAGCGAACAATTTTGCGGGGCAGGAACCGGGCACGAACGAAGAGATTGCGAAATTCTGCACCGGAAAGTACAACGTGACGTTTCCGGTGTACGGGAAAATTTCCGTGAAGGGTGATGATCAGGCTCCGCTGTACAGCTTCCTCACGAAAGACGCGAATCCTACGCTTGCTGGCGACATCAAGTGGAATTTCACGAAGTTCCTTGTCGATCGCGACGGCAATGTGGTGCAGCGGTTTGAACCGCCGGTGACGCCCGATTCGCCCGAAGTGGTTTCGGCCATCGAGGCGCAGCTTAAGAAGTAACAGTTCGGATTTACGGAATAAGTGGTTCCCGGGACCCTCGCGGGGTGTGTCGCTTCGCGAGGGTCCCTTTCTTTTGTTTGCAGTGATTTGGATCCTGAATTACTTTGCATGTTGTGTCACTTTGTTGGGCCGACTCGGCGCGAGGAGAGCCACGGCTGAAGGCGTTTAACCCGGAGCGTGTTTCGGCACAGCGATCCGTCATTATGTCGGCAATACGGCTGTGGTTATCTCGACCCCGGTGGTGTAGCATCACCGACATATCCGGCATTTTTGAATCTCGGTGACGGAGGTCATGAGACGCACGCCCGAAAGCGGGCGTCGGGTCGAACCCTACGATGAAGCTCTCAGGCGTGTTGTCTGCCGCTTTCGCCATTTCCTTAGTCGCGCCTTCGCTCTTTGCCGATACCACCGTCAGCTACAAATACGACATTAAACCCGGCGCGGGCGCACCGGCGCGGATGGTCGGCCCCGCCCTGGAAGCCGCCAAGTCCAAGATACCCACCCGCACGGTCATACAGATCAAAGGCAAGCTGGCACGGGCGACAGGTTCGCCATTCGTGACCGTGTCGGATTTCGATAAGCAAGTCATTACGGTGATCGATCCCGCGCACAATCAATTCGCGACGGTTTATATGAAGGACTATCAGGATCAGGTGTTGTCGCTGTGCAAGGTTCCATGCCGGCGATGCCGGCGGATGCGCGGAAAATCATGGACTCGATGCAGTCGAGCTTTTCCTCGCAGAACACCGGAAAGACCGACACGGTGATGGGCATCCAAGTCGAAGAAACGGAGATGACGCTCGCGGTGACGATGCCGGCGAAGCCGGGCGCCGCTCCATCAACCGACGCGATGCCTGCCGCCGAACCGCAGGTGCTCCTCCAGATGGTGATCCATATGTGGACGGCCCTGCCGTCTGAGGTGGAACGCGTGCCAGCCCTCAAGGAATTCAGCACAGTTTATGGCGATCCCAGCGCAAACCAGGTGATGAACCCGACCGGTTCAATGGGGAAAATACTTGGTTCCTTGCCGGGGATGGGTAAAGGCTTTGCATCGATGATAGAGGCAATGCAGGAGAAGAAGGCCATCATCCTGAAGACCCAGTTCGAGATGTTCATGCCCATGGCGCAAGCGATGTTGGCGGCGCAGGCCCGGGCAAAAGGAACCGATCAAGCGGAGACTCCGGACGCCACAGCGCCTTTCATGGAAATGACGATGGAGCTGGAGAATATTTCGGCAGCGCCGATCGATGATTCGGTGTTCGCGGTGCCGCGGGATTATCGGCTTGTGAGCGTGCCGGAACTTCTGAAGTCACTCATGCCCGCGCCGCAAGCCGCGGAAGCTACGGATTCGGCGACACCCTCTGCTCCCGTTGCTGCGAAAGCCGAGGCAACGCCACAGAACTAGGATTCAAGTGTGCGCTGCTCGCGCGTTACTGAATGCCAAGCAGCGCGCAGGAATTCTTGTAGTAAATCTTCTCGCGGTCTTCCTTCGAAATATCGAGCGCGTCAATCACTTTGATCGTTTCGCGGATGTACATGGGGCCGCCTTCGGGGTCGAAGGGGGCGTCGGATGCAAAGAGCACGTGGTCCACTCCATAGAAATCGAGCGCGCAGACGAGCGCGGATTTTGAGCCGAAGGTCGCCGTGTCCACATAAAACATCTTGAAATAGTCGAGCGGGCGCTTCTTCAGCTCCTTCAGCAGCGGCTTGTAGTCGACGCTCGAGGTGCGCGCGCCGAGCTGATCCCAGCCGGCGCCGACGCGGCCCTCGAAAAACGGGACCATACCCCCAGCGTGATGGATAATGATTTTGAGATTCGGCAGCTCGTCGAGTATTTTCGAAAATACGATTCGCGCCATCGCGGCGCTGGATTCGTAGGGCCAGCCGAACGTCCACCAAATTTCGTAGAGCGATTCCGGCTCGGCCTGATAATCCGAAAATTTCGCCGTGCGCGCGGGATGAATCCAGATCGGCTTGCCGAGCGCGTGCATTTCCTTGAACACGGGACGAAACTCGGGCGCGTCGAGCGCTTGGCCCGCCACATTTGAATAAATCTGAATGCCGCACGCACCCAGTTCCTTTACCGCGCGGCGCGCTTCTTCCACCGCACCCTCAGGATCGCGCATGGCGACGGAAGTAATGAAACTTGGAAAGCGCTCCGGGTATTTGTGACAGAGCTCGGCCATGCCGTCGCTGCCGATGCGCGATAGGTCGCGCCACGCGGCTTTGTCGCCCGCAGCATCCGGCGGAGGTGAGGCCAGGGAAAGAACCTGCTGGTAGCCTTCGAACATGTCCATCACTTCGAATCGCCGGTCAAGATTCGTCATCATCGGTACGGCTTCGCTGCGGCGGTGCATGTCCTTCATTTGGCCCGTGGTTTTCAGCAGCGCTTCGTGAAATTTCTTCGGCCAGATGTGCGTGAAGATGTCGAGCTTTCTCATGATTTCATCCCCCCCATGAAATTATGGATTCGTTCGCGGCGGTTTCGGCGGCGGTTGTTTCAATAGCTCGTCGGGATCATCGCTGCGGTCGATATAGCGGCCGGAAAGCGCATCGTAGCGGCCTGATGCGAGCCCGACGCAGCGTCCGGTGCACCACTCCATCCCGTCCTGCGGCCCCACCTTGCCCTTCATCTGATTCAGCCGCTCGACCATTTTCGGCACCCAGCGTTGCGCATCGGGATTGCTCATGGTTTCGTCGGCCATCGCGGTCATGATCGAGCCGGGATCGAGCGCGAAGACTGTGACGCCTGTTTCTTTCACTTCATTGGCGACCAATTCTGCCAGGCGATTGGCGGCCGCTTTGCCGAGGCTGTAGGCCGAAAGGCTCGGCGTGTTCATGTGGCAGCGCGGCGAGGAAATATTGATGATGCGGCCGGCTCGGTGCGCGGTCATGCCCGGTAGTACGGCGCTCATGAACAGCAGCGGGGCGCGCAAATGGACTTCCTGCGCGGCCCACCACTGGTCGGGATCGACGACGCCGATCGGGCCGTAGGGACCGGCGATGCCGGCGTTGTTGACGAGCAGCGAAATCGGGCCGAGCTTTTCCGTTGCGGTTTCGATGACGCGTTCGACGTCGCTGCGTTTTGTCACATCGCCCGCGATGGCCAGCGCGCGGCCGCCAGCCGATTCGATTTCGCTCGCGACCTGACCGAGCTGAGCTTTGTTGCGCGAGGTGAGCGCAATCGCTGCGCCTTCGGCGGCGAAGCGTAGCGCGATGCCTTTGCCAATGCCACGGCCCGCGCCGGTGATCAAGGCGATTTGTCCTGCGAGCAATCCACGCATTTTGTTTGCGCCTTCCGCGACAAACGAAGATACAGGCGGAAACGGACAGCGGCAAGGGATTCGGTGCTTGAATCAGAGACGACCTTTGCAGGGCGCCCGTGAAGAAAACTTGCTGCGGATAAACCAGTGCACCGGAAGGCGCTTCGCGCCGGCGGTCTTATGCCGGAAGCTCCGACCCGCCTAACGAGCGTCACGCGTGTTCGGCGGCGGCTACCAGAGGCGCGGTGCGTTTGCGGGCCGGTTTCATTATCAGGAGCGCTAACGCTGATACCAGAGAGAGAGAAGCTACGAAGTAGAAGACCGGCGAGTAGCTGTGGAAATGATCGAAGACCATTCCGGCCAGCGTCGCACCGACGGCTCCGGCGGTGGTGCCGATAACCATCATGAAGGAGATGACCGGAGGGTAGCCCTTCACGCCGTAATAATTTGCGGGGAGCACCATCATGGCGGAGAAACAGACACCGAACGATCCGCCGAGCAGGATGGCGTAAAGATACAGGCCAAAACCACCGCTGGCGCGCATGGCCAACAGCATTCCGGCCGCGAAAACCATCGAGCCCGCCGCCCAAACGAGACGAGGTTCGATGCGATCGGCGACTGCGGCGAAGACAAGAGTGCCGAAGAGCGCAGACAGCAACATGATCGAGATCGAGGACGCGGCCTGGGCCGGCGTGTAGCCCAGGTCGCGGAGATGCGCATTGCCGTGGGCGATGTAGAGCGGGTAGCCGGCGCTGAATCCGAGCAGCGAAATCAGAATCAACCAGATCGCCGGTGTGCGAAGCGCGTCCATGAGCGTCCAATCCTCATTCGTTTTGTGCACACGTTCCTTCGCGGCACGCTGCGACGAAAGCGCCGCTGCCTCCGTGGCGCCGTCCGGAAACTGCCCAAGATCGGCGGGGCGTTCTCGCACGAATACCAGGGCGAGCAGAGTGCAGATCACGCTGTTTGCGGCGATCAGCCACCATCCCGCGCGCCAATTGCCGCCAGAGATTCGAATCACTTTGTCGAGCGAGCGCGCCGCGACGAATCCGCCGAACGTGCCGCCGGTGTGAACGAGGGTGATGGCGAGTCCTTTGTAGCGATTGAACCACCGATTGATAGCGGTTTGCGAGACGAGCACGCCACCGGTCATTGCGCCCAGGCCGATCATCACGCCGTACACGAGGTCGGTCTGCAAGCTCGTGTGGACGACAAACGACATCAGGAGCGCGCCCGTCGCCACCACGCTGCAGCCAAGCGCGGCGGTAAATCGCACTCCCTTTCTGACGATGAGGATGGCGATCAGTGGAGCGGGAACTCCGATCATCAGCTGGTAGATGGCGTAGGCGAGGCCGAGCTGCGTGCGGTCCCAGTGCAGCGCTTCCGCCATGTAAGTGTTGACGACGCTGGCGCCATAGAGAGGGAAGGCGAAATTCGCGAACAGGATAATCCAGAAAATCGCCAGCAGCTTCCAGCCGTAGAAGTTGGATTGTCGCGTCATCGCCCCCACCGTGCGT
>Ga0209007_1000099_pt1 | contig 51347 bp, 45 predicted proteins | sample JacPinW_OM1H0_O2_FD_187961 | JGI IMG/M metagenome (GOLD analysis project Ga0209007, IMG submission 187961) | Forest soil microbial communities from Algoma, Ontario, Canada - Jack Pine, Ontario site 1_JW_OM1H0_O2 (SPAdes) (version 2) | ecosystem: Environmental > Terrestrial > Soil > Boreal... | reverse complement strand
GCGTCCATCGGCAGCCAGATGTCCACGCGCGAACCGAATCGGATCATGCCGACGCGTTCGCCAAGAGCGACCGTCTCGCCCTCGTTCTTCCAGCATAGCACGCGGCGCGCAATGGCTCCGGCGATTTGTTTGAAAACCACGCGGCCTTGTGGCGTATCGATATAGATCACGTTCTGCTCATTCAGCACGGAAGCCGACGAACGGTACGCGCCAAGGAACTTTCCCGGTTTGTACACGACCTTGACGATCTTGCCGGCAAATGGCGCGCGTTGCACGTGCACGTTAAAGATCGAAAGGAAGATGCTGATCCGGCGGCCCATCACGTCGTCGAGTGTTTCTTCTAGGATGGCGACCACACGTCCGTCGGCGGGTGAAACCACCGTGCCTGGAGCCGTGGGAATTGCGCGGTCAGGATCGCGAAAGAAATAGAACACGAAAAGGCCCAGGAGAACGAGCAGACCGCTCGCCCAGTACCAGTGGGGAATCAGGCAAAGCAGGCCGACGACGATCGGCGGGACCGCAAATCTGTACGCGTCTTTAACCATGGAGGGAAGGAATTCTCGCCATTCGGCTGAACTCAGCGAATTTGCGGCACGCGCGTGATACACGCACTCATCGAACTTCCGCGCTGAACAAATGCACGGGTATTGTACGACAGAAGTGCGCGCGCCACCGGGCCCTGTGCAGCCTAATGACTGACCAACTGCTGATGGCGAGCGAGGATCATCTCCATGCGGTCCCGCAGACGCAGCTTGAGCTTCTTCAATTCCACTTCCATGATCAAATCCTCGGAATTCAGATAGGAGGATTTAATGAGCTGCTCTAGCTGGGATTCACAGCGGGAGTGTTCTTCGACGAGGTTGCGAAACTCTGGATCTCTTGCCAACAGGGACTGCCGTATATCCTGGGATGAACTCGGCATTCATTCCCTCCTGGTTGGTAATGCGTTTACATAGTTGTAACAAATACCACAAACATTCGCCCTAGCCAATAGGGTGAACTACAGAATTCTTGCCGAACATAAGAAACGCCGAATCCCGCGATTAGAAAGAACCGATCAGTTCGTCCGACAGCAGGCGAGCCTTCTGGGCCAGGTTTTGCGCGCGCACCCAGTCTCCCTCCTTGCTGGCGTCGCGTGATTGCGAAAGGAAGCTGCGGATTTTTCCGACCAGGTCGGTCTGGGCCGCGTTCAACTGCTTGCCGCTGGTCTGCTGAAGGTTTTTCTCCGCTTCGGCCGTGTCCTCTCCCGTTTTGCGCAGATAGGTTGCCTGATCCGTGGGCGAAAGCTGTGGCGTAATCTGCGGAGCCTGGGGATGGGCAGGCTGCTCCGTTTCGGATTCGGCGGATGTTTCGGCGGGCTTGCGCGCCGGTGCGGGTTTGGGAGGCGGCACGTTCACCGGAGCCGTGGGCACGGCCGCCGTGGTCGGCAGAGCCGGAGGCGCGGCGACTGTTTCCGGCGGCGGCGTGGCATCTGTGTCGGGTGCGACGCTCATGGGGCGTTCGGTGACGGCAGGAGCGGGTGCTGCGGCGACCGGTGCGGCGGCATGGACTTTCTTGTCTTCGCATCCGGCCGCGCCGATCGAAATCGCGCAAACCATCAGCAGTACGGCCGTTCGGGCTTTATCGTAAGGGCAGCGCATCTATCGTTTTTCCGCCGCAATCGGGCGACTCAGGTCGCCGGTCCTTGCAGACTGCGCAACGACATATCGCGCTAGCGGCAACTTCATGCGAAATGTGGTGCCGCGTCCCGTCTCTGATTCGAACTCGATCCGCCCATTATGAAGCTGGACAAACCGGAAGGTGTTGGCCAACCCGATGCCGGAACCTCCCGGCCGGGTGGTGAAAAATAGCTGGAAAATCTTCTTCTGGTCGGCCGGAGAAATTCCTCGGCCGGAATCCTCGACCGCCACCAGCGCAAATTCACCGCTGCGACGCAGGCGCAGCGTGATCCTGCCGCCGGGATCGGTAAATTCGCTGGCGTTGAGCAGCAGATTCAGAACCGCCTGATGGATGAGCTGCCGGTCGACTAGAACCGGCGGGCAATCGGTGGGTAAATCCGCGTGCAGCTCCACTTGCGCCTTGGCGATCGACGGCCGCGCCGCGTCCAACACCTCCTCCATCAGCGCGCGCAAATCGGTTTCTTCCAGGTTGAGCTCGACGGGCCGCGTGAAATTGAGGAAGGTTTTCACGGCGCGGTCGAGGCGATCGATTTCGCTATCGAGCATCTTCACCGCCTGCTGCGGTTCCGGATCTACCGGCATGTTGGCCTTGAGGACTTCCAGCCACAGGCGCATTGAATTCAGCGGATTCTTGACCTCGTGTGCCACGCCCGCCGTCACGCGCCCCAGCGCGGCCAGTTTTTCGGAGACTTCCAGCTGGTTCCCGATGCGCTCGAGCGATTCGACGTCGCGCAGCGTGACCAGTGTACCCATGCGGCTGCCGTGCTCGCGAATGATCTGCACGCTCACGCCGATGCGTTGCGGCCCGGAGCCGTCGTCCAGCGTCACTTCCTTGCCTTCCGCCGGCTCGATCTGGTCGCCGTCGATTTGCAGCACGGTGCGAAAGGGATGCCGGGCGGGAAAAATCTCGGAAACCCGGCGCCCGCGCAATTCCTCCGATGGACGCCCCAGAAATCTCTCTGTCGACGGGCTTACCAGTACGGCGCGGTCCTGACCGTTGAAAAGCAACAGTCCGTCTTCGAGGCCGCTCATCACCTGGTCAAGGTTTTCGCGCAACGCACTGAAAATTTCGCGCACGTCGCGAAGCTGTTTTCCGATACCGACGATCTTCGTGCTCACCGCGCCGAGTTCGTCTCCGCGCTCGACTACCGGCTCCGCGTCGAACTGCCCGGCGGAGATGCGGTCGAGCTGCGCCGAAATGCGGCCGATCGGCGCCAGGACAACGGTGCTCATCAGCAGCGCCAGCAAGGTGGAAATTAGCACTGATCCCAGCGCCCAGTAGCCTGCCGAGATTAGCCCCGGCGAAATCTGATCCTTCAGCAGCGCCGAAGAGAGTCCGACACGAATGTCGCCGAATGGCTCCGTGCCCATCTGAAAGGCGAGGGAATATTCGTACGTTTGCGGCGGCCCGTAAAGCTCGCGCATCTGCTGGAAAAATCCGGCACGAACCAGCGAGGTGAGCGGCGGACGGCTCGCGACTTTTTGATCCCTCAGCGATGAATCGCTCGACACCAGTACCGCGCCGTTCGCGTCGGTGATGGTGATTTCGTAGATGGTCGGCGAAATTCCCACGTCCGATTCGATCAGCGAATTGAGCGTGCTGCTGTCATCGAATGCCTTCCGGGCGTATTTGCGGAGGTCGTCGGGACTGAGTGATGCCGTCGTCTCGCCGCGCTCGGCTGCATCTTTCAGGGAGTCGCCGCACGCGCCGTAAATCTGCTGCGCAATGAAGGTCGCGGTGTCATTGGCCTGCCGCAGGGTCTGCCGCATCAGCCGGCCCAAGTAGAGGCTGGAGACGACCGTCACGACCAGCAACACGAGGAACGCCGTGGCCAGCGTGAATTTAGTTTTCAGGCTGAGACGCATTGTTCCGCCCCGCCTCGTATTCTTTTAGCTTGTTGTGGAGCGTCTTCAAGCTGATTCCCAAAAGTTCGGCTGCGCGCGTTTTATTCTGACTCGTGGCCTCGAGGGTCTGCACGATCAGCTCGCGCTCGGCGTCGTCGACGGTGGTGCCGATCGGAAAACGGATTCCGCCCAGGCCTTCGCCGGCCACTACCGCCGTGTGGCCGAAATCGGGAGGCAAATGTTGTCGGCCGATCGTGCCGCGGTCCGAAGCGATGGCGGAGCGCTCGAGCACGTTGCGCAGCTCGCGCACGTTGCCCGGCCATGGGTACGACTTGAACAGATCCATCGTGTCGGCGCTGGCGCCTGAGACTTTCTTGCCGTGTTTTTCCGAAATCTCCGCAAGCAGGTGTTCGATCAGCAGCGGCAGATCTTCCTTGTGTTCGCGCAGCGGAGGTAGGTGGATGTGAAACACGTTCAGGCGGAAATAGAGATCCTGCCGCAAGTGCCCGCTAGCGACCGCCTGCTCCGGATTCTTGTTTGTGGCCGCGACCACGCGGACGTCCACCGGCGTTTCCACCTTGCTGCCGAGCCTGCGGATTTTGTGATCTTCCAGGACTCGCAGCAGCTTCGCTTGAGTGGGCGCGGGCATCTCGCCAATCTCGTCCAGCAACAGCGTGCCGCCGTCGGCCAGCTCGAAGCAGCCCATGCGCCGCTCAGCGGCTCCGGTGAACGCGCCCTTTTCGTGGCCGAAAATTTCGCTCTCCATCAGCGATTCCGGAATGGCCGAGCAGTTGATCGCTACAAACGGTCGATCCGCGCGCGGCGAAAGCATGTGAATCGAGCGTGCGACCATTTCCTTGCCGGAGCCGGTTTCGCCGGTGATTAGAACCGACGCTGTCGAGGGTGCGGCCATTTCCACCTGCCGCATCACGTCCTGCATCCCTGGAGAGGAGCCCACCAGGACTCCGAGCTTACCGGCCTCGCGCAGCTGGCGCGTGAGCGCCGCTACCGCTTGCTGGTCGCGCGCGCGGCCCAGAGCCCGGTCGAGCAGAGCCCGGAGCACCGGGGGCTTCAGGGGCTTTTCGATATACCAGAATGCGCCCGCGTCGATTGCCTGAACCACGCGCTCGTCGCTGCCGCGACCGGTGATAATAATCACCGGAATCCGCTGGGTTTCCTCGCCGAGGTGCCGAAGGAGGTCGAGGCCATTCATGCCCGGCAGCTCGACGTCGGCCAGCATCACCTGGGGGTTGAACTCGGTTAGTTTCGCGAGGGCGTCCTCGCCGCTGGGGACGCCGAGCACGTCGCAATTCCATTTGCGCAGCAGGGCTTCGTAGCCTTTGCGGGCATTTTCTTCGTCTTCGACGATCAGGATGCGTTGCAGGGATGAATTGTCGGCGGCCATGGAAACTTTGAGCCTACCAGCAGTCTACGCGATTTCCAATAGATGCGAACCGGTACAAAGGGGCGGAAATCGCCCTCGGTAAGGAAAGCGGAGCGGAAAATGAAGTGCGGCGGCGCCGGGACCGGCAGCGCCGCACTTTGGGTCGCGTTACGTGCGCGGGAAGTTGAGCCCGCGCTCGAGAATCAGTTCCATTTTCGTGCTTTTCTCGAGCGTCACTTCCTGTCCCAGTCCGGCTGCGACCATATAGGCCGCGGCAGCTGCCGCCGCCGCTCCCATGGCCGCCTCCTTTTGATTCTTGTCCATCATTCCCGGGGTCGCGCCTACCAGAGCGCCGGCAGCCGCTTCCTGAATCGCTTCCTGGCGTTTGGTAGTGCTCGCTTCGATCTCGCCCTCCCGGTTGTAATTCACGCGGACCGAATGAACGCCCGGAACATCGTCCACCATGGCGATGAGCGGCATCCAGCCGTCGGGAGTCTTGATGTCGTCGAACGCGAGCCACATCCGCGCCCGTCCGGTCTTCCCGGCTGCTTCGACCTTGTCCACGTGCCCGCGAACTTCGGTGCCGGCTGGAAGCCCGGTGCCATCGGCGGCAATCAGCGGCTCCAGCGTGTGAGCGGTGAACGCATCTCCGTGCTTCGAATCCTTCGTGCCGAGATCCGTATCGAGCCCGATCAGGAAACGAGTCCCTTGCTGAACTTGATTCGCAGGCGCGGAACTTCCCGCCTCCGAGCCCGCTCGCGACGATGAATGGTCCTGCGCCTGCGCTACCTGCATCAAAATAAATGCAAACGTTATGAGTATCATCAGAGCCGCAATAATCGTGGTGCGTTTCATGCAGTCCTCCTTCTTCGTTTTTGGGTTTGGCGCCTTCGGCTGGAGCGGAAGCGCGCGCACCCGCGTAGGAAAGCGGTAGTAGGTTACTCAGATGTGCCCGTTCGTTGCAAGGTGGCCCGGCCAATCCGGCGTGTCGAGTTTGTAACCTCGCCGTCCCAGATCGGCGTATTTACAGCTCCCAAAGCTGTACTTCCTTGAGTCGTCGGGGCTTACGCGACCCCATCGTTTGGCAATCTTGCCTCCCTTTTCAATTCGGCACGACAGTCGTGCCGGGCTCAAAGGGCCAGCCCCGCTCAGCTGCGTAGTCTCGATATTCGGCTCCGCGTTCATGGGCCGCCGGCGGTTGAGCGGCCGACCGCCCTCCCACCGCAAAATCAGCATCGCTCGCGAACACTCGATAGATCTGGAAGTGAGATTCCTCCCTCCTTTGTGCAGCCTGCGCGTGACTTGAATCCGAGGGTTGAGGAAAGCCACGAAACAACAGATAATCTCAAGCCGATTGAATTGCAGCTGAACAATCCAAATGAACTGGGGGCCGTGAATGGCAACTGAGAAACGCATGGACGCCGATCGCCTGACCGCGATCGATGTGCACGTGCACATCGAGCATGAGGGAGAGGGAACCGCAGCGGACGAAGCCGCGAAGAAGTATTTCGGCGAAGGCGCCGCGCGCGGCCGCGCCGGAATGGCGGATTACTACCGCTCGCGGAACATCGGCTGCGTGGTTTTCACGGTGCAGGAGAAAATGTCCGGCCGCCCGCAGGTGAAGAACGAGACGGTGCTCGAATTCGCGCAGCAGAACGCGGACATCATGATGGCTTTCATCAGCATCGATCCGACGCGCGGCGCCGAAGGTGTGGCCGAAGCGAAGGACCTGCTGAAGACTGGCCTCGTCCGCGGACTCAAGCTGCATCCGCCGATCCAGGGATTTTTCCCGAGCGACCGCATCGCCTACCCGCTCTACGAGCTGTTTGCCGAGGCGCAGCTTCCGGTGCTATTCCACACCGGCCACAGCGGCATCGGCACGGGAATGCCGGGCGGCGGCGGGATCCGGTTGAAGTACGGCAATCCGATGTACATCGACGATGTGGCCGTGGATTTTCCGAACATGCCGATTATCATGGCGCACCCGTCGTTCCCCTGGCAGGACGAAGCTATTTCGATCTGCCTGCACAAGCCTGAGGTTTACATCGACCTTTCCGGATGGTCGCCGAAGTATTTTTCGCCGAACCTGGTGCAGTATTCGAATTCGCTGCTAAAGACGAAAGTACTCTTCGGCTCGGATTATCCGCTGATCACGCCGGACCGGTGGATGGCGGATTTCGCGAAGGTGGCATTCAAGGATGAGGTTCGTCCGCTGATCTTGAAGGATAACGCGGTAAAACTTTTCGGGCTGAGCTCGGCAGCCGTCAAGTAACGCAAAAAAATGAACCGCGGCCGTTCCTCCGATGGGAAGGAAAACGGCCGGGGCTTTGAGGTTTCGAGCGGGTTTTAATCGAGCGCGAACGTATAAATCGCGTTGTGGCCGGTGACGAGATTCACTCCGCTTTGCCGGCTGAGCACCCCTTCCGCCAGGTTGTCACCGGTGATCACCATCACATATTGTTTGCCGTTGATCGCGTAAGTGACTGTACTGATGGAAATTGGTCCACCGAGGATCGATTCCCAGAGTTTCTTGCCGGTGGCTGCATCGAATGCGCGAAAGCGGCGGTTGATGTCGCCGTGAAAAATCAGACCGCCGGCGGTGGCCAGAAGCGCGCCGGTGCCGGGTGCATTCTGCACGTCGAATTTCAGCATCTCGCCGGTGGAAAGATTGATCTTGGCGATTCCGGCGATCGCGTTGATGTCGGAGCCCTCGCGCAACACGCCGTGCCGATTTCCGCTCGTTGAAGTTCCCGTCATGTCGAGGCAATTGTCGACGTATCCGGTATAGAGTGAATTCGTTTCCGGATCGTACGCCGTGGGCCAGTAGCTGCGGCCGTTCCAGTAGCAGATCACGTGATGATCGCCGGGCTTCTTCATCACCACGTCGTAGTTGATCGTGGTCGCGCCCGTTTTCGAATCGATATTCGAAATCGCCAAGTTCGGCGCGTCCACCGGCACGGGTTCGGCCCAGAGGAATTTACCGTCGTTGCGGTCGAGCACGAACATGATGCCGCTCTCGCCGACCATTGCTGCGATGTCGTGCTTGGAGCCGCGCGGCACTTCCGTGTTGTACCACTTCACGGACTTCGGGTCGGGATTGTAGGTGGTGGTCAGCAGCGTGCGCTCGTGTGTGTGGTCGGTGTCCCAATCGTCGGCGGGTAGGTGCTGGTAATACCATTTGAGCTTGCCGGTTTCCGGATCGAGAGCAACGGTGCAGTTGCTGTAGAGATCGGCGGGCGCTGTCCGGGATACGCCGTCAGGATCTCCCCCATGGCGCGCCAGTCGTTCGTAAGGCGACGGATTCGCGATGCCCCAGTAGATCGTCTTGCGGATCGGGTCGTAATTCCCGGGGAGTCCCCACGTCGAGGCTGTGAAATCCTTGTTGTCCGCGCCGTTCCACGAGGCGTAGCCCGGATCGTCCGGACCCGCGACGTTGTAAAACCGCCAGATTTTTTCGCCGGTGTCGGCGTTGTCGGCCTCGATGAAGCAGCTCTCGCGTCCCTTGCCGCAGGTGCCGCCGGAAATAACCTTGCCTTGGACCACGATGGCGCCCGAAGTGTTTTGGGTATCCGTCTTGAAGGTTTCCCAGCGGACTTTTCCGGTGGTGGCGTCGAGCGCGACCACGTAGCCGTCGGGCGCAGTGTAATAGATCATGTCCTTGTAAATGGCCAGCGCTTTGGTGCGTTCGGCCGAGCCGAGCTGCGGATTCTTATAGGAGCGGTGATACTCCCAGATCACGTCGCCGTTGGTGCCGTCGATCGCCATCACGTCCGAGCCGGGAGCGATCGTATAGATGACGCCGTCGTGGACCAGCGGAATCGTCTCCGTGGTGCCCGCGGGCAAGCCTTTCACCCAAGCGATGTGAAGCTTCGAGACGTTCTTCGTGGTGACCTGTTTGAGTGGGCTGTAGCGCCAAGCGTCATAGGTGCGGCTGAACTGGAGCCAATCGTCCGGGCTGGGATTCAGCAGCATGTCATCGGTCACCGGCTTGTAGTGTTGCACCGTGCCGTGCGGGAGCGGTGCTGCCGTGAACATGCCGGGAGGCGGCGCTGCGGGGCGCGCGGCCGGGGCGCCCGCTGCACCTCCGGGAGCTGGAAGCGCCTGGCCTTGCGCGGGTGGAGCAGGCGTCGTGGTATCGTCCTGCGCGCGAGATACCGGCGCGAAGATTCCGGCAAGCAACACAAGCACAGCCAAACAAGCGGATTTCATCAGACACTCCCCCTGGCGTTTCGCGGTCAATTCTGCTGTTGTGTGACGCCCCAAACCCGTCCTGCGTTTCGCTTTTCTACGGTTTCAAAGGCTGCGCGCGCGGTTATATCCCAATCGCGCAGACGTATGCAAGTGAGCAAGAATCCGCAAGGCGTGAAAACGCTAACCGCCGGCGATGGCGCCGATGATCATGAGGGGTTCCTTACCGGCGGCAACAGACTCCGGCAGCGGCTTGTCGGGTGACTCATGCGAGATGTCTTCCTGGCAAGCGAAGAAGCGCAGGAAGGGGCGGCGCTGCAGGGTGAGGTGATCGCGGATTGTGCCCCGCAGCATGGGGTAGCGGGATTCGAGGGCGTCGAGGACCGCGCGCAGCGTGACGGGGCCGTCGAGTTCGAGCGATACGTCCTGGTCGACGTGCGCCAACGTGCGCAGATGCGCCGGGAGCACGACCTGGATCATGGCAATGTCTGCACCTCGACGGAAAAAACGGCCGGCAGATTACCCGCAATGGGCGCCCAATTGTCGCCGGAATCTCTCGAAGCGTACACCTGTCCGCCCGTAGTGCCGAAATAAACGCCGCAAGAATCGAGCGTATCGACAGCCATGGCGTCGCGCAGCACGTTGACGTAACAGTCGCTCTGCGGCAGCCCTTTCGTCAGTGGCTCCCATTCGTTGCCGCCGCTGCGGCTGCGATAGACGCGTAGTTTTCCGTCGATGGGGAAGTGCTCGGAGTCGCTTTTGATCGGTACCACGTAGATCGTTTCGGGCTCGTGCGCGTGAATGTCGATCACGAATCCGAAATCCGTGGGCAGATTTCCGCTTACTTCGCGCCACTCATCGCCGGCGTTGTCGCTGCGCATGACGTCCCAGTGCTTCTGCATGTACAGCACGCCCGGTTTCTTCGGTGACATCGCCACGTGATGCACGCAATGGCCTACCTCGGCATCGGGATCGGGAATGTATTGCGAGCGGAGTCCCCTGTTGATTGGCTTCCAAGTCGAGCCGCCGTCGTCCGTGCGGAAAGCTCCCGCCGCCGAGATCGCGATGAACATCCGTTTTCGATTGGACGGATCGAGCACGATGGTGTGCAGGCACATGCCACCGGCGCCCGGCTGCCACTTGGGTCCGGTGCCGTGTCCGCGGAGTCCGGGGAGCTCATGCCACGACTTGCCGCCGTCCATGGTGCGGAAAATAGCCGCATCCTCGACTCCTGCGTACGCCGTATCGGGATCGTGGAGCGACGGTTCGATGTGCCATACGCGCTTGAATTCCCACGGGTGCTGCGTGCCGTCGTACCACTGGTGCGTCGTCAGGGGCTTGCCGGTTTCGGCCGAAGTGTCGTAGGCGAATTTATTGCTCGGCGGAGAAGGCAGGCCACCCGTCGGCATCGGTTCGCCGCCGGGTGTTTCCCACGTCTGGCCGCCGTCGCTTGACCGCTGGATGATCTGTCCGAACCAGCCGCTGGTTTGCGAGGCGTAGATACGATTCGGATCGGCTGCAGAGCCCTTGAGGTGATAGATTTCCCAGCCGGCGAAATGCGGCCCGCTGATTTCCCAGTTCTCGCGTTTGCCGTCGGACGACAGAATAAAAGCGCCCTTGTGCGTTCCCACCAACACTCGCACCCTGCTCATCGATCGATCCTTTCAAAGTTGGTTTACTACGCAGCAGCAGTTGCTGCCGCGGCACAGTTCACCATCCACGGCACACCGAACCGGTCGGTAACCATTCCGAATTTCACCGACCACGATGTTTTCTGGATCGGCATGCGCACGTTTCCGTTCTCGGCTAGCGCGTGGAACACCCGCTCGGTCTCCGCCGGTGCCTCCCAGGTGACTAACACCGAAAGTCCCTGTGGCTTGTCGTAACAGGAAGTGCGTCCGAACCCATCCGTATCTCTCCGCCCGCGACCATGTGCGCGTGCATGATTTTCTTGCTCCAGCCCGGTGGAAGCTGATTCACGTCACCTGCGCCCTCAAACGTGACGAAAGCGGTGATTTCCCCGCGGAAGCAGCGCTCGTAGAATTTGAAAGCTTCCTCGCACGTTCCGTCGAAATTGAGATACGGATTCCGTTGCATCGTTCGCTCCTTCATTTATTTTCGCCCGGGCTGAGCATTCGCAAAACTCGGCAGCATTGGCGTCGAATCGCGCTCGCGCCATCGCCGCCGCGCCTCCGCAATCACACCTTCGCGATTCTGCTCCATCTGCGCGATCAGCTCCCGCGGTGCCATCGTTTCTTCGTGCAGGGCGCCCCAGATCAGCAGCTCCAGCAGCAGCGGCGCCAGATCGATTCCTTTTTCGGTCAGGCGATAACTCATCCTGCGCCCGTCGGTTGGGTCCGCCTCGGCGCTAATAATTCCATTTCGTTCGAGCCGCCGAAGCCGGTCCGTCAAAACATTTGTCGCGATTCGCTCGTCGGATTGCTCGAACTGCTTAAACGTCCGGTAGCCGCGGACCATCAGGTCGCGAATCACGAGCAGCGACCAACGGTCTCCCAACGTTTCCAGCGACATGCTGACAGGGCAGCCCGAGCGGCGGCGGCTTGGCTTCACCTTTCGGAGCACGCCCCAGAAGGTATCAATGTGACTTGCATAATGCAAGTGAAGTGACCGGACGCCTCGGCTAGCCCCGCCGATAAGTTGCCTTCGGAACGACTGCCATTACAACCAGCACGAACGTGGCCGCGTTGGCCAGGATCACCGCGGCGGCGTGTAACATCAGCCCATAGATGAACCAAAGCAGGGTGCCGGCGAGATAGAGGGCGAGCATTGGATAGGAGAGGTCGTCGCCACCCTGGCGCCGAATCTTGAGGATTTGGGGGATGAACGCGACCGTGGTGCACACGGCCGCCACGCCGCCGACGTAGCTGAGAAGTCGCACGAAGGATCGCTACAGGACTCGAAGCACAATTTTGCCGCGCGTGTGCCCCTGGGCGTTCGATTCCTGTGCCGCGCGCGCCTCGGAGAGCGGAAACACCTTTTCGATGATTACTTTCAGCTTTCCCGCATCGACGAGTTTCGCGATTTCGCCCAACTGCTCGGCATTCGCCTGCACGAACGTGTGATGGCAACGGCAGCCGTGCGCCGCGGCTTTTTCCGGCTTGGGCGGTTCGAGAATCGAGACCAGGATGCCGCCCTTTTTCAAGACTTTCCAGGAACGCTCCATCGTTTCGCCGGTGATCGTGTCGAGGATTGCATCCACGTCGTGGACCACATCTTCGAATTTCGTCGTATTGTAATCGATGCACTCGTCGGCGCCGAGCGAACGCAGGAAATCGTGGTTCTTTTTCGATGCAGTGGCGATCACAAAGGCGCCTTTGAGTTTCGCCAGCTGCACCGCGAAAGTTCCCACACCGCCCGCAGCGCCGTGAATCAGCAATTTCTGTCCGGTCGAAATTCTTGCCGCGTCGTAGAGCGCCTGCCAGGCTGTAAGCGCGGCCAGCGGAATCGCGCCGGCCGTCGCGTGGTCGATGGATTTCGGTTTCGGCGCGACTTCCGATTCCTTCACGACCACGTACTCTGCGTAGGTTCCGTCGCGCGACATGTCCGGCCGGCTGTATACCTCCTCGCCCGGCTTGAGGTGGGCACCCGGTCCTGCTGCTTCAACGACGCCGGAAACGTCCCATCCCGGAATCATCGGCAGTTTGTACTTCAGCATCTGTTGCAGGTAACCTGCGCGAATTTTCCAATCCACAGGGTTCACGCTCGTTGCGTGTACCCGGATCAGCAGCTCTCCCGCTCCGGCTTGTGGTTTGGGGGCGTCTTCGTACTTCAGCACCTCCGGCCCGCCGTATTCGTGAATTCGCACGGCTTTCATCGTGGTCATGAATCGCTCCTCGTTTCGCGCGCGAAATCGCGCCGATCGGGAATACGCAGTTTTGGAGTCCGATAATACTCAGCGTCTGGCAATTTCCAAAATCATTCCTTCGCCGACCTATGCGTCGAGCGGCACTCCGTGCGATTTCGAAAAAGAAAGCTTGTCCCAGTAGCCCCGCTGGAAAGCGATCTTGTTTCCGCGGACCTGGAAAAAACCGCATCCCCGCAGACCCTGCGGATCGCGCCACTCGAGAATGGCCCATTCCCCGGTCCTGAAACAGGTTTTCGACGATGCAGGCCATCTTCGCGGCCGCAAACCCTCTGCGAAACATTCGACCGATGGCGGCGCGTCCCTGCACTGGGCTTTCGGCCACTTGATGATTGATCGCGTTCTCTTCGTAAAGCGCTACGAGTGCGTCAACATCCGCCCGGTTGAACCGATCGACCCACACGCGCACCAATTCCTTAGGTTGCATCGGCGTAGGCTAGACGAATTTCGGGCGACGCACAAACCCCAGCCGCCGCGAGTCGGGCCGCTATTGAACCCTAGGGGCCATCGTGCTACCTTCCCGCGAAACGGGGGGAGGTCGTTACCATGTTTGAAACACCAGAAACGAAGGGCGAATCCAGTGGCATGGGAATGTGGGTCGGAATATTGGTCGTCTTGGTCGTGATCGCCTGCGGAGTCGTATTTTTCATGACCAGGAAAGACTCGTCGGCAGGCTCGGCGCCCGCTTCCGCGGCGGCTGCCGCTCCGGCGCAATCAAATGCCGACGCCATGAAAGACCTGCGCGTCGTGAGCAAGAAGCTGGACAAGGACTATACGGGCACAACCGCAATGTGGTCGGTCGAGCTGCGGAATATGTCGCAGATCTATACCTACAGCAACATTCAATACGAGACGACTTATCTCGATGCGAATGGCGGGGGACTGGGCGATAACAAGGGTACGATCCCATCGCTCACGCTCGATCCCGGCGACTCGCAAAGCGCGGAATTTCGCGATACGCTGTATCCGACCGGCACGGTGCTCTACAACATCAAGATCATCGGAGCCACGGCGACAAGGTAGACGCCGGGTTTTTCGCCGGACCTTTCCAGCCCTTCGGGCGGACGGTGAATTTTGCCTTCACCCTTCAGCCGTTTCACGAAACCGCCCGGCCCTCAATTGCCGCGCCATAGGCGCGGTGGCAATTTGGTAGTAGAATCCCGCGCATCCGCAGGGCGGCGCGTCTGATTCGAATCAGTTTCGGGGGCAGGCGGAATGGAAATTCTGTGGCCGGCGCTGGGCATCGCCGTGATCGTCGTTTTTGTCTTTTATGTGCTGGCGCAATATTGGCAGCGATTGCTGCGCCAGCAGGCCTGGACGATCCGCAAGCTACTCGATCGCGTCCAGAGTCTCGAGCAAATGGCCGATCCCGTCTGGCGCCGCCGGTTGAGCGACGCGACGCCGCTTCCGCTCGAGCAGGTCTTCACTTTTTCTTTCAACCTTGGGGATCGCTTCTGGCGCGATACAATCTGCATGAGCGAGGAAGACCGCCGGTTCATACGCGAGTTCGGCAGCTTCGTAGGCTCCGTCAAGCTCGAGCGCTGGCGCAGCCACACGGTGGCTACCATCACCGAGGTTCTCCCGGATCGTAAGTCCACAGGCTGGCAGACCCGGTCGCTCGATTTTTATTCCGATACGTCGACGAGCTTGGAAGCGCTCTCGCTCTGGGAACTCGCTCTGGCGCGCTCGGGAATGTCAATTGAGCGACCGCCGTCCCTCGAGCTCCTGCTGCGCGCGAATGCGATCGAGCTTCGTGGCCATTTTGTCGACCGCGGGAAGCGATCGGAAGTTTCCGGCATCGGCCAGGGAGCTGCAGTCGGCGCCGGCGACGTGATCTTCTTCCGCGTACCGCTCGACTCGGCCAGCCTGGCGGAGTTTCGCAGCCACGATCCGGCCGACACCTCGGGCAAGGGAAATTCGGCGAATGGTCATCACGCGAACAGCAATGCCTGGCAGGCGTTCTATTTCGATCGCGACGAAGAGACTGGTATCGATTGGCAGTTGCGCTTGCGCGATCTTTCGCAAAAGTCCGAATGGGAGCAGTGGAAAATTCTCGACACTCCCGCGATCCCTATGGGGACGCGCGAATAATCGGCCGGGCGCTGCGCTCAGGAATGCGGCCGCACCGGCAACCCCAGCCAGGCGTTTAAGATTCCCAGCAGCTCCCGTACAACAGAAAAAGTGTCCCGTGTGTTCCGCCACCAGTGATCGGCGTCAAACGCATCTTGCGGCGCCTCACGGACGATCAGCCGCAGGTTCCCTCCCGCGAGTTTGCTCCAAAGCACCCGCACCCGCCGCGTGTGCTGGGGCGAGGTGACGACGATCGCGCTGGTCTTTCCGTCGCGGCGCATCTGGGCGGAGATTTCCTCGATCTCATTCTCGGTATCCACGATCGGTTGCGGGAAGATTTTCACGGCATCCGCGGGCACGCCTTCCTGAATCAAGACGGCGCGGCTGTAGTCTTCCTCGCCCGAGAAGGGGATGCCCATCGCCGCCAGCTCCTCACGCGGCGAATCGGGCGTGCTCACCCAAACTTGCGGCGCATAGCCCATTTGAAAAATCCTTCCAGCTTCTTCCGCCCGAGCCGGCATGGTCCCACTCAGTACGACGATCTCATCCGCCTTCGCCAGCGGATCTTGGCGCACTAGCCAACGGCCCGTTCCGCGAAATGCGACGAACGCCACGCAGCACAGAATGGCGAACACGATGAGTGCGGCGATCCCGATCTTGCTACGGAAAGTCATGCGGAAGTCTTAGGAAATAAGTTCGTCGCTCGCGCTGGGCTCGACGCCGGCTTCGTCGAAGCGATTGCGCATCAGCAATCCGCGCAGTCCGAGCAGCAACAGGCGCGGCTGGCGCAGGCAAACGCGCCACAGCATCTTCCAGGCGTCGTCGCGAGAACACTGGCCGAGAGATTGTTTCGCGGGATCATTGAGCAGGTCCACCAGATAACTGTAATCGGACTGCTGAAATCCGTGCAGCGAGCGGCGTAGCAGAAGGTGGAAATCGAGCTCGCGACGCAACGAGCGTAGCTCGCGGCTCTCACCGCCGTTCAAAATCGCCTCGGCGACTCCGAGTGCGCCGCGAAACCCGGTCACGATTCCGCCGACAGTCGAAACTTTCACCTGCGCAGCGGCATCTCCCACCAGGTACACCGATCCGTTGCCGATTTTTCGCTGCACCGGAATCCATCGCTTGTAGACGGGAATGCGCGCGCCCTGAAACTCGATGGCATCAAACTTTCGCTTCTCGAGGAATTGCTCGAGCCGCTGCTTGGTCTCGGGCCCGGATTCGCCAATCACGCCGAGCGCGCCCTGCGTCGGCGACTCGGGAATCAGCCAGTAGAAATACGGTGTGTCCTGCGGCACGAACCACACGCGCACGGTGTCCGGCGCCATATCCTTCGGCAACGGCACGATTGCCTGCAGCAACGGCACGGTCTCAAGCGGAGCCCATCCCGCCGATCGAGCCACGCGGCTGGAAGCACCGTCTCCACCGACCACGGCATCGGCGTGGATTTCCTCCGACGATCCGTCCGAGCAGCGCTCCACCTCTACGCGAAGACCGCTGCTATTGGCCTCGAGCGCCCGAAATCGCCGGCCCATTTCGATCCTGACGCCCGCACTCTGCGCCTCTTCCGCAAGGACCTTGATCAACTTATGCCGCTCGATAATCAGATCGGGGTGATTCAATGTGATGGTCGCGGCGCGGCCGTCGGTGAAAAGCTCGAAGCGCCGGATTTCATTGATGATGCTGCCCTCGGCCGCGCGGCCCAGCAGCGCGCGCATCCGGTCCGTCACGATCAGCGTGCGAGCCTCGGGTTCGAGCGATTCAATTCGCTCAATCACACGCACGTCCACGCCACGCCGCGCCAGCAGCGATGCCGTGAACAACCCAGCCGCCGACCCGCCGATCACCGCCACACTCTTGCTGCGAGCGTCGGTGGAGGGGTCGAGATTACCTGCTTCCGGCAATTTTGCGCGAATCGATATCGGGTCGGACAATGGACCTTGTACCTGGCCTGGTAATGGATACTACTGGCGCGCCGAGTGCGAACTCATCCTCACCCTATATAGCGGGCCCCGCGCGTACAGCCGGGCTGCACAGTATAGCGTACAGGTTCTAGCTCGCCAATGCTCGCCATCGCCTGCGCGAGCGGACCACCGTACCCTGTCCGTAGTCTCTGAACCTTTCCTGTACCTGGTCCCAGTGAAATCCGCTGTACTTTTTTGACACCCCAGACCCGTAGATAGGGATTGCTCGACCGAATACGCTCGAGTGTATGAGAGCTCAAGCGTACCGAGATTCAAATTCGTCGCACGTCGGTGACGCTCGTTTTCCCAGGAACGAGCTCCGTCGCTATATCGCACGGCACCATTTTTTGATCGGCGCCATCCTTTTAACGGCGCTCTTGTCGTTTCACACGCCGCAGGCCTGCGCGGCCGGCGGACAGCTCCTGCTTACACCGAACACGGTCCAGTTCGGCCAGGTCAACGTGGACACCACCAGTTCCATGCCCGTCACCATGAAAAATGTCGGCAACGCGCCCATCATCATTAATAACGAGATATTCAGGGCCTCTGCTTCGATTATCATGAGCGGATTCAAGCTGCCCGTAACGTTGTCCGTGGGGCAGAGCTTGACGTTCGTCATGAAGTTTGCGCCGACGGTGGTTGGCGCGCAGTCCGGATACGTCCTTTTCTTGAGCAACGCCGCACATATTGGATTCTCGCTCGTGATCAATGGCTCGGGGGTGCAGCCATCCGTCTCGGCGGTTCCGACGAGTGCAAGCTTTGGCAGCGTGCCGGTTGGCGCCAGCACTTCGCAGACAATTCAACTGAAGAACGCCGGAACCACTCCGCTCACCATTTCCGCGGCAACCGCGTCAGGTACCGGGTTTAGCGTCAGCGGGCTCACGCTTCCTGTGGCTCTCAGTGCGGGCACAGCGGCAACTCTCACGATCAAGTTTTCCCCGAAATCGGCGGGAGCTGTTTCGGGAGCTGCCACCGTCACCGGTAGTTCAAGCGTCTCGGTGCCCATCAGCGGAACCGGCGTCAGCGATACGACTACCCTCTCCGCCAGCGCCACGACCGAGAACTTCGGCAACGTCACTGTGGGCAGCAGCGCGACAGCCACCGTGAATTTGAAGAACACCGGAAACTCGGCTGTCACGATCTCCACGGTTTCTTCCGCGGGGACCGGAGTTTCCGCCAGCGGCGCCGCCGAGGTGATCTTAAGCCCGGGGCAGGCCACCGCTCTTTCCGTGAAATTCGCGCCCACCAAAGCAGGTGCCGTCACCGGCAGCGTTACCGTTGCCAGCAATGCTTCCAATTCTCCCGTCACGATTGCGGTCTCGGGCGACGGCGTCGCGCCGCCAAGCACCTACTCCGTGAACCTCAGCTGGGCGCCCAGCGCATCGTCCGGCGTTTCCGGGTATGACGTCTATCGCTCGAAGGTTTCCGGTGGCCCTTACACGCAAATCGGCAGCGCCTCGACGGTCGACTACACGGATTCTTCCGTTCAGGCCAACACGGAATATTTCTACGTGATCACGTCGGTTGAGGCCGGCGTGCAGAGCGGCTATTCGAGCCAAATCGCAGTCTCAATTCCCTAAAATTCTTTTTCACGTCTTCCATGTCGGGATCGCGCTGGATCAGCGAGGCCATCATGAAGGTGGTATCGATGACCTTGCGAAAGCCGAGCTGCTCAAGAAAATGAATTTCCTATCCGCTTCCACGAATGGATGGACACCCGCCGCTGGGGCCCGGGCGAGCGCCTCGTCTTCGAACCCTACACAAAGGACGTCTTCGACAAATCCTTCGAGTGGATCGCCGAGCACGATATTTTCCCCGAAGGCACCATGGGTGCGGGCAACTACGAAAATTCCTGCGTGTCGCTCGCCTCGCGGTAGCGCCGGCATCCTGCGGCCGATTGTGGCGACATCTTTTGAGCGACGCCCGCCATTCGCGTGGTGGTTCATTCTGTGCCCTACGGCGAACTGGGCACCGTTTTGCAACTGGCAAAGCTTATGTAGCGACCTCCCTCAGGCGGGCGGATTTTCTTCTGTTACTATTCTCTTGTGGCCACTGAACGCGAAAAACTCGATGCCGATGTCCTCATCATCGGCGCCGGCCCGGCCGGCCTTTCGTGCGCTCTGCATCTGGCCAACCTGATCGAACAACACACCGCCGCGAATAAGACGCCTGCACTCACAGCCGAAAACATCTACGTCCTCGAAAAAGCCCGTGAAATCGGCGCACATCAGCTCTCCGGCGCGATCATGGACCCGCGTGCTCTTCGCGAACTCATTCCCGATTTCGAAAAATCCGCGCCGCTCGATACACCCGTTACCGGCGACGCCGCCTACGTCCTCACCGAAAAAAGTTCGTTCAAGCTTCCGATCACGCCCCCGCCGCTCGCCAATCACGGCAACTACGTCATCTCGCTCAACAAATTCGTCAAATGGCTCGGCGGCCTGGTCGAAAAAAAAGGCGTCAACATTTTCACGCAGTTCGCCGGCAGGGAATTGATCTACGAAAAAAAAGGCGTTGCCGGCGTCATCACCGACGACAAGGGCGTGGACAAAAACGGCAAGCCCAAGGACAACTTCACGCCCGGCTACGAGCTGCGTGCCAAGGTCACCGTCCTCGCCGAAGGCCCCCGCGGCTCGCTCACGAAAGATCTCGTCGATCGCCTAAAGCTCGACGGTGTGAATCCGCAGGTTTACGGCATCGGGATCAAGGAATTGTGGGACGTGCAGCCCGGCCGCATCTCGACCGGCTATGTCGCGCACACGCTCGGCTGGCCGCTAACCACGGACATCTACGGCGGTGGCTGGATCTACGGCCTGCGCGACAATCGCGTCTCGCTCGGCATGGTCATCGGCCTTGAATATAAGAACCCACTCTTCGATCCGCACGAAGCATTTCAGAAATTCAAGACGCATCCGTTTGTCCACAAAATCCTCGATGGCGGAAAACTCGTCCGCTACGGCGCGAAAACCATCCCTTACGGCGGTTGGTATTCCATGCCGCGCAACCATGTTGACGGCGGTCTCGTCGCCGGCGATTCCGCGAGCCTCCTGAATTCGCAGCGCCTCAAGGGAATTCACACCGCCATCAAGAGCGGCATGCTTGCGGCCGAAACAATTTACGAAGCGCTCTGCGCCGGAGACACGTCCGCCGCGAAACTATCCGCGTATCAGGTGAAAATCGATCGAAGCTGGCTGAAGAAGGAATTGTGGGAGGTTCGAAATTTCCATCAGGGTTTCCACTTTGGCCTATGGGCCGGCCTCGTCAATGCCGGATTGCAATTCGTAACCGGCGGGCGCGGAGTCACGGACCCGCTGCACGCGCAGCCCGGCTACACCGAATACGAAAAGCTTCATCGCGCGCGGACGCTCGTCAATCAATCCACGCGCTTCAAGGGTGATGGCAAGCTCACCTTCGATCGCCTCACCGACGTATATCATTCCGGCACGCGCCACGATGAAGACCAGCCCTGCCACCTGATCATCACCGATCCGAATATTTGCGGGGACCGCTGCGTGCGCGAATTCGGGAATCCCTGCCAGTATTTTTGCCCCGCGGCGGTGTATGAAATGGTGAGCGACAGAGGCGAGCCCAAGCTGAAGATCAACGCGGCCAACTGTGTCCACTGCAAGACCTGCGACATCGCCGATCCCTACCAGATCATCCACTGGGTTCCACCCGAAGGTGGCGGCGGCCCGAATTACGAAGGCATGTAGCGATCCGATTAGGATCGCTATTGTGAGATTAGCGGCTGGGTTTTGTGCAGGCCATAGGACCCGACGCGACCGGCAACTACTCCGTCATCCACCGAAGACCCGCTTGAGAGAAGCCCAGAATCCCCCGTGTCTCTTTTTCGGCGCCGGTTCGTCTATCGACGCGGTTTCACTGTCCGCCGCAGACGCCCCGGCCTTTGGATTCTGATTTTCGGTCATCGCCGCATCTGCTGCGGGCGACTTCTTCGCCGCCGGGTCCCCCTCGCCCAGTGCATGCTGCATCGCTTTTGCAAATTCCGGAGGCTCCACGTGCCCCGAGAATTCCCAATCCGGCGACACACGCGCCTCGCGAACCAGCAGCACCATGTCTGACGATGAAGCCGGCGGCGGCGCTGGCCCTCCGGCGTTATAAGTCAGCGCTGGCAGCACAGCCGTGTAGGCCGGTATCGAGCTTGGAGGCGCATCGGGTCGCTCGTTCTTTGGAGCGGGGGCTACGGGGTGCTCTTCATTGGCTTGCGCCAGCAGCGCATATTCGACAGGTTTTTCAGCAGGAGCCGGTGTCAGTTCCACAGCAGCCGGCGCGGAACCCGGCGCGTTCCCGCTCGCCGCAGGAGGAATCGCCAGCGGCATCGCGGGCGGCGGCCCCGCGTTGGCGTACTGCGGCGATGGCGGGATCGACGGACTCGCCGGCCCGTTCGCCGAGCACTTGCAGCTTCCCGGCGTGCCTGCAACGGGCACCAGCTTGCCCGCGTTCAGGAAAAATTCGCCGGCTTGCGGCACGATCATTTTTTCGCCTGTGAACTGGTGCTCCAGCTGGATCGCCCCACTCGACGCCAGCACGCAGAGCGAATCGTCCAAGCTCAGCCCCACGGTTACGTCGCGCGCGCCGCCGGAAATATCCAACGGCGTGCCGATCAGCGTCGGCGTGAAAATCCGCAGGTCCGTCTTCGCCGGCAGCTCCACCCGCACGCGTCCGAAATTCAGCGCCAGCGTGATCGCATTCCCCGACAAAAGCACGGTCAGCTTTGCCGGTCCGCAGATATCCACCTGTCCGCCGGCCACCAGCGTCAGCAGGGCCTGCCCCGAATGCACGGTCACCACCGTGCCATCGGAAACATCCAGCCGGGTCCCGACGGTCGAATACTGACCGGTTTCCGGCGTTCCGCTTTCGCAGGAAATGTCGCTGCCTTCCACGTGCCCCACTACCGGCAGGCGCGCGCCCTGCGCGTGCGCCGCCAGCGGCCAAGCGAGCGCCACTAGAAACAGCGCCAGAGGCAGCGGCAAAGGCCGCGCGCGTGAAGACACACGCGCCTCGATCGTCACGATTTGAAATCGGCGCCGCATCGACTATGCCTATACTATACCCCCGTGAACGGTTCCTCCGCCCACGCTCCCGCCACTGCTGGCCGATCGCCCAAAATTCCCATGCCGCATCTCTCGCGCTGGCGCCGGATGCAAATTCCGGTGATCGCAGCGGCCGTTTATTGGTTCATCCGCCTGCTCGGACCCACTCTGCGCGTTGAAATTGTCGGCGTGCACAACGCGATCCAGATTCGAGACAGCGGCGAGGCAGGAATCGGGGCCTTCTGGCACCGCTGTATCCTTTCGGCCGCGTGGATCTGGCGCAACCGCGGCATCGTGGTACTCAATACCGTGAATTTCGATGGCCAGTGGACGCGACGCGTGATCGAGCGCCTCGGGTTCGGCACCGCGCAGGGAAGTTCGACGCGCGGCGGCGTCGAAGGCCTCTCCGCCATGGCGCAGGATCTCGAAGCGGGCCGCAACGTCGCGTTTACCATCGACGGCCCACGGGGGCCGCGCTACGTCGCCAAGCCAGGCGCTGTCATCCTCGCGCGCCGGACCGGCAGGCCGATATCCGCTTTTCACATCGGGGTCCAACACGCATTCACGTTCAATAAAGCCTGGGACCATTTTCAGATTCCGTATCCGTTTTCGAAAGTGGTGATGTTCGTGGCCCCGCCGATCCGCGTCCCCACCGACGCCGACAGCCCCATCATGAAATCCAAGCAGGGCGAAACACAGGCCGTTCTCGAGCGCGTCCGCGACGTTGCGGAGAAATGGTTTGGCCTCACCGAAGACGAACGCGATGCCATCCGCGCCGAGTGGCGCGAAAAAGGCCGCTGAAGTGCCGTCATTCAGCGCGAAGCGGCCGGACGGTTTGGCTTCTCGCCCACTCTCGCGGGACGTTCGATCGCGCGGTCGAACAATCTCTCCGACGCGACTCCCCGCCACGCTTTCACGCGAAGAGAGATCCGTCGACTTCGCTCGGTATGATCTCGAAAAGCGTCCGGCGACGAGCGAAAGCCCGCCTGCCGGCCTCCTCAGCTGTCCCCGAGCTTTACCGGAATATCCATTTTCTTCCCGTCGCGCACGATCGTCAGCGTAACCGTATCCCCCGGCCACGCGCGGTTGAGCATCAGATTCAAATCCATCTGGCTGCTCAATTCTTTCCCGTTGATCGCCACCAGCACGTCGCCGCCGATGCGCAGCTCTTGAAGTCCTGCGAGCACCGAACGCGTCCCGCCGCGAATTCCAGCCTGCGCCGCAGGCCCTCCGGGCGTCACGCGCTCGATCAGAATCCCCTGCTGCGCGCCCAGATTCAGGGCGTCGGCGAGAGTGGGCCAGATCGCACGTCCTTCCGCACCGAGCGACGCGTGCCGCACGTGGCCTGTCGCAATCAGATCGTCGGCAGCGCGTCGCGCAGTATTAATCGGAATAGCAAACCCGATTCCAGCATTCGTGCCGGACGGCGCATAAATCGCGCTGTTGATCCCGATCACCTCGCCACGACTGTTCAAAAGCGGACCGCCGGAATTTCCGCGGTTAATCGATGCATCTGTTTGAATCGCTTCGTCGATGAACGTATTCTCGCCGGTCTGCACCGTGCGCCCCAGCGAACTCACCACTCCCGTCGTGAGTGTGCTCTGAAATCCGAAGGGGTTTCCGATCGCCAGCACGCGCTGGCCGACCAGCAAATTGCGCGAATCGCCCAGCGGCAGCGTCGCGAGCTTTTTGCCTTTCGGATCGATCTGAATCAGCGCAATGTCGTTACGCGTGTCCGCGCCGATGTATTTTGCCTTGTAACGCGACTGGTCGCCCAGCACCACCTCGATCGTCTGCGCTCCCTCGACCACGTGGTAATTGGTCAGGATGTGGCCGTCCGCGTCGATCACGAACCCGGAGCCCGCGCCTTCCACCGGCACGGCATCAAAAAAGAAATCGTACTGCACTGCGCGCGTCACGATATTCGCCACTGCTGGCGAAGCCTGTTTGTAAATGCGCACGTTCTGCGCTTCGGTGGGATCGAGCGAGATCGGGCTTTCGTCTGCCACCAGCGTAGCCGCTGGCCGCGCGTGTACTGCGTTGGGATCATGCGCGCCCCACCGCGAGCCCGCCCAGTACGCGCCCAGTCCAATCATCAGCCCAGCCGCCAGCAGCCGGATCCCCGCTCGCTGATTTCCTCGTGGTGCCATCGCCGTGCTCCTCTTCCTTTACTACGTGTTCCGCTCGGTAAAAGTTGCTGAGCGCTTCGGCTTTATTCTCAGTGGCAGAAACACTCCTGCCTGTGCTCTCACCACTGCCGCTCGGCAAGTGCCGACCGCCATCTCGCACGAATAACGTCAAGAAACTAGACCCGCGCCGACTGCTTGAACTTAGCAATGACCGCTTGCAGCTGCCGCTGCGTTTCCTCAAGCAATCCGGAACAGTCAATCGTCTCATCGGCCAGCCGCCGCTTTTCCTCCATCGGCATCTGCGCGGCAATTCGAGCTTTCGCTTCCTCAACCGAAAGCCCGCGCTCCTGCAACCGCTCGATCTGCTGTTCCGGCCGGCACCAGCAAACCACGACGCGATCCAAGTTCTTTTTCGCTCCCGCTTCCAGAATCAGCGCCGCATCCTCGAAGGCCAGGTCCGGGCCGCCGGGGCGGTCCAAAGCCGCAAACCAGCTCGCGACCACTTCCTGGATGCGCGGATGAAGGATTTGGTTGAGCCGCGCCCTTTTCTGCGCGTCGCCAAAAACGATCGCGCCGAGCTTCGGCCGGTCAACGGCTCCGCCTCTCGCGAGAATTGGGTCGCCGAACTCGCGTACCACTTCCTTGTAGGCGTCCTGTCCGGGTTCCAGCAGCTCGCGCGCGATCGAATCGGCGTCCAGCACGGGGTACTCGAGGTCGCGCAGCACCGACGCCACGGTGGATTTTCCGGATGCGATTCCGCCAGTGAGGCCGACGCGCAGCATCAGGGGCGGGAGGTGGCTGCGGCCGGGGCACGCGTTCCGCGGCGCATCCGCGCGGCTTTCACCGTATTGCTCATCAGCATCGCAATCGTTAACGGGCCCACGCCGCCCGGTACCGGAGTGTACGCACCGGCCACTTCCATCACGTCGGGATGAACGTCGCCCACCAGAACCGAGCCTTTCTGCTTGAACGAATCGAGCTTGGCAGGAAACTTCGCGAATATCCTAGCGGCCTCGGCCGGATCTTTCACGACGATTTGGCCGACGTCAATCACCGTGGCACCCGGCCGCACGAAATCCGGCGTTACCATCGCCGCCTTGCCGATCGCGGCCACGATAATGTCGGCGCGCCGCGCGATTCCCGGCAGATCCTTGCTCTTGGAATGGCAAATCGTCACGGTCGCATTCGCGTGCAGTAGCAGCAGCGCCTGCGGCTTGCCCACGATGTCGCTGCGCCCGATCACCACCGCGTTCGCGCCTTCGATCTGAATCTTGCTGCGCTTTAGGATTTCCATGACCCCGGCAGGAGTGCACGCCACCAGTGCCGGCCGGTTCGCCACCAGATTTCCCACGTTCACCGGATGAAATCCGTCCACGTCCTTCGCCGGAATCACCGCATCCAAAATTTTCTTCGAATCGATCTGCTTCGGCAGCGGCATCTGCACCAGAATGCCGTCCACATCATCCCGGCGATTCAACTCGTTCACGATCGCCAGCAATTCCTCTGTCGTGGTCGCCGCGGGTGGCGTGACGTGAAAGCTCGCCAGCCCCAGCTTCTGGCACGCTGCGATTTTGCTGTTTACGTAAAGCTTCGACGCCGGATCGTCGCCCACGCGCACCGCCGCCAGTCCCGGCTTGATTCCCGCCGTCGCCAGAGCGGCAATCTCTGCCTGCAATTCGGCGTAAATCTCGTCCCGAATCGCGTTGCCGTTGAGGATCCGTGCAGCCAAAGTTCGCTCCTTCGTTGCCTGGGAATAAATTCGGAATGGTCATAATAGCACACGCGATTCCGGCGCCCGCATCACCTCGCTCTTCTGCGCTAAAATACGAATGTGCCCTTCGGTATCGTCTCCGACCGCAGAGAACTCCAGCGCGCTATGCGCGACGCCGGCCGCTTGCCGCCAGGCCAATCCGCCACGATCAAATGGCCCGTGCTCCACCTTGGCGACGTGCCGCATTTCGATCCGCTCAAGTGGTATTTCCTGATCGCCGGCCAAGTGGAAAATCCTGTGCGCCTTTCCTGGAAGGAATTCACCAGTCTTCCTATGAAAGAAGTCATCGCCGACATGCACTGCGTCACAAAATGGAGCCGTTTCGACGTGCGCTGGGAAGGTGTCCCCTTCACCGAGGTTTACAAAATCGCAGGCGCGAAGCCCGAAGCGAAATACGTGATGGTTCTTGCCGAGCAAGGCTTCACGTCCAATGTTCCGCTCGAAGATCTCATGCGTCCCACGACGCTGTTCGCGCTCAAACACAATGGCGAAGAGCTTCCGTCCGACCACGGCTATCCCTTGCGCCTTGTCGTGCCTCATCTCTACTCCTGGAAAAGCGTGAAGTGGGTCCGCGGACTCGAGTTCATGGTTCAGGACGCGCCCGGTCTGTGGGAACAAAACGGCTACCACATGTATGGTGATCCCTTCAAAGAGCAGCGCTTCAGCCGTTAACCTTTCGCGGGTTTTACTCTCCGTGATATTCTCAGGGCCTTCATGTCTCTGACGCCAACCGCGAAACTAGGTCCTTACGAAATCAAGTCGCAAATCGGCGCCGGCGGCATGGGCGAAGTCTATCGCGCCCGCGATACGCGCCTTTCCCGCGACGTCGCCCTGAAAATTCTGCCGGAATCGTTCGCCCGCGACGCCGACCGGCTGCGCCGCTTCGAGCAGGAAAGCCAGGCCGTCGCTGCGCTGAACCATCCCAATATCGTCGCCATTTACGACGTCGGCGAATACAACAACACGCCTTTTCTCGTTTCCGAACTGCTCGAAGGCGAAAGCCTACGTGCCGTCATCAATGGCGGGCCAATCCCGCCGCGCAAGATCGTCGACTACGCCGTGCAAGTGGCAAAAGGCCTTGCCGCCGCGCACGACAAAGGAATCGTCCATCGCGACCTGAAGCCCGAAAATCTGTTTGTCTGCCGCGACGGCCGCGTGAAAATTCTCGACTTCGGCCTTGCCAAGCTCGCAGGAAAATCCGCCATCGAAGCCGACGCGGCCACAATGACCAGCTCGCATACGGCCGCCGGCGTCGTCATGGGCACCGCCAGCTACATGGCACCCGAGCAGGTACGCGGTGAACCCGTCGATGCCCGCACCGACATGTTTGCCTTCGGCGCCGTGCTGTACGAAATGATCTGCGGCAAACGCGCCTTCCAGCGCGACACGCCGCCCGAAACCATGACGGCGATCCTGCGCGAGGACGTTCCGGAAATCTCCGATATTCATCCGCCCGTTCCTCCCGCGCTCGATCGCATCGTCCGCCGCTGCCTCGAAAAAAATCCCGAGCAGCGTTTCCAGTCCGCGAAGGATCTGGCCTTCGGCCTCGAAGCCCTCTCGCACATCTCCAGCTCGAGCAACACAGCCGCGCAAGCCGCGATCGTCGCCGCGAAACCCGCGCCTAGCCTGAAACTGGCGCTGGCTGCCGCGGCCATCGTGCTGGCCGCCGCAACGCTCGGCATCGGCTGGTGGATTGGCCGAGGCAGCGGCTCTGCCCCACCGCCCGAATACAGGCAGATCACCTTCCGCACCGGCTCGGTCGGCAACGCCCGATTCGCGCCCGACGGCAGCATCGTCTACAGCGCAACATGGGAGGGTGCGCCCCAGCAGATCTACATCGCTCGCGTCGGTGACAACGGTTCCTCCGAACTCGGCCTCAAAGATGCCGAGCTGCTCTCCATCTCCAAAAATGGAGAGCTTGCGGTTCGCCTGAATTCAGTATTCCACTCTGGCTACGCCCGTTACGGCACGCTGGCGCGCTTGCCGTTGAGCGGGGGCGCCCCGCGCGAAGTCCTCGACAACGTGCAAGACGCCGAATGGGCCGCCGACGGCCAAGGCATGGCGGTCATCCGTTTCGTTCCGGAGAATTCGCACTGGCGCCTCGAATATCCGGTCGGCAAGGTTCTGCTCGATACGATCAACTGGATTAGCCATCCCCGCATTTCGCCCGACGGCAAGTCCGTCGCATTCGCCGACCACGAAGTACCCGGCGGCGACGATCGAGGCTCCGTCGCCGTGATTGATCCCGATGGACACGAGAAAAAGCTTTCGACCGGATGGGATTCGCTCGAAGGCATCCAGTGGTCGCCCTCGGGTGACGAGCTCTGGTTTGCTGCCTCCGATAGCGGCGCCTCGGACCAGCTTCGCGCCGTCACTCTCGGCGGCAAACTCCGCAACATCGCCAACGTTCCCGGTGGCATGTGGTTCGAGGATCTTCACGGTGGCCAGGCGCTGATGATCACGCATCAGCAACGCGTGGACATTCGAGGAATGGCTCCCGGCGAAAAGCAGGAGCGCGATCTCAGCTGGCTAGGTTGGTCCGAGCTGCGCGACATCAGCCGCGACGGCAAGAAAATACTCTTCGAGGAAGAAGCGGAAGGCGGCGGTCCCAACTACTCCGTCTTCCTGCGCGATACGGACGGCTCGCCGCCGGTCCGCGTCGGAGAAGGTCTGGCGGGTGCGATCTCTCCCGACGGCAAATGGGTGTCCACGCATCCGCAGAAAAACGGCGTGATCACCCTGGTTCCCACCGGCGCGGGAGAGAGCCGGCAGCTGACCCACGACAACATCGCCTACGTGGGCGAGCGCTACATGCCGGACGGAAAGCATTTGCTCGCGATGGGCATCGAGCAGGGCCACGGCGTCCGGGATTACATGATCGACCTCGACACCGGCAACGCCGCGCCTCTCACTCCGGAAGGGGTCGCGGGCCTTTTCCTTTCTCCGGACGGACGCAGCATTGCCGTCGACAGCGCCGACGGCAAAATCGGAATCTGGACGATCGGCGGCAACGCGGTGCGTCTCGTCCCGAATCTTGCCTCCCCCCAGCAACCGATTGCCTGGACGCCGGACGGCCAGTCGTTGTACGTGTTTTCGCGGGCTGTCGCACGGACGCAAGCGGAAGTCGACCGCGTGAATATCGCCACTGGCAAAAAGGAACTTTGGAAGGTCTTTGGCACGCAGCTGCAGGCGGGAGTAGAAAGCGTCGGTGCACCGCGCTTTTCCAGCGACATGAGCGCCTACGCGTACGTGTACAGCACGACTCTGAGCGAAGCCTACGTCGTGAAAGGCTTTCGATAGGACCTCCGCCGCGTCGCCTTGACTCCCGCCGGCTTTCGCACCGACGACAAGCGCGCTGGGAACAAGGGAAGCAGACCAAGGCAAGCCGCCATGTTAGCCGAAAAGCCTCCAACGCAACTCTGCAAGGGTGTCAGTTGGCAGCTGGTCCTTCCCTTTGTTTTCAGTGAGTTAGGTTGAAATCGACCTTGCGCGTTGTGTCACTTCGTTTGTGATTTGTCGGAGGGGATTCGGCACCGACAGGAGTGACTGTCCTGCCTACACCGGATCTGTGGATTCTTTGTCAAAGAGCTTTCGGCTCTCGCCCGGAGAGTGGCCAGCACGGATTTCATTTTCGCGCGACAAATTCGAGCGCGCGCACTGACGAACTAGACTAGCATTTTGCGCGCGCGGATAAACCGGTACGTTCGTACAACTCCGGTACAACTACTCGTTCGCTGTACTTTCCGGACGCGAGAGAGAGTGTTTCGAGTTACCGACTGGGCAACCGCAAAGTGGGGATGGCGAGTGACCTCCGAATGACATGTTAGTGTTCAGTGAAGGTCATGGAAGGGATCCGCAAAATGTTCTGTCCTCAATGCGGGAAACAGGTACCCGACGATTCTCAGTTCTGTTCGAAGTGCGGCTGCGCGATCGAGAAGTTGCTTTTGCCTCCGGCTGCCCGCCCGCTATCCAAGCCTTTGCATACGGGCCGGTGGATACTGCTGGCGGTGCTGGTGCTCGCCGTCAGCTGCGTCATCTTTCTGAATCGCACCACGCATAGCTCGCCGCCGGTCCCTGCGGCGGCTCCGGTTGTAAGAATGCTGAGGACCGAAACGATCGTGAACACCGCGATTACGGTTGGTGTGGGCAGCTTCAACTATTACAAGTTCGTTGTGCCCGCGACCGCAACCCAAGCGTCCGTGGATGGGCATTTCAGCGCTACGGGCGGATTTGGAAACGACATACAGGTGTTCGTCGTGAACCAGGACTCATTCGTGAATTTTCAGAACGGCCACGCGTCGGACGCATATTTCAACAGCGGGAAGGTCACGCAGAACACCATCAACGCCCTCCTGCCCGGGCCGGGCACCTACTACCTCGTCTGCAACAACCGCTTCGGGCTGCTCGCGCCGAAAGCCGTCGAGCTCAGCGCCATTCTCCACTACGTGGACTGACGGATGCGCGCGCGGCGCCAGACCGCAAACGATGGCAGAAGGACTTCGGACCATTCAAAATCTAGGGGTACGGGCGCTTTCCGAAGACGTTTCTCTTGAAGAGCCAGGCCGCCAGAGGCACGCCTCTCTAAGTGAAAACGCCGCGGGATTCCACCCACGGCGTTTCTCAGTTCCAGGTTTCCAAGCCGAGTTCTAATAAATGTCGTACAAAGGGCCGGATTGCAAACACGCCACTCACAGAAAAGTCAAAGCAAGAAAATGGCAAAAATGGCCGAATGGCGATTCGGTAGGCCATTTTTAGGCCAAAATATAGGGCCTGGTATGCAGTGGTCGCAGGTAACTCTGGACGAACTGGAACGCGATTGCACTGCACACCTTGATGCGCTCGGATTTCGCTACTACATTCAAGCGCTGATGCTGAGCGTGCTGGACCGTTATGAGCCATCGTCAATGCGCGTTATCGGAACACTTGCTGGACTCTATCCGAAGAAGGGTGATAGCTGGGAGCATCACACATGCATCGCTATTCGCTTCTCGACCCTGCGCAGAAGGCCTCCATCGCACGATTCCTGGCGGATCTCCCTAAATTGGTCGAGCTAGATTTCGAGGGCCGGAAAGTTGTGTCGCGCGCCTTGCGCAATTATTGGGGCGATTACCTGCCAACGAGCGCGGGGCAATCGGTCCTGATAGACTGGCCGACGGGTAGGCCATTTCAAGGCCACGGTGATCGCAGATTCCCAAAGATTTTTCCGAAGCCGCCGGCCCGCGACGCGGCGGCTGGGAAAAATCCCCATCGACCAGATCGGATGGGGGCTTCGCTTTTGAAGAACCTATGCGTGGACTTCAAGAGGACGAACCTGATTCTTGACCTTAGCTTCCTTTTGATTCCGTACGACTCGCAAATCAAACTCCGATTGAAGATTAAGCCAAAAATCGGGAGTCGTTCCGAACGCATATCCAAGCCGAAGAGCCATCTCGGGCGAGATACCGCGCTCCTCCTTAACGATATCGTAGATGCTTGGAGCAGGAACGTGCAGAGCCAATGCCAGTTTATTAGCGTTCAGGTGTAGCGGCACCATAAACTCTTCTCGAAGAATCTCGCCCGGATGAATTGGTTTCAGTCGAGCCATATTTCCTCCCTCAGTGATAATCTGTAATCTCAACGTGGTGGGCGTCTCCATCGCGCCACACAAAACAGATACGCCACTGGTCGTTGACGCTGATACCGTGCTGCCCGGCACGGTCACGTTCCAGTTGATGAAGTCTGTTACCCGGAGGTACTCTCAAATCCGCCAAACGTTCGGCCGCGTGCAGCATCAAAAGCTTTCGTCGCGCTGGCTGTCGAATGTTCACAAACTTACGAACATTCTCATCGTGGAAAAGCCTCTCCGTGTCGAGGCACTTGAAAGTCTTGATCACATGCGGAGGATATAATGCATCGCATTAAACGTCAAGGATTATCTTAATTTCGCTGCGATGCAGTCATGACGTTCAATAGATGTCGTACTGCTCCCAGTGCAGCGTGGGGTCGGCCTGGATGATCACGGTTTTCTTGGTCCACTGCTCGAGCTCGTCGATCAGCGAAGATTCGCGCGTCTTCAGCGCCTTGCCGATCTCGGGATGTACGCGCAGAGTGATCGTGCCCGAGCTCATCTCCGGAGCCATCTTGTTGGCCTCGCTCTGAATCTCGTAACACAGCGTGGGCACGGATTTCACCATACCGGAACCGGTGCAGTAGGGGCACGGTTGCGAAAGCATCCGCTCGAGCGCCTGTTTCGTGCGCTTGCGCGTAATGGCGACCAGCCCGAATTCGTTGAAGCGCAGCACCTTGGACGGAGCACGGTCGGCGCGAAGAGCGTCTTCGAGCGCGGCCATCACTTTGTCGCGGTTGCGGCGTTCTTCCATGTCGATGAAGTCAATCACGATGATGCCGCCCAGGTCGCGCAGCCGCATCTGCCGCACGATTTCCTTCGCGGCTTCGGCGTTGGTCCGGACGATCGTGTCTTCCAGCCGGTTCGAGCCCTTGCCGACGAATTTGCCGGTGTTGACGTCGATCGCCACCAGCGCCTCGGTGTGGTTGATCACGATGTAGCCGCCCGATTTCAGCCAGACTTTCGGCCGCAGGCCCTTGTCGATCTCCTGCTGGATGCCGAATTCCTCGAAAACCGGCGTGTCTTTCGAGTAGAGCTTCACGCGGTTGACCAGTCCCGGCTGGAAGCGGCTCATGAACTCGATCACTTTCGTGTATTCCTCTTCCTGGTCGACCCAGATGGCTGTGTAGTCGTTGCTCATGTGGTCGCGCAGCAGCCGCTGCACGAGATTCAAATCGCGATGAAGCAGAGACGGGGCCTTTTTCTGCTCCGACTTCGACTTGATCTCCGCCCATGTGTGGGTGAGGAATTCCACGTCGGCGCGAACTTCCTCTTCCGCGGCCGATCCCGCGGCCGTGCGGACAATAAACCCTCCGCCCGCAGTGCCTTTCGCATCGTTCACCAGATGGCGCAACCGCGCGCGCTCTTCGGCAGACGCGATCTTGCGCGAGACGCCGGTGTGATCGAGCGTGGGCATGTACACCAGGAAGCGGCCCGGCAAAGCGACGTGACTCGTGATGCGCGCGCCTTTCTTTCCCAGCGGCTCCTTGGCGATCTGGACGATGATTTCCTGGCCTTGCTTCAGCATGTCCGCGATCAGTTGCGGACGGCGCTGCTGTGCAGAGCCATGGCCGTGATGATGCCCGTGCTGGTGCCCCCCGCGCCCATGCTGCGGACGGCCCCCGCGGTCATCGCGGCGCCCGCGATCCCGATCCCGGCCGCCACGGCGCGGATACTGCATGTGCGCGCGCTGGTCGTCGCGAACCTGTGCCCGCCACGGCTGTTGCTGCTGCGACGGAGCGCGCTCCTCCAAGACGTGCGCGCCGGATTCGGGCGCCAGGCCTTCTGTCCCGTGCGCGGCTCCGAGTTCGGACGGAGGCGCGAGCATTCCTTCGGTCTCGGCGCTTTCTTCCTCTTCTTCGTCCAGTTCGGCTTCCTCTTCGGCTGCGTCGGCGGCATCGTCCGCGGCGTCTTGGGCCTCCTGTTCCGCGGCCGCCTCGGTCATTTCGCGATGTTCTTCGCCTTCGACGGCGTCGTGCACGGCCCCTGCGGCGTCATCGGCTGCGGCGAATCCTCGTTCTTCAGCGTCGCGTTGGGCGATTTCTTCCTGCGCCTCGGCGACGTGCTCCGCGAGTGAAGCGGCTTCGTCGGGGCTGAGATCGGCGACGGTCGCTTCCGTGTGGATCTCTCCGTGTGCGAGTTCTTCCGGCTCGTCAACTTCGATTTCAGGTTCCGGCTGAACGACGGGCGCGGGAGCGGATGCTTCCACGCGGGATTCCGCGACGGGTTCCTTGGTCTTCCACTTCGCGAGCGATTCACCCGGCAATGGCTCGAGTCCCGACGAAACAGATGCCGGGGCATCGGAACCGCGCTCGGTGCCGAAGTCGGACCGACGCTCGGGACGGAAATCGCGGCGCGGTTCGAATGGGCGCGGCGCGGGGGATTCGTGAATGGCGTCGTGGGAAGCGGCCGTCATTTCCGGCGCGCCGATCGGCAGCTCGGGAGCTTCCTGATGAGCTCCCGTCTCGATGGACATCTCCGCGTCGGCGGGGAGGTCGTGGGCGATGAACGGCGTCGCTGCTTCTGGTGTAACCGGTGCGCCGTCGATTACCGGCTTGTCCTTGTATCGCGCGAGCGATTCGCCGGGAAGGATCATGGAGACGTGACCTTCCGGAGCGCCGGCTTCGGCGGGCGAATCGTCGTACGGGCGATGCGAAGCGTATTTGGAGGGCGGCAGCTCGCGACCGAAGCCCCGTTCGCCACCCGGACGTCCTCCGCCTCCGCCGCGACCGCCGCGGTTGAAGCGTCCGCGACCGCCGCGTCCACCGCGGCGACCGAAATCGCGGCCGCCGGGACGTCCGCCGCCGCGATTGTCGAAGCGCGGGCGATCGTGCGAATGGGAGGCGCCCGATGGCGCCGAAGGCATCGGCGGGGCAGGCGCCGCCAAGGAATTCCCGGGCTCGACGGCGAAGGGTTCCGCTGACGTGTGGGATCTCGATGGAGGGCCGAATGACTCGCCGGGCAGCGGCTCGAGCGGAGCCGCGCCCGCCTGAACCGGAAGACTCGCCGGCCCGGACGAAAATTCAACCGGAGGCACCGAAACAGGCGCCGGGGCAACGTGCATGGCCGGCTTGGCGATTTTTTCGTCGGCGATGTGCTCGTCGAGATCTTCGATACCTTCGAGGAAGTCGGAGACGTAGAGGAAAGCGTCGCTATCGAGACCGATATCCACAAAGGACGACTGCATGCCGGGCAGCACGCGCGTCACACGCCCCTTGTAGATGCTTCCGACTAGCGCAAATTCTTTTTCGCGTTCAACATAATACTCACAGAGAAGACCTTCTTCCATGATCGCGACCCGAGTCTCGTGCGGGTTCGCGGAGATGACCATTTCCTTGGACATTTGAAAGCTCCTGATGGCGCACGGGAGCGGCGGAGCGCGCAGAGAGAACGCGCGCAGTTGGGCCGGCGGAGCGGGGCCTGGCGGAAGAAAAATGCCAGGACGGGCCGCTCGGGATAGACTTCAGATTGTCTGGATTGTCTTTCCTCACCCGATGCGTTCCTAAGACCAAAACTGAAATTGAAATTCCGGGCCCATTTCCAGGGCGCGGGTAATGCCAAGACTTTTGACAGGCTGTGACAGCCGGGGTTCAATTGACGAAACGCCGCATGCGGACGTTCATCACGAGTCCCAATGCCAAAAATACGAAGGCCGTTGCCGACCCTCCATAGCTCATCAGCGGCAGCGGAATGCCGGTGACCGGCATATATCCGATCACCATGGCGGAGTTTACCAGAACGTGGAAACCCAGGATCGCGGTGACTCCCATCACGACGTACATCCCGGCACGATCTTTCGCCTTCTGGGCGTTGTCCACCAGCCGCAGAATCAGGCCCAAGTACAACAACAGGACGACACAAACTCCAATAAAGCCTTGTTCCTCGGCGAGCGCGGCCAGAATAAAGTCCGAATAGCGGACGGGCACAAAGCCCAACTGGTTCTGGCTGCCTTTGCCGAAACCTTTTCCCCAAAAACCACCCGAGCCGACTGCAATTTCCGACTGCAAAATCTGATAGCCCGCACCGCGCTGGTCTTCCTCCGGATGCAGGAAGGTCTGGATGCGCTGCTGCTGGTAAGGCTTCAGGTGCTTGCGCATGTTCCAGCCGAGCGGCACAAGCAAGGCGACGATCACAAGTCCGACCGCCGCGTGTTTCCACTGAATACCGGCGCAGAGCGCTCCGACCACTGCAACGGGAACCAGAACCATCGCGGTTCCCAGATCGGGCTGCTTCAAGATCAAGCCTACGGGAATTAGCGTCAAAATGCCAATCTTGAGCAAGTCCATCAGCGTCAGGCGATCCGTGCGCACCTCGGCAAAGAATCGCGCGAGCACGATGATTATAATCAACTTCATAATCTCCGACACCTGCAAATTCATGATTCCGCCGAGAGAGATCCAGCGCTTGGCTCCCAGACGCGAAAACCCCAGGAGCAGAACGACGAGAAGGCCCACGCATCCCACGAGATAAAGAGCAGGCGCCTGATCGAGGAGGGAGTGGTAATCGATGCGCGAAATCAGGAACATGCCGGCGATGCCGATGCCGATCCACATGAGCTGCTTCCACTGCATGCCGGCCATGGCGCTGGCGTGCGTGGACGAATAGATTTCGACCAAGCCGATCGCGGCTATCGTGCCGGCGATGGCGAGCAGCGGCCAGTCGAAATCGTGAACCCGCGGGCGATCCTTCATTGTTGCTGTGCCCCGGCGCTCACGCCGACGGGATGAACCGCGGAAGACGGTGGAATGTTGTCGGCAGTGGAAGTAGGCGGCGTGAAATGGCCATTCTTCTTGTCGTAAAAGGCTTTGACGACATCGCGAACGATGGGCGCGGCCGAAGTGCTGCCCCAGCCGCCGGACTGCACGAGCGCGGCGACCACGATTTCGGGGTTGCGACGCGGGGCGTAGCCGACGAACCAGCCGTTTTCCTTCAAATGCTTGCCAAGTTTGTTTTGTAGCTCAAAGCTTTCCGTTTGTGCCGTGCCGGTTTTCCCGGAGAAGTCGACGTTCTGCAATTTGACCGCACCGGAGGTGGTGCCGTCGGGCTCGTTGACGACGCCCCACATTCCGTCGGTGACCTGCTGGACGGTATCGTCGGAAAGCGGAAATGATGCGGATTTCAGGCCCATCGCGTCCTTCATCAAATGCGGCGGAATCAGAGTGCCACCGTTGGCGACCGCCGCGATCATTCGGGCCAGTTGGATGGGCGTAGCGGTGACGGCGCCCTGTCCGATCGCGACGGAAATCGTCGACCCCGGATACCATTTGTGGTGGTTCACGCGCTCGGACCATTCCTCCGAGGGGACCATGCCTGTTTGCTCGCTCGGCAAGTCGATGCCGGTGCGCTGGCCGAGACCGAGGCCGCTGGCGTAGTAGGAAATCTTGTCGATCCCGAGCAGTTGGCCGACGTGATAGAAGAAGACGTCGCACGAAGCCACGATCCCTTTGTGGAGATCCACCTCGCCGTGCGCATGGTCGCAATGGAAGACGCGTCCGTAGAAGACGGCTGAGCCATTGCAGTACGCCGTGTAGGTGGGCGGAATGGCTTTCGATTCCAGCATGGCCGTGGCCATCACGACCTTGAAAACGGAACCGGGCGCGAGCTGCGCCTGAATGGCGCGATTGATCAGCGGCGTATTCGCATCGGTGTTCAGCGCGGCCCATTCCTGCGGCGGAATCCGGACGGCGAAGTCGTTGGGGTTGAAGGTGGGCCGGCTGACCATGGCCAGTACTTCGCCGGTGCGCGCGTCCATGGCAACCAGAGCGCCCTCTTTATTGACAAAATCGGATTCGGCGATCTGCTGCAAATCCTCGTCGATCGTTAGCTGGATGGGCTTGCCGGGAATGGCTTCGACGTTGTCCAGCGTGCGCATCACTTTACCCACGCTGTTGACGACGACGCGGCGCATGCCGTCGGTGCCGACGATCTCGTCGTTGTACTCCTTCTCCAGGCCGGCTTTGCCGACGATGTCGCCGGGCTTATAACGATCGGGATTCTTTTCCATGTCCTGTACGGAAACCTCACCGACGTAGCCGATGGTGTTGGCGAGCATTTCGTCGTGCGGGTAGCGGCGGCGCTGAACCATCATCAGGTCGAGGACGGGAAGATCGGCGCGGTGCGATTCGACGAAGGCGATATCGGATTGGCTGGCGGCCGGCTTGATGATGATGGGCAGGAATTTCGGCGCGGTCTTGGCGGCGTCGAGTTGCTGATCGAGATCCTGCTTGTCGATACCGAGGCCGTCTTCGATTTGCGGAAGGTTTTTTTCGAGCAGTTTCGGATTATCGCGGAGCAACAGGATGCTGAACGACGGGTAGCTATCGACGAGCACGCGGCCTTCGCGATCGAGCATGGCGCCGCGCGGGGCGATGATGGCGATGGAGCGGATGCCGTTCTTTTCCGCGAGGTCGGAAAAATGCTCCGACTGCATGACCTGCAATTTCCAGAATCCGACGAGGAGTAGGACCACGAAGAAAGCGGATAAGTAGGAAAACAGGGACAAGCGTCCCTGCGGGATTTTTTGGTCGTTAACGTTCCACGATGGCAATGAAACCAGCTCCTACGCGGCGGGCCATGCACGGCCGGACGTGGTGCGGTCCCACGGCGGGCCGAAACATAGGCGAATCGCTTCAAACCCGGAATGGAGCTCGGACTAGTCAAGCTATCACTCGGGGATGCGGCCCGCAAGTTGGGGATGTCGTTGTGGTCAATGAGCCGAAACGGGGCCGTGCCGACGGGCAAGCTTCTTCGCTGGGCGCAGCGAGCAGCGCCCCTACGGAAGAGTTGCGATTTGGTCGAAGATTTCCGCAAGTTCCCGAGGATTTGAGAAGAATGGCGAGTGGTCCGTGTCGATGGAGAATGTTTGGCGACAGGGCGATTCCTTCTCCATGGCGCGCTGGAGCTTTCGCGTGATGGCGCGGTCGCGGTCGCACTCGATGAAATAGCGCGAAATGCGCCCCCAACGCTCCGCGGTAGTTTTCACCGGCGTGCTGATTGGCGCGGGAGATTGTGGGACCAGGCGCGCCTGCGCGAAGGCGATGTCTTCGTCGCTGCATTGCATATAAAACGCTTCGCGAGCGCAGTCGCGCCTGAAGACGGTCGTTCCGTCCGGGCCGATCGCCAAGCTTGACGGGTTGACCTTGCTTTCAAAATCCTCCGAGGCCCAGGTCGTGAGTGAGTCGCCGTTGCGCGGCAGGAACGCGCACATATAGACCAGGGCGCGAATTTTTTCCGGGCAATCCTCGGCGGCTTGCGTAATGGCGACGCCGCCCATGCTGTGGCCGACCAGGATAACGGGCTCCGACTGCCCTCCGGCGATTTCGCAAATGCGGTCCGTGTAGCTTTTCAGAGTGACACGGGCGGTCGGAGTCTTGTCGCTGCCGTGCCCGGGAAGGTCCGGGGCAACCGCTGTATGCCCTTTTGACTCGAGCAACCCCACCACGCGGTGCCAGCACCAGCCGCCGTGCCAGGCACCGTGAACCAGCAGAAAAGTGGCCATAAGCCGCGCATTCTATGCCCTAAACCGTGTGCCTTAAAAGTTATTTCGTATAGCAAGCAGACCGTATTAGTGCCTAGATCGATCACCCTCCTGCTGGCTACCATAACCTATGGCACGGACTCGAAGCGGGCAGCCGGGGAGCCAGTTTGAGCCGGTGGACAATTCCGCCTACATGCTGGGCCTGCCAAGTTCGCGTCCACGTCTGGGGAAGTGGGGCGTGGTGGCGGTCCTGGCGGGGACCCTTCTCGCGATTGGCGTGGTGATGTTCGAGAGTTACGTGGTCTGGCTGTTTTGACGGCGAGCTGCAAGCACGCGCCTACTCGGGCATGACCACTGTTTCATCGCGGGGAAGGGAGTCCAGCGTGGATCGGTCGATGTTGAGGTGCGCCATTACGAGCTCGGGCGGCGTGTGGGTTAGCCATTCCGATAGCGACAAATCCTGATAGACGCTGCTCTTGAACATTTCGAGGAATTTCAGGTCCGTGTCGCCGGTGTTCTCGATGTAGTGCGGCAGGGTTTGCTGGACGTAGCCGACATCGCCAGCCTGAAAATCCATGGTGCGGGCGCGGGCGCCGGTGGCGAACACCGTCATCCTTCCTTTTCCCGCGAAAAAATACTGCCATTCGTCCGCGTTCTGGTGCCAGTGCAGTTCGCGGATTCCTCCCGGATGAACCGTTACGATCGCGGCGGCGATCGATTTGGAAACCTTGAAAACATTCGAATCAATGATGCGGACCTCGCCGCCCTTGGTGCGCTTGGTTGCGGGCATTGAGAGAGTGCGGAAACCGAAATCGGTCGGCGAAAGTCCGCGCGTGCCAGCAGCGGCCTTTTGATCCGCCTCAAGCGGGCCCGGCACGGCCGCCTGAAAAATGAAGAGCTCTTTTGGCGGCAGTTTTTCGAGCGAGGATTGCTGGACGCCGAAATTCTTCGCCAGCACGTCCTTCGGCGTGTGCGCCATCCAATCGGACAGCAGCACGGTCGCATACTCCGAAAAATTGCCGTCGTCGAAAACGAGTAGAAATTCCGCGCCATCGGGATTCAGTCCCTGAATCGAGTGGGGAATTCCGGTGGGGAAATACCACAGGTCGTTTTCCTTCACGTCGGCAACGAAACTCTTGCCATCGGCGTCGACGGCGGTGATGCGCGCGCTGCCGGTGAGCATGAAGGCCCATTCGGCGGCGGTGTGCCAGTGGAGCTCGCGAATGCCTCCGGCCGTGAGGCGCATGTTGACGCCGGCCATCGTCTTGGAGACTTCCAGTTCCCGCACCGTTACTTCGCGCGACCAGCCGCCTTCGTGAAGCCGCTTGTGCGCGAAGCCGAATGGGTATTTGAAGGTTTGCACGCTGCCGGCGTCGGTCGGCGGAGGATTCACCGCGGAGGGATTCTGGGTTTCCAGGGGCGCGTTACCTGGGCCGGGATCGCTGGTGCTGCGGTCATTGTCCTGCGCGGCGGACGCGGGATCTGGTCCCAGAAATTTCGCGACGGAATTCGTGCCGGCAGCGGCCAGGGTGCCGGAGCTGATTTCGAGAAAACCGCGGCGCGAAAATTTCGCGTCGTTGCGATCGTCAGGCATGGAGGGTCTCCCGGCCCAGGATTTTACGCCCACTGGCAAGAGAAGTCTTAATCCAGTTGTCACGCGCCATTCATAGAGAGTCGATACCGTCGCGCCCTTCGGCCCAAATTCAAACCTGCGAGGGAGCATGTCCAAACAAGCAGCAGAGCATCATCGCCAGGCAGCGGAGCATCACGAGCACGCGGCGCGGCACCATCGCGAAGCTGCGAAACACCACGAGGCCGACGATCATTTGTCGGCGGCGCACCACGCGCATACGGCACACGGACACCTGCAACATGCAACGCATCATGCTTCGGAAGCGGCAAAGTCTCATGGGGAGCACCACGGTCATAAGGGGAAGGCTGCGGGGCGCTAGCGCGAGGCTGGGGGGCGTTGCGCGAGGGCCGGCATACAAGTCACCAGCGGGCGAAACAAGATCAGCGAAACGGTCTCGAGGTAAAGCGAACGGAAAGGAAGGCAAGAGATGGCGACGGGCACGAGTGTACTTGATCAGAAGATGGGGGCATCTACGCCGGGAAGAATCGGCGTGCTGATCTTCGGAATTGCCCTCATTGTGGGGTTCATCTATGCGGGAACCCATCTGGTGGGCGATCTGCGGGATTTTCATCCGGCGAGTGCGGTTCCATTCATTTTGCTGGGCGTGGCGCTGTTTATCGCGCTGGCGTTCGAATTCGTGAACGGATTTCACGACACGGCAAACGCGGTGGCCACGGTGATTTATACACACTCGCTCGAGCCGCACGTTGCGGTGGTCTGGTCCGGCGCCTGGAATTTCATCGGCGTGCTGGTGTCGAGCGGGGCGGTGGCGTTCGGCATTGTGTCGCTGTTGCCCGTGGAGCTGATCTTGCAGGTTGGCAGCAACGCGGGATTCGCGATGGTGTTCGCGCTGCTGGTGGCGGCGATCATCTGGAATTTGGGCACTTGGTATTTCGGCTTGCCGGCTTCGAGCTCGCACACGCTGATCGGGTCGATCATCGGCGTGGGCATCGCGAACCAGCTGATGTCGGTGAAGACGGGAACGAGCGGCGTCGACTGGGCGCAGGCGACGAACATCGGCAAATCGCTGTTGCTGTCACCACTGGTTGGATTCGTGGGTGCAGCGCTGCTCTTGCTGTTGTGCAAGGCGCTGATTCCCAATAAGGCGCTCTACGAAGCGCCAAAGGGAACCGAGCCGCCTCCGTTCTGGATTCGCGGCCTGCTCGTGTTGACGTGCACGGGAGTAAGCTTCGCGCACGGCTCAAACGACGGACAAAAAGGCATGGGACTGATCATGCTGATTCTGATCGGCACGGTGCCGACGGCATACGCGGTGAATCATGCGGTGTCGCCCGCGCAGACGGCGGATTTCGTGGCGGTTTCCACACAGACGGCGGACGCGTTGAGCAGATACGTCGATCCCAATGCGGTGATCGGCGATTCGCGCGAGGAAGTGACCGATTACATTCGCACCAAGCAGTTCACTCCGAACACGATGCTGGCCCTGCGGGAAGAAGTGAACGGAATCGGCACGGAAATGGCGCAGTACAAGGAACTGAAAGCAGTGCCGCAGGATAAGGTCCGGAACTTCCGCAACGACATGTACGTAGTGAGCGAGGCGCTGCGGTTGATGAAGAAGTCCGGCAAACCGGTGTTTTCGACTGCGGACGCAGCCGTGCTGGCTAACTATAAGACGCACGTGGACAACGCCACGAAGTTCATTCCGCCCTGGGTGAAAGTCGCTGTGGCGCTGGCGCTGGGCATGGGTACGATGATCGGTTGGAAGCGGATCGTGGTGACCGTCGGCGAGAAGATCGGCAAGGACCACCTGACCTACGGACAGGGCGCGGCCGCCGAAATCACGGCGATGTTTACGATCGGCGCGGCGGACTGGTTCGGATTGCCGGTGAGTACGACGCATGTGCTGTCGTCCGGCGTGGCCGGTACGATGGCCGCAAACAAGACAGGCTTGCAGTGGGGCACGGTGCGAAACCTGGCGATGGCGTGGGTGCTGACTCTGCCGGTTTCGATCTGCCTCTCGGGGACGCTGTTCTGGATGTTCCGGACCCTGGGCAAATAGCCGATGGCATCGGATCGGCGGCAAGGGTTCGCATCGAGCAGGGCCCCTTGTCCTCTGTGGAAGATGAAGAATCCGATGGATCGGTTTTTGTCTTAGGTCGTGCGAATGGGAGGATCGATGCTGCCACCGAAACTGATTCTTTCGCCGATTGATTTTAGCGATCCGTCGCACGAGGCGCTGGATACGGCCGCGGACTTGGCGGCGTACGTGAAGTCGGAGTTGCTGTTGGTGCACGTGGTGGCCATGTTGCCGCGGTTACCATCTCCGGCAATGATTTTCAATGAAGCAGAGTTCGAACGGGAGCTTCACAAGGACGCGGAAAAGCGTTTGAACGATCTTGTGAACAAACTGGCTGCAAAGGGATTGAAGGCTCGGTTGGAGCTGGGGACCGCTAACGACGTGGCCATGGAAATAATCCGGATCGGCGAGCACAACAAGGCCGATCTGATCGTAATCGCGACCCACGGCACGACCGGTTGGCACCGTCTGGCCTTCGGTTCGGTGACGGAGAAAGTTGTGCGGTTGGCGGCGCTGCCGGTATTAGTGCTGCGAGCGGACGCCGAGCGGAAAACGAATTCGTCGGCGCCAGAGGCCAGCGCCACGGCGGGCGGGCGCTAGTTCCCCGACTATGCCCTGCGGAGACGGTCTAGCAGGGCGAAAAGCGCCACGCCGAACACGGCTGTTACCACGGAATTCACGAGCAGGCGCAGCGTGAAGAACGGCTCGGGGTGATTGAGGAGCACGCGCTGCATGATGGCAAAAACGAACTGATGGAAGTGGAAGAAGAGAAAGATCAGCGCGAGACGGGCGACCGGATGCTGCGTATCGATGCGCGCGCCGATGGTTGACGCGAGGTATCCGACAATCGTTTTGGCAATGCCGAAAAGCCCGATCGGGTTGTCGTGGCTCAGGGCGTCCTGCAGGATTCCGACGGTGGCTCCCAAGAACATTCCCGTCACGGGATTGCGGCGGCTCACGCCGAAATAAACCGTAACCAGCAGCGGCAAATCGATCAGCTCGGCCCAGCGGCCATATTTGTGCAGAAACGCCTGTAGAACCAGCGCCAGAAAGGCCGTGAGCATCACGGTCCCGCTGTAATATTTGTGGACCTCGACGTTCGAGTCCGATTGCGCGCCCGGATTGAGCATATAGGACATGTCAGTTTTTGGGAGCGGTCGCTGCCGGTTGAGCCGCAGGCGGCGCCGGCGCGGACGTGGTTGCCTTCGCGGCAGACGCGGCCGCTCGCGCGGCGTTCGCCGCCAGCTCGGTCTCGTTTTGCACGATTCCCGGTGAACCAGGCGATGCGCCGGCCGCGTCGGCGGAATCTTGCTTCTTCAACTCCTGCGGCGTCAGGAGGATCAGAACGTCCTCGAGCCGGTCCAGATGCGCCGCAGGTCGGACGTGAATATTCTGAAACGGATTCCCGGGACTGGCGCTTGCCACCGTGCCGATCAAGAGGTCCTTCGGAAAGATGCGATCTTCGCCGGACGTGAGAATCATTTCGCCCGTGTGCACCGTCTCGTCGTTCACCACGTAGTCCAGGCGCGCGTCGGGGTCGCCGCTGCCTTTGATGACGCCGTGCGTGCGCGTGTCGGCCAGTAGGGCGCCAGCTCCGCTGTCTTTGTCGTTGATCAGGAGGACTTCGGAAGTGGCAGGCAACACTTCGACGATTTTTCCGACGATGCCGTCGGCCGTGATCACCGCCATGTTGCGGCGCACGCGGTCACGGTCGCCGCGATTCAGAAAGAGCGTGTGAGAAGCGGGATCGGCGCTCGCGCCGATGACCTGCGCGGCCAGCATCGGCGCCTCGGTGTGCGCGTCGTTGAATTTCAGAATGATGCTGAGCCGCTGCGCCTCTCCGGCTTGCGCGGCCAGGTCGCGATTTTCCAGCCGCAATCGGTCGATCTCGGCGCGCAGGCGTGCGTTTTCCGCGCGCGCGCCGCGCAGACCGATGTAGTTGGACCAGATTCCGCCGGTGCCGTTGACGGCGTCCGTACCGCCGCGCTCAAACGGCATCACCAAGAAAGCGGCCCAGTACCGGATCAGGCGAACGTCATGGTCGCGCTTGATTTGAAACGCCAGCAACATCACCTGCGCCAGCACGACGGCAGCGAGCAGGAAGACCGGGCGGTGGCGAAAAGGCGTGTCGATCATGCTAGAAGCTCGCTGCCAGAATCTCGGAGCACTCCAGGGCCCGGTCCCTCAAAGAAGAATGCGATTCGTCTCGGTGCAAAAAACTCATGCCACTAATCAATCGAAACCAGGCGCAGCAAACGGAAATCGCTCAGCATTTTTCCCGTGCCCAGCACGACGGAGGCCAGCGGGTCGTCGGCGATGGAAACTGGCAAACCGGTCTCCTCGCGGATGCGCTTGTCGAGATTCTTGATCAGCGCGCCGCCCCCGGTCAGTACGATGCCACGATCGCTGATATCGGCCGAGAGCTCGGGAGGCGTGCGCTCCAGCGCCACGCGAATCGCATTGACGATGGTCGAGATGTTTTCCGAAAGCGCCTCGCGGATTTCGCTGTCGTCGATGGTGACGGTGCGCGGCACGCCTTCGATCAGGTTGCGGCCCTTCACTTCCAGTGTCATCGGCTTTTCCAGCGGATACGCGGAGCCGATTTCGATCTTGATCTGCTCGGCGGTGCGCTCGCCCACCAGCAGATTGTACTTGCGCTTCAGGTAGTGCATCACGGACTCGTCCATCTCATTTCCGGCCACGCGGACTGAGCGCGAATAGACGATGCCGCTCATCGAAATCACGGCGATGTCCGTGGTGCCGCCGCCGATATCGACGACCATGTTTCCCGAAGGCTCTTCGATGGGCAGACCCGCGCCAATCGCCGCTGCCATGGCCTGTTCGACGAGATAGACCTCGCTTGCTCGAGCGCGATAGGCAGAATCCTGCACCGCCCGCTTTTCCACCGGCGTGATTTCGCTGGGCACTCCGATGACGATCCGCGGGTGAACCAGCACGCGCCGGTTGTGCGCCTTCTGGATGAAGTAGGTGAGCATCTTCTCCGTCACCTTGAAATCGGCGATCACTCCGTCCTTCATCGGTTTGATGGCAACCACGTTCCCCGGCGTGCGGCCGAGCATTTCCTTGGCCTCGCGCCCGACGGCGACCACTTCGCCGGTATTTTTGTTGATGGCCACGATGGAAGGCTCGTTGACGACGATGCCCTTGCCGCGCGCAAACACCAGCGTGTTCGCGGTCCCAAGATCGATGGCCAGGTCGGAAGAGAACAGGCTGAAGACCGACCGCATGTTGAAGCCGTTTTTGTTAACCAAGTCCGTTCCTCTCCGAATGTGTGCGAGCGCTGCCGCAACAGCCCGCCGGCCGGTTGTGAAGACTTAGACTTCTGCGACCTGTACGAACGTGCGCGAACTTACGGAATCACCACATCGACCCGCTTGATCGCCGTGCCGCCCCGACGGTTCTGGCCCGTGATCACAATCGTGTGGCTCCCCCGCGTCATGGGGTCGGTGAAATACCGGAAATGCCCGTCCGGTTTGATGTCCGCCACAGCCGCGCCGTTGATGATCAATGCGGCGCCGGGCTCGGTGCGTCCGATCACCTCCACCACGTTGCCCTGCAACTCCGTATCGTCCACGGCGAGGAGCATGTCCTGCTCCTTGCCCTGCGCGACCAGAGTGAACTTGTACGACTCGCTGGAATCGCTGACGTTGTTCCCGTCATCGATTGCACGCACGCGCCAGAAATAATCGCCGGGATCCAGGCCTACGATATCGATGGCGGTCGCGGCCGTCTTCTTTTCCGTCACAATGTGATTGAACATCGTGGTGGTGCTGACCTCTACATCGTAACTCTTTGCCGTCGCCGCCGCCTTCCATGAAAAATGAATCGGATCATGCTTGGGATCAGCGAGGATGATCGGCTGCAGGTTCAGAGGCTCAGCCAGCTGCGGAGGCGCCAGGACCTGCGATTTCGTGATCCCGCCGGAAGGCGCGCCGGTCGGGAACGTGGCGCGCTCGTACTGCGCGATATCGACGTGCTCGGTGCCGCGGTCCAGTTCGGCGCTTCCGGCGTCCACGGTGATCTGCTGTTCCTTGGTTTCGGGGTCGCTGCGGACGGCTGCGCGGCTATTTTCGCGCAGCGACGCGACCGCATTTTCAAACGAAACTTCCGCCTTCGATCCGGGGACCTGCCACGTGGCGGTCTGCAGGTCGACCTGGCCGGAACTAATGTGCACGCCCACTTGCGAAGCGTGATCCCGGTCTACCAAATTTTCTTCCACCGTGACCAGCGTATCGCCCTTGACTGTGTACGTCGTGCCGTCGGCGAATGCGATGCGCGCCACACCCTCCGAGCTGGTCTGAATCAAGTCGCCCTTATCGAGCGTCACCTGATAATCGGCATTCACCCACTGGACGGAATTGACCTTCTTCACCTGCACTCGGCCGTCAAGATTTACGAAGCGCGCCTGCCGCGAGGATGGATTGGCTACGCCGCCATCGGGCGGGCCGGAAGCAGCCGAGATTTTCTTCAGGACCGCATTGGAAAAATCAGGGAACACGAGGTAGACGCACGCTAGCAGAATCGCCATCACCACCACCGCGTAGAGGACCACGGTGCGATACTTCACCGTGTGCCAATACACCTCCACCCGCGTGACTTTTGGCTTCGCAGCAGCGCCGTTTTTTGTGTCAGTCGTCATGAGCGGGGGTCAATCAAAAAACTTAGCATAGGGGTAGGGCCCTTTCAACAAAGCCACGGACGACGTGCGCAAGCTCTAACCCCCTCTGTATGCGTGTTTTCGCGGTCCTTTCGAGCGGGGACTGGCAACAGACTGATTCAATGGGACCTTGCGGCGCTGATCGGACGGATAGACATTTTGGCGGTTGACCGGAGGGGGCCGATTGACGACACTAGACGCCAGAAAGAGCGCATCGCGCCGCAGGCCTGGCGTTCGTGGGCCTGGAGGAAAGAGCCATGACAGACCGAGTACAAGAAATTCCGGGCGAGATTCTGCCGCCGGCCCGATTGATGCTGACACCAGGACCTTCGTGCGTCGAACCGCGCGTCTATCGCGCGATGGCCGCGCCGATCGTGGGCCATATGGACCCGTGGTTCACGCAGATGATGGACGACGTGCAGTACCTGCTCGGCCTCGCGTTCCAGACCAAGAACCGCATTACCTACCCGATTTCCGCGTCGGGTTCCGGCGGTATCGAAGCCGCGGTGATGAACGCCCTCGATGCCGGCGATGAATGCATCGTGTGCGTCAACGGCGCATTTTCCGAGCGCATGGCCATTATCGCGGAGCGCATTCCCTCCGTGAAGGTGATTCGCGTCGAGGCGCCGTACGGGCGCACCGTCGATCCGCAGGACGTCCTGCGCGCGGGTAAAGGCCGCAAGATCAAATTCGTCGGACTCGCGCATGGCGAAACCTCGTCCGGCATCGTCCAGCGCATCGAGGACTACCGCAAAGTCGCGGACGAGCTCGGCGCTCTGCTGATCGTCGATACCGTTGCCACCCTCGCCGGAGTGCCGCTCAACGTGGACGAGCAGCGCATCGACATCTGCTTCAGCGGATCCCAGAAAGCGATCAGCGCCCCGCCGGGAATGGCGCCGATCACCGTGAACACGCGCGTCGAGGAAGTGATGCAGGCGCGCAAGGAGCCCGTCTGGAGCTGGTATTTCGACATGACCTCCGCGATGAACTACTGGGGGCACGAGCGGCTCTATCATCACACTCCGCCGATCACGCTGATTTACGCCATGCGCGAGGCTCTGCGCTCTGTGATGGAAGAATCTCTGGAAGGGCGCTGGGAGCGGCACGCGCGCAATCAGCAGGCTTTGATCGCCGGACTCGAAGCCATGGGTCTGGAACTGTTCGTGAAGAATCCGGCGGATCGCCTGGTCACGGTAACGGCGATCAATATTCCCGCCGGAATCGAAGACGGCAGAGTCCGCCGCCAGCTGCTCGATGAATTCAATATCGAAATCGCCGGCGGATTCGGCCCCATCAAGGGCAAAATCTGGCGCGTCGGATTAATGGGCTATTCGGCGCAGGAAAACAACGTGCTGCTCTTCCTCGCGGGACTTGAAAAGACACTCGCCGATCAGGGCTTCCGCCTGCCGGCCGGCGCGGGAGTGGCCGCGGCGCTGAAGAGCTATCAGCATGCCTCGCAGCCCGCCGCCGTGGGCGCAAGAAAGTAGAGGGCTGATGGCGAAGCCGCCGGTTTCCACGCGAATCCCCAACGTTGGCTCGATGAGCGAATTCATCGGCGCGTTCGACGTGCCCTCGAAGGTGACGGACTACGTCTACAAATGCCGCTTCTCGCACTGCTGGAACGGCATCGCCACCCGCCACAGCGACACCATGGATTGCAAGTTCTTCGTCGACGGCAAGGGTGTGATCCTCGGCCTCGCGCATCCCGGCTTCGTGAAATTCCGCGAGCGCGCCGGCCGCAATCTATCGGACCGCGAGGCTAGCTACATCGGCGCCGAATACTTGCGCGGCCGCCTCGAACAGGAAGACGAGCACTCGCTCTACGACGTCTCCACAGCCGACGTATTGCGCGCCATCGAAAAACTTGGCCTCCACTAGAGTTCCATGAGCGCGTTCGGCGCGACCCGCTTCGCGCCCGCCGGGAACGGAGCAAGCCCCCCTAATTCGCGCCTTTCCATTGCGCGAACCACCCATGCTCCTGCACGCCTTCCTCTTCAATCTGCCGCGTCCACGCGTTCAGCAGGTTCGACCGGTCGAAATAGCCAATCATCCGCCGCGGGTCCTCGCGGCTCACCACCGGTAACCGCCCCACCTTGTGGCTGACCATGCGATGCAGCGCGTCGTGCACGAATTCGTCGGGGTACGCGACGATTGGAACGGCGGTCCCCGCTTCGAGCACGGTTTCGCGGCCCTCGGGATCGGTTTCGAGGGCGCGCAACATGTCACCCTGCGTGATCACCCCCGCCAGCCGCCCCTCTTTGTCCGCGATCGGCAGTCCCTGCGACAGAGTGAGCCCGTTCTCGCTTCTGCCGATCCGCGCCGCCAGACCGGCCACGCTCGTATCGGCGGCAATCGGCGGCACGTCCGTGCGCATCACCTCGCTCAGCCGCACGCTGTGCAGCACGCTCGCTTCGTACTCGCCCGGCACATGCAGGCCGCGCCGAGCCAGTTTCTCCGTCATGATCGACGTCTTCAGGTAGCGCAGCGCGATCAGGTCCGCGATCACGCAACCCAGCATCAGCGGCAGGATGGCGTTGTAGTCGCGCGTAATCTCGAACGCGAACACGATAAACGCAAACGTCGCCCGTGAAGCCGCGCCGAAAACCGCCGCCATCGCTACCAGCGCAAACGCTCCGGGCGAAAGATGCGCGCCGGGGACCATCGCGTTCACCGTCATCGCAAACACTCCGCCCAGCGCTGCGCTCGACATGAACATCGGCGCCAGCAACCCGCCCGACGTTCCCGACCCGAGCGAAATCACCAGCGCCAGCGCCTTGAAAACGCAGAGCAGCACCAGCAGCTTGAGCGTCAGGTTGTTGTTCAAAATGTCGGAGATCGTGTCGTAACCGACGCCCAACACGCGCGGAATGAAAAATCCGATGATGCCCAGACCCAGGGCGCCGATCGCTGGATGCCACAGGTCGTCGATCGGCAGCCGGTCGAAATGGTCTTCCACGCAGTAGAGCAGCTTCGTGAAGCCGATCGCGGCGATCCCGCAAATCAGGCCCAGCAGCAGATAGAACGGCAGCCCGCGCGGCACGTCGAAATTCACGTTCCCCATGCTGAACATCGAACGCTGCCCGAACAGCACGCCGCGAACGCTCGTAGCCAGCGTGCAGGCGATCACCAGCGGAATAAATGATCGTGCGCGAAATTCAAAAAGCAGCAGCTCGATCGCCAGAATCACGCCGGCAATCGGCGTGTTGAACGTAGCCGCCATGCCCGCACCCGCGCCGCAAGCCAGCAGCACTTTCCGCTCGGACGCAGTCGTCGAGATCATCTGGCCCACCAGCGAGCCGACCGCGCCGCCCGTCTGAATGATGGGTCCCTCCGCGCCAAATGGGCCGCCTGTGCCGATGGCCATCGCGGCCGACAGCGGCTTCAGGATCGCCACGCGCGCTTCAATTCGGCTGCGCGAAGTCAGCACCGCTTCCATCGCTTCCGGAATTCCGTGGCCTTTGATTTTCGGCGAGCCGTACTTCGCCATGAACCCGACGATCAAGCCCCCGATCACGGGCATCAGGATGATCCACGGACCGACGTGCGTCTGGTCGGGGCTGCGGAAATGGATCGAGACCACGTGGTAGAACGTCAGGTTCGTAAACAGCGCAATCAGGTCATACAAAGCGTAAGCGATGAGTCCCGCGAGTACACCGACGAGCGCGGCCAGCAGCGAAATCCACCCGACGCGGAAGCTTCCTACAGGGATCGGCGTGTTTCGGTTTGCAATCGAAGTCATGGCCGGAAGAACTCCAATCAAACGCTCGATTCTTGGGCGGCTCGGCAGGATGCGTCAACGCCGGCGGCTGAGGCGAGCGCGACGCGCCACGACACGTGAAAGCACCTGGACCAATCGCGGCTCGGTGGTGCGCAACTCATCGCGGTGGGCGAGCGAAAGTTTCGCCAGCAACTTCTCGGCTCGCCGCGTGAGGCGCAGCTGTACTTCCCG